>Ga0182005_1000934_pt1 | contig 12735 bp, 13 predicted proteins | sample Sormic07211103_1_FD_123021 | JGI IMG/M metagenome (GOLD analysis project Ga0182005, IMG submission 123021) | Rhizosphere microbial communities from Sorghum bicolor, Mead, Nebraska, USA - 072115-103_1 MetaG | ecosystem: Host-associated > Plants > Roots > Rhizosphere | place: USA: Nebraska...
AATCCGCGGCTGGGTACGTACTGGCTGACCAACGCCAATGCGCGCTACCAGCTGAACAAGGAAGTATCCTTGTTCGGCCGCATCGACAATCTGTTCAACCGCGACTACCAGACCGCTTATGGTTATAACCAGCCGTCACGCGGCGTCTTTGTTGGTGTAAATTGGCAGCAATGATAGAAACCGATCTGCCTGCCAGCGGATGACCCACACCATTGACTAGCATCACCACACTGCGCCGCGCCATCCTGATCCTGTGCTGCCTGACGGCAGTCGCAGGATTGGTGCTGTCGTTCGCGGTGCTGTGCGGTAGCAGCGGTTGCGGGCGGCCTATGGCGGCGGATCAGATCTATCTTTCCTTGCGCCTGCCACGGGCGCTGACGGCTTTCACCGTCGGCGGCCTGCTGGCGCTGGCCGGGGCGCTGATGCAGGTGCTGCTGCGCAATCCCTTGGCCGATCCCTATGTACTTGGTTTGTCCGGCGGTTCCGCCGCCGGGGCTTTGTCGGCTTTGCTGGTAGCCAGCCGTTTCGGCTACATGGGCGACGCCGCCGCTGCATTCGGCGCGGCGCTCGGCGCCGGGCTGGCGGTGCTGCTGCTGTTCGGCCTGGCGCGGCAGGCTTTGCGCCGCCTGCCGGATGTCGGCCAGCACAGCGGCCATCGCCTGATCCTGACCGGGGTGATGATCGCCGCCGGTTTCGGCGCCATCGTGACGCTGGTGCTGACGCTGGCGCCTGACGGGCAATTGCGCGGCATGCTGTTCTGGCTGATGGGCGACCTGGAAGACGGGCGCCTGCTGCTGCCGGCGGCCGTGCTGCTGTTGCTGACCTTGATCTGGAGTACCTTGAACGCGCGCCAGCTGAACCTGCTGGCGCGCGGCGAAGGATTTGCGCAACTGCTGGGAGTGCCGGTGGTGCGCCTGCGTTTGCTGACCCTGTGCGTGGCCTCGCTGGCGACGGCGGCAGCGGTCACGGTGGCCGGCACCATCGGCTTTATCGGACTGGTGGTGCCGCATGCGATTCGCCTGCTGGTGGGCAACGACCAGCGCATATTGTTGCCGGCCAGCGTGCTGGCAGGCGGCGCTGCGCTGGCGCTGGCGGACCTGGCGGCGCGCACCGTGGTGGCGCCGACCCAGCTGCCGGTGGGAGTGGTCACGGCGCTGGTCGGGGTGCCGGTATTCCTGTGGCTATTGGCGCGGAGCCGCGCATGAACCACGCCACGCCGCCATTGCTGAGCGCCGAACAGCTGAGCGTGAGTGTGGGCAGCGGCGTCGGCCATAAAACCTTGTGCAGCAGGCTGGACTGGCAAGTCGCGCCAGGCCAGTTCTGGTGCGTGCTGGGCCGCAACGGCATCGGCAAAACCACTTTATTGCATACGCTGGCTGGCTTGAAGCGGCCGGCTGGCGGCCGCGTGCTGATTGCAGGCCGCGACATACGAACTACGTCGGCGCAGCAGCTGGCGCGCCTGCGCGGCTTGCTGGCGCAGCAGCAGGCCGATGCGTTTTCCAGCAGCGTGCTGGCGGCGGTGGTCGCCGGCCGCCATCCCTACCAGTTCGGTTTCGGCTGGGATATGGAGGATGACCGGGCGCTGGCGATGCAGGCGCTGGAGCGGGTCAGGATGGCGGCTTTCAGCACGCACGATGTGATGCGCCTGTCGGGCGGCGAGCGGCAGCGGGTGGCGCTGGCGACCTTGCTGGTGCAGGATCCGCTGCTGTTCATGCTGGATGAGCCGACGGCGCACCAGGATGCCGCGGCGCAGATCGTGGTGATGGAGTTGCTGCATAAGGTAGCAAATGCGCTGCAGCCGCAAAAAGCAGTGATCGCGGCTTGCCACGACATCAACCTGGTGGCGCGTTACGCCAGCCATGTGCTGCTGCTGGGCGATGGCCAGGCTTGGCAAGGGCCTGCCGGCAGCATACTGCAGCCGGAGATATTGCAGGCTGCGTTCGGCTGTTCGTTCGAGGTAGTGGAAAACGGCGCACGGCGTTTGTTCATGCCGGCGGCCAGCCTGCTTTAGGTTTAAGGCGGCGGCAGGATCACCGGCGCCGGCTGCGCGCCAGCTCCAGTTTCTGGCACAGCTCGGCGGCGCCATCCAGTATGCGCGGGCCGGGACGGCTCATCCAGTTCGGCGTCAGGGTAAACAGGTTATCGGCGGCGACCGCCGCCATGCCGGGGAAGCGCCGCCAGCCGGCGCTGGGCGAGCTGCCGCCGTCGGCGGCAAAGATCACTTCCGGATTGGCTTGCAGCACGGCTTCGGTGCTGACGGTAGGCGCCAGCTGCGGCAGTTTGCCGAACACGTTTTGACCGCCGCACAAAGCGATCACGCTCGACACCATGTGGCTGCCGTTCAGCGTCATCAGCGGTTTTTTCCAGATCTGGTAAAACACCCGCACCGGCGGCTTCTGGCGGTAGGTCGCATCAAGCTGCGCCAGGCGCGCCTTGAATGCGTCCGCCGCGGCGGCGCCGCTGGCCTCGGTGCCGGCCAGCTGCGACAGCCTCAGCAGCGACGTGGCGATGGTTTCCAGCTGGTGCGGTTCGCTTTCGAATACCGGGATGCCGATGGCGCGCAGCCTGGCGATCTGGCTGGCGGAATTGCCGCTGCTCCAGGCCACTACGAGATCCGGCTTGAGCGCAACGATCCGTTCGATATCGAGCGCGCTGCTGCTGCCCATCGAGGGTATCTGCTTGGCCGCGGGCGGGTAGTCGCTGTAGTCGCTGACGCCGACCACGTAAGCGCCGGCGCCGGCTGCAAACAGCAGTTCGGTAGCGTGCGGAGCCAGGCTGACGATGCGATGCGCCGGGTGCGGCAGCACCACCGCATGTTGTGCATCGTCCCGCACCGTGATGCCTTGCGCAGACGCCGCGGTGAACGACAGCATGGCCGCCGCCGTGGCAGTCCAGCTGCGCGATGTCCTGATGCGGGCGGGCTGCTGCACTGTCGGGGCCGGATTCAGATTTCGAGATTGTCGATCAGGCGCGTGCCGCCCAGCTTGGCGGCAGCCAGCACCACCAGCTTTTCGCCTTGCGCCAGGTCGCCCGCGGCCGGCGCCTGCAGATCGCAGCGCTTGCGGATCGAGATGTAGTCCGGCAGCCAGCCGCGGCCGCGCAGCTGCGCCATCGCCTGCCGCTCCAGTTCAAAGATGTCGAGGTGGCCGGCGCGGACTTCCTCGGCGACCTGGTTGAGCGTCTTGAACAGCGCCGGCGCTTCTGCCCGTTCGTCGGCCGACAGGTACATATTGCGCGACGACAGCGCCAGGCCGTCGTCGGCGCGCCAGGTTTCGGCGGCGATGATTTCAGTCGGCAAGGCGAACTGCTTGGCCATGTTGCGCACGATCATCAGCTGCTGGTAATCCTTCTTGCCGAACACCGCGACGCGCGGCTGGACGCAGGAAAACAGTTTCAGCACGACGGTTGTCACGCCGGTAAAGAAGCCGGGGCGGAATTCGCCTTCCAGGGTATTGCCGAGGTCGTCGGGCGGCCGCACGCGGAATTCCTGCGGTTCCGGATACAAGTCTTTTTCGGTCGGCGCGAACAGTACGTAGACGCCTTCCTTTTCCAGCTTTTCGACGTCGGCGGCGAAGGTGCGCGGATATTTGTCGAAATCCTCGTTGGGACCGAACTGCAGGCGGTTGACGAAGATCGAGGCGACGATGGGATCGCCGTGCTTCTTCGCCAGCCGCATCAGCGACAGGTGGCCTTCATGCAGGTTGCCCATGGTCGGTACGAAAGCGGTGCGCAGCTGGCCGCGCAGCTGGTCGCGTAGCTCTTCAATCGAGGAGATGATTTTCATGTCTAAATCGGAGGTAAGTTGTTTTTATTGGGAGGATGCGGTGCATCGCCGTGTGGCAGCGAAGTCGTCGGTTATGCCGGCGCGTAAGTCGGCGAATAGGCCAGCCGTACGTAAATGGGCGCGAACGGTTCCGCCTGGGTGATTTCAATCAGCGTTTCCTTGGCCAGCTCCAGCATGGCGATGAAATTCACCACCAGCACCGGCACCCCGCGCGAGGGATCGAACAGTTCTGCGAACTCGACAAAACGCGCCGATTGCAGCCGCCGCAGGATCCCGGTCATGTGCTCGCGCACCGACAGTTCTTCGCGGCTGATGGTGTGGTGGGCGGTCAGCTTGGCGCGCTTGATGACGTCGGCCCAGGCTGCCTGCAGGTCGTCCAGGTTGACTTCCGGCCAGCGCGTGACGATGCTTTGCTCGATGTAGATCTGGGTGCGCACATAATCGCGCCCGAGCTGCGGCAGGGCGTCGATTTCGCGCGCGGCCAGCTTCATCTGTTCGTATTCCAGCAGGCGCCGCACTAGTTCGGCGCGCGGATCTTCGGCTTCTTCGCTGTCGGTCTTGCGGACCGGCAGCAGCATGCGCGATTTGATCTCGATCAGCATGGCGGCCATCAGCAGGTATTCGGCCGCCAGCTCCAGGTTGGTGATGCGGATCTGGTCGACGTATTCCAGATATTGCAAGGTCACTTGCGCCATCGGGATGTCGAGGATATTGAAATTCTGTTTGCGGATCAGGTACAGCAGCAGGTCGAGCGGACCTTCGAATGCTTCCAGGAAGACTTCCAGCGCATCCGGCGGAATGTAGAGATCGGTCGGCATGCGGAACAGCGGCTCGCCGTAGAGGCGCGCAAAAGCCACGCCGTCGATCACGTTCGGCGTCGAATCGGGTTGGCCCTCCAGCGTCAGTTCAGCGGCATCCGACAAATTCTGGCTCATCTGATATCCGGCAGGAACTTAGTGATTGTTCTGGTACACGTAGGGTTGTTGATCGACGCGCGATTCCTTGGTGCGCAGCTGGCTGTCGAGGTCGATCGGCGTCTTGTCCCACAGCAGGGCGCGGCCGGCCAGTTGCTGTTCTTCCAGCTTGGGGTTGTTTTGCTTGAGTTCTTCGACGAACTTGGTGATGTCGGACTGATAACCGTTAATTTGTTTGGAGAATTTCATGGTTGCTTTGATAATCCGGTGGGAGTAGCCGCTATTTTATGCTATTTCCCGGCCGCCGCAGCGGTTTGTCGTCGGCGCCGATATTCATATGGCAACAGAGGCGGCAACTGCGGGCGCTATACTTGGGCCGACACTGGATAAAGGAGGCAGCATGAAACCATGGGCACGCGCTATTTTGGCAATCGTTGTTCCGTTCCTGATCGTGGCTTGTGATCAGAATGGCAATTTCATACAGGAGGCGGGATTGGAAAAACTGAGCCGCGGCGTATCGACCGAAGCTGACGTCCGCAACGCCATGGGCCAGCCGGATACCGTATGGGAAGCGGAGAGCGGCGAGCGCTCCCTGGAATATCCGAAAGGACCGGCCGGCGCCCGCACCTGGATTTTCTACATCGGCAAGGACGGCAAGCTGAGCGATTACAAGCAAGTCTTGACCGAAGAGAATTTCGCCAGGATCAAGGTCGGCATGAACAAGGAAGAAGTGCGCAGGATGCTCGGCAGGCCGCGCACCGTGGTGCAGTTTACAAGGAAGAACGAGGAAGTGTGGGACTGGCGCTACACCCAGAGCGACGCCAGCCAGGCTTTCTTTAACGTACACATGGATATCACCAGCGGACTGGTGACCGGCACCTCAGTGTCGCAGGTCTACGGACACTGAGCTACGGAGACTGATGCCGCGCGCTAGCGTTTCAGCCAGCGCCGCATCACGATAGGCGGTTCTTCCAGCGGGTTGGCGCGGGTGTATTCGAGTTCCGGCGCCAGCTCGAATTCGAATACCGCATACAGGTCGACTACCCGGGTCTGGTCGGCGCGCACCGCCAGCCGCAGTTCATCGACGTCGGCGCCGCGGGCGCGGTGGATCAGCGCTTCCATCAGGTGCTGCGACAGGCCTTGGCCGCGATAGGCATGCAGCACGCCCATGCGCAGGATTTCCCAGACGTCGGTCTCGGTATCGGTCGGCAGCCAGCGCGCCGATCCGATCGGTTTTTCATCCAGCTGCAAAACGAAGCCGCCGCCGCGCTGCAAGTCGTGCAGCACCCGTTCCGTGCTTTCGCGATGGCCGCTGGAGCTGGCCGCGACCCGCTCGGCCCAGCAGGCGCGAGTCAGGCCGGCGATCAGCGCGGCATCGTCGGTGCTGGCTTCGCGGACTTGCAGGTTCATCCGGCGCGGCTCTTAGCTGACGCGCATGCCCGGCTCGGCGCCTGGCCACGGATTGAGTACATAGATGCCCGGATTGGCTTTGCCGTCGGCGGCCGAAGCTGCCAGCACCATACCTTCCGAAATGCCGAACTTCATCTTGCGCGGCGCCAGGTTGGCCACCATCACGGTCAGCTTGCCGACCAGTTCTTCCGGCTGGTAGGACGACTTGATGCCAGAGAATACATTGCGCAAACGGCCTTCGCCGACATCCAGGGTCAGGCGCAGCAGCTTGTCGGAACCGTCCACGTGTTCGCAATTGACGATCTTGGCGATGCGCAGGTCGACCTTGACGAAATCGTCGATCTTGATTTCGGCGGCCAGCGGCTCGATGGCGCTGCCGGCGTTATCCGCGGCGGCGGCTTCTGCCGGGACCGCAGCTGCCGGTGCGTCAAACAAGGCGTCCGGCATCTTCGGCTCGACCCGCGTCATCAGGTGCGAGTAGGCGTTGATGCGATGGCCGTCAGCCAGCGGCCGGCCGACATCGGCCCACGCCAGCGGCGCGATCTGCAGGAAGGTTTCGACCTGCGCCGCCAGCGCCGGCAACACCGGTTTCAGGTAGATGGTCAGGATCCGGAACGCTTCCAGCAAGCGGCTGCAGACTTCGTGCAGGGCCGCTTCCTTGCTTGGGTCCTTGGCAAGTTCCCACGGCTTGTTGGCGTCGACATAGGCGTTGATGACGTCGGCCTGCTCCATCACCGCGCGCAACGCCTTGCCGTATTCGCGGCCATCGTACAGCGCCTGGATATCGCCGGCGACGCCGCGCAACCTGGCCAGGAACGGATCGCTGCCGGTGGCCCAGGCAGTGCTCAGCTTGCCGTCGAATTTCTTGGCGATGAAACCGGCGGCGCGGCTGGCGATGTTGATGTACTTGCCGATCAGGTCGGAATTCACGCGCGCCACAAAATCTTCCGGATTGAAATCGATGTCTTCCACTTTCGCGCTCAGCTTGGCGGCGATGTAGTAGCGCATCCATTCCGGGTTCATGCCCAGTTCCAGGTAGCGCAGCGGAGAGATGCCGGTGCCGCGCGATTTCGACATCTTTTCGCCGGAGACCGTCAGGAAGCCGTGCACGAAGACGTTGTTCGGCACTTTCAAGCCCGAGAAGTGCAGCATCGCCGGCCAGAACAGCGTATGGAAGTAGGTGATGTCCTTGCCGATGAAGTGGTACTGCTCGGTCTTCGGATCGGCCATGAAGGCGTCGTAGTCGCGCCCGGTCTTGCCGAAATAGTTTTTCAGCGAAGCCAGGTAACCGACCGGCGCATCCAGCCAGACGTAGAAATACTTGCCCGGCTCATCCGGGATCTCGATGCCGAAATAAGGCGCATCGCGGCTGATGTCCCAATCGCCCATGCCGCCGTCGCTTTCCAGCCATTCCTTGGCCTTGTTGGCGACTTCGGATTGCAGGCGCGGTTTGCCGTCGGCATTGCCCAGGGCCCAGCCGCGCAGGAATTCCACGCATTGCGGATCGGACAGCCTGAAGAAAAAGTGTTCCGACGATTTCATCACCGGCGTCGCGCCGGTCAGCGTCGAGTAGGGATTCTTCAGGTCGGTAGGCGCATACACCGAGCTGCACACTTCGCAGGAATCGCCGTACTGGTCCTTGGCGCCGCATTTCGGGCATTCGCCCTTGATGTAGCGGTCCGGCAGGAACATGTTCTTGACCGGGTCGAAGAACTGCTCGATGGTCTTGGTCGAGATGAAACCCGCCGCCTTCAGCTTGCGGTAGATGTCGCGCGACAGCTCATGGTTTTCCGGGCCGTCGGTCGAATGCCAGTTGTCGAAGGCGATATGGAAGCCGTCCAGGTATTGCTTGCGGCCGGCGGCGATCTGCGCCACGAATTCCTGCGGCGTGATGCCGGCCTTTTCGGCGGCGATCATGATCGGCGCGCCATGGGCATCGTCGGCGCCGACGAAATTGACTTCATGCCCCTGCATTCGCTGGAACCGCACCCAGATGTCGGCCTGGATATATTCCATGATGTGGCCGATATGAAACGCTGCATTGGCGTAAGGCAGGGCGGTGGTGACGAATAGCTGGCGAGGAGTTGAAGTCAAAGTAATGCTCATTTGGCAATGATTTTGCAACGGCAAGCGCTGCTGGTTGGAATAAAAGAGTGATTTTAGCAGTGACAGGCCGGTCTCTGCTCTAATCCTTGCGCCTGTCCTCGTTTGCGCCGCGGCAGCGGCAGCGGAAAAGCGGCGATTTGGTTTAGACTTGGCGCATCTTATCAAGAACGTGCAGAGGAAAAGTAATGAGCGTCACGATTGAAGCGGTCAAGGCAGCGTTGTCCAGTGTGATCGACCCGAATACCGGCAAGGACCTGGTGAGCAGCAAATCGGCCAGGAATATCCGGCTGGAGGGCGCGGATGTGCTGTTCGACATTGAGCTGGACTATCCGGCCAAGAGCCAGTTTGCGCTGATCGGCGATGCCGCCGCGGCCGCGGTCGGCGCGCTGGACGGGGTCGGCAAGGCCACCCCGCATGTCTATTCGAAAATCCAGTCGCATGCGGTGCAGCGCGGCGTCAAGCTGATGTCCAACATCAAGAACATCATCGCGGTGGCGTCCGGCAAGGGCGGCGTCGGCAAATCGACAACCGCGGTCAACCTGGCGCTGGCGCTGGCGGCGGAAGGCGCGCAGGTCGGCATCCTCGACGCCGATATCTACGGCCCCTCGCAGCCGATGATGATGGGCATCAGCGGCCGCCCTGAAACCAAGGACGGCAAGACCATGGAGCCGCTGGAAAACCATGGCTTGCAAGTGTCGAGCATCGGCTTCATGGTCGATCCGGACGAGCCCATGGTGTGGCGCGGCCCGATCGTCACCCAGGCCTTGCAGCAGCTGCTGGACCAGACCAACTGGCGCGACCTCGATTACCTGATCGTCGACATGCCGCCCGGCACCGGCGACATCCAGCTGACCTTGTCGCAAAAGGTGCCGGTGACCGGCGCCGTGATCGTCACCACGCCGCAAGACATTGCCTTGCTGGATGCGCGCAAGGGCTTGAAGATGTTCGAGAAGGTCGGCATCCCGATCCTCGGCATCGTGGAAAACATGAGCACCCATGTCTGCTCCAATTGCGGCCACGCCGAAGCCATCTTCGGCGAAGGTGGCGGCGCCAGGATGTGCGGCGAGTACGGTGTCGAATTCCTCGGCGCCTTGCCGCTGACCATGTCGATCCGGCAGCAGACCGATTCCGGCACGCCGACCGTGGTGGCCGAACCCGACGGCCCCGTAGCGCATATCTATAAGGAGATTGCGCGCAAGGTGGCGATCAAGGTGGCGGAAAAAGCCAAGGACATGAGCAGCAAGTTCCCTACCATCGTAATCAAGAACGACTAAGGCGAAGTGGCGGCGGCTGCCTTTATCAAGGCGCGCCGGCAATGTCATGGTGGATCGCCAGCCAGATGGTGGGCTGGTCAGCATCGGTCCATTCGATGCGGTGGCGGCAATGTGCAGGGATGTGCAGCCAGGCGCCGGGCCGCATGACGTGTTCGGCGCCGCCTTCCAGCGTCAGTCCGGCGCCGCCGCTGAGCAGCAGCACCCATTCTTCCTGCGGGCTGTCGTACCAGAAGCCGGGCGGACTGGCCTGGCCGCTGGAAACGATGCGCTCGATTTTCAGGCCGCCGTGCTGATGCAGAAGTTCGAACACTTCTGCTGAACTGTCCGGCGGCAGCCTGGTCAACAGATTGCCATGGGCAATTTGCATGGCGGTCTCCTTATCTATGGCAGCGATGTATTATTGCACCCGGTGCATTGCACGGATTTTATGTGAGTTTTCCCGCCGCATTTTCCACCGCATTTTCCACCTAAAGGACAAGGCAATGAAATCACGAATTTTTTCGCTACTGTTTTCCGCGGCCCTGCTGAGCGCCAGCCTGCTGCCGCAAATGGCCCAGGCCGCATCGGTCTCCTTCCTTGAGCCGGCTGACGGCGCGGTAGTCAGCAGCCCGTTCACCGTCAAGTTCGGCGTAAGCGGCATGGAAGTCAAGCCGGCCGGCGACATGACGGCCAATACCGGCCACCATCACCTGCTGATCAACGCAGGCAGCATTCCGGCCGGCGAGTCGATCCCGATCGACGACAAGCATTTGCATTTTGGCAAGGGGCAGACCGAAACCAGCGTCGCGCTGCCGCCAGGGAAATACAAGCTGACCATGCAATTTGCCAACGGCGCCCACCAGTCTTACGGCCCTGAGCTGAGCAAAACCATCAACGTCACCGTCAAATAGCCGATAACCCCGGCCATCGCCGTTTCCATCCGCTGCTGCAACGCGGTAAAATGAGGTTTTCCTTGATAACGGCTTTGGCAATCCAAGGCCGTTTTTATTTACCATGACTGCCAGCACTCCAGCATCCACTGCTTCATCGAAACCGGTACGCACCCGTTTTGCTCCTAGTCCAACCGGTTACCTGCACCTGGGTGGCGCCCGCACCGCGCTGTTTTCCTGGGCTTACGCACGTCATTTCGGCGGCACTTTCGTGCTGCGCATCGAAGATACCGACCTCGAGCGTTCGACGCCCGAGGCGGTGCAGGCGATTGTCGACGGCATGCAATGGCTGGGTTTGCAGCACGACGAAGGTCCGTTCTACCAGATGCGGCGCATGGACCGTTATCGCGAAGTGATCGGGCAGATGCTGCAAGCGGGCACGGCTTATCACTGCTACTCGTCGCCGGAAGAAGTCGAAGCGATGCGCGAACGCATGCGCGCCGCCGGCGAAAAGCCGCGCTACGACGGCACCTGGCGTCCGGAGCCGGGCAAGGCCTTGCCGCCTGTTCCCGCCGACCGCAAGCCGGTGGTGCGTTTCAAGAATCCGCTCGACGGCGACGTCAGCTGGGACGATGTGGTCAAGGGCAATATCACCATCTCGAACCGCGAAATGGACGACCTGGTGATCGCCCGCCCGGACGGTACGCCGACCTATAATTTCTGCGTGGTGGTGGACGACTGGGACATGGGAATTACCCACGTGATCCGCGGCGACGACCATGTCAACAATACGCCGCGCCAGATCAATATCCTGAAAGCCCTGGGCGCGACCCTGCCGCTGTACGGCCATGTGCCGATGATCCTGGGCGCCGACGGCGAAAAACTGTCGAAGCGCCACGGCGCTGTCAGCGTCATGGATTATCCGGCGCAAGGCTACTTGCCGGAAGCAATGCTGAACTACCTGGCGCGCCTCGGCTGGAGCCATGGCGACGAAGAGATTTTCAGCATGGAACAGTTTTGCAGCTGGTTCGACCTCGATCACTTGTCGAAATCGCCGGCGCAATTTAATCCTGAAAAATTGGCGTGGATTAACAATCACTACATCAAGCTGGCCGACAATGCGCGCCTGGCGGCGATGGTCAAGCCATTGATGGAACAGGACGGCGCCGATTTCAGCAACGCGCCGGACCTGCCGAAAGTAATCGGCCTGCTGAAAGAGCGCGTCAATACCGTCAATGAAATCGCAACCGCGGCCATGCTGTTCTATCGCCGGCCGGCTCCGGATGCAGCATTGCTGACGCAGCACTTTACCGACGCCGTCAAACCGGCGCTGGCCGATTTCGCCGCACGCTGCGCGACGGTCGAGTGGAACAAGGAAAGCCTGTCGCCGATGATCAAGGAAGTGCTGGCGGCGCACCAGCTGAAGATGCCGCAGATCGCGATGCCGCTGCGCCTGATGCTGACCGGACAGTTGCAGACACCGGCGATTGATGCGGTGCTTGAATTGTTGGGCCGTGAGGCCGTGATCGCACGTTTGCAACCGTATCTGGCGTAAAACTGCAATAAATCTGCAAATCGGGATTTACAAGCTCTAAATAAGCTTGCTATAATCTCGCTTCTGCAAACGGGGGTATAGCTCAGCTGGGAGAGCGCTTGCATGGCATGCAAGAGGTCAGCGGTTCGATCCCGCTTACCTCCACCAGCACATAGTAGTAAGGCAGCAACGTAGTACGGACAGAAAATGTCCCCATCGTCTAGAGGCCTAGGACATCACCCTTTCACGGTGAGTACGGGGGTTCGAATCCCCCTGGGGACGCCAGAATTATCTTGGTATCGGCAGGTAAGCGAGCAAAAAAACGGTCGCAGATTTTCGATGGCAAGTGTGTTCGATACAATCAATGAGGCCGCCAAATGCGGCCTTTATTGTTTCTGTCAGTAGTATGGATAAGGTCAGTAACACGGACAGATTTTTGTCCCCATCGTCTAGAGGCCTAGGACATCACCCTTTCACGGTGAGTACGGGGGTTCGAATCCCCCTGGGGACGCCAGAATGAAAAAGCCCGCGCAAGCGGGTTTTTTGTTTTGGCGGCCACAAGTAAGCCGCCTGCGCGGCTTACGCGGGGGATGAGAAGGGAATCGCTTGCAAGCGATTCCGCGGCATGTAGGCGAATCCCCCTGGTGGCGCCAAATGAAAAGCCCGCGCAAGCGGGTAATGCCGCTCAGTTAAAGAGCACAGGCAGCCCTGTCGCCGAGACGGGGTCGCCACATGGGGATTATCCTTAACTAACCACATTTTCATTGACAGGAATTCGTAGAGAGAGTCGGCTTAGGGCCGTCGGACGGACGCAGTTCTTTGCGGCGGCTTTTGCAGAAATGCT
>Ga0182005_1000935_pt1 | contig 12733 bp, 15 predicted proteins | sample Sormic07211103_1_FD_123021 | JGI IMG/M metagenome (GOLD analysis project Ga0182005, IMG submission 123021) | Rhizosphere microbial communities from Sorghum bicolor, Mead, Nebraska, USA - 072115-103_1 MetaG | ecosystem: Host-associated > Plants > Roots > Rhizosphere | place: USA: Nebraska...
ACAAGCAAGAAGACGCATGGGACAACCCTCCTCGTAACGGCGCCATTGTCGATTGAGTCTCAATCACATGTCTGTAGGGTTTTTCCTACAAACATTGCCCTCGGCGCTAAGCATGACGGTTGCCACCACCGATGAATGGCGTCCCGTCCGCGTTGGTAACCGGAGCAATGTCGCCCGTCCGGGGGTTGCCACGGAACAATTGGCCGTTCGGGCCCGACATGAACTGAAAGCTCTTGTCGGCCTGCTGAGGCTGCCAGCGCGGTGCGGTCGCGATGTCTTTGTAGCTACCGTCCGGCTGCTGCTCCTGAGTCACGATATTACCGCCTCGGTCGATCTGCCGAGTTGGGGCAGTATTGAGATCGCGCTGTGCCTTCTGCGCCTGTAGGTCGGCCAGCTTGCTACGCAATTCGTTCTGGTGAAGCTCCATCGCCTGCTGCGGGTACTTCTGCTAGACCTTGGCGATAAATCCAGCCATATCGTTCTTGCCGTCACTGAAGAACGGCAGCGCCATATCCTGGATGTCGCGACGGATCTGCATCTGCTGTTGCTGGTCTTCCATTTGTGCCTGCTGCAACTGCATCCGCTGCTGCTGGGCTTTGTCGTCCTGAAGCTGGCGCGCACCCTGCTGGGCGGAATTGATCCCTCCGAGCAGGCCGCCAGAAATGGCCTGAATCGGGGTCACGCCTGGCTGGCTATTGGCTGCCAGGATGGAGAGACCGGCGTTAAGAAGGCCACCACGTGCGAGCGCCTAGCGTTCGTCGTCGGTAGCGCCGGGAGTTGGGCCAATGAGCCCATCGAGAAATGACATGTGGTATCCGCCTTAGTGAACTTGGGTCGAGGTGTCGGCGTCGACGCTCGGGTTGTGATTTGGTTCGAAGATTGTGACTACCGAATTAGTGGGCAGCCACACGATGTTTCTGACCCCGTTGTGGTGGGGGAATAGTTCGGCACGAACAAAGTTCGGCAGCGACGCGTCCAGCCACGTGCAACGGAGTATTGGACAAATGGTCATTACCTCGTCCTGATAAGCGGACAGGTAGTACGGAAGACCATCGGGCTTGGCGTGAGCCTTTGCCGCCTGACTGTTTGGATCGAGAACGATCAAATAATCCATGATGCCGTCCTCAGAGATAGTAAGACGCGAGACCGGTAGCCGCACCGATGGCGGTACCCCAGCCAGGGACAACCGAACCCGATGCGCCACCTGCAATGGCTGCCCCAATAGCGCCACCCGCAGCGGCACCGCCCACACCAGCCGCGACTCCACCGCCAACTGTGCGAGGCTTGTAAGCGGGGTTGAGTCCGGACGTTGCCGAGCCGGTGAAGTTTCCAGAGATCGAGTTCAGAGCATTGCCGTAGTTGGCAAGCTGCTGCTGGCTGTAGCCATACGTGCGCTGATACCAGTCGTTGTACTGCTGATTGATACCACCCTGTGCATAGTCCTGATCGATTTGGCCGAAATTACCAAGTTGTCCGTTGTACTGGGCCTGTAGAGCACCTGCTCCGTTAAGCGAGTTGGATGCTCCAAGAATATTCTGGGTGTTGTTCTGAGATGCCGCTAGCTGGTTTTGAAAACCTTGCTGCCAGCGATCCGCCTGGTTGTTGTAGTCGGTATAGCGGAGGTTGTCCGTGTTCGTCGCAAGGCTCTGGGCGAGCTGCTACTGGCTTGCCGTCGCCGCCTGCTGCATTGCGGAGCCACCGAATGCCCCGCCTTGAGCAAACTAAGTGGGCAACTGAACACCAGCACCCTGAAGAAAGGAGTTGGTGATATCGCGATTCGAATCGTTGACGACGCTATCTAGGTACTGATTGGGTCCAGCGTAAGGACTCGTCTGGGCTGTCACGTTCTGGCTTCCGCCAATAACGCCCTGCAACGCCTGCTGCTGTGGTTGATTTCCAGCCGCCCCCCAGTAGGCAAAATCACCCGCCTGATTCTGATGCGTGCTGGGCGCAGCGTTTAGCTGACCCTGGTAGGACTGGTATGGAAGTGCGTTCTGGGCGTTGGTCTGCCCGATGAACTACTGGTAATCGTTCTCAAGCCACGCTGGAAGCTTCGTTTCGGTCGTGGTCGTGGTGTTTTTCGGTTGTCCGCCGCCGCCCATAATCTTTACCTCAATGATTGATTAGTCAGTTCCGCCCAACTGCAAGAGAGAGAGCCGTGCATTACCCGGCACGGCGTCGGGCGAGGTAGGGGCCTTGAGGCGGCAAGGGTTCCCTGCGCATATGGACTTCTTGGGGTGCGTTTCCGTCCCAATCGTTCCGATGTAGATTCTGGGAGGCGCATAGAAAGATCGAACCACTCACCAAGGAGCGACATATGGGAAGTAGGAAAGTGTGGGCCTTTGCTGCTGCATCAGCTGCTACTTTGATCTCAGGAACTGGGATGGCCGGCGCTCCGCTGCCAAGTGGATCGTTCGTGATGATGGATGCGACCAAGAGCTGTCCTCCTGATGGATCGGGGGCGCAAACGACCTGCTACATGACGAACCCGGTTCAGGCACTCAAGGTCGTAACAAATCTCCGGACCTCGGGCGTCGAATACTTCATGATTCCTTCCGCTACTCCCGAAGAAACTGAGGTGCTCGCGACAGCAATCGAGGCCAACGGCGCAAAGTTCCTTACCATGGAAACATGGACTTTTTTGCAGGCTGTCGGTGATGGCGCTGGGGTTTTTAGCTGCGACGGCTACACGGCCGAGCGAATCAATGCGTTTCTCGTCCCGCTTAAGCAACGACATCCAGATTCGTTTATAGGTCTTCAACTGAAGGACGAGCCATCTTCCAACCAACATGCAAATCTAGGAGCCATGGTCGCTTGCGTCCGTGCTCAACCACAGCTCTCTGACCTCAAGATGTTCGTTAACCTGGTGCCTGTCAACGCAAATGACGCGGGCCTCAACGGACCAAAGTCTTCAGAAGATATTCCAGACTCCCTAAATCCAATAGACATTGGGATCGACTGCAATACGAACTCTGTGGTGGACCGCACAAAACTTAGCGCGATGTCGTCCCGGTATGCGGAACACGTCATATCGGCCCTGGACAAAATAAAACCGGACTACATTGCCTACGACCTATATCCGTTCAATGCGGTGCTAGACAGCTGCACGGTTGCCCGGGAAGAGCTTATGACCGCAAACGCCAGCATCATTGCGCAACAGGCAAACGCCCGGGGGATCGTCCCGGTTGCGTATCTACAAAACGTGCAGCAAGAGTCTCCCACTGGGAATCCAAAGGAACCTCGGCATGCTTCGTTCCGCGAACTTCGTTGGTTCGCCGCGTGGTTTTATGCTTTCGGGGGCCGAGGCACTGCGAACTTCATTAGCCACGATGAGGGACATAGCTTCGGCATGTTGGACGCTTCGAACAATCCTCGGGATATTGCAATCGAACAGCAGAGTGTTTTCGGTTTCACGCACCAGGTCCAAGACGCGCTACGCGGGTATAGCTACGTTGATTTCGTCGCACCTTGGCTCGGAGTCCAAACCGGCGTTGTGGTCGGCTGGCTGCCCTCGCAAAACGTCATGGCGAGCGAGTTCAAGAGCCCCAGCAACGGCTCAGACATCGTCGTGTTCGTAAATCGACTAAACGGGCCCATTGCGTCCACTCCTATTGGACTAAATAGCTGGCGCACGAAGATCGAGAAGCTGAACTTCGGGACGGGCCTGTGGGACACCGTTGGGCAAAGCACCAATGCGATCAACGTCGACTTCGGTGACTTACCTGCCGCCGTCTACCGACTCACTAACTAGGGCCACGCCGAACGGAAAAGTACCGGCTGAGGCAGCTCGGCCGGTCGTCGGGCTGCCCCCCGATCCGATGCAAGCGGATAGAATGCCAGCATGGACCCCAACGAAGAATCCATGCTGGCCGTCGCAGAGATCGTCAGAGACTCAGCGGCCATGAACGATGCAGCTCTCGCGGGCGATATGGACGAGGCCCGCTTCCGAGCGCAGCTGATCGTGGCGAAGGCAGACGCGGCCGGGCATTTGGATCTCGTTCTAGCGGCCGCCCATTTGGTGCACACCCTAGGCCCAGCCGGGACGACACCGCTTCCCGGCTACGGAGCGGGAATGCTGCGCATCGCGAACGAGTTGGACCGTATTGGCTTCACCCCTCTGTAGGTCTGCCCTGCAAACCTCACATTGGCCGTTGTGACTGGGCCCCGGACGGCGTAGCGTGGTCAGTACGCTGTCTGGCTCAAATCATGAGCACCGTGGTAATCCCTGGCAAAGATCGTCCGGCTGTCCCCGTCGCCGAGTACGTCCGCATGTCCACGGACCTTCAGATTTACTCTCCCATCAATCAGTCGGTAGCCATCGCAGCCTATGCCGAGACTCATGGCATGGAGGTCGTTCGGAGCTACATCGACGAAGGGCGTAGCGGGCTCGATCTAGGCGGAAGGGACGGTCTTCAAAGGTTGCTCCGTGATGTTCGATCAGGTGAGGCCGACTACGAGGCTGTGCTGGTCTACGACGTGAGTCGATGGGGGCGTTTTCAGAATTCAGACGAGGCCGCTTATTACGAATTCATCTGCACCAGTGCGGGCGTCCGCGTCTGCTACGTCGCCGAGCCTTTCGACAATGACGGGTCGCCGTTGGCCGCGATCCTGAAAGGGCTAAAGCGGACCATGGCGGCCGAGTACAGCCGGGAGCTGTCGGCCAAGGTGAGCGCGGGGCAACGTCGCCTGGCGAACATGGGTTATCACCAGGGTGCACTCGCGGGCTACGGACTGAGACGGATGCGGGTCGACAAGAACGGCAAGCCCAAGGGCATTCTGGCCATCGGGGATCGCAAAAGCCTGGTAACGGACCGGGTAATCCTTGTTCCTGGGCCAGACGCCGAGGTGGCGATCATTCTCCGCATCTTCAACGCCTACGTGGCTGGCAAGTCAGCTCATCAGATTGCGAACATGCTCAACGCCGAGGGAATCCCAACACATACCGGCGGCCAGTGGCGATACTCAATCGTCGCTAACATTCTCTCAAACGACAAGTACGCTGGTAACGCCGTGTACGGCCGGCAGAGCAAGCGGCTTAAGCAATCTGTGACCGATAAACCCGCTTCCGAGTGGGCCCGCGTAGACGGTGCGTACAAAGGTGTTGTGTCTGAGAAACTTTTTCTGGAAGCAAGGCGCAGACCGCCACACCGTGTGTCTCGCAAGACGGATGAGGAACTTTTGGAGCCCTTGCGGGTGATCCTAGCCAGAGAGGGCACCATCACAGAGGGCCTAATCAATGCAGAGCCAGGCGTCTTTTGCGCCAGGCTCTATAGCGAACGGTTCGGCGGGCTCCGTGGCGTGTACGCGCGGCTTGGTCTCGAACTCAGAACGAACTTGGCCTATGCCGATATTCGAAGAAGGATTGCTCCCTGGCGTGAAACCCTGACGGCATTCACCTGTGAAATGCTGACGGACGGGGGTTCAGTCGTTGAGCGCACTGGCTGGTCAATCACAGTGGATCGAACGTGGTCTCTGTCCTTCTACGTTATGCAGTCCTCCGACTATGGGGATGGCCATCAGTGGTTTATCCGTCGCAAGCCTGAGCCAACCGATATCGTTGTGTTCGCCCAGATGCCTAGTGATGGGTCGATCCCCATGGCTTACATCGTGTTGCCACGGAGCCGCTTTCCGGCTTGGCCGAAGGTGATCTACGACAGCAACACGCCTTCGATTGACTCCTTTTCGTTTCCGTCGTTGGCGGTTCTGGGCGACCTTGGCCGTCTGTCTCGAATGGGAGGCTCGCCATGTATGTGAGTCGGGTCACGCGGGCCGCTATCTCGAAGCGGGACCAAGAGGAACTATCCGCGGAGGCTCGAAGGGCGGAGGCACACTTCGCCGGGATGGCCGTGGCGTGGGAACACATGCGAAAGGACTCGCACGTGCTGGTGCTCCTTAGTCTGCACGGCATCCCCCCACTGGCCTTCGACTGCTCTGCCAGAAGTGCCAGCAACAGTTCCCGCGATGGGGTGACGGCTCTGGAGCTGGTCGTAGTCGAAGCCCTGGCGACGCGCGTCCTGAGTAAAGCTGACCTCGTTGGGTGGTTAGCTCGACATCATGCTGGCGCTTTAGCCGCCATCCAGGCGGTCGGCGACAAGGCATGATCAGGTGCGTTCACGCTTCCAATCTAAGGGATAGGTACATCCTAGGATCGTATGCGGGCGCTAGGCTTCCTTCGGACCCGTATCGATCAATCGCGAGGCCAAGACGGTGATCGTCAGCCAGTCCGTCACGAAACACGTTCTTTGGAACCCATGTCGGCTAGGAGGCTCCGAACACCTCCCCCGTTTTGCTGTATGCGTACGCCTGGTGATGGCGTGAGCGTGGAATATTGACTTAAAATTTCGGCGCTCCTGTGAAGATGCCGACACCAGGCCACCCAGACCTAAGCACTTATGCAGGATCCAATTGACCTTCGGCGCGTTTCTCGGATCGATGTGTCTGACGACCTTGACGTCAGCCTGTGGGCGTTCGTCTTTTCGACCACGCCGTCGCTCGTCCGCCAGGCCGTTGAGGCAGTGGGCCCGGACCCCGCCGCCGTTCGGGCCTATCTTAACGGGCCGTTGGCGCCGTAAAGAGGTTCAACTTTGCGCGGACGTGGGCGAGCGCAATGCTGCGCTCCAGTTCAAAGACACTGAATGGCTTGACTAACTGGACCGCCTGTACCGGTGCCCCTGCTGCCGACGCTATGGGGTCAGAAAGCATTACTACCATGCACATCCCGGGATTGTGCTCCCGCGCTGTTGAGAGGTATGCCCCTTCACGACCCTCGCCGGGCGCAGGGACGGCGGCTACGGCCATCATTATTTTTCGGCCGACTGCTGCAGCAGCGCCCCCTTCGTGGGTTGCTGCTACGGCGACCTCGTAGCCGTGCTGACGGAGTACATCGGCGACGGTCTCAGCCAACATGGGCATGGGCTCGATAACTATTGCAGCAGGTCGCGTCGATTGATTCACGAACGTCACTCATGTGAAAGCTGCGTTGACAGTAACCTCAGCACGGCCCGCCGTCGAGAGTGAGGCATACAAGTTGCTACTCACCTACGTGTTAGTCTCGGCCGGCAGCCAGGTCTCGCATCCACCTGTCTGAATTTAACGCACCTATGGCATGCCCTCGCGTTCGAGCAATCATGTCTACCGAACTTATATTAGTTTGTGATGCGGTCCCCGCCGATGGCGGTTTCGTGCCGACTGTGAAGATATGTGAGGGCGCAAAAGTCGTCCTGACATGGCACGGTTCGTTTTCGCTTCCCAGCCTGTCGGGTGCCCTCGTTTACGCGCATGACTACGGAAACGTGGCTCTGAAGGCATTAGTATCAAGTGAGCATAAGGCGATCCGGTAAGGCATCTGTGAATGCGCGCCCCTGTAGACGGTCGTGTAGACGGTGGACCCCTCGCGAGGATTCGTCGAATTCGCCCACCCCTGGTTAGACACCTGTCACGGTCATTGCGTGACTGCCCCATGCATCCGCACGACCTGACCAAGGAAAGGCTCTCGATAGCTCTAGCGCGGCGATAGGTCGAACCATTGCTCCTGTTGCCGGTTAGGCGATCTCGGATCTTCCTTCAGAAGATTCGCTAACCACGTGGCCATTGCCGGCAGAGTCGTCGATTCGATCTTCTGTCGCGCGTCCGCAGCCTGCTCAGAGGGTACGGTCCCTGTGCAAACGTAAAGACGGTCGTGAGGGATGCCAGGTCTGGGCGGCCAGAAATACACGTCGAACCTGACCCCGGGACCACGGACCAGATGTACGTCGATCGAAATGCCTTCCGCTGAGAGCGCCTCGGCGAGCTTCATGGGCTTGAGCGGATAGCTCTGTCCCTTCGGAAGCTTGTCGGTCTCGGACATGAATGATGGGCTCTCGCGCCCGCTCGAATCGCGGAGAGGCTGTGGCTTTCTTCCCGTCTTTCCCATGATTCTCAGCCCGTTATGAGGCGCCCCGATTATTAAGCCTGTGATTCCGCCATAGCGCAAATACGATGATCTTTATCGTTCATTGCCATCGCGTCCATTCGGTTGGACAGAATCGGGACAACATGCGGACAATCTCGTCAACGTGCGTCGAACGCACGTTCAACGGGCGTTTGACGTCCGTCTGCGTGGCTATTCACCCGAGGCATGCGAGGTAACGGCGAGCCCCAGTGCTTAGCCAATGTCGCAAACGGGCTTCGACGGAACGAGTAAGCCCTCTGTACCCGCTGGCCCGCACCCCTAATTGCTTCGCCCGGTCATCCATGGAGATCGCCGCACGCCCGCAGAGAATCCGCTGCATGGCGTCAGTAAGCGCTTCGGATGCGAACGCATTGCGAACGCATACAAGGCCGAACCGTTCCACAACCGGCCAGAACCGTTTCACGTCGCCTGTCGCGTACAGCAGGAGGATGGCCTCTAGGGGACCCTCTAGCTTCGCCATAGCCAGCGCTCCGAGGGCATCGTAGCCGGGAACGAATGTTGGGGTGGCTACGAAGGTATGGGTTCGCCAGCTCCGTACACCATGCATGGTCAATACGCCGTTCTGGTCACGGGTCGGTTTCTCGATGTACTTGGCACGGCCCCGACGTCCTTCTCGCTCGGCCACGGTGAGGGACCGATGATTTTCAAAGTCGCCGTCCATACCGAAGCTCCTTCCGTAGACGACGCCAGCCGTCCACGAGCTACCGCACCCGAAGGCGGCAGCCAGGATCTTGGCTGCTCGCTCTACGGTGTCTTCCGAATCGGCCCGCCTGCCGATCGTCACGCCTCAGGCTTCCCGGCGTCGAGTCTCCGCGACGCGAAGCTCGTAACGACGCCAAGCCCATCGGCGGTATGGAACTGCTAGCAGCGTGCAAGCACCCAGCTGAACTCGCTGGATGTCGGGCTTGCGGTTGTTCCAGCCTGGCGACCGTTGCGTAACGCTCAGAGCGTTACTAACGGCGTTACGGACCGTTACGTCACGTCTCGCGCCTGTCCGCTTTTTGTCCGCTTCAGAAGCGGACGACTTCGACGCGTCATCGCAGGTCGTTGGGTAGAGGCGTCGTCCAGCAGCGTTCCAGCGCTGTTCTCGTCAGGGATGGAATACTTGCCATTAAAGGAGAACAGTTCGGCTGCTTTCGTTGCTACGGCTTCGTTACCCATGGCACACCTCGATGCTAAAGAGGAATGACCGACACGTAAGGTGGCGGACGTGCAGGGGTAGGAATGCCGGAATACGAGGTAACCGACCAGCCCGAAGGCTGCCCTGCACGCCCACCAGAAAGCAGGCGTATCGCAACGGACACAAAAAAAGCGCCATAGGCGCCGTTGCGCCTCGTAATTTACGGGTTCCTACGCCCGGTCGCCGAATTGGCGGCGACGTGAAAACGATACTCTGCCTACGGGGAAATGCAAGACCTTCAAACAGACTAGCTACCACCCCTTGGCATCACACCGGGCGCTGCGGGAGGCTATGCATTCCAGTGCATTCGCTTAAGCGCTGCAATATCGCTAGCTCGCTCGGGTGGTGCCGTGCAAGCCACCCTACGAGATCCGCATCGCGAAGCGCTGCCCGCGCCCGTCCACTAAAAACCACAATCCGAAGTGCGTCATCGCCACGCGGTTCGTGGTCCGCGCCAGGACCATACCCAAGGGCCCGTGCGACTTCCGCAAGCGATGAGACGGTATAGGAGGCGACCGGAGCACATACCCTTGAGGACACATCCTTCGGGAAGCACCCGTACATCACACGGGGCCAAATGACGTAGTCATGGATGCTTGTGCCGTCCTCCGACATGCGGATGAAGACAACAATGTCAGTTGCCTCTGGATTCTGGCGGACGTACCACCGTTCTACCTGCCGATACACCAACATCCTCAAGGCGGTAAATGACAATGACCACGCGCCGTCGATGCTAAGGCGCCACCCATCCCGGGCGACTTCTACACCAAGTCGCCCAAATAATTCGGCGGCATCGGACGTCTGGCGTTCCCGCACTTCGCGGAGAAAGAACCGAATATCCGCGTAGACAAGGTTCCTCGGGGGAACATAACCAATGAGGCTATAAACATTCCGCACACTACCGAAACGCCGTACCAGAGCGGGAATGGTGCCAGCATCGGGGTCCGCCTGGATCAGCCGCGTACTGATGCAACCTTCACGCGCGACGATCTTCCGGAGCGCAGATAGCACATCCTCATCGCTTTTCTCCTTAGCCATAGAGCCGAATCGTGCCTTTGCCGCTGCAAAGAGTCGACGCGACACGATGCCCTTGAAAGCGTCTTTCTTAGTCACCCAGGTTTCTTGCGGCGCCCGAGTCCGTGGTTGGTGGAGCTTTCCATGCGTGCGACCGTATACGTTCTCACCGATGTATTTCGTGTTGGTAAGCATCTCCCGGATATGGTTCTTGCCCCAGGCTTTCCCCTGTGCGTTGAGGATTGATTTGGCATTTAGCCGCCGCGCGATTTCCGGCATGCTCACGCCCGCTATGAAGTTTCGGAAGATTGCCCGCACTATTCGAACCTCGGCGGCTGGCCCAGGGACGAGAATGACGCGATCGGTTGTTACTGCCTTTATCTGTCCACGCTCAAGTAGCCCCAACTCGCGACCAGCTTCGTCGATACGCATACGCCGTAGGCCAAAGCCAGGAACTCCCCCTTGCCGGTAGCCCAGTTTCAAAAGTCGGGACTGACCTGCGTAAACCTTCTCGGATAACTCGCGACTGTATTCGCCAGCCATAGCGCGTTTTAGTCCCTTGAGGGCCGCCGAGAAGGGCGAGCCGTCGTTGGAGAACGGCTCCGCAACGTAGATCACCCGCACACCCCCGAGAAGGCATACGAACTCGTGGTACGCCGCTTCATCCGCGTTCTGGAATCGACCCCATCGACTGACATCAAAGACGAGTACGGCGTCAAAGTCCTTCTGACCAGTGCGAACGTCTTGCAACAGCTGCTGAAGTGCGTGGCGGCCTTCCAGCCGAAGACCGCTTCGTCCTTGGTCACGGTAGCTTTTGACGACAGTCATTGCGTGGGCAGCAGCATAGGCGGCGATTGCCGCCGACTGATTCCGAGTCGAGTACTGTTGTTGCTCAGTAGACATCCGCACATATTCGGCCACCCTGATGGGGGCTTCAGCCCTGCCACGGGCGCTGGTGCGGGACATAGAGGCAACCCAGGCCCGAAGGGCCCTGTTTGTTCACGGTACGCCGCCCCACTAGCGACAGCAAGCGGTGGGCTTACGTACCGGAAGGCTTAGGGTGCGGACCGCGCCTGCGATTTGAATGCAACGACCTTGCCACCAGCCCGAAGGCCGTCAAGGTAGTCCGCCCACGCCTGCATCATCCGCTTGCGCTCATCGAGGTACTGAGCGGCGTGCGTGTAGGCGTCACGGACCTTGTTCGACTCAGCGTGGGCCAGCTGGCGCTCTATGGCGTCCGCATTCCAGCCCATTTCGTTGAGGCGTGTAGCGGCCAAACTGCGGAACCCGTGGCCTGTCATTTCGTCGCCGGCATAACCGAGGCGACGCAAGGCAGCATTGATGGTGTTCTCGCTCATGGGGCGAGCGGCAGAGCGAATGCTGGGGAATACGAGACGGCCGTGACCCGTGTAGTTCTGAAGCTCACGCAGGATCGCAACAGCCTGTTTCGACAGGGGCACGATGTGCGCGGCCTTCATCTTCATGCGGACGCCTGGGATACGCCAGATCGCATGGTCTAGGTCGAACTCGGCCCACTCAGCCTGGCGCAGCTCACCGGGGCGAACGAAGACCAGGGGAGCGAACCGGAGTGCGCAGAGGGTCACGTATTGGCCCGAGAAGCCATCAATAGCGCGTAACAGCTCACCGACCTTATGTGGGTCCACGATGGCGGCGTGATGCTTCACCTTGGGTGCCTTCAGGGCGCCCCTGAGGCTGGTCGTGGGGTCCACGTCCGCAAAACCTTCGATGATGGCGAAGCGGAACACCTGCCCTACCCTGATTTTCGCCCGGCGAGCGGTCTCTAGGAGATCGCCTCCTTCGATCTTGCGCAACGTGTCCAATACTTCACGGCTGGTGATCTCGCGAATCGGGCGAGACCCTAGATCCGGATACAGGTAGTTGGTGAATATCCAGCGGGATTTCAGGGCCGTTGCCTCGGCGACGTCCTGATGCGACATCCACAGTTCGGCCACAGAACTAAAGGTGTGAGCAGGAGCCAGAGCAAGCGCACGTTCGCGCTTTGCTTCCTGGCGGCTGGCGCTCGGGTCAACTCCATTCGCAAGTGACGCACGTGCTGCATCACGACGAAGACGAGCCTGGGCAAGCGAAACGGAAGGATACGTACCGAGACTGAGCATCTTCGCTTTGCCGTCGAAGCGATAGCGGAAGCGCCAGCGAGGTGCGCCATTAACCGGAACTTCGACGGCCAGACCAGCGGAATCAGTCACGCGGTACAGCGCGTCGCGGTGCTTGAGGGCTCGGAGCTTGGCGTCAGTGAGCATGTGAGTAACCGACATTGACCCTGTGAGTAGGTCCTAGTCTACTCACAAAGTTACTCACGTGCTACCGGGGATGCCTCGGGACACGATGGGACGCCAAGGGACGATGGACTTCCCTATTTCATGGAGTATGGGGGAAGTATTACTGAACGAGGAGATGGGTCGGGACGACCCGAGAATGCTAAATGGTGCCCGGAGTGGGACTCGAACCCACATACCCTTACGGATGAGGGATTTTAAGTCCCTTGCGTCTACCGGTTTCGCCATCCGGGCGGAAAGAAAAAAGGCGCAGCCGCGGAAACGGTTGCG
>Ga0182005_1000936_pt1 | contig 12726 bp, 9 predicted proteins | sample Sormic07211103_1_FD_123021 | JGI IMG/M metagenome (GOLD analysis project Ga0182005, IMG submission 123021) | Rhizosphere microbial communities from Sorghum bicolor, Mead, Nebraska, USA - 072115-103_1 MetaG | ecosystem: Host-associated > Plants > Roots > Rhizosphere | place: USA: Nebraska...
GCCACACGCATTTCCCAGACCTACCCGATGCCCGGCTCGCCCAACAATCCACCACGTCGTTTGGAGGGAGAGGCGTCGGGTGCCGTTCTCAGAGCGATTCCGCAGGGAGGCGTAGGCCGGACGAGGACTTAGCGAAGAGAATGGCACCCGACGCCTCTTCCTTTCCTCGACGCAAAAAAAGCAACGGCGAAGCCGAGCACGAGCGCGAACACCGCCCCCGAACGTGCCAAGCGTTCCGCGTCAAATCTCGACCTGCGCCCCCAGCTCGATCAACCGGTTGCCCGGGATCTGGAAGAACGCCGTCGCCGGCATCGCATTGCGCGCGAGGAAGGCGAACAGCTTGTCGCGCCAGAGGGCCATGCCGGGCCGGCGGACATCGGCCACGATGGTTTCGCGGGACAGGAAGAACGTGGTGTCCATCATGTCGAAGTCGAGGCCCAACGTACTCGCGCGAGATAGCGACAACGGGATGTTCGGGTCCTCGGCGAAGCCGTAGCGCAGCTGCAGCCCATAGAAGCCGTTGCCGTACTCGATCACTTCCATGCGCTCTTCGTAGTCCGCCACCGGCGTCTCGAGCATTTCCACCGTCAGCAGGACGTTGCGCTCGTGCAGCACCTTGTTGTGCTTCAGGTTGTGCAGCATGGCGTGCGGCACGGAGTTCTGGTTCGCCGTGAGGAACACGGCGGTACCCGGAACGATGAGCGGCGGGTGGTCGGCGATATTGGCGACGAAGGGTTCGAGGGCGAGACCGGACTGCTTGATCTCGCGGACCACCAACTCCCTGCCCCGCCGCCACGTGGTCATCATGGTGAAGATCACCACGCCCAGCACCAGCGGGAACCAGCCGCCATGGGCGATCTTCAGCGCGTTCGCGCCGAAGAACGAGATATCGACGATCAGGAAGATCACGCCCACGGTGATGACCGCCGACCAGTGCCAATGCCAGCGGCGGCGGGCCACGACCAGGGCCAGCAAGGTCGTCATCGTCATCGTGCCGGTCACCGCGATGCCGTATGCGGCGCCGAGGTTGTTCGAGGAACGGAAGCCGATGACGGCAAGGAAGACCAGCACCAGCAGCAGGCGATTCACCCAGGGCACGAAGATCTGTCCGGACATCTCATGCGAGGTATGCACCACCGCCATGCGCGGCGAATAACCCAGCGACATCGCCTCGCGGGTCATCGAGAACGCACCGGAGATCACCGCCTGCGAAGCGATGATGGCGGACATCGTCGACAGGGCGACCATGGGATAGAGCCAGTCTTCCGGCACCATCTTGTAGAACGGGTTTTCGATCGCCGTCTGGTCGTGCAGCAGCAGCGCGCCCTGCCCGAAATAGTTGATCAACAGCGCCGGCAGCACGAAGGTGAACCAGGCCAGGCGGATCGGCTTCTTGCCGAAATGCCCCATGTCGGCATACAGGGCCTCGGCGCCGGTCAGCGCCAGCACCACGCCACCCAGCGCGATGAAGGCCTGCTTGCCGTGTTCGAGGAAGAACGTCACCGCGTACCACGGATTCAGTGCGGCCAGCACCTGGGGATGGGCCACGAGTTGGCGCAGGCCCAGGCCGGCGAGCACCAGGAACCAGATCACCATCACCGGCGCGAAGGCCTTGCCCACGAAATTGGTGCCGTGCCGCTGCACCGCGAAGAGGATGATGATGATGACCAGGCAGATGGGCAGCACGTAGGTGTCGAGCTGCGGCGCGGCGATTTCCAGGCCTTCGACGGCCGATAGCACCGAGATCGCGGGTGTGATGACACCGTCGCCATAGAACAGCGAGGCGCCGAAGATGCCGATCGCCGCGAGTACCCAGCGGGCCCTCGGGGAGCCGCTGACGCTGCGCTGGGCCAGGGCCATCAGCGCCATGATGCCGCCTTCGCCCTTGTTGTCCGCACGCATCACGAAGGTCACGTATTTCAGCGACACCACCATGATCAGCGACCAGAAGATCAGCGAGAGGACGCCGAGCACCGCGGTGGGATGCGGCGTCATGCCGTGCGTTCCCAGGGTCTCCTTCATGGCGTACAGGGGACTGGTGCCGATGTCGCCGAAGACGATGCCGATGGCGCCCAGCGCCAGGGCGCCGATGCGGCGGCCGTGGGCGTGCTGGATATCTTCGGCGGGGTTTTCCGTTTTCACTCTCAACCTCCGAGCGCCGCTCGCAGCGCCTTGCGGATGATGGCCTCGGCGGAATCGCCTTCGGCGGCGGCTTTTTGAACGAGCCGGGATGCTTCGACCGGCTTGTAGCCGAGTTGCTGCAGGGCGACGGTGGCTTCGCCGACCGGATCGGCCGGCGCGGCTTCGCCCAGCGTGCTGACCGGAAGGCGTACGCCTACCGCGTCCACGCGATCGCGCAGTTCCACCACCATGCGTTCGGCGGTCTTCTTGCCGATGCCCGGGATCTTGGTCAGGGCCACCACGTCGCCCGCATGGACCAGCCGCGACAGCTCGTCGGTGGCCACGCCGGAAAGCACCGCCAGCGCGATCTTCGCGCCGATGCCGCTGACCTTGAGCAGGTTGCGGAACATGGCCCGCTCGGCTTCGCGCAGGAAGCCGTAGAGGGCCACGCCGTCTTCCTTCACCGCGTAATGGGTGAGCAGGATCACTTCCTTGCCCGTGCCGGGCAGGTCGTAGATGGTCGACATGGGTGCATCGACCTCGTAGCCGACGCCGCCCACTTCGATGAGGAGCGACGGTGGCTGCTTGCTCACCAGGGTGCCGCGCAGGCGACCGATCATCGACGACGTCTCCATGCCGTGCGGGGAATGCCGACGCGCTCGATACTGGAACGCGTATGCGCATGGGCGATGGCGATCGCCAGGGCATCGGCGGCGTCCGCCTGCAGCGGGCCCTTGATACCGAGGATGATCCCGATCATGTGCTGGACCTGGGTCTTGTCGGCGCGGCCGGTACCGACCACCGCCTGCTTCACTTCGGTCGCGGCGTACTCGTGCACGACGATTCCCTGGCTGACCACGGCACACACGGCGGCGCCGCGTGCCTGGCCGAGCTTGAGGGCCGAGTCCGCATTGCGCGCCATGAACACGCGCTCGATCGCGGCTTCCGCCGGACCGTGCGTGCCGATGATGCCGCAGAGCTCGTCAAATATGCGTTTCAGGCGGAGCGGGAAGGTCGCCTCCCCGCCTATCACCAGGGCGCCATGCCATACGTGGGTGAGCGCGCCGCTGTCCGACACGTCGATGACGCCGACGCCGGTACGCTGGCTGCCCGGATCGATGCCGAGAATGCGAGTCATGGCAGCGATGCTACGCGCAAGACAGGAAGGGGCCGGTAAGGCCTCAAGCCTCGTCCGCGTCGTGGGCCGGCAAGATGGCGTTGTGGTAGACCTCGTCCACGTCGTCGAGCGCGTTCAGGCGTTCGAGCAGCTTCTCGAACTGTTCCAACGCCTCGCCGGTGGGCGTGACCAGCGGACCGTTCGGCCGCATCACCACGTCGGAGCTCTCGACCTCGAAGCCGGCCGCGACCAGCGCCTTGCGCATGGCCTCGACGGCGATGGGATCGGACGCCAGCAGCACCGTGCCGACGCCGTCTTCGATGACGATGTCTTCGGCGTTGTTCTCGATCGCCGCTTCTTCCAGCTTCGCTTCGACATCGGCGTCGCCGCCGGTATGCACCACGACCTGGCCCACGCGGGTGAACTGGAAGGCCACCGAATTGGTGGTGCCCATGTTGCCGCCGAGCTTGTTGAGCGCCGCGCGCACGTCGGCCACCGTGCGGACCTGGTTGTCCGTCACGCAATCGATGATCAGCGCCGTACCCGCCGGGCCGTAGCCTTCGTAGCGGATCTCGTGCATGTCGGCGCCGCCCTCGGCACCCGAGCCGCGCTTGATGGCGCGCTCGATGGTGTCCTTGGTCATGTTCGCCGCGAGCGCCTTGTCGACGGCGGCGCGCAGGCGCGGGTTCCCGTTGGGATCGGGCACGCCGCCACGCGTGGCGATGGTGATTTCGCGGATCAGCTTGGTGAACACCTTGGCGCGCTTGGCGTCTTCGGCGTTCTTGCGACCTTCGATGGACGGGCCTCTACCCATGTTCGATTCCTGGACTTACCGGACGGACGAGGGCGCGATTCTAACGGAAGTGCGCTCCTGACGGGTCAATCGGCGAACCGGCCTTCGCGCAGGAAGGCCACCACCTGGCGGGCGACATCGGCCGATACGAGCATGCCGGTATGGCTGGTTTCCAATACGCAATGGTCGGCGAGGCCGGGAAGCCGGGTTTCCTCCACGCCCACCGAACCGTCGTGTTCGGCGCCCAGCTCGCCTACGAAAGCGCCCAGGCCGACCGGCATCCTTCCGGCGATCATGCCGACCTCGCGGCGTCCGTCCCAGCGGTCCAGCCCGTGCTCGAGCAATTCCTTGGAGCGGCCGAGCAACATGTCGCCACCCCAGCGGTGGGTGAGCCCCCGCGCGGCACCGCTGCCGTTGAGGGGCGAACCCAGGCAGACGATGCGGCCGTCCGGCAGGTCGTCGTCGCGGCAGGCCAGCAGGGCCAGGATGCCGCCGAGGCTGTGCCCCACGACGTGTACCGGGCCGGGGCCGAGGGCGCGGATGCGCTTGCGCAACCGCGCGATCGCCTGCTCCGGCGGAGCCGCGATGCTCATGTACTCGAACTGGTGAACCCGGAAACCTTCCTCGCGCAACCGCCGATGCAGCATCGCCATGGCGAACCCACGCATCCACAGGCCGTGCAACAACAGGACCTCGGGAGGCGGGAGAGTCATCGGCGCGTTCAGGATCAGGCCTTCAACGGCTCCGCGGCGGCGACGCGGACGTGCAGTTCCTTCAACTGCGGCTCGGACACCGGCGAGGGGGCGTCGGTCATGAGGTCCTGCGCGCTGGTGGTCTTCGGGAAGGCGATGACGTCACGGATCGATTCCGTACCCGCCATGAGCGCCGCGATGCGGTCGATGCCGAAGGCCAGGCCGCCGTGGGGAGGCGCACCCATGCGCAGCGCCTTGAGCAGGAAGCCGAACTTGGCTTCCGCCTCGGCCGCGCCGATGCCGAGCAGGTCGAATACGGCGCTCTGCATCTCCGGACGGTGGATACGAATCGAGCCGCCACCGATTTCATTGCCGTTGAGCACCATGTCGTAGCCGCGACTGACCGCGATGGCCGCGTTGGCGCGCAGGTCGGCGATATCGTCGACCTTCGGCGCGGTGAACGGATGGTGGAGCGCGACGAAGCGCTTTTCCTCGTCGTCGTACTCGAACATCGGGAAGTCCGTGACCCACAGGGGCTTCCACGTGTTCTCGACCAGGCCACGGTCGCGGCCCAGCTTGATGCGCAGCGCGCCCATGAAGTCGGTGACCGTCTTCCAGGCGCCGGCGCCGAAGAAGACGATGTCGCCCGTGGCGGCACCGGTGAGCGTCAGCACCTGCTCCAGCGCGGTGTCGTCCAGGAACTTCGCCACCGGGGAATTGATGCCGTCGCGGCCTTTGCCGAGGTCGTCGACCTTCAGCCAGGCCAGGCCCTTCGCGCCGTACTTGGCGGCGTAATCGGTAAGGCCGTCGATCTCCTTGCGCGACAGGACGGCGGCGCCCGGTACGCGCAACGCGGCGACGCGGCCGGCGGGATCGTTGGCCGGTCCGGAGAAGACCTTGAACTCCACGTGCTTCACGGCCTCGGCGATGTCGACCAGCTCCAGCGGAATGCGCAGGTCGGGCTTGTCGGAACCGAAGCGGCGCATCGCCTCTTCGTAGGTCATGCGCGGGAAGACGGCGTCGAGTTCCACATGGCGCACTTCGCGGAACACGTGGCGGATCAGGTTCTCGACGAAGTCCTGGACGTCGCGTTCTTCGACGAAGGCGAACTCGAGGTCGAGCTGGGTGAATTCCGGCTGGCGGTCGGCGCGCAGGTCCTCGTCGCGGAAGCAGCGGGCGATCTGATAGTAGCGGTCGAAACCGGCCATCATCAGGATCTGCTTGAACAGCTGCGGCGACTGCGGCAACGCATAGAACGGGGCCGGATGCACGCCGCTCGGCGCCAGGTAGTCACGCGCGCCTTCCGGCGTGGCCTTGGTGAGGATCGGCGTCTCGATGTCCTGGAAGCCGGCGGCGTCGAGATAACGGCGCAACTCGCGTACCAGCGCGGTGCGCGTGCGCATCATCTTCTGCATCTCGGGACGGCGCAGGTCGAGGTAGCGGTAGGTCATCCGCATGTCCTCGTTCGGCGACTCGTGCAGCGCGAACGGCAGGTCGCGCGCGGCATTGAGGATCTCGACCTTGTCGGCGATCAACTCGATCGTGCCGGTCTTCAGCTTGTCGTTGGCCGACAGGCGCTTGCGGATCTGGCCGGTGACGCGAATGACGAATTCGTAACCCAGTTCACCGGCGACGGCGAAGGCATCGGCGTTATCGCGTTCGATCACCACCTGGGCGATACCCTCGTGGTCGCGCAGGTCGACGAAGGCCACGTGGCTCTGCAGACGAAGCGTGTCCACCCAGCCGCAAAGGGTGACGTCCTGGCCGATCAGCGACTCGTCGATGAGTCCGCAATAATGGGTGCGCATGCGCTTGAAGCTCCGGCTACCGCGAAGGCGGTCAATAGCGTGGGAAAAGACCCCGGATCGTAACACGAGCCGGGGTCCCCCAAGCGCGGGCCGAGGCCTTAGCGGCCGATGTCGAACTTGCCGCGGCAGCCGCGATCGGCCCAGATGCCGTCACGGGTGAAGCCATAGCTGTAGCCCTCGCGGCAATCGGCCTTGGAGGTCTGTTCGACGATGCGCGCGCCCCGTCCGATCGGCCAGCGACAGAACACGCGCTTGTTGTCTTCGCTGTCGCAGGAAACGATCTGGCCGCCACCGCCGTAGCCCGGGCGACCACCGCCACCCCAGCCCGGACGGTCATCGCCGCCCCAGCCCGGACGACCGCCACCCCAGCCACCGGCTTCCTGAAAGATGCCGCGGCAACCGTCGTCCACCCAGAGACCGCCGCGATCCATGTCCCAGGTGCGGCCACGAATGCAGGCGGTCTGGGAATCCTGGCGGACCAGGCGCGCGTCGCGCCAGGGCACCCGGCAGTAGGAACGGCGTCCGTTGTCGCTGTAGCAGTTGACCGTGTCGCCGCCGCGCTGGGCGTGCGCCACGTGCGGAGTCAATGACAGCCCCGCGCCGAGCGCGAGCATGGCGACCAGTCCAAGGATGCGTTTCATACCTACCTCCGATGTGTGTGACGCAAAATTATCGGAGGGATCCGCAACGATGTTTGAACGGACCGTAAGAAAACGCCCCGGCTCGACGTAAGGACCTGCCTCGGTGACCAGCCGGTCGCCTGAGCCGCGGCGCCCCTGCTTCAGCCGCCGGACGGCTTGGCGTCCGCCGACGGGGTGGCGGCGGGAGCCGGAGCGGGCGCCGGCGCAGGCGCGGTGGCGGGCCCCCCGGAAGAACCTTCGACCAGGTTTCGCTTTTTATCGCCGTCCTTCTTGAAATCGGTCTCGTACCAGCCACCACCGGCGAGGCGGAACTGGGGTGCACTCAGCAGGCGGCCCACCCGGGGTTCGCCGCAGCTGGGACAGGCGGAGGGATCGGCATCGGCGATCTTCTGCAAGCGCTCGAAGCGGTGGCCACAGGCCTGGCACTGGAATTCATAGATGGGCATGGGGCGGGTATCTCTTGGTATCTGGCCGGCATTATCGGGGTGGGGGACGGTTTTTCAATTCCTGGCGATTCGACCCGCGAAAGCGCCCCGGACATTTTGCATTGCACCAAAATGGCTGGAAAAGCCAGTTCCGTGCCAAGCTTCTAAAAATAAGGCCTAACACACCATTGTTTCCCCACGATGGCGCATTCATGACGAATGTGTTGACGCGTCGCAGCAAGCATGCATAGCGTCATCCCAACGCGGCTTTCCCGCCGCGTCCGCGGGGCACTCCCGCTCCGCGTGCCGTAGCTCGCCTTGGGGACCATCGATGACGACAGGTAAGACCCTACGACGCAAGCCGTCGGCCAGCCTCTGGCTACCCGCCCTCGGTCTCATGATCGTGACGCCCGGTTACGCCCAGGATGCTGCGCCGCCGCCGGATACCAAGGAGGCCCGGCAACTCGACCAGGTGGTGGTGACCGGCACGCGCAGCACCACGCGCACCGAGGCCAATTCGCTCTCGCCGATCGACGTATTGTCGCCCAAGGATCTCACGTCCACGGGAAGCACCGACCTCGCGACGGCCCTGGGCCGCCTACTGCCCTCGCTCGATTTCCCGCGCCCTGCGATCAACGACGGTAACGACGCCGTGCGCCCGGCCAGCCTGCGCGGGCTTTCGCCCGACGCGACGCTCGTGCTCGTGGACGGCAAGCGCTACCACACGTCGGCCCTGGTCAACTACAACAACTCCGTGGGTCGCGGCGCGGCACCGGCCGATCTCAACTCGATCCCCATCTCGGCGATCGACCACATCGAGGTCCTCCGTGACGGCGCCGCCGCGCAATACGGCTCCGATGCCATCGCGGGCGTCATCAACATCGTGCTCAAGCACGGCGCGGGGGTCGGCAAGAATTCCATCAACGCCAACTACGGCATCATGGACAAGGGCGATGGCGAGACCAACGGCATCGACGGCTCGGTCGGCGTCGACCTCGGCGGCAAGGGTGCGGACGCGAAGGGTTGGCTGCGCCTGGCCTGGAGCTACCAGAACTCGATGAACACGAACCGCGCCTCGCCGGTAAGCCTGTTCACGCCGGAAGAAGCCGCCGACGGCAACGTCGCCCACCAGCGTTACGGCGACCCGGCGGTGAAGACCTACCAGGCGCTGACGAACTTCCAGTACGAACTGGCGCGCAATGTCGACCTCTACGGCTACCTCAGCCTGAGCCGCCGCGACGTCACCTCGAATGGCTACTACCGCGGCGCGACCAATGCGCGCAACGTGCCCGAGATCTATCCCGACGGCTTCCTTCCGCAGATCGTCAACCACACCAACGACTCCACCGCCGTGCTCGGCGTGAAGGGCGTGACGGATGGCGGATGGCGCTGGGATGCATCGGGCAACTACGGCATCAACGATCTCGTCTTCGACGTGCAGAACAGCGTCAACACCAACCTGTTCTATTCCACCGGCGCATCGCCCACGTACTTCAATGCCGGAACGTTCAAGAACTCGCAGGCATTGGCGAACATCGATATCGGCAAGGACTTCAGCGTGGGCTGGCTGCCCAATCCACTCACCCTCGCCTTCGGTGCCGAGTACCGCAAGGAGAAATACCAGATCGACGCAGGCGATCCGGAGTCTTACTACTTCAACCAGGGCACCTTGATTCCTGGCACCGATACGCCTTACGCGGGTGGCGCGCAGGTCTTCCCCGGACTCTCGCCCGCCGCCGCGGGCAGCTTCACGCGGCACAGCGAAGCGGCCTACGTCGACCTCGAGACCGATGTCACCGACAAGTTTTCCGCCGGTGTCGCCGGCCGCTACGAGCACTACAGCGACGCGGGCTCGACGCGCTCGGGCAAGTTGTCCGCGCGTTACCAGTTCACGCCCACGTTCGCCCTGCGCGGCACGATCTCGAACGGGTTCCGCGCGCCTTCGCTCGCGCAGCAGAACTACCAGTCGGTGGTGACCATCATCGATCCCAGCACGGGACAGCTCGCGCAGACGGGCACCTATCGCACGTCCGATCCCGCGGCCATCGCACTCGGTTCCAAACCGTTGAAACCGGAGAAATCCGCCAACTACGGCATCGGCGCCGTGTGGGAACCGACGGCCGACTTCAGCGCCACGCTGGATATCTACCAGATCCGCATCTGGAACCAGATCCTCTACTCCGACACGATCAGCCTCACCGATCCACTGCTCGCGGCGTATTTCAACAGCGTGGTCCCGGGACAGCAGGTGACCGCGGTGCAGTACTTCGCCAACTCCGCCACCACGCGCACCCGCGGTGCGGACCTGGTGCTGAACTACCGCATCCCGACGACGGCGTTCGGGCAATTCAACTTGTTGGCCAGCGGCAACTACAACAAGGTGAAGGTGCTTTCAGTGGGTGAGACACCGGCCGTGCTCCAGGCCAATTCATCCGGCCCGATCGAATTGTTCGGCCGTTCGAGCCAGGGCATCCTGACCAAGGCCACGCCACGTACGAAATTCCTGTTCGGCGCGGACTGGACGCTCGACGGTTTCAACGCGCACGCGGACCTGACCCGCTATGGCTCAGTGACCCGGGTGAATACCGATCCGACGACCGACCAGGTCTTTCCCGCGCGGTGGCTGCTGAATCTTTCCGGCGGTTACACCATCGACCAGTGGAACTTCACCCTCGGCGTGGACAACGTCACCAACCAGTATCCGCAGCGGGTGAAGCCGACCAACAGTGGCGAGGATTATTTCAGCGGCTTGCAGTATTCGGCGCTGTCGCCGTTCGGGTTCAACGGGCGGTATTACTACGCCAAGGTGGGCTTCCGGTTCTGACGGGTAGGGAGAGCATCGCCGACGAAGTCGGCTCCCACAAAGTATGAAGCATCGCCGACAGGGTCGGCTCCCACAAGGTACGAAGCATCGCCGACAAGTCGGCTTCCCACCAGGTTATCGCAACCTGGTGGGAAGCCGACTTGTCGGCGATATCAGGTCGCCGCGAACGTCAGATGGTTGCCATCCGAATCCACACGCACGGTCTGCCCCGGCGAGAAGACACCCTGCAGGATGCGTTGCGCCAACGGGTTCTCCAGCTGCTGCTGGATCGCCCGCTTGAGCGGACGCGCACCGTACACCGGATCGAAGCCCGCGCTACCCAGCAAGTCCAGCGCCTTGTCCGTGAGGTCGAGCGACAGCTGGCGCTCGGCCAGGCGCTTCGCCAGGTAATCCAGCTGTATCCGCGCGATCGAGCGGATCTGCTTCTTGTCCAGCGGGCGGAACACCACGAGGTCGTCCAGGCGGTTGATGAATTCCGGACGGAAGTGCGCCTGCACCACGCCCAGCACCGATGCCTTCATCTGCAGGTAGTCGGCTTCGCTATCGCCGGCCTGCTCCTGGATCAGGTTCGAGCCGAGGTTCGAGGTCATCACGATGACCGTGTTGCGGAAGTCCACCGTGCGGCCCTGCCCATCCGTCAGGCGTCCGTCGTCGAGCACCTGGAGCAGGATGTTGAAGACGTCCGGATGAGCCTTCTCCACCTCGTCGAGCAGGATCACGCTGTAAGGACGGCGGCGCACCGCCTCGGTGAGGTAACCACCCTCTTCATAGCCGACGTATCCCGGAGGCGCGCCGACCAGCCGGCTCACGGAGTGCTTCTCCATGAACTCGCTCATGTCGATGCGCACCATCGCGTCCTGCGTATCGAAGAGGAAATCGGCAAGGGCCTTGCACAACTCCGTCTTGCCCACGCCCGTCGGGCCCAGGAACAGGAACGAGCCGTAGGGACGATTCGGATCGGACAGCCCGGCACGCGCACGCCGGATCGCATCGGACACCGCACGCACCGCCTCGTCCTGCCCGACCACGCGCGCATGCAGCGCATCTTCCATGTGCAGGAGCTTCTCGCGCTCGCCTTCGAGCATCTTCGCCACGGGGATGCCGGTCCAGCGCGCGACCACCTCGGCGATTTCCTCGGCGGTGACACGGTCCTGCAGGAGGGTGAAGTCCTGCTGCTCCGCCTTCTGCGCGGCGGCGAGCTGGGCTTCCAGCGCCGGCAGCCGGCCATACTGTATCTCGCTCATCGCGCCGTAATCCTGGCGGCGTTGGGCGGCTTCCAGTTCCAGGCGGGCCTGCTCGATCTGCTCCTTGATCTTCGTGGCGCCCTGCAACGCGGCCTTCTCCGCCTTCCACACCTCGTTGAGGTCGGAGAACTCCCGGTCGAGCTTCTCGATGTCGGACTCGAGCGTCGCCAGGCGCTGCTTCGATTCGTCGTCCTGCTCTTTCTTCAGCATCTCGCGCTGGATCTTGAGCTGGATCAGCCGGCGTTCGAGCCGATCGAGCTCTTCCGGCTTGGAATCGATTTCCATGCGGATGCGTGACGCGGCCTCGTCCATCAGGTCGATGGCCTTGTCGGGCAACTGGCGGTCCGGTATGTAACGAGCGGAAAGCGTCGCCGCGGCGACGATCGCCGGATCGGTGATTTCCACGCCGTGGTGCACGGCGTAGCGTTCCTTCAGGCCACGCAGGATCGCGATCGTGTCCTCGACGCTGGGCTCGCCCACGAACACCTTCTGGAAGCGGCGTTCCAGGGCGGCGTCCTTCTCCACGTACTTGCGGTATTCGTCGAGTGTGGTGGCGCCGATGCAGTGCAGTTCGCCACGCGCCAGCGCGGGCTTCAGCATGTTGCCCGCGTCCATCGCGCCATCGGCCTTGCCGGCGCCGACCATGGTGTGCAACTCGTCGATGAAGAGGATCACCTGGCCTTCCTGCTTGGACAGGTCGTTGAGCACGGCCTTGAGGCGCTCCTCGAATTCACCGCGGAATTTCGCGCCGGCGATCAGCGCGCCCATGTCGAGCGAAAGCACGCGCTTGTCGCGCAGTCCCTCGGGCACTTCGCCATTGACGATGCGCTGCGCCAGGCCTTCGACGATGGCGGTCTTGCCCACGCCGGGCTCGCCGATCAGTACCGGGTTGTTCTTCGTTCGCCGCTGCAATACCTGGATCGTGCGGCGGATTTCCTCGTCGCGGCCGATCACCGGATCGAGCTTGCCGGCCTCGGCGCGCTCGGTGAGGTCGATGGTGTATTTCTCCAGCGCCTGGCGTTGCTCCTCGGCGTTCTCCGACTGCACCTTCTCGCCGCCAC
>Ga0182005_1000938_pt1 | contig 12721 bp, 4 predicted proteins | sample Sormic07211103_1_FD_123021 | JGI IMG/M metagenome (GOLD analysis project Ga0182005, IMG submission 123021) | Rhizosphere microbial communities from Sorghum bicolor, Mead, Nebraska, USA - 072115-103_1 MetaG | ecosystem: Host-associated > Plants > Roots > Rhizosphere | place: USA: Nebraska...
GGGCGCCTGGGCACGCACCTATGGCAACCAGTACAACGTGTCCGAAAGTTCCGGTGTGGCGTACAAGCAGAACCAGCAAGGGCTTTCCCTCGGGGCCGACGCCCGACTCAATGACAGCGATGTACTGGGGGGCGTGATGGTGGGCTTCAGTGAATCCGATCTGAGTCTTGAACATGGCACCTCGGGCACGGTCAAGAGTTATTACTTCGGGCCGTATCTGACGTGGATGGACCGCGACACCGGTTACTACGTTGACGGTGTGCTGAAATTCAACCGTTTCCGGAACGAAGCCAAGGTCGGTTTGAGCGACGGCACGCGTGCCAAGGGCGATTACGATAACTGGGGTGTCAGCGCATCGGTTGAAGGCGGTCGTCACATCAAGTTGAGCAACGATTACTTCATTGAACCCTTCGTTCAGTTTTCGGCAGCGCAGATCCAGGGCAAACGCTTCAGCCTGGACAACGACATGCAGGCCGATGGTGATCGTACCCGCTCTTTCCTGGGCAAGGCAGGCGCCACGGTCGGGCGCAACTTCGACATTGGCAATGGTGCCGTTGCGCAACCTTATGTACGTGCAGCGATAGCTCACGAGTTTGCCAAAAACAACGAAGTGCAGGTCAACAACAACGTGTTCAACAACGACCTGTCGGGTTCACGGGCGGAGTTCGGCGCTGGTGTGGCGGTGGCCATGTCGGACAAATGGCAGGTGCATGTCGATCTGGATTACGCCAATGGCGAGCATATTGAGCAGCCTTGGGGGGGGAATGTGGGGGTGAGGTATAGCTGGTAATCGCTGAGTATTGGAAAACGCCTCGCAGTCCGCGAGGCGTTTTGCTTTTCGCATTCGAGTGATCGCTGGTGCTTCATTTGATCCCTACAGCGTTTGCATAGTTGTAATTCGCAAAATGCCCTTCTGATCCGCCACCTAGATGTTTCACGTAATAACTGACATAGGGAAACGACACGGCCCGATCACTCGACCAGTAGAAATGAGAACCCATCGGCCACCTCCCAGCGTAAAGAGCCCATATTTCTCTTAGTTCACCCATCGATGGCAATCGATATCCGTGACTGATTGCCGCATTGTTCGCATCCGCCCACCTGCTATTGCCGAATCCCAAACAATGAATGACGCCTGTCACTGTAACGGTGTAGCTCTTTGACTGGTTGGCTGCATCTGTGACGGTAATGGTTGCAGAACCGCGACCTCTGACCGTGACCAGTCCAGATGAGCGATCAACGAAAGCCACGCTCGTGTTGCTGGAGGTATAGATATAAGCGGGCTGTCCCCCGGATGCCTGGTGATGCACTGACGTTCCCGGACCGAATGCCGGGAGGACTTCGGGGTTGTTGGGAATCAGGTAGATCTTGCCGCTCAACGTCACCGGGCTGGTGTTGAAGTTCAGTGGTGGAATCGGTGAGATAACCCTGAACGTGCGCGCCACCGAGAACTGCCCGGTGCTCACTGCCTTCGCCGTGATCGAGTGCTGGCCCAGCCCTACGCCCAGTGTTGTGGTCCAGGTACTGCCTGTGGCACGTACCGTGTGTTTGGGCGAGTTGTTGTCGTGGATTTGCACCTCGAAATCAGGGGTGACATTTCCTCGCAGCGTGACGGAGGTGCTTTTGGTTTCCGCATTGTTCGGCAGTTCGCTGATGCCATCGTGCACAGACGTGATCGTCACTGGAGTGTGGGCGGCCACATTGAATTTGAACGGCTGACTTTCTACCGGATCAACGGGGTAGAGCGCTCTTGCCGTCAGGCTGTGTGATGTCACTGCCAACCCTGTGACAGTCGAGCGCCATTGCCGACCGGCATCGACAGTGACAGGCGGGCCGACCGCTGTGCCTTTGTTGTAAACCTGAATCTGTTCTTTGGGCGTTGCCTGTCCCAGTAGCGCAACCGTGGAGTCATAGGTGGTTCCGTTCTGATTGACCGTCCCTCTGCTGTCGGTCACCGAGGTGATGCTCGGGGAAATGAACGCGGCAACGGTGAACGCCCTCGGTGGTGCAGATGTGGGTTCGCTGCCGTACTCCGCTTTGGCCGTCAGACTGTACGTTTTTAACGTCAGGTTACTGTAGGGATATTCCCAATCGCCGCTTGGTTTGACGTCTACCGTGTCTATCGCAGTGTTTACATCGCTAAGCGTGATCTTTTCATTGGGACTGGCTTTGCCGTGCAGCGTGACACTCTTGTAGTAGGTCGTCCCGCCCGCTTCGACGTCGCCTTTCACATCGACCACGCGAGAAATGGTCGGTGTGACGGCTTGCCCTACGCGAAAAGGATAGGGAGGACTCAGCTCTGGCTGAATGTCATAAAGCGCCTTGGCATTGAGTACGTAACTTTTTACCGTCAATCCGGAGAGTGTATGCCGCCAGATTCCGTTTTTGTCGACAGGAAGGTCGATGACTGGCGTCCCGCTTTGATGAAGCTGAACCTGCTCGTTGGGTGTAGCGCTGCCTTCGATCGCGACACTGCTGTCGTAGGTAATGGCGTCGGGTGCGACCAGGCCTCTGGAGTCGGTCACTGTGTTGATCTCCGGGGTTTCAGCGAACTTGACCTCGAAGGTCCTGGGATTGCTGGTGACCGGATCGGCGTCGTACAACGCCTTGGCGGTAATGCTGTAGGGTTTCTCGGTCAAACCGCTGATGATGCGGGTCCATTCGCCTGTTTCATCTACGGGCGCAGTGCCCAGGGATGTCGAAACTGTATCGAAAAGTTCAACTGTTTCATCGCGAGTTGCAGTGCCTTTGACAGTGACCTCCTTGTAACGGGTTTTCCCCCCTTCGAGTACGTCGCCACGGGCATCTGTCACGCGGGTGATGGCAGGCGTCACCCAGTCGTATCGGGTTCTGATCGTCAGCGGCAATCTCGGAAACTCAATCGCATCGGCTTCTTGAGCGCTGCCATCGAGCGAGACTTTGCAAATCACGTTTGCTAGTGTGGAATGCCCCAGTTTCATCAACTCGCTTCTGGGCAAAACTTCATTCAGCCCGCTGCTGAGCTGCGCCGAAGTGATCTCGTCGCCATCGAGCATCCGGATGACGTAGTCGCTGCCCGCCGTTGTCTTGCCTTCCAGCCTTAGCCAGAGGCGTTGCTTGAGCGCAATGAACGGCCATTTCAATACGAGAGCCTTCGCATCGCCGCTGAACATCATCAGATCAAGAACATCGCTGGTTGCCAAAGGTACTTGCGGACGGGGCCAGTCGTTTTCAGGATCCTCGAAGTTGGAAACATACAAGTCCAGTGACTCGGAGGGAGTGGTGAAACCATAGCGTGTCACGCCATATTCGACGCTCACACGGCGGTTAATGTTGGCGCCGATTACCGAGCCGGCTATACGAAAAGTGACGGCTCCACTGGCATCCCCCGGCAATTCAAGATCAGTTGAGGTGCCAGCACCCGGTGTGCCGAGCCATTTGAGGTTGATGGTATCCAGACCGGGTTTCATGCTTTTGTAACTGACGCATACATCGACGCCGTTGAGGCCGTCCTTTGGATTCAAAATGTCATCAGGGGCCTGAAGCACTTTGGGCCGGGGCAGTTCGCCGACCAGTTCGCCGATCAATAGTTCGAGCGCTGCAGAATGTTCGTAGCGCTGAGTGGAGGGGCGCCATAGCGTATATCGCACCTTGACGTACTGGCCGATATTTTGAATCACATACTCCGCAGGCACTCTGAATCGCAGTGATTTGCCGGCGCTGAGCGAGGTGATGGGCAACTGGTCGCTGATGCTGCCCAGAGGATGGGTTCCCTGCCAGTACCAGGTCACGATGTCGTCTTTTTGCGTCGGCGGATTTTCAATGAGTATGTGGACGACATCGAAGACTTTGGAAGGGTCGAGCACATCGGGGTTCTTGTCGGCTTCCTCCACCTCGGGCCTGGTCAGTGTCGCGGTGACGGCTTGCACCTTGACCAGCAGATGCTCTGAATCACTGACGCCGAAGAGCTCCGACTTGTCATTGGACACGGTGTACCAAAGATCGAGACTGCCGTTGTCGAGCACGCCGATGTGCTCTGCGTCGACGTAAGCAGTGAAAAAGCCTTCTTTCGCCTCGTTGGCACTGACGGTGTGCGTGAATTCATGGACATAGGGCTGATCGTTGGACTTTTTTCCTATCCAGTGAATGGCGACCAGATCGCCATTGGCAATGCTCAGGTACTTGATCAGTACCGTAGCGTAGGGCCTGTCCGACTCGAGTATGTCACCCAGCAACTCGACAATCGTCGGTGCGTCCGGCATCGAAACGTCACCCACCACGTCGGCGAATTCGCGTTTGGAGGATAACGGCGGACTCCCGTCTGCCTTCGTCAGCACGTAGGATGCATCAGCACGGCCCATGGCGATGGCGCGGACTTGCGCGTATGGCACCTTGAATTCCATGACGCTTGGAATGTTCTCCACCGGTTTGGTTTCGGTGTGAATCAACGGTTTTCCGCTGAGGGGGGTGCCGATCCAGGTCATTTTCACTGAGTCGTTCAACGCGAATTCCGTGGGCTGGATGTGGACCTGAACCGTGACGTCCTCCCTGTTCAAGTCGATGATCTTGATGATCTGATTGACCGCTTCCTTGATAATCGGGGCATCCAGACGCCAGGCGCCGGCGTCGACGGCGACCCGCGTGCGTTTGGAGTGCCGGGAAGACCAGTTCCATACTTCATCGTGAGGGTCGTACTTGATTTCCAGTGCCGCGCTGTCGCCACCGGCCAGAATGTCTTCCTGCGTGGCGACGATCACGATGGGATCCCTGCCTTCCGCCTGCGCGAGTGTGACGAGGTGCTGCGCCAGGGTATGGCTGCCCCAGCGCATCAGAATCGTGTCTCGCACCCTGATTTCCGGATAAGCAGGAACCGTGAGGGGAACGCCTTTTTTTGCCCACTCCGCGTCGATCAATCCCTGATCGATGATTTCCTGTGGCAATTGCGCGATGTGCAGTTCGGAGTGCCCGTCGGGCAGATGAGGCTCCCTGTCTCGGCCACCGGGGCTGGTGAGTTTGACGAAAAACAGCGACACCACAGAGGGATCGTCCGGCGCGGTTTCGCCGAACCGGGTCAATTCATAAAAACACTCATGCAGACCGGGGGTGAACAACGCTTTGTCCAGATAAAAGAACAGGTGCGTGTCTTTTTCCCCCGCTTCAACCTTTCGGGTGAACACCGGAACGTCGTCCCAGTAAACGACATTTTCATCACCCTCCAGCATGTCGAGGTACGCCACAATTACGCACAGCACACCGCTGGCGCTTTCCTCGACCACTGCAATATTGATCCCGCCATCGGCCTCCTCGACTGGCGTGACTGCGCCGCTGATCTGCATGGGCCGAAGCGCCAGGGTGACGGGCTGGTCGATATGGGGAAACAGAAGCGGACTGGGGGTGAGCATGACGAAACTCCTGAACGAGCACGCAATGGGATCGCAGACGGTTTTTTATTGAACCTGAGGGGCGGGGAGAGGGGTACTGTCAGATCTGACAGGTGCGCAGGGTCTTTCGACCAACGGTTCCAGGATCATGGTCTGCGTGCGTAGCCGTTCTGGATCCCGGGGCTATCACCCTAGTCGTCCCGCATCGCCCTTGGCTGGAACGGGATGGCTGTCGACAAAGCCTGCGTGCTCGAATCTCCCAGAGCCTGATCCTCGACGTCATAAGTGAACGTCGAACCAGGTGCTGCCGTTAACAGCACACGCACGACCGGAAGGAAGCGCCCCGTGACCTGGAAATAATCGCGTTGAATGTATCGAGCCCCTACCTGCCCGTCTCCAGCTTGGTGAGAGGGGGTGAAAACGGCGAACGCCTCGAGTGGCAGGTGTTGCGGATCGTCTTCGGTCCACGCCGCCATGATCAATTCGTTCCAGCCTCAAGGATCAGTGGCGTCGGGCCGTACCGTGGTCGCCAGCTGAAAGTTTTGCGCTTGGGTGTTGAACGCGCACGTGCGGGTGGGGCTGGTGGCGTAACGTGCAATCCACAGCTCCCGGGTGGTGATACCCAGCTCCTCGCACTGGCCGCCGTGGGTTCGACAGATATCGGCCGAGCCGGAGGTGCCGGCGTCAAACGGGTACAGACAGCGAACGGTCAATGGTTTGCCGGAGGGGGCAAAGGACTCCCGGACAATGAACCCCTGTGGCTTGTAAGTGCGGGTAATCCGTGTACGGTCCGCGATGTAGGTGAACGAAACCCCATTGCCGTTGATGGAGCTGTCACTGGGATCCCAGGAGTGATAGGCGGTGGAGACATTGGTCGAGCGCACCAGTACACCACTGCAGTGGAATGCAGCGCTATTGCCCAGACAGGTTGTTCGCGTGTCCACTGATCGCGCATTCAAACGCGCAACCACATCGTAGCCGATGTACAACTGGTCCTGAAGGTTGAAACCGAACACCCTGTCCGCAGGTTGGCCGAGATCCATGCGCAGGATCGGCAACCACTCACCGGTAGCCTTGAAATAATCGCGTTGATCTTTCTGTGCTCCGAGCAGTGAGCCGATCTGCGTCACGTCATAAAACAATGCTTGCAGTGCCAGCTTCGCAGGGTCCAGTTCGTCCCAGTTACGCACCTGCACCTGCATCGGCCGTGCAGACCACGTGGTGTCGAGCCCTTGGTGTGCAAGCAGGCTGGCCTTGAACTGTGCGGGGTTCTGGCTGCTGAGTGAGCATTGCGCGACAGCCTCATTGGATTGCTGTGCGAAGTGCACGAGCCAGCCTTGTGCGTCAGTCACGCCCAGCGCCGTGCAGGAACTGATGTCCGGCGCTCGTTGCACTGCGGCGGCGGCCCAGCCGCAGCCCATTTCCGGTCTGGTGGCGGATATCGGAAATTCGAACGGATAGACGCACAGGACATCCAGCGATTTGCCCAGGCCGATCGCGCTGAACTGATCATTGAATACCGCACCGTATGCTTGCGCCAGCGTGCGGGTGTCGAGGTCGGCGCGCAGATAGTTCATGCCCTCTGCGCCGAGTTGAGTGGCGTCTGCGTTGTGTTTCCAGAACTCTTCAGCGCCCTGGCTGCCACGCAGCAATACACCGCTGCAAAAATACGCCGGATTGCCTCCTGGGCACTGAGTGAGGGTGTTCTGGTAGCGCTGGTTGAGCAGCTGAGCGGTTTCCGGACCAGTCACGGCCTGGCTGTCACTGCCGAACAGCGCCAATCCGAGCAACAGACATCTGATTCGCAACCTGTTCCGCATGTCGATCTCCAGAAGTCTCTGGTCGCAGCCGCTCAATCCTGGGAAATACCCAAAACCTGCCAGTACGAGGTCTTTAGCTGGCCGGTGGCGTTGTCCTTGTCCGAAAAACCGTTGAGGTCGTAAGTCCAGGCGGTGTCGGCGCCCAGGACGTCGCCGGTCCACACCGGGTAGTCCAGCCACCCAAGGAAGTCCGCGACGGGACCAATGTCGGGGAAATAAAGCGCCCATAGCCGTTTTGTCTGGGCGAGGGTGATCGGTTGCAATTCCGCAGCGGTACATACGCTGATCATGCGCTCCCAACTCGCGGCATAAGTCAGGAAGTACACCTCCTGAATGCCTTTGACGGTGAGTGGGTATTCGCGGCTCTCGTTCTGGCTGTCGGTCGCGCGAATCGTGCAGGCGCCGTTGCTGAGGGCGGTGATCTCGCCCGATTCTGCATCGGCACTGGCGATCAACGGATCGGTGCTTTCGTAGGTGTAGGGCGCCTGGCCCCACGTGGCTTTACGGGTCATGCGCGCCGCCGGCGGAGGCACAGGCGGGGGCTTGTCGACAGATACGACGTAGTGTTCAGTGCTCAGATCCAGTGTGGCGGCAGCGACGAAACCCGTCTGCAATTTCAGATTCAGGGTGTCCGAAGGTTCGCGGGTGCTCTGATACAGCTGCACTTCGTAGCGAATCGGTACGATGTCATTTTCGTCGGCAACAAATTCCGAAGCGTCGACCTTGAACTCGACATCCTTGCCGACTGCGTCGGCGCTGATCGGCAGGTCATCGGTGTAGGTATCGCCGACGAACAAGTAAACGTGATCGAGGTACCTCATGGGCGTCCAGGGTTTTATCCTGACGGTCGCTCCCCCGGGAGGAAGCGTTTGCGGATCCAGAATACCGAGGGGCGCTTCGTCTACAGAGGGCGCCCGCAGGTTGTTGTTGGTCTGGCTCATGTCTCCCTCTCCTCAGATCAGATAGGCGGCGCTCGGGTGAGCGCCGCACAGCAAGGCATCGTTGAGAATGTCAGGGAGTGTTGAGCCTGGCCAAATGGCTGGCCTTGAGGGCCAGCCCGCGCGTGGCCGCATTGGCGTAGTACGACACCTGGCCTTTTAGCCGGTCTTGAGCGGCGCTGCTGTCGCCACCGGCGAGCGCATTGCCCCAGGTCACTACTTCGCCGTCGGAAGTGAGCGCCGTAAAGGCATGACGGTTGGCGTAGATGGCGGTGACGTTGAGCAGTTTGTCCGCTACGGGCGTGGTATCTCCGCCGAGCGACGGGTCTCCCCAGGCCACGACGGTTCCATCTTTGCACACTGCGGCGAATGCTCCAGCGGTGGCGGCCAATTGAACAAGATCGTCCCTGCCGGCAATCGGGTCAGGTATCAGGCCACCCGAATTGGCCGCGGGCCATCCAACGACGTGACCGCTGTGTCGAAGCGCTGCAAAGGCATTCGAACTGGAGACGACTGAGATGATATCCGTCAGGGAACGGATCTCAGCAGGAAGTTCGCCGCCATACGTTGAGGGCCCCCAGCCTGCGATTTGTCCGCTCAAGAGCATGACGATAAAGGCTTGAGCATTTGCACAGGCAAGCGCCTTGATGTCGGTCAGGCCGGCGACATCGTCGGATACGGCGCCGCCTTTCACGGGATCGCCCCAGGCGACCACACTGCCGTTATTCCGAAGTGCAGCGAACGCGAAGCCATTGCCGATCACATGTTTGATATCGGTCAGGCTGGCGATATCTGGAGGAACAACACCGCCGAACCCCACTCCACCTCCCCAGGCCATCACCTGGCCGGTCGCTCTGAGAACGGCGAAAGCATTTCCGGCTGGCGTCAGTTCGACCGCATCTCTCAAGGCCAGGATTTCGGCGGACGGGGTTCCGCCTTTGTCAGCGGTGCCCCAGGCATGGACTGTTCCATCGGTTTTGATGCCCGCAATTGCAACGCTGTTGCCCGCAAGCAGTTTGAAGTCCGTAGGGTCCACCGTGCCCATTTCTCCACCCTGACCAGCAGTCCCGGGCCATGCCACGGTGAAATTGTTGGTGCGAATCACCGCGTAAGAACTGCCTGAACAAGCCGCTCTGGCAATGTCGGTGAACGTCTGAAAGGTTGGCGGGATTTTCTGGCCATTCAATGGGTTACCCCACGCTGCCAGATTGTTCTTGTCCCGCAGCGCCACGAATGCGCCGTCATTGGCGGGAGTGCCAGGGCCGCCGGTGCCAAATATATTGACTCTGTTCAGGGTGACCTGGTCGTCGCTGGTGCGAACTTGCAAGGGGGCATACGGGTCGGTATCGGCCCAGATCTGCGCTGTCGTCCAGGTGCTGTCGTCAGCATATTTCCACTCTGCCTCTACGCGTTGCAAGGTGTCTGCGTTGAAGGCGGATATGAGCCAGCTGGAACTGCTCTCCCGATAAATCCCCTTGTTGTAACGCGCCCCGATGACCCGCAACTTGCCGCTGCCGATCACCTTGCGCACATCGTAGACCGTCGGGTTGGAAGGACCATCGGTTCCGCCGGCCTTGCGTTTGATTTCGTAGCTCAAGGCGATGCTTCGCCCGTCGTTGGCGTTGATCACGCTATGCGGCACCTTGATCACGGCCAGCTCTTTGTCGGCTTGCGCGGACGTCACGGTATGCGGATACGTGGTAGGGGTTTGACCCTCGACCGTTACCCTGATTTCGTCGTCTGTCTTCAGAAGGGCGGTTGCCGGTATCACCACTGTTGCGCCGTCTGGATAAACATCGTCGGGGTTCAACTGATCTTTTTGAAGACCGGTTGCCTCCCTGAATGTGGCGTCTGGCAGCTTGAACTCCGTTGCCTCGACTCTCAGCGGATAATCCGCACCGGGGGCCTGGCCACCCTCCAACAATGCTACGTAATAACTGATTACCACATCTTTGTTCAGGCAGGCGAGCAGGATGGATTGCTCAACCGTGAACTCGACGGGTTTGCCCTTGTTGTTTGAGCTGACGGATCTGTCAGCCGTGTGCACGGTCACTCCATCCGTTGTGGCCCACGTCATGTAAAAATGATCGCCGGCGTTTTCTGGCCGGTTGGCGGGAATTTTGACGGTTGCACCGTCCGGGGCATCGGCGGGGTCGAGGATTCCACCGGGGGCTTGCACCACTTCCGCTGGTTCCAGCAGTGGTTGCTCTGCCTTGCCGACGACAAAGGTCAACGGATTGGAGTAGCTGGTGGTATCGGTTTCCTTGCGCCAGATCCGGTAAGTGACAGTTATCTTCTTTCCGCGGTTGGGTTCAATGTGTGCCGCTACGAAAGCGGCATTCAGCGTGAAGGGCACATCCTTGTCGGCCGAGAGGGCGTTGAGAGTGGTGGAGTCTTCCTTCTTGCCTGTGACCTCGCCATCCCACGTATAGGTGACTATGTCGCCAGACTTGCTTGGCGTACCGGTGGGTCTTGGCGCAATGATTTTAGTGGCGCCTGCGGGAAGGTCGCCGGGTTCCAGCCCACCATTCTGCACGTCCGGAACGATGGGCATCTCCAGCTCGAACAGCGGTTCGCCGACGTTGACGGGGGCCGCAGTTCGAGAGCGGCGCCTGATGATTTCGCCGTCTTCGTCCGCCAGCAGTGTATAGGACCCTTCGACAGTTCCGCCGTTGAGGGTGGAAATGTGTATGCCGTCGATAGGAATGACAAAACCATTTTCGTTGCTTACTTCGTCCTTGTCCGGAAAATACCAGTCGAAGCTTGGGTTATAGATAGTGCCATTTGGGCGCTTGCCGAACCATTCAACTTCGATTGCCATGCCTACTTCAATAATCGGATCGTGCGGAATCCGAAAAGCGGTTTGAGTGAGTTCGGGGTCAATAGCGCCATTTTCCTCATCATCGAAAGTTGGTGCGGCCAGTTGATCCGGTTCGCCCACAATCTGCACGAACTGGCCCTTGGATCGAAGCGGGTCTGTGCTTCCATCGCGTATCAGGCGGTAAGAGAAAGTGGCTTGGGCTTTTGCCAGCTTTCGCGCAGCCGAGTTCTGGATCACCAACTCGTAGGTGTGTGGCAAGTTGTCAATGGTCACCAAGGGAGCAACGGCTTCGATCGGATCGCCCTCTACCGTGGTGCCGTGCATCTTCAGTTCGATTTTGTCGTCAAGCTTGAAGTCCGGGGCTCTGGCTACCACTTGAACGACGACGTTGTCGTCACCTAATTTCTCAAGATCAAGCACGTTGTTGATGGCCGGCGCGACAATAGGGGCGAGCAGAAGATTTGTACCCACCGAGACTACGATCCGGGTTGCCGTGCACCAGTCTTCTGCGATGTTTCCCGTGATGTCGAAAGCAATGAAGCTCACAGCAAGGCCTGAATCATCGGTATCGCCGGCCTTCTCGATCATGGCTTTGTCGACCACGATTTCGATCGGATTGTTGACGGGATCACTGATTTGCTCGGCGGTGACCGGTTCGGATTCTTTGAACACTCCACCCCACGTCACCTTCATCCTGTCACCGAGCGCCACATTAGGATAAGGCACACCGGAACCGGATTGAGCGCGGACGATAATCGGCACGCCTTCTTCAGCGATGTCCTTATCCACGCCGCCATTGACAATTTCCGGATCGATATACATATACAGCCCGGAGTGGCCGGGGCCTGGCAACGTATCTTGCCCGCCCGGAATCTCGAGTTTTTCGTATATTGCGGTCGGGGGATTCTGGGGTTCCCACGCTTGATTGATTCGTTTAACTCGGTAATTCAGGGTGTGCGAGCCGGTCCGGGCGTGCCGGGGGGCGACGAATAGTGTTACGCGCTGATTCACCTCGGCGGCTTCCCTGATGGTGGTCTGAGCAACGACGTTACCATCCTTCAACAGTTCGACGTCGTCACCGATGCCCATCTCGCTCCATGGCAAAATGTAAGTCAGCAGTCCTTTTTCGGGGTGTACCCCCATCGCTGCGGCCCAATTGATCCCCCACTCACCGGAAGGCAGTTTTTCGGGTTGCTTGTCGGGGATTTCCAGCTCGGCGAGTGCCAACGCGGGAATTCTTTTCGCAGGTTTTTTCAACATGGCAGACACTCCTGTCGAGGGATGGGCGACGGAGTGATTTAAGGATCGAAGTTGATCGCCTGGCTACTGTCAGATCTGACAGGCGAGCAGGTTTTTTCGACGAACGGTTGCTGAGCGCTCAGCGTTTGTGCAGGGTTTTCTGTCGCAGAAGGTAGACCGTCACCAGCACCGCACTGGTCAACATGAACCCCCGCGCCCATGGCAGCGGCACCAGATAGCATGAGAACAGAATGCTCACCCACATCAGCCCGATCGCGTAGACCTTGCCCTTGAGCGGTATGCCGTTGCCGTCCAGATAGTCACGGATCCATGGCCCGAGCCGGGGATGCCCGACCAGCCATTGATAAAAGCGCGGAGAGCTGCGCGCGAAGCAGGCCGCGGCGAGCAGAAGGAAGGGGGTAGTGGGCAGAACCGGCAGGAAAATCCCGATCACCCCCAATGCCACACTGAGCCAGCCGATGGCCAGCAGGATGTAGCGCAGCATCAGGGAGCGGTTGCCTATGGGGTTGTCCATAGGCCGGA
>Ga0182005_1000939_pt1 | contig 12714 bp, 10 predicted proteins | sample Sormic07211103_1_FD_123021 | JGI IMG/M metagenome (GOLD analysis project Ga0182005, IMG submission 123021) | Rhizosphere microbial communities from Sorghum bicolor, Mead, Nebraska, USA - 072115-103_1 MetaG | ecosystem: Host-associated > Plants > Roots > Rhizosphere | place: USA: Nebraska...
CAATAAGGCAGCGGATCACTTGCCCCACAGCAGCCAGGCATTTGCGGCAGTGCTATGCAAGGCGTCGATGTGGGGGACAAGCCAGAAGGAGCAGAGCGCGTTCTATCAGCGCTATGTCGAGAATGGCCCCTACGTTGTATGGGCCGGTGATTTCGGGCATCAATGCCAGGACCCGGACTTCCAGAAAGCCGACAAACGCTACATCACCCAGATCACCGACGGGTTGCGCTCGACCCTGCGGCCTTATAAAACTCCGCTGCAGATTGGCAGCGTGCTGGCAGTTACAGCCGCCGCGCTATTGTTGATCCTGCGCCGCCGCAAGCCCCTGTAGGAGCGAGCTCGCTCGCGATGGTCGTCAACGATAACGCTGGGAAACTGAGAGCCCGCGGCGCTCTCTGGTTCATCGCGAGCGAGCTCGCTCCTACAGGTGATCGCGTACGGTTCAGGCTTGCTGAACGAAGGTCAGTCGTATTGCAAAGCCAATCAGCAGGCTGCCGAACAACCATTGCTGCATGCGTTGGGCTGACGGACTGCGTTGCAGCCATCGGCCGAGCACGGTGCCGAGCAGGGCGTAAGCGCTGTCGAACAGAAAGCCTATGGCGACCAGCACCACGCCCAACAGGGCGAATTGCGCGAGCACCGGGCCCGCGTGTGGGTCAACGAATTGCGGCAGTAGCACCGAGCAGAAGAGCAGGGCCTTGGGATTGAGCAGGTTGGTCAGCAAACCACGCTGGATCGCCTGTCGATACTGCGGTGCTTCGCCGGTTGCGTGGGGGGCATTCACTGTTGGCATCAATGTCGTGCGCAGGCATTGAATGCCAATCCACAACAGGTAAACAGCACCTGCCAGACGGACCACATCGAATGTCCAGGGTGCGGCCTTGAACAGTGCCGCCAGTCCCAATGCCGCCAATGCCACGTGACAGCCTCGGGCTATGGCCAACCCCACCGCTGTGGCCAGCGCGGCAACTTTGCCTTCACGAGCACCGGTCTGCAACAACAGGATCATGTCCGGCCCCGGTAACAGGAAAACCACCGCCAGCGCCATGAAAAACAGCCAGAACTCCGCCATCTCTAACCCCTTTTAGTCGTCGAATCAGTAGGTCCAGTCTAGGGCTAGAGGGCGGAGCAAGTGCTTGCGTACTTCGCTTCAAATTAGCGTGGTATTGGCATAATCTGCCGATCCATGCCAATCAAACCATCAGGATCTGCCAAACCATGAAACTCGATGCCTACGACCGCAAGATACTTGCCGCGCTGCAGAGGGACGGTCGCTTGAGCAACGTGCAGTTGGCGGACGAGATTGGCCTGTCGGCATCGCCCTGCCTGCGCAGGGTGCGGATGCTGGAGGAGGCCGGGGTGATTCGAGGCTACCAGGCCAATCTGGATCGCGATGAAGTGGGGCTTGGCTTGACGGTGTTTGTCGGCGTGAAGGTCGAGCGGCATAACGACGAACAAGCCGAAGCCTTTCGCCTGGCCGTCACGGCATTGCCGGAGGTGATTTCGGCATTCCTGGTGTCAGGGGAGTCGGATTTCCTGTTGCAAGTGGTGGTGCCGGACTTACGTGCCTATGATCGGTTTCTGACTGGGCGATTGCTCAAGCTGCCGGGGGTGAGCGATATCCGCAGCAACTTTGCGATTCATACGGTGAAGTCGCCTGGGGCTTTGCCGTTGGAGCATTTGCCGATCTGAAGAGACCGCAGCCTTCGGCGCGCTTCTGCAGGCGTTGCCCTGGGCTGCGATCCTTTGATCTGGCTACATCTGCGTCGCCATCCCCTCCACATTCATGGCTGCCTGACGCAACGCCTCGGAGCGTGTCGGGTGTGGATGGCAGGTCAGGGCGATGTCCTCGGCCGAGGCGCTGAACTCCATGGCCACGCAGTACTCGCCAATCATTTCACTGACGCTCGGCCCCACCAAGTGGACGCCGAGGATTTCATCGGTGCGCTCATCGGCCAGCACTTTGGCGAAGCCTTCTGTTTCGTGGTTGATCTTCGCTCGGCTGTTGGCGGTGAAGGGGAATTTGCCGACCTTGTAGGCGCGCCCTTCGGCCTTCAGTTGTTCCTCGGTCTTGCCCACGCTGGCCAGTTCGGGTTTGGTGTAGATCACGTTGGGAATCAGCGCGTAGTTCACTTCACCGGCCTTGCCGACGATCTGCTCGACGCAGGCCATGGCTTCGTCTTCGGCCTTGTGCGCGAGCATTGGCCCGGACGTCACGTCGCCGATCACCCAGACGCCGGCGGCTTCGGTGCGATGGCCCTTGTTGGCGAGCATGCCGCGTTTATCGGTGGCGAGGCCGACATTCTCCAGCCCCAGCCCTTGGGTGTACGGCCGGCGCCCGATGGCCACCAGCACATAGTCGGCCTCGAGTGTCTCGGCGGTGCCTCCGGCCGCAGGTTCGATGGTCAGCTGTACACCGCTGTCGCTGGTGGTTGCACGGGTCACTTTCGAACTCAACTTGAAACTGACGCCTTGCTTGGTCAAAGAACGTTGCAGGGTTTTGCCCGCCTCGCCATCCACGCCGGGGCAAATTCTGTCCAGGAATTCGACGACGGTCACCTGAGCACCCAGGCGCCGCCACACTGAGCCAAGCTCCAGACCGATCACGCCAGCGCCGATCACCACCAGATGCTTGGGCACTTGTTCCAGCGACAGCGCACCGGTTGAGTCGAGGATGCGCTGGTTATCGATGTCCACACCGGGCAGGGGAGTGGGTTCCGAGCCGGTGGCAATGATGATGTCCTTGGCGCTCAGTTCGGTTTTAACACCGGCGTTGTCCGTCACCGTGATCTTGCCCGGCCCGTCGATGTGGCCCCAGCCCTTGATCCAGTCGACTTTGTTCTTGCGGAACAGAAACTCGATGCCCTTGGTCAGCCCGGCCACGCTCTCATCTTTCTGTTTCATCATTTGCGCGAGATTGAGGGTGGGTTTGACCTCGATGCCCAGGTTGGCGAATTCCGTACCCATGGCGGCATCGTAAAGCTCCGAGGCATGCAGCAGTGCCTTGGACGGCATGCAACCAACGTTCAGGCAGGTACCACCCAGGGTGGCGCGTCCTTCCACGCAGGCGGCTTTCAACCCCAGTTGCCCGGCGCGGATGGCTGCGTTGTAGCCGCCGGGGCCACCACCGAGTATCACGACGTCATAAGTGCTCATGGATCTGCTCCTGGAGGGAAAGGGATCGGGAAAGGAGTAAACGTAGTCTTTGGAAAAAATTACGAACGTAATATGTGCGTAATTGCGCCTTTCGGTCAAGGCTTCAGCCAAGCGACAGGTTCAGGGTTTTTAGATAGCTGAGTGAGTACAAATATTTCACCGCTTTCGTTATATCGTAACGAATTGTTATGAGAACCAAGCCGGCACTGGAGTGGTATGCAAGTTGATCTAGAAATGGAAGGGACGCAGGTAGCCGAGCTGCCGCGCTTTCAGCAGGCGCTTTTCCAGGCGCGTCGCTTGCGTAAGCTCGCGATGGGTTGCGCTGTGCTGGTGACGATGGGGCTGGTGCTGGGTTTCTTCACCGGCCTGTTTGCACCGCAATCCCTTTGGCCAGCGCTGCTGTTCAATCAAAGCGCCGCGATGCTGGTCCTGATGGCGGGCCTGCAATCGGCGTGGTGGGTCAGTCGATGGCGTGCGCAAGCGATGGGCCCCGCACAGCTGCCGCAGGCTTTACAAGAGCGCGAGGCGCCGGTGGGATGGTATGACCGGCTGCTCGATCGGATGTCGCAGCGTTGGCTGCACCTGCTCAGGCAGATCGGTGCGCCGACCCTGTGGCTCGGTGGTTGGGCATTGCTGGCGCTGCTGTGCGTGCAAGCGTTGTGGAACCTGGCGTTGCCATCCACCCCGTTGGGTTCGTCGGCCACGGTCGGCGCGGCGCTGGCGTTGTTGCTGGCGTTTGGTTTGCTGGTGCTGGAGCGTCAACTGGCCCAGGAAAACCCGGCTCAGTGGCCCGAAGCGCAAGCGCTGGCGCAATGGGTGCGGGTGCCGATCATCAGCCTGGTGTTGGGCGCGCTGTGTCTTTTTTTCGGTAGCGAAACGGCGGTGTGGCCGGTTCGGCTGGCTGTATTGATCGGTCTGCTGCCGGCGCTGGTTGCAGCGGAGTTATTGCTGCGCGCCGGGTTGTCGCTGTTCAGTCCCCGTCGCGAACAGCTTGAGCCCAGGTTACTGGCGCGCAGTTTCGTTGCCGACATGCTGCGCTGGCCTCCGCAGCCGTTGTTGGCGTTGCAGCACGAGGTGCACACCCGATTCGGCATCGACTTGCGGCAAATCTGGGCCTTCACCTACATACGTCGCGCTTTTCTTCCGGTGCTGGCGGTGGTGGTGTTCGCAGCTTGGTTGCTGACCGGCATTCACGAAATACCGCTGCAGGGGCGGGGCATCTACGAGCGGTTCGGCAAACCGGTGGCAGTGATCGGTCCCGGTCTGCACGCCGGTCTGCCTTGGCCGCTGGGCCGGGTGCTGAATGTTGAAAACGGCGTGGTGCATGAGTTGGCCACCAGCGTGGGCGAGACATCGATTGCCACTCAGGCAGATCCTGCCGAGGGCCCTGCGCCGATAACGGCCAATCGCTTGTGGGACGCCAGCCATGTGAACGACAAGTCCCAAGTGATCGCCAGTAGCCGTGGCGACAAACAGAGCTTTCAGATCGTCAACATGGACGTACGCTTCGTCTATCGCGTCGGCTTGAGCGATCAGGCTGCGCTGGCAGCCACCTATAACAGCGCCGATGTCCCGACTCTGGTGCGCAGCATCGCCAGTCGCATCCTGGTCCACGATTTTGCCTCACGAACGCTGGACGGTTTGCTCGGTGAGGACCGCGAAGGGCTTGCCGAAGACATCGGCCGTGCGGTGCAAGCGGATCTGCAGAAGCTCGACAGTGGCGTGGAAATCCTCGCCACGGTGGTCGAGGCGATTCACCCACCAGCCGGCGCTGCCAACGCCTATCACAGTGTGCAAGCGGCGCAGATTGCTGCTCAGGCATTGATCGCCCGAGAGCGTGGCGCCGCCGCCGAAGCCACCAACCAGGCGCAATTGCAGGCGAGCGTCGCCCACGATCAGGCCACCGCCCGCGCCCATGAAATCAACGCGACTGCGCAAACCGCCGACCGCAAGTTCAGTGCCGAGCAAAAGGCCTACGCCAATGCGGGCCAGGCTTTCGTGCTGGAGCAGTACCTCAGCCAACTTTCCCAAGGGTTGGCCAATGCCAGATTGCTGGTACTCGATCATCGTCTCGGCGGCGACAGCAATGCGCCAACCATCGACCTGCGAACTTTCACGCTGCCGGGTGACCCCGCGCCGTCGCGTAAAACCGCTCAGCCAGGAGCCTCAAATTGAGCCATGCGCACACGCCAGACCATGGTCACGATCACACCGATCATGGTCATGCAGGGCATCATCATCACGGTCATCATCACCATCATGGCGCTCCAGAGCAGGCCGGCCCTTTTCCATGGCGACGCATGGGGTGGGCCGCGTTGCTGGTGGCGTTTGCCATTGCCGCTGCGTGCCTGGTGCAGGTGAGGTCCGGGGAAGCCACGGTCATCACGCGTTTCGGCAACCCTGCGCGAGTGTTGTTGGACCCGGGCCTGGGCTGGCGTTGGCCAGCGCCATTCGAATCAGCCATTGCGGTGGATCTGCGACTGCGTACTACCTCCAGCGGTTTGCAGGACGTGGGCACGCGGGACGGATTGCGCATCATTATTCAGGCCTACGTGGCCTGGCAGGTGCAGGGTGATCCGGACAATGTGCAGCGCTTCATGCGCGCGGTGCAGAATCAGCCTGACGAAGCCGCGCGGCAGATTCGGACCTTCGTCGGTTCGGCACTGGAAACCACGGCCAGCAGTTTCGACCTGGCCAATCTGGTCAACACCGATGCCAGTCAGGTGCACATCGCCGAGTTCGAAGCGCAACTGCGCCGGCAGATTGACCAGCAGTTGCTCACCACTTATGGCGTGCGCGTGCTGCAAGTGGGGATCGAGCGTTTGACGTTGCCGTCGGTCACGCTGACCGCCACGGTTGATCGCATGCGCGCCGAGCGAGAAACCATTGCCACCGAACGCACCGCCATCGGCAAGCGCGAAGCGGCGCAAATTCGCTCAGCCGCCGAACGTGATGCGCGAATCGTGCAAGCGGATGCATCAGTGAAAGCAGCCGACATCGAAGCGCAATCCCGGGTGGAAGCGGCGCAAATCTATGGCCGCGCTTACGCCGGTTCGCCGCAGCTTTATAACTTGCTGCGCTCACTCGATACACTGGGAACCGTGGTGACCCCAGGGACAAAACTGATTCTGCGTACCGACGCCGCGCCATTTCGCGTACTGGTTGACGGGCCGCCGAGCCTCGATAGCAAATCCGGATCGCAGCCATGAGTTTGGTTCCACGTGGAACACATGAGTTGAGCAGCCCCTGGATTCAGGCAGGTCGCCTGGCATTTCTTGCTTTGTACGCGGCAACAGTATTGGCCGCATTGGCATGGACGTTTTCCAATGTGCGGCAGATCGATCCGCAGGATCGTGCAGTGGTATTGCACTTTGGTGCGCTGGATCGTATCCAGAATGCCGGGTTGTTGTGGGCTTGGCCGCGCCCCATCGAACAGGTCATCTTGTTGCCGGCAGCGGATCGGGTGGTTGAACGGAGAGTCGATAATCTGCTGCGCAGTGATGCCGCTTTGCAAGCTGATCGCGTTGCCAGTTTCGCCACACCGATCAGCGACGCCCTGGCGGGATCCGGTTATCTGCTGACCGGTGATGCCGGGGTGGTGCAACTGGATGTGCGTGTGTTCTATAAAGTCACCGATCCCTATGCCTTTGTGTTGCAAGGTGAACACGTGTTGCCGGCGCTGGACCGACTCGTGACTCGAAGCACTGTGGCGCTGACCGCAGCGCGGGATCTGGACACCATCCTGGTGGCGCGACCTGAGCTGGTGGGCGCTGACAATCAGGCCGCTGAGCGACGTGAACGACTGCGTGGCGATCTGGTGCGGGGCATCAATCAGCGGCTGGCAGAGCTCTCTGCGACCGGGCAGGGGCTGGGCATCGAAGTGGCGCGGGTGGATGTGCAATCGAGTTTGCCGGGGCCTGCGGTCAATGCCTTCAACGCGGTGCTGACAGCCAGCCAGCAAGCCGACAAAGCCGTGGCCAATGCACGAACCGACGCCGAAAAACTGACCCAGAGCGCTAACGAACAGGCCGATCACACACTTCAAGTCGCCCACGCCCAGGCCAGTGAACGGCTGGCCAGGGCCTCCGCCGACACCGCCACGGTGTTGAGCCTGGCAAAGGCTCGGCAACAAGGCACCGACCCGCAGATGCTGCTGCGAATCTACCGCGAGCGGATACCGAAAATTCTCGGCCAGGCGGGATCCGTGACCACGGTCGACCCCAAAGACGATTCCCGCCTGATCATTCAGGGAGCTGCCCAATGACTGCGCAAACCGCCGCTGCACCGAGCCTCTTGTCCTCGGCCGAACAACGCAGCGCTGCCCGCCAATTGACCCTGGCCATGCTCGCCCTCGGGTTGCTGGCGCTGGGTTTGATCTGGCGCTGGTTGGCACCTGAGCAGACCGGTGTCAGCCAGTTATTGCTGGGGTTCGCTTCGCTGCTGGTGGCCGTGCCGGTGATGCGGTCGGCGTGGTACAGCCTGCGTTATCCGAGCTTGCACGGCATCACCGATCAGTTGATCGCCCTGGCCATGCTCGGTGCCTGGGCCACCGGTGATCTGCTCACGGCGGCCTTGCTGCCAATCATCATGATTTTCGGCCACGTCCTGGAGGAGCGCAGCGTGATCGGTTCGCAGGAGGCCATTGATGCCTTGGGCAAACTGACGCGCAGTCATGCGCGCAAGGTTCAGGCGGATGGGTCGATTGTCGAAGTCGACAACGGCACCCTAAAGACAGGGGATCGGGTGGAGGTGCGCGCTGGCGATCGGGTGCCGGCGGATGGGCGGGTATTGTCCGGTCAGGCCAGTCTCGACACGGCTTCCATCACCGGCGAATCGGTACCGGTAGAGGCCGGCGTCGGCATGTCGGTGTTCGGCGGGGCGATCAATCTCGACGGCCTGTTGCACATCGAAGTGACCCGCACCGGCCGCGAGTCGACCCTGGGCAAAGTCATTGCCCTGATGCAGAACGCCGAGCGTTCCAAACCACCGATCACGCGATTGCTGGAGCGTTATGCGGGCAGCTATATGGTGCTGGTATTGCTGCTGGCCGCGGTGACCTGGTTCGTCACCAACAACGCTCAGGCCATGCTCGCGGTGCTGGTGGCGGCGTGTCCTTGCGCGTTGGTGCTATCGGCGCCGGCCACGGCAATCGCCGGGGTAGCGGTGGCCGCCAGGCACGGGATTCTGATTCGCAGTTCGGCGTTTCTCGAAGAACTGGCCGACCTCACGTCTCTGGTGGTCGACAAGACCGGCACACTGACTTACGGCACCTTGCGGCTGCAGTCCATCGACAGCCCGGCGGAGGCTACCCCGACAATCCTGGCGCTCGCTGCCAGCCTCGGTTCCGCCAGCAGTCACCCGGTTAGCCGGGCACTGGCCGGACTGGTGGAACAGGACCGCTTCTTTTCACTGACCGACATTCATGAGCGACAGGGTCTGGGTGTGGTAGCCATGACTGACCAGGGTGAGGCTGCGCTCGGCCGACCGGAGTTGTTCAATCAGTTGGGCATCCGGGCCTTGGCCGTTCCCGACCACGACGGTCCGATTGCCGGCCTGGCCCTCAATGGGCAATTCCTTGCCTGGCTGTTGCTGGCTGACAGCGTGAAACCCGAAGCCCGGTACGCCTTGGACGAGTTGCGGGAGCTCGGGCTGGGCCGGCAACTGTTGCTCACCGGTGACCGCCAGAGTGTCGCGCATGCGCTTGCCGGGGAGGTGGGTATCAGCGATGTCCAGGCGCAAGCCTTGCCTGAGGACAAGCTCAACCGTGTGCTGAAAGAAATCGGTCATGGTTTTCGACCTATGGTGGTGGGCGATGGCATCAACGATTCGCTGGCCCTGAAGGCCGGTGTCGTGGGCGTGGCCATGGGGGCGGGCGGTGCGGATATCGCATTGGCCTCGGCGGACATCGTGTTGATCGGCAGCGACCTGCGTCGCCTCGGAACCTGTGTTCGCCTGAGTCGTCAGTGCCGCAAAACCTTGCAGGTCAACGTGATCATTGGCCTGGGCTGGACACTGGCCATCGTGGCCTTCGCTGCGTTCGGCTGGCTGGGTGCCGCTGGCGCGATGATTGCGGCGGTACTGCACAACCTCAGCACTTTGTTGGTGTTGGGTAATGCAGGACGCTTACTCCGTTTCCAGGAGCCACTGCTGAAACTGTAGGAGCGAGCAGGCTCGCTCCTACATAGGGGAATTCAGAGATTCATAGAACTGTAGAGAGATATCGCAGTCATCTAGGGAGATAGCAGTCATTTATGTGATTTTCTTCGGATAGAAATCCGCTATCAAATCGATAGGCAGCTATTTTTCCAGGATGGTCTAATCTCTCAGCAGACGTCTGAAACAAGGGGGATAATCCATGCTCGCGCAACTTCCACCGGCCTTACAGAACCTGCAGTTACCGCTACGCCTGCGACTCTGGGATGGCCATGAGTTCAATCTGGGGCCGACGCCCAGCGTCACGATTGTGGTCAAGGACCCACAAATGGTTACCCAGTTCACCCATCCCAGTCTCGACGCGCTAGGAGCGGCGTTTGTCGAAGGCAAGCTGGAGCTGGAAGGTTCCATCAGCGATGTGATTCGCGTCTGCGATGAGTTAAGTCAGGCACTGGTGGAAGATGACGATAGCGCAACACCGGTGCGCACGGTCCATGACAAAGAAACCGACGCCAAAGCGATTTCGTACCACTACGACCTTTCCAATGCCTTCTATCAACTGTGGCTCGACAGCGACATGGCCTATTCATGTGCGTATTTCGAGACCGGAAGCGAAACCCTCGAGCAGGCCCAGCAAGCCAAATTCCGACATCTGTGCCGTAAGTTGCGCCTGCAGCCGGGCGACTACTTGCTGGACGTAGGTTGCGGCTGGGGTGGTTTGGCGCGGTATGCGGCCCGGGAGTTCGGCGCGAAAGTATTCGGCATTACCCTGAGTAAGGAACAACTGGCCCTGGCCCGCGAGCGGGTCAAGGAAGAAGGCCTGGAAGACCTCGTCGAACTGCAATTGCTCGATTATCGCGATCTGCCTCAGGACGGGCGATTCGATAAGGTCGTCAGCGTCGGCATGTTCGAACACGTCGGCCACGCCAACCTGGCGCAGTACTGCAAAACCCTGTTTGGCGCTGTGAAAGAAGGCGGACTGGTGATGAACCATGGCATCACCGCCAAACACACCGATGGACGTCCCGTGGGTCGCGGAGCGGGTGACTTCATCGAAAAATATGTATTCCCCAATGGTGAGTTGCCCCACCTGTCGATGATTTCCGCCGAGATCAGCGAGGCTGGGTTGGAGATTGTCGACGTCGAAAGCCTGCGCCTGCATTACGCACGAACTCTGGATCACTGGAGCGAACGCTTGGAAGACAACCTTGAGGCGGCCGCCAAACAAGTGCCAGACCAAGCGTTGCGGATCTGGCGCTTGTACCTGGCGGGTTGTGCCTACGCGTTCGCCAAGGGCTGGATCAACTTGCATCAAATCCTTGCGGTGAAGGCGCACCCCGATGGCAGCCATGAACTGCCATGGACCAGGGACGATATCTACAACCCCTAGAACGCGTTAGAGAATCGGTGAAATAAGCCGGGCGATCCGCATGCCCACTTTTCGCAGGCGGTGGGTCTCCCGGCTTTCTTCCTTGGCTATTTCGTGGGCCTGTGCGAAGTCGTCGTTGAGCATGTGTTCCACCTTGGCGGCGAACACGCTGTCGACGGTCAGGAGCATCACTTCAAAATTCAGCCGGAACGAACGGTTGTCCATGTTAGCGCTGCCGATTGCGCTGATTTCACTGTCGATCAATACCACTTTCTGATGCAGGAAACCGGGTTCGTACCGGAATACGCGCACGCCTGCGCGCACGGCTTCGAAGGCGTAGAGGCTGGAGGCGGCGTAAACGATTTTGTGGTCGGGGCGCGATGGCAGCAGGATCCGCACATCGACCCCGCGCAGCACGGCCAGACGCAGGGCGGCGAACACCGCTTCGTCGGGGATGAAATAGGGGGTGGTGATCCACACGCGCTCGGTCGCTGCGTGGATGGCCTCGACGAAGAACAGCGAGCAGGTCTCGTAAGGGTCTGCCGGGCCGCTGGCGAGCATTTGGCACAGCACACCATCGTCCGGGTACACCTCCGGAAGGATGAGCGGCGGCAGTGAACGGGCCACCCAGAACCAATCTTCGGCGAAGGACTCCTGCATGCAGGCCACCACGGGACCGCGCACCTGCACGTGGGTGTCGCGCCACGGCGCCAGGGGCGGTTTCTCGCCCATGTATTCGTCGCCGACATTGTGCCCGCCGACGAAGCCGACCATGCCGTCGACCACCACGATCTTGCGGTGGTTTCGGAAGTTGACCTGGAAGCGGTTGAGCCAGCCACTGCGGGTCGCGAAGGCTTTGACCTGAACGCCGCCATCGCGCAACGACTGTACATAGCCGTGGGGCAGGGAATGGCTGCCGATGCGGTCGTAGAGCAGGTGAATCACCACGCCTTCGGCGGCTTTCTTAAGCAGCAGTTGGTGCAGACGCTGGCCGAGGCGATCGTCGTGGATGATGAAAAACTGGATCAGCACCGCTTCTCGTGCCTGGCTGATGGCGTTGAAGATCGCATCGAACGTGGCACGGCCGTTGATCAGCAGTTGTACTTCGTTATTGGCCAGGCAGGGCATGCGCCCCAGCTTCGGCATTGCCCGTAGCGAGGCGTAAGCGTTGGAGGCGCGGGCGGTGAGTGCCTCCTCGACCCAGGGGCGCCAGTTGAGCTCTGAGACGGCTTTGCGCATCTGTTCGTTGGCCTGACGACGAGCCTTGATGTAACCGTCGAAAGTACTGCGGCCGAAGACCAGGTAGGGAATGAGGGTCAAGTAGGGCATGAAGACCAATGACAGCGCCCAGGCGATGGAGCCTTGGGCGGTTCGAACGGTCAACACGGCATGGATCGCTGCGATCGTACCCAGGGTGTGCAGCAATGCGATGGTGTAACCGAAAATGTGTGGTCCAAAATAATCCATGGGGGCAGCCTTGCTCCTGAAGATTCAGTGCTTAACAGACCATGTTCCGGGCAGAATGTCGCTAATTAATTGACCCATGAACCGAAGCCCGTGGCCGGCGTCTAACGGCCACTATCGATCAGGAGTGACATGATGAAAGTTCGTCTGCTGGGTTTGGCCATTACGCTGGGGTTGGCGCTTCCTGTGGCAGCTCAAGCGCAAATGCTTCAGCCAGGTTTATGGGAATTGACCACCAGCAACATGAAGGTCGACGACCAGAACCTGCCGGATCTGCAACTGATCCTGGGTCAGATACAAAGCCAGATGACCCCGCAACAGCGTGCTCAGCTTGAAAAACAGGGCATCACAATGGGGGGCAAGGGGATTCGTGCGTGTCTGACGCCTGAGCAGGTCAAGAGTGATGATATTCCACTGACCGATCCACAATCGGGCTGCAAGCAGGAGATCACCGATCGCACCGGTAATCAGTGGAAATTCCGATTCAGCTGCCCGAAAGCGCAGGGAGCAGGTGTCGCCACCTTTCTCAGTGACCGTGAGTTCACCACCAAGGTCAATGGCACCTTCAATGC
>Ga0182005_1000942_pt1 | contig 12698 bp, 11 predicted proteins | sample Sormic07211103_1_FD_123021 | JGI IMG/M metagenome (GOLD analysis project Ga0182005, IMG submission 123021) | Rhizosphere microbial communities from Sorghum bicolor, Mead, Nebraska, USA - 072115-103_1 MetaG | ecosystem: Host-associated > Plants > Roots > Rhizosphere | place: USA: Nebraska...
AGGTAGACTTTTTCCACTTTTGCATCGGGTCGCATCATGAGGTGCTTGCTCCTGAAAGAGTTCGGGAGCACAGCATTGAGGATCAACTGGCGGCTTTGAAGGTGTAGGTGATGGATCGCTTACAGAGCAACCAGCTGGTGGTCGATGGCATTTTGTATCGCCCAAGGCTTTACCCACACCGGCGTCATGACTGCCAATGGCCACACCACACCGGTTCGAACGGCGCAGAAACCGCCCAATTGCTGATCGATACCACGATCGACCGTTCAGAAGTGGCCGGCGGGGTCACACCGCCGATTTGATTGGTGCTGGCCTTTGACAGAGGTATCGCAGGCGACGGCGTAACCTTGAACAACACGGTCGTCGTAGACGGCCTTCAGCCTGGCACGAGTTGGAAATACAGCAGAGACGGTGGCACTACCTGGACTGCCGGCACGGGCAGCAGCGCGCATGCCTATGCGGTGCGTCAGACTCAGGGCGGCAGCCTCGTCATCAGTGTGCGGCAATATTATTCGCTGGACACGATGGTCGCCGCCCCGCAAATCGTGGTGGCCGACGCAAACGGCGACAACCTCCCTGAAGAATCCGGCAAGGCCGAAGTAGCAGCACCGTCACGGTAAAATGGCCAGACGGTAGCAGCACCCAGGGGCTGACAGATATCAACTAAAAATACTTCGCTGTGCAAGCGATACACAGCCTTCATAGCACATGATGACGTGATCCATATCCGAGTACCGACCAGTTCAAGGACGCTTTTGAGAGCAGTAGTTATACTGCGATCGGTTTGGATGTGCTCCTTAATTGGCAGTAGATAAGCATGCATCACTCACACAACGGTCACGTCCTCGCTGTTTGGCTTGATACAGCAAAAGATCGGCTCGGATAAGCATGGCTTGCATGTTGTCTTCTGGGCCGCGCCAAGCGGTGACACCGATGCTACAGGTGATGCTAATACGTGTTCCGGCATAGTTCAGCGTTGAACCACGCAAGACCTGCAATAAGCGCTCGGCCATCGATTGCGCGCCAGTCAGATCAGTATTCGGAAGCAGGACGAGGAATTCTTCGCCACCTATGCGGGCGAGTAGGTCGTGTTGGCGCAAAGTCTGGCTCAGTAGCTGGGCAAAAAACTTCAGTACCTCATCTCCCCCATCATGGCCGTAGGTATCATTGACCCGTTTGAAATGGTCAATATCCAGCATCAATATACACAACGGACTAGGCGTACGCTGGGCCCTGGCCAATTCCGCCTCTGCCAATGCCATAGCCTCCCGTCGGTTGTATAACCCAGTAAGAAAGTCGCGGGTAGCCGCTCTATGCTGTATCCCGTAAGCATCAATCAATTGCCCCGAGAGCCAAATGATCAACAACACACTGGCAAGCATGCCAACCATCATTAATAAACCGAGACCATTCCAACTCAGGAACAGCGACAGGAAACTCGGTGCCAGTGGTTCACTATAGAATTCCAGGTGCAGGGCATGTTGTGGATCCACCATGTCGCGGACAAAACGCTCCTCGCCTTGTTCCTCGGAAAGGTGTGTGGGCCAGTCGGCTGCTGTGACCGGTGTCAAATCTGCCTTGTCATCGGTGAAATGAACGTCGATATACAAGGGGGGCTCATGTCCGTGGCTCACAGCGACATGCACGACAAGCGCATCGACAAACGCCGGTCCGATGGCTGAGCGCGGTGGCAGCGGTAATGGCTGTAACCGGGTCTGTGTTTCCCGGATCACCGCGTAACGCCCGGTGCAGCTGTAGCCCAGAAGTTGCCGGCTAGTCATCTGGATGCCGCCCTTCGTCAGGCGCATTTGTGGTGCCAGCGGACTGGGTAGAGGCGCCATTTGATGGATGGGTACTCGTAATGTGTATTGAGACAGCTCCTCGATACCTTCAGTCCGGGTCTCTGTGGCGCGCTGCTGCTCGGCAATGTACTGGTCTGGCAGACACCCGGTCGGCAGGGGGTTTGCCTGAAGCAGAGAATGTTGCAGTTTATGGGTCGCCAGTTGGCGTACCAGGGTGGAATAGCCCCAACTGCTTCGATGAGCCAATAATACCTGCTGGCCCTCCAGCAGCAGAGCGCGCTGGCGGTGATAACGGTCGGCCACCCCGATAACGGCAATCACGATCAAGATTGCCCCTATAATCCAGCAACCAACCTTGACGGCGCGCGCATACTCGATTATCCACCTCATGATTGTCACTCCGGCAGGGCATTGGCAGTGCTTATCTAGCAATCCCGTTGCCAGAAAGTCGAGCATCTGCTCAGCGTAGATCATTTAAAGGTGTAGTCATCTGGCCGAGTCATGCCGGTATCGCAGCGATTTTGCTCCCACTGTCCTGAGATGACATCGAACTGCGCGTAAACATCGATTACACCCCTTGGCGCTGCAGTAGTCGTACGGCAGTAGCTTTTTTGATGGTTTGCTAGACTGACCGTGCGCAGGACTTAGGCCCGCCGCAGATGACCCGGCAGTTCTCTGGAGATTTCGTGCTGCACCCGTCGAGGGAAGTTCGATGAAAACGCACAGAAGTTACCCGCTTCACATTCATCTCTGGGCGCTGTTCGGGGCCGTTGTGCTGGTGGTCGGAGCGCTGACGTGCGGCATCAATTTCATGATGACCAAGACAGCCCTGGAAGTCGCTGCATCCGATGCTATGAATCAGATCAGCGATGATATACGCGACAAGATAGAAGAGACCGTGACACCAGCGCGGATCGCAGTCGAGCTGATCAGCCACAGCTCGCTGACCGATTCAACCTCTCTCGATCAACGTCTGCAGCATCTGGCGCTGGTTCGTGATGCGTTGGGATTATCGCCACTATTGCTATCGCTCTACATTGGTTATGCAGACGGTAGCGTCTTTGTTGTCACACCGCTGCGCGACGATTCAACCCGCTTGACCTTTCACGCGCCGCCGCAAGCCAGCTACGTCATTAACAGTGTCGAACGGGGTAGTGGTACGCAGCAAGGCAAGCTCTATTTTCTCGATTCCAATCTCACGACACTCTCGGTCCAGGACGACATGGATTTTGCATCCAACTTCGATCCCAGAGAACGGTCATGGTACACCAGAGCCATGGCGGCGGGATCGCTCATTCGCACCGAGGTCTATACGTTCTTTATCGACCGAGTGGTCGGCGCAACCTTCGCCATCCCTACTGATAACCGCCGCGCGGTGGTGGGTGGCGATTTCCGACTGGATTCACTCGGGCAAATGCTCGCGCGCAAGGAGACCACTGCGCGCTCGGTGGCCGCTGTACTAGATGCCAGTGGCCAGGTCATCGCGATCGACAGAAAACTCCCTGAATCCTTATCGACCACAGAGTCCATCCGGACGGACCGACTCACGGTCGCCAGTGAGTATCGGGTCCCCATCCTGACGCTTCTTGCGAACGGCATCGGGGCATTGGGTAATGCGCCCCGCCGGCAGGAAGTGACAGCCGCGGGCGGCGAGAAGTGGTACACGATCATCGACCGGTTGACAGCAGACGACGGTAAATCCCTCTTCCTGGTCTCCGCTATCCCAAAAGACGAGTTGCTCAAAGGTGCCAGGCAGCGAGCGTGGATTGGGATGGCGGCTACCGTCATTGTCATATTGCTTGCGATACCCTTGATCTGGTTTGCGGCGCGATACATTTCCCGGTCCTTGCAAGCGCTTGCGGACGGGGTCGAAGCCGTACGCAGGTTCGATTTCCACCAGCCGGTTTCCGTCCCGTCGCGCATCAGTGAGGTGCATGATCTTGGTCACGCAACCGAGGAAATGCGGCAAACGATCCAACGCTTCTTGTTGATCGCGCAAGCTGTGTCCGCGGAAACCCGGCTCGATCACCTTCTGCCTTTGCTTTTGCGTAAAACCCTCAATGCAGCGGGTGGCAATGCAGGCGTACTGTACCTGGTGGAAGGCAGCGCTTTGACGGTCGCCGCAGCGTTTGATCGCGATGGCCAAAATGTAACGCAAGCTGTGGCGAACACTTCAATTGAGCAAGCACTGCCTGTGATCGGCTCTGCCGCCCGCGCAAACGTTCCGCAAACGCGCTATTTCACGGTTGATGAAATCCGTGATGCGAACCTCGAAATGTTGACATCGGCTCAGTCACCTCACGTTGCAGCCATTCCGCTTGCCACCCGCCAAGACGAGCTGTTGGGCGTCATTCTGATACTGCGCGACACCCCGCTTGAAACTGCGCAGCTAGCCTTCGTCAGTACACTGGCCGGCCTGTGCACTGGCTCACTTGAGATGCAGGGACTGACGAAAGCTCAGCGTGATCTGTTCGACGCGTTCATTCGCCTTCTAGCTGGCGCTATCGATGCGAAGAGCCCGCACACCGGCGGCCACTGCGAGCGCGTGCCAGAAATGGTCAAGATGCTGGCCAAAGCTGCCTGCGATGCCACCGAAGGTCCTTACGAGTCGTTCGGGATGACGGATAAACAATGGGAAGCCCTGCACGTCGCCGCCTGGTTACACGACTGCGGCAAGGTGACGACTCCCGAGTACATTATCGACAAGGCGACAAAGCTGGAGACTCTCTACGACCGGATTCACGAAATCCGCATGCGCTTCGAGGTACTCAAACGCGATGCCGAGATAACGTATCTGCATTCAGTCGCCGCCGGCGAACCCGACGAGGCAGCGCGCACGCGACGTGACGCCGAATTAAAGGTGCTAGACGACGACTTCGCGTTCGTCGCCACTTGCAATCAGGGCGGCGAGTTCATGGACTCAGCGCATAAAGCCAGATTGCTGCAGGTCGCTGGTCGTACGTGGCTTCGGACTCTGGACGATCGTATTGGTCTCTCGCAAGAAGAACTGGCACGCAAGGCTCACTACCCGGCAGCGCCGCTACCTGCAATGGAGCCACTGCTGGCCGATAAGCCCGAACACGTAATCGCGCGAACAACGCATGACACGATCCCGGCGGATAATCCATGGGGCTTCAAGCGCAATACGCCAAAGGCTTTGTACGACCGGGGCGAGCTGCACAATCTGCAAGTGGGAAGGGGAACGCTCTCGGACGAAGAGCGCTTCAAGATCGAAGACCACATCGTGCAGACGCAAATTATGCTGTCGGGCTTGCCGTTCCCCAAGGAGCTACGCCAGGTACCGGAGATAGCCGGCAATCATCACGAGAAGATGGATGGCACAGGATATCCCCGACAACTGGGTCGGGAAGACATGAGCCCGTTGGCGAGAATGTTGGCCATTGCTGATGTTTTCGAGGCGCTCACAGCCGCAGATCGGCCATACAGGCGGGCGAAGAGCCTGTCCGAGGCGGTCCACATCATGTCGATAGCCAGGGCGCAGCAGCACATCGATCCGGACCTATTCGATCTCTTTCTGACATCCGGGGTGTACCGGCGTTATGCCGAGCGCTATATGCAACCGGAGCAGATTGATGACGTTGATATTGCACAGTACCTGAGGGCGAACGCATGAACATGCGGCCGGCGCAACTCGGCGCCACAAATCCGCAATCAGCCACGCCTCTGAATTGATATTATGAGCCTCATTTTGAAATAGGCGATTGGCTGACAGCAATGCTGCTATCGTTTCAGTGGTGCTGGCTACGAGCTATTTGGCTGCCCTTCAGGGGACCGCAACATGCCGACTTCATCTCCCCGCATTGCTATCCTTGGTCATGTCACTTCAAGTTTTGGTTCCTTGGAACTGGAGCGCTTTGCCAATCTGGACAGCCTTTTAGCCGTTCCCGCGTTTGATGTGTTGTTGCTTGACATGCCGGGAGCCTCTGCCGGCAGATTGCTCCGCAAGCTGCGTATAGAGACTTCTTATCGATTCAGTTTGATTTACTGCTGCCGTGATTTGGACGGTTGGTGCGAAGCGCTGGGTGATGGCGCTCCTCCTTCAGATATCCAGGATGTCACACCGCTCTGGAACTTGTGGGAAGCACGGTTCAGTCTCTTTGATAGCGCAAGGGCGTCTGATCGATTTGAAAGCCGGGTGCTTTCGTGGATGTGGTTTCGCTCCAGCGCAGAAGTGCACGCGCTGCGCGATCCAGAGGTGCCTCAGCATTATCGCTACCCATTGCTAGAGGTTTTGGCCGGCGACGAACAGGTCAATACCTTCGTCTGGCTAACACTGATGGCCGAGCAAGACTGGCTGGAAGAGGGGGTACTGGTCGATCGTGTCCGACTCTGTTCAAGCTGCGGTTCCGGCCGTTTGAACTATGTTGATGTATGCCCTGAATGCCAAGCTCTGGACATTTCCCGTCAACCTTCACTGCACTGCTTTACCTGCGGCCATGTGGGTGCCCAAGAGAACTTTCTGAAAGACGGGTTGTTGCTTTGCCCTAACTGCCTGAACCGATTGCGGCACATTGGCAGCGACTATGACCGACCGCTGGAGAACTACCGCTGCCGGTCATGTCAGGCATTTTTTGTTGACGCCGATGTTCAGGCGCGCTGCCTGGATTGTGGCTTGGCGCACGCACCCGACAAGCTGCGGGTACGCGAAATCCGGCACTACCGCTTGACGGAAGCAGGTCGTTTGCGTTGCCGCCAAGGCTTCAGCAATGAGCTTGGCGGGGGCAATCACTTTGGTCGGCTCAATTTACTGGGCGGCAAGGATTTCTATGAGCTGCTCACTTGGCAAATTCAGATCGTACGCCGCTATAAACTGCCGGATTTTTCACTGATTGGTCTGCGCTTCGTCAACTTGAGCGATACCCTGCTTCGACTTGGCGAGCACCGCGGGCATGCCTTCGTCGACAGTCTGGTCGATCGTTTGCAGGAAACCGTCAGGGAAACCGATCGTTGCTCTCGAAGCTCTGAAGAATTTCTCTGGCTCATGCTTCCGCACACTGGGGCCGAAGGACTGCTGAGTGTTAAACGACGTTTGGCGCAGGTCGCCGAGTTGTTCTCGGGACCGGAGCTCAGCCAGATATCGCTTCGTGTCGTCAGCTTCACTGCGCCGCAGGACCTGCTTGAACAAGAGGACGGTGAATTGTTGCTGGCCCGACTCGCCAGTGAACTTGCATGAGGTTGCGATGAACCCACTGGTCGATCAGACTCAGGAAATTCTCAATGAACTGTCGGGCCCCGGCGGTTTGAGACATCTGTTCTTTATGCTCTTTCCGTTTTTCCTGCTGCTCGAACTGCCGTTCAATACGCTGGTGTTGCCGGGCGTATTGCGCTGGTTCGTGCGACGGCAATTCAACCGGCCACAACACAGCCTTTATCAACCGAAAGTGTCTTGCATCATTACATGTTACAGCGAAGGGATGGATGTGCAGAAGACGCTATTGAGCTTGTGCGAACAAACCTACCCCGGACACATCGAGATGATCCCGGTGGTGGATGGCGCTACCCTGAATCAGCCTACGCTGCATGCTGTACGGGACTTTCGGGTAGACCCTTTTCTGTATCCACGGCGGTATCTACGTCCGATTGCCAAGTGGCAACGTGGCGGTCGGGTGTCTTCGTTGAATGCCGGTCTGGCCCATTCCAGCGGTGAGATCGTAATGGCCCTGGATGGTGACACGTCGTTTGACAACAACATGGTCAGTGCCATTGTGCGGCATTTTGAGGACCCGACGGTGCCAGCGGTGGCTGGCAGTTTGCGAGTCCGGAATGCCTGGAGCTCCATGGTCGCGGCGATGCAAGCGCTGGAATACTTACTATCGATCCATATGTCTAAAATCGGTTTGGCCGAGTGGAATCTGGTCAATAACATCTCTGGTGCTTTCGGCGCGTTCCGTCGCAGTTTTCTTATAAAAATTGGTGGCTGGAATACTCACACAGCGGAAGACCTCGACATAACACTGCGCATCAAAAGTTATTTTGGGCGTCATGATTTAAGAATTCCATTTGAACCTGAAGCCATCGGCCATACCGATGCACCCACGACGCTCAAGCAATTTCTCATGCAGAGGCTACGCTGGGACGGTGACCTGTATTTTCTGTACGTTCGCAAGCACAGCCACAGTATTAATCCGACTCTATTAGGTTGGCGGAGCTTTTTGATGATGCTCGTCAGTGGTTTCTTTTTTCAGTTGGTGCTGCCATTCATCATTTTTGGCTACACGTTGGTGGCATTGTTCATCCTGCCTGTCTCAACTCTGTTGATCTTGTCGTCTCTGGTCTACCTGCTGTATCTGATGATCACCGCCATACTATTCGGGGGCTTGTTGTTAATAGTTTCCGATCGACCTCGGCAGGACCTGCGCTTAGGTTTGCTGGTGCCGATTTATCCTCTATTCATGTTGCTCATGCGCTGCTGGAGTGCTGTCGCCATGCTCAACGAGATGTTCCGTCGTGGCCATGAAGAAAGCGGCATGGCGCCATGGTGGGTCTTGAGAAAAGCCACAAGGTTTTAAAATGCGATCGGTACTTTTGGCTCTGACTTTATCGTTGTCATGTACTTCGTTGCTGGCTCAACCGCTGACACTTCAAGAATTGATAGATAAGCAACAATCAGATCCACTGCTGCGTGCAGGTCAGGCTGACCTGCGAGCTCTCGACGCAGAAGCCAAACTTCATCAGGACCGGGCCGGATGGCAAGTGTTCGCCGGTGCTGGCGCGGGGCGTTTTGAGGAGTTGGTCACTCCTGACGTTCGCGATGATTATTTCGGTCGAAATTTGAGTCTTGGTGTACGCCATCCTCTGTTGGGTAGTCTTAAGCGTCAGCTCGACCTACTGCGATCCAATCAGTACGAACGTCAACGACAGCAATCGCGGGTTGCTTTAGAGGCTGCCAGCCAGCGTCTGGCATTGCGTAGCGCTTACGCTGACTGGTGGCGTGTGCAACAGGAATCAGCTTTTTGTGATGCGCTGATTCCTACGGCCAGGAAGGCTGATCAGGCGATTCGCCTGCGTATGGAAAAAGGTTTGTCGCGCACTTCCGAAGGTCAGTTGCAATTGGATGAGTGGGAAGGGCTTTCAACCCGATGCAAGGCGTTGACCAAAATCGAAGCAGACGTACGCGAAGATTTGGCCGGTATCAGCATGAGCAGGTTACCTGCCGATGCCCAGGCGGTCGCTGAGTCTCTCGCGCCTCAACCACAACCATTGGTTCAATGGCAGGCACTGTTGAATCAGCATCCAAGGGTAACGGAAAAGCAAAGCCTTCGTGATTTGGCCGAGAAAGAGCGAGAAAGCCCCTGGTATACGTCTATTGATTCCGATGTTGCTTTGGCCAGCACTCGGGAGTATCGCAGCGATTCGGATAAAGCGGGCAGCGGCTTGGTGGCCAGCCTCTATTTCTCTACGCCTTTCGACTTGATTGGCAATACGCGGGCTCGCCAACAGGTCGCCGACGCGCGCTACGAAGCGGCGAGCGCCCGTGTCGAGGCCGAACAACGTGCGTTGCGTCTGGAGTTGAGCAAGGCGTTGCGCGCCCAAAACACTGCGCAAGCATCGATCACGCAGCGCAGCCAGCAATGGCATACCGCAGCGTTGGCTCTCGAAGAGGAAAAGGCTCGGCGCACGCTGGACGCGAATGGAAACATCAATGCCCAATTGAACGCCGAGCGTGTTTATTTCCAGTCAGGATTCGAATTGATTGCAGCATGGCACGCCGCTTGGTTGCGTCAGGCCGAGTTGAATCTCTTCACCGAAGACAGCCCACAACTTGCTGCATTGTTGGGTGACGAACGTTTGGAGTGGTCGCCAATGATCAAGCCGCAAGCTTCTACGCCAGGTGCTGGGCCAATCTCCTCAGCCAGGCGTCAAAATGTTTCGAGCGAGCCAAAAAAATGGAGTCAGGCTACCTATGTCTGGAACAGCGAAGCGTTACTGGATCCCCTGCATCGTCCGGCGGAACTGCAAGCATTACGCAAAGCAGGGATGCAGAAAATCTATCTCGGTCTCAACGCCCTCCAGGTGGCCCATCTGTCGGTGACTCGCCCGCAGCTTGAGCAACTGCTCCAGGAGGCTACACGCAGTGGTCTGCAAGTAAGTCTGCTGCTGGGTGACCCAAGCTGGATTGAACCGCAGCACCGCAAGCAACTGACAGAATTGTTGGGCAAGCTCAATGGGCTGCCGTTTACCAGTCTTCATCTGGATCTCGAAGTCGAACAGTTGGGCATGCCGGTCCCCGATCAGCGCCTGAAAGACTGGCTCGACACGTTACGTGCGGCAACAGTGGCAAGCCAATGGCCGGTAGCGATATCGAGCCACCCTCGCTGGTTCGTTGCGGCCCAGGCCGGGCATCCCTGTGTGCCTTGTGCGCTGCCAGCAATCGGGGTACGTCAAGTCAGCCTGATGATTTACACCCGTAACCCGCAGCGCAGTGCGCAAGTGGCAGTGGAGATAGCGCAGCGTTGGACTGATCTGCAATTTCGCCTGGCTCAGAGCACCGAACCACGGTTGCCATCCACCGAAAGCTGGGCAGACGCCTCCGCTGAACAATTACAGCGCCAGGTAGCGAAGTGGCGTGACCAGCTACAACCTCAGGGCGTTGCCGGTATCGATTGGCAAGCCTGGCGAGACTTCCCCACACGGTGAGAGGCTCATGAAGATTCGTTTCGATAGTCAAAAAGAACACAGCCCTACCGAGGAGCATGGCCTGAACGTGCTCTACGCTCCGGGTAAGCGTATGGCATTTCGCCTACGTTGGTACTTGATCCTATTCTTGGTAGCTAGCCCTTTACTCTGGCTTTTCGGCAAGTTCTTCTATGGCGTCCTGGTGATTGACGCGCCGGCGCAACTGCTTTTGCCGATTCAGGAGGTGCGCTCACGAGATGCCGCTCGGGTCGAGCAGGTGTTCGTCACAGTGGGTGATCACGTGCAAGCCGACCAACTGCTGGTCAACCTCGACAATCCAGAGTGGCGTGCCCGGCTGTTACAACTTGCCGCCATGCCCGTTGAAGCTGCACGGCGTGGCGATTCCGATTTGGGTAGGAAAGAGCGTCAATTGCTCAAAGCCCGGGTGGGCAGGGCAGAGCAACGTGTTCAGCAGTTGGAGAGCCTGCTTCAGCAAGGCGCTGCCACTCGCGGTGAAGTGCTGGCCGCACAGGCCGAGCGCGATGGTTTTCGATCGGGTTTGTTGGCTTTCGAGCGTCGTGAGCAGACCGTTCTTCAATCGCCTCAAGGATTTGATCGAGAAGTGATCCAGCAAAATGCGGAACAACAATGGCTGAAGACACGGCTGGCCGCCTTGTTAGTGAAGGCGCCGCAGAGTGGTCGTATAGCAGAAGTGCTTGTTACTCCAGGTGAGAGCGTTGGCCCAGGAACGGTGCTGATGCGTCTGGAGCAGGTGACCGACCCATTGCTGTGGATTTACCTGGAGCCGCTTAACATTAACTATGCGCGGGCAGGTCAGCCTCTGAAAGTGCACATGCCCGATGGAGAGTGGCTGGATGCTCACGTGGTGCGGGCGGCAGACAGTGCCGCTCGCACGCCGACGGTGCTGCGTGGGCCATTTGCCGCGAGTGAGATGGGATTGCAGGTTACAGCCAGGTTTGATCAACCATTGTCGGCACGGTGGAGAATCGATCAACTGCCATTGAGTGTTCATTTTCCCTATGATTGGCGGCGGATGCTGGGGGGAATCTCCCCTGAAATCAGTGTTCGTCAGAAGTAGGATTTCCGCCTAACCGGATCAAGGAAATTTTGCGTGAATACATCACGTTTTTCAGACAGCCAAATCATCGCCATTCTCAAGCTGGCGGCCGCTTTCGACTCAAAGAGCTCGCAGCGCATAGTGTCGCCGCGTTGGCCGGCGCTCTGGGACAAGGCTGACTCGATCCTAACGTACTATCAGGAGGCTGGAGCTCAAACCATGGTCAACAGCGAACAACTCGACAAATAGGAGGACTGGTGCAAGCCGGTAAAACGCTTTAGGGGCGACCTCGGAGGTCCTTCATTTTCTCGCGCACCTTAAGTTAAGGCCCGACACCCGTCAGTTTTTCTTTTGTCTGTCTCGCCGACAAAAAACCTTCCACTTATTGAGGTCCAAGTACGTGCATATCCAGTGCTCTATGCAGCTCTGCAACACCGGAGTCTCAGATTCGAATGCATAAGAGCCACTCAGATCATATGGCTTTGTTTCAACTGAGATTACGTGTCTTGCCTGTTGCTCAAAACTTCTCCGGTAGCAGCATTGAGCTCTACATCCCACTCAATGCCATTGGAGTCGCGCAATTCAACTTGGTATTCGTAGCCATCGAAGTGGTTATCTAGGTCGGTATCGGTAATAGTCGTACCAGGGTGTAGTTTCAGTGCGGTTTGATTCAGTTCCTCCAGCGGCTTGATCTTGCCGTCTTTGACCAGCTGTGGGATCCGATCCATTCGAACATCGGCTTGGGCCAAGCCTGCAGTGAGGATCAGGGCGGCAGCGGTGAACAGAGCTGTCATGGGCTTCATTTCATCTTTCCTTGGTTTAATAATTTTAAGTGAGAATCAGGTTGCTCGTTGGACCGCGCCCTTCCCGGGCGGGGCTTGTAGGCGTAAGGCCGGCCTCAGGGGTGAGTCGGAGTTCCGGCTTAATGCATCACTTGGTTGGTACGCGGCATCTGCAGCATCGTGTGGCGACAGCGGTGCGAGCGTCTTGATCCGCTACCAGCACTGTCTTGGTGGAAGCGTTGAAGCATTTAGTCCAATGAGCCTCTCCACCAAAAGGAATGATTTGGTTGTCTGTCAGGCATCACATAATCTGAATCATCGACTAGATTGCCATTTTGGCAGGAGAGCTCCCCGTAACCGTTGTACAACGCCTCATTTATCTCGCGGGCTCGTTGTATC
>Ga0182005_1000943_pt1 | contig 12670 bp, 9 predicted proteins | sample Sormic07211103_1_FD_123021 | JGI IMG/M metagenome (GOLD analysis project Ga0182005, IMG submission 123021) | Rhizosphere microbial communities from Sorghum bicolor, Mead, Nebraska, USA - 072115-103_1 MetaG | ecosystem: Host-associated > Plants > Roots > Rhizosphere | place: USA: Nebraska...
GAGATTCGCCGGCCCGCGAGCCTGTGCTGGTCGAACACGTCCCCCGTCAATTCCGCCGCGCTGGCCGTGCGGCAAACGATCGTCGAGCTGATCGGCGAACTGGCCGCAAGCGGCGTGTGGACGGGCATCACGCTGCGCGCGGGTGATGCCACGCCGTCGTGACGGGTGGGATGCGCGGCATGCGCGGGATGAGTCGGCGAGCCAGTGTGCGGACGGTCAGGACCCGCATTCACCGGATGCCGCGATCGGTGTTCCGTTCGTCGTGCTGATTGCGCACGGATTGATGAACATGCGTGACATGACACATTCGCGATCGCGTCCGCGCATGTCCGAGTCGACTGGCTCACAGTCGCACCGGCGAGCCGGCATGCCATGCGCAAGCGTCGCCTCTCGGAAGGTTGTACGAACCTCGATATTGACACTACACTGATTATCGGCCGGCGTCGTGACACGCGGCTATCCATTCAACACGCATTCCAGTACTAATTAAACGCGTGCCAACAATCGCCATCGAGGATGGTTGCCTTGTTCCTCAACATCCAGCGGGGGGAAGTGGCGATGAAATTCGGGGCTGCGCAACATCCGTCAACGGTTTGCTAGCCGTACGGCGCGCGCATGAGCACGATCGGAGGCATTTGCGCGACGTCACTCGGGCTGCATGGCTCGAGTCCGGCGATGATCGATCTGCGTCGCTATCTGGCGAAGGTCGCGCAAACCGATACGACGGTGCTCGTGACCGGTGAAACCGGCACCGGCAAAGAGCGCGTCGCGACCGCCGTCCATCACCTCAGCACCCGCACCGACAAGCCGTTCATCGCGGTGAACTGCGCCGCCGTGCCCGACAGCCTGTTCGAATCCGAGATGTTCGGCCACGAGCGCGGCGCCTTCACCAGCGCCCAGCACGCGTTTCCCGGCCGCTTCGTCGAGGCCGACGGCGGCACGCTGTTCCTCGACGAAGTCAGCGAGATGCCGCCCGCTGTCCAGGCGAAGCTGCTGCGCCTGCTCGAAGACCGTACGGTGATGCCGGTCGGCTCGCTGCGCCGGCGCCCTGTCGATGTCCGGATCGTGGCCGCCAGCAACGAAAGACTGGAGGACCTGGTCGCGGAGCGCCGTTTCCGCGCCGACCTGTTCTATCGCCTGAACGTCGCGCGCATCGAGATTCCGCCGCTGCGGGAACGGCCGGAGGACATCGCGTCGATCGTCGATCACTTCGTCGCCGAACACAACCAGCGGCGGGCGATGCGGGTGGGGCGGCCCGATCCGGCATTGCTCGAGTACATGCGGCACTACCCGTGGCCGGGCAACGTACGTGAGCTGCGCAACCTGGTCGAGGCGTTGTTCATCGATGCGCCGGAAGGGCGCCCGTTCGGGCTGGGCGACCTTCCGCCGGCGTTTCGCCGCCTGTTCCTGCAGGACTTTTCCGCCGGCGAACAGGAGCGCGAACGACTGGTCTCGGTCCTGCGCCAGACCAACTGGAACAAGATGGAAGCGGCGCGCCAGATGAACTGGTCGCGCATGACGCTGTACCGCAAGCTGGCCAAGTACAACCTGGACGCCGGCAACACTGCATCGGTGTGACAGCCCGGCTGTCACATGGTACAGCCCGGCAGCGTTCGCGAATTCCACTCCAGTCGGAAAATTCCACGGCTAATCATGCGCTTGCGTCAGCGCGCGCGCGTTGGCCCGCTCCTTGCGAAGAAGAACGGACAGACCGACCGTCGCCATGCAAGGAGGCCGTCGTGCACGTCATCGAGCCACTCCAGGACGCCCCGCCGGATCCGGCTCAGCCCGCCGGCCCGCCACGGCCGCTGCTCGCCAGTTATGCGAACTATTTCGAGGTCGGGCATAACGCGTTCGAGTTCCTGATCGATGCCGGGCAGGTCGAGCCGCAGTCCGGCAACGTCCAGTTGATGAGCCGCGTCGCGGTCAGCCCGGTTCACGCCAAGCTGCTGGCGCAGTTGCTGGCGCGCGCGATCGCCCAGTTCGAGGCGACGCACCACGAAATCCCCGACATCGGCGACCCGGAACCGGATCTGGCGATTCTTCCCCCGCAGGAATTCGAACGGCGCGCGATCGATGCGCGCAGCAAGCCGATGCTCGGCGGCCGTCGCGACGAGCCCGATCAAAACCAGAGCTGAGGACACGACATGGCAGCGCAACTCCATCCCAACCGCATGGTCCTGACCGACCGTTTCCCGATGCTGGGCTTCACGATTCGCGTCGGCCACGCGCCGTGCGTCGCGGAACTGGTGATCGCCACCGATCCCGCGCTGTTCATGCGCAAGGAAGGGCGCACGTCGTCGACGTTCTATACCAGTCGCGAGGACGGTCTGCTGGCGATCCCGCGCGGCGAAGCGGTGTTCATGGTGCCGCCGGCGGTGCTGGCGCGCTTCGCAGGCGCGAGCCGTCTGTGGTTCGGTCTCGCCACCGCGGCGTCGCCCGATGCCGATGCGTGGACGGTCGACGTGCTGCCGAATGCCGACAGTCCCTACGTGTCGCTGTCGGGGCTCAGCGATCGGGGATTGCGCAGGGTCCGCGTGTTCCCGACGCGCGGCCCCGCCGCCGTCAGGAGTCCGCTGCTGAACTGGGCGGGCGACGGCACCCGGCCGGGCGCTACCGCCGTGCCGGCGCCTGCCGCACCGGGCGCCGTGTCCGTCCCGCCGCAGCCGGCCGTCGAGCCCGCCGCGCCGCGCCACGACGTCCATTACGACGACGGGTTCGGTCCGCTTCCGCCGCTCCATGCCGCCACGCCTGTCGCCGCGACGCCCGTCGCTCCGGCGCCGGCCGCGCGCCCGGCGCCTGCTGTCGCACCGGCGCCCGTCTCGCAGGGGATGAGCGGCGATGCCGAGTTCCGCCTTGCCGGCGAGCGCCGCGGCTTTACCTGGCCGCGACCGCGAAAGCTGTCGAGCGTCGAGCGGGCCGCGCTGCGCGCGATGCTGAGCGCGAATCCGGCCACCGCGTCGCTGCTGTTGCTGCTGCCGGTCGCGATGCGCAACGGCCTGTCGGTCTCGATCGGCGCGGGCGCGGGGGCCGGGCTGGAAACTGGGGGCGCCGGCGCGGTCGGCCTCATCTTCGACGCCAACGGCGACGACATCGGCGTGTTCGTGTCGGGCGAGCTCGACTTCGGCTACATCGTGTCGGCGAGCCTCACCGGCCAGATCAGCTTGCTGCGCGGCCATATCGACGATTTCTCGGGCACCGGTACGACGGTGGGCGTCATGGTCGGCGAAAGCCCGGCCGGCGGCATCTCGGCGCTGTTCAACGCGCGCAACGAATTCGTCGGCGTCACGCTGGCGGCCGGCGTGAGCGTCGGCAGCCCGGTGAGCATCTTCGTCGGCGTCTCGCGCGCCGCGTCGGGCACGATCGCCACCGCGTCGGCGCTCGCATGGTCGCGCGGCCTGAGCGACGACCCCGAGGCGTACGGCATCGATACGCCGCCGTACAGCGACGACGATGCGGTCGGCGAGCCACCCGCCACGGCCAGCGCGCTGGCGCTGGGCGCGCGCGAGAACAGTCTCGTCACGCGCACCGCGGCCAGCCCGAATTTCGACGAGGGGCGCGGCAGCAAGACGATCGACCGGATCATCATCCACATCGCCGATGTACCCACGGTCCAGCAGGTGGTGAATACCTTCACCAATGCCGCATCCAAGGTGAGTTCGCATTACCTGGTCGGGCAGGCGGGCGAAGTGGTCCAGTTCGTGTCCGAGGCCGACACGGCGTGGCACTGCAAGGGCTCGAACCAGCGCAGCATCGGCATCGAACATATTGCGGTGAAGCGCGGCGGCGCCGACTACCCGCGTCGCAGCGGCACCGTCCAGCATTTCGACGCGCTGGCGCCGACCCAGCTCCAGTACGAAACCTCGGCGGCGCTGGTCGCGTCGCTGTGCGACAAGTATCAGTTGCCGATCAATCGCACGACGATCATGGGCCATCGCGAGGCCGACACGTCGACCGGCCATACCGCGTGCCCCGACGGCAACTGGGATTGGGACTACTTCATGCGGCTGGTCAACAGCCGCACCTGCCAGCCGCAGGCAGCCGGCCAGGCGCTCGGGTTCGCCGCGCGCGGCCTCGGCGATGACATTCCGCTCGATCCCGGCGTCGGCGGCCTGTCGATCGGCACCGACGCGCTGGAGATCGGCGACATTATTCTCAGCACCACCGGCAATTCCGGCTCCGGCGTCATTCGCGCCGGCTCAGGCGCCGAGGTCAGCCACGCGATGCTCTATGTCGGCCAGGGCGGGCAGGTGATCGAGGCGATTCCCGGCGGGGTCCAGCTGCGCCCGCTCGCGGATGCGCTGGCCGACGCGCGCCTCGCGGTCGCGTTTCGGGTGCCGGGCCTGACCGATACGCAGCAGCGGCAGGTCGCCGATGCCGCCGCGCGCTACCTCGATCGTGGCTTCAACTATGTCGGGTTGGTGCGCTGCGGCGGCTACCTGATCGATCGCCGCGCGTGCGACCTGCTGTCGGGCGACGCGGCGCAGCGCTGTCGCCGTTTCGTCGGCCGCATCGAGCTCGGCGAGGGCGCCGACACCGACAACTTCTTCTGTTCGCAACTGGTCGCGCAGTCGTTTCAGGACGCAGGCAAGCCGATCGTCAGCGTGCCGCCGCACTGGGTGCCGCCGGGCGATCTCGCCAGCTTGTCGACCGGCACGATGGCCGCGGGAACGCTCGCGTATGTCGGCCATCTGAAGGCGCCGATCCCGAGCCGCGGCTTCTTCGGCATGAGCCAGGCGCTGTCGGTCGCGCCGGGCGCCGCGCGCGCGTTGGGCGCCGACGACTGGACGGTGAACTGGGACGAGGTGCAGATGGTCCCGCAACCCACCGACATGGGCTGCTGGGCGACGGCCGCGTCGATGGTGCTCGGCTGGCGCGACAACCAGAGCGTCGATCCGGCGCTGCTCGCGCGCTGCATCAGTCTCGAGCGCCAGATGCGGGACGGCCTGGCGCCGGCCGAGGTGGCGGGGTTCGCCGGTGCGTCGACGCTCACGGTCGAACCCAATGCGTGCTTCGCGCCCGAAGGCTTTCGGCGGCTGCTGGAAGCGAACGGGCCGATCTGGGTCGCCGAAGTCGTGCGCGCGCCGGTCAACTTCTTCCATGCGGTGGTGGTGACGGGCATGTATCGCAGCGGCGACGCGTATTTCGTGCGGATCACCGATCCGCTGGACCGGGTGGTCGGCACGCCGGGCCGTCCCGGCGCGCGTACGCTGCCGCCGACCCATACGACCGGCAGCCGCTACATCATGACCTACGAGGATTTCGTGTCGGAGTACGAGGCGGCGGCCGGCATCGGCGTGATCCAGCTGATGCATTCGGGCGGCACGTTCGGTCACCTGATCAATCGCGGCAGCGCGGCGGGCGCGGGCTACGCGCTCGGCGTCGCGCCGCCGGCCGCGGGCGGCGAATTCGGCTTCGGCGCGAGCCTGACCCGGCGCACCGAGCGCCGCGACGGGCGCAGCTACGACCTTGCGCAACTGGCCGGGCTGGTCCAGCCCGCCAATGCGCTGGCGGGCGGCGCCGGGCAGCCACGCATGGCCGGTCAGCACATCACGCTCGACGACTGGCCGTACATCGACGGGCCGAGCGGCCGCACGTCGGCGCCGGTATCGATCGACTGGGCGTGGCAGGGCGGCGCGGTTGGCGACGTGACGATCGCCGCGGGCGACGGACAGATGCTCGACGGCTGGAGTGCATTCGTCCGCGCGGATATCGGCCGCGGTGCCGGCACGCCCGAACGGGCGAGTGTCACGCTGCGCATCACCACCACGTTCCGGCATGCGGGCGAGGAGGATCAGGTTGGCGTGACCGAGGTGACGCTGAACGGCGACGGCCGCTTCCAGACCGTGCATGGCGCCGACGGCGCGCCGCCGCTGCCGTCGAGCGGCTCGCAGCCGGCGGCGCGCGAACTGCAACCTGCCTGACCCCGAGGGACACGCGCGATGGCTCGCCACATTCCCCCTCCGCCACCCCGCGGCGCGATCACGCCCGCGGTGGCACTTGCTCGCGACGCGTTCGGCCGCGAGATCGTCGACGGCTCCGGGTCGGCTGACCCGGCCAGGCAGGACGGCGCGTTGCCGCCAGCGGCGCCGGCCGGCGGCCCGGGCGCTTCGGCGCCCCCCAAGGAGAAGGCGACGGACGCCATCGGCCGGCGTGCGGCGGCGCTGGCCGACGCGATCGACTTCCCCACCTTCGTCGCGAGCCTCGTGCATGGCACGTACGACGCGATCGTCGACAGCTCGATCAAGCAGGTGGAGAGTTTCGCCGACCTGGTCGGCGCGGTGGCCAAGCCGCTGGACCAGTTCGCGCAGGAGAACGTGACCGACGGGCAGGCGCGGGCGTGGCTGGTCGAGCAGTATCCGCACGACGTGACGCTGATACAGGACGGCGGTGAATACCGCCTTGCGCCGGCGGTCCGGGCAAGCGACGACGACGCGGCGCCTGCGCCCGCGTGGCTCGCCGATTTCGGCGCCGCCGATGGCGCGTTCGACTCTCAGACGCTCGAATCGGTGGTGCTGCCCCGCGCCCGCGAGCGCGTCGCGCAGCATCGCTTGTCGACGCTGTCGACGATGGTGCTGCTGGGCATGCAGCGGGTCGTGGTCAAGGACGGCACGATCGCCGCCAGCCTCAATTTCCAGGCCAAGGCGCGCGACCGGGCCGCCGTGCAGTATGCGACGTCGAACGACCCGTCGTCGGGACAGACGACCTGGGGCGGACGGGGGACGTCGGGCGACGTGGTCACCACGGTCTCCACCGTTGCGGTCAATGCGCAAACCGACACCGATCTCAAGGCGACGCTGACCGGGAAGGTGAGCATCAATTTCGCGTCGGAGACGCTGCCGCTCGACCGTTTCGTCGACGAGGCGTCGCGCAATCTGCTGGAGCGGCACAGCCGGCCGGCGGCGCGGATCGCGCCACCGGCGGCGATGGCCGCCCAGCCTGCGGCGCCCGTTGCGGCGTCGGCTCCCGCCGCGCCGCCTGCGCCCGCCGCTGCGCCCGCCACCGTGCCTGCTGCCTCGGCCGCACCCGCTGCACCGCTCGCACCCGCACCCACCCGAGGAGAACCGGCATGATTTCGCCGCGGCCGCTGGGCGAGACGCTGGGCGCGTTCGCCGATGTCGCCGAACAGCTGACCGCGGGTGCGGCGCAGGGGCTGCGGGTGCGCTCGGTGGTCATGGAGCTGCCGCTCGACCTGCGCATCGCGCGCGGCGCCGACGGCATCGAACTGGTCGGCGATCTGCCGCAGTTCCTGACCCGCACGGCCTTCGATCCGGAGCCGGCACGGCTCGCGATCGTCCTCGAAGCCGTGCCGATCGATGGAGCGGGGCAATGAACAGCAACGCCAGCCTGCGCCTCGAGGATTTCATCCAGGCCGTCCAGAGCCAGCTCGACAACGCGCAGGCGGCGATGGCGATCAAGGCGCGCAACCTCAACCTGCCGCTGACCTTCGCGATCAAGGACGTCAACCTCGATCTGCGCGCCCATGTGGAATTCGTCGAAAGCGAGGTCTGGATTCGCCCGGCCGGCCCGGCCGACACCGACAGCAGCACCTTCCATCTCGTCTTCACGACCATCACGCGTCCGGCGATCGAGGAGAACGCGATCGCGCTGTCCGAGGACGGCAAGGACCAGCCGCTCGACGCGCTGGGCGACGAACTCTCGGCCGAGGACCGCAAGCGGCTGGAATGGGCCGGCGTACGCACGGTCAGGCAATTTCAGCAGGCCGAGCAGCGTGACATGGTGCATGCGATCGGCCGCGTCACCAATCTGTCCGTGGACCGGCTGCGCCGGGCGCTCGATCGGGCGTCCGCGCCGAGCGTCGAGCGGGTCGAGCCCGTGGCGCCCGCCAACGACGCGCAGCCCGATGCGTCGCCGCTGCTGCGCGTGATCGGGCGCAATCTGGTCAACGGCACGCATGCGCCGCTGGTGCGGATCGGCAATCGCCCGGTCGCCGTGTTGCAATCGGCGGACGACGAGTTGCTGCTCGCGCCCGGTCGCGACCAGTGGGCCGGCGAACTTGCCGTGTCGCCGACGAGCCGGCATGCGGCCGCCATGGCGTTCGACCTGAGCGCATTCGCGCCGCCGGCGGCACCCGCGGCCAGGCCGATGACTCTGGCCGCCATCCCCGGTCAGGAGGAGGCGCGGCCATGACGATCTGCGCACTCGGCACGCCGTGGGCCTCGCCCGGCGAGCGGCAGTTCAGCCTGCCGACCAGCCTGCTCGTCAAGCTGGCGCTCGGCGAAGCGCCCGAGGACGTGCCGTCGATTCGCGACGTGACGCGCGGCGCGCTGGCTGCCGCGCAACGCATCGACGGCGGTCCGGTCGACCGTATCGTGGTTGCGTTCGCCGGCCGCTTTCTGGCGGTGCGCCCGTTCAGCGCGGCGGCCGGGCGCTGGGTGCCCGGGCACGCGCACCGCGGATACGACGCGATCGAGCAAGCGACGGGCATGGCCCGCACGCTGCTGCTGCGCGTGCCGGCCGGCACGGCAATCGGCGAGCTGTGCGACGCGCTCGGCCAGCTGTCGACCGTGGAAAGCGTGACGCCCAACTACGTGGCGATGGTTCCGATGGACGTGCCGGGCCGGCTGGCGCCCGTGCCGCCGGTCGCGCGGTTCGCGCGGGACGCGCGCGCGCTGGTGCGCATGGCCGACGCGCATGCGATCGAGCGGGGCGACAGCGGCGTCACGATCGGTCTCATCGACAGCGGCATCGCCCGCCGGCATCCCGAATTCGCCCATGCGTTCCGCACGGGCGCCGACACGGTGCGGCTGGAGCCCGGCGACTTGTCGCCCGGCGTGCAATTGCTGAGCGGGCATGGCCATCGCGGCGATTTTCCCGAGGACCGCTTCGTCGGTCACGGCATGGGCTGCGCGGGCATCATCGCCGCGGAGGGCGTGGCGATGCCGCGCGGGCTCGGCGGCGACTGCCGCATCCTGCCGATGCGCGCGCTGGCGGCCGCCCGTCTGCCGGGCAACGCGCATGCGGTCGGGCTCGGCGCGATCGCCGATCTCGATCGCGCGCTCAAGCTCGCGGTCGACCTCGGCGCCAAGGTCATCAACATGAGCTTCGGCACCGACGACGCGACGATCGCCGCCAACCGGCCGAAACCGCATGCCGACACGATCGCGTATGCCGCCGCGCGCGGCTGCATCCTCGTTGCCGCGAGCGGCAACAACGGCAGCGTGACCCGCTACTGGCCCGCTGCCTACCCGCAGGTGATCGCGGTCGGCGCCGTGGGCGACGACGGACGGCCGACCCGGTTCTCGACGCGCGGCCCGCACGTCGCGCTGTGCGCACCGGGCGAACGGGTGCTGACGAGTGCGATCGAGGCCTATCAGCTGGCGACCGGCACCAGTTTCGCCGCGCCGTTCGTCGCGGGCGCCGCGGCGCTGCTCGTCGCGTACGCGCAGCGCCGCGCGTATCCGCTCGACGGCGCGACGGTGCGCGAGCTGCTCGTCGCCACCGCCCGCCCGTTCGCGCCCGGCGCGGCCGACGGCTGCGGCGCCGGCATTCTCGACGCGGCGGCGGCGCTGCGGGCGCTGTCCGGCCGCATCGACGCGTACGAAGCGGCGGGCGACGACGGTTGCACGGGCAAGGAAGGCACGGCCGACGACGGCTGACTTGCGCGCCGGATCCCGTTCACTCCCCGAACCGACCGGATTTCAAGGAGAAGTTAAATGTTTCAAGTCAATCATCAAGTCCGCTTCCTCGACCTCGTCGACCTCGAGACCCGGGCCCGCGACGGGCTGGTCGATATCGTCAACCGGCTCGAGTCACTGAAGCGGCCACCGGTCGCTGCCGAGCGGGAGCAGCTCGCGCTGTGCAAGGCCATCCTCGCGGCCGTGTACGACACGAAGTCGTCCGACGGCGTGGCGGAGGTATGCGATCCGCTGTTCGTCGCCACCCGCGAGCTGCTCGCCCGCAAGTCGCTGATCAACCCGCCGCTGCTTTCCGAGCTGAACGGCCAACTGGTGTTCGGCGCGGGCGACGCGGGCGACGCCAATGGCGCGAACGGCTCGGATACCGAGCCCGCGTCGATCACGCTCGTCGCGCTGGTGCTGGGCATCCTCGCGGTGGACGGGGCCACGCCGCCCCCCGTGAAGGTCGTGGACGGCAGGACCGTGCCGGACGACGCCAGCGGGTTGATGAACACGTTTACCCGCCAGTTCTTCGCGGCGGTGGGCGAAGCCAATTCGTACGGGGCGCTCGCGCAGCGGGTGCTGGCGCTGCTGTGCATCGAGGGCGATCCCGACGGCCGCGGCGGCGAGAAGCCGGGCGTGGTCACCACCGAATTCGCGCGCGTGATGCGCGGCCTGCAGGCCCGCAAGATCCAGGCCGACGAGCCGCAATTGCGCCGCCGCATCAACGAGGAGCTGAACACGGTCCAGAACATCGGCGGCGAGAACGCGATCGCCGATCTCGGCATCGACCTTCCGAACCTCGAGGATCTGGAGGACGCGAATATCGTCGCCGACAACGTGCGCGTGATGGGCCCGATGATCGTCGCCGCGATGTTCGACGAGCTCAAGGTGTTCCAGGTCGTCGACCGTATCGTCGAGCAGTTCCAGCACGGCACGCTGCCGATCGGCCCGGGCAACGCCGGCAAGCTGCTCTATCGCTACTGGCGCGAAACGCCGAACCGCATCTCCGAGCAGGAGCGCAAGAACTTCGCGGCCATCACGCTCGGCGTGCCGGGCGGCGATCCGAACACCGCGGGCAACCGCGAGTTCAACGACCTGTGGATCCGCTTCGTGTCGTCGGTTTCGTCGTTCGTGCGCCAGACCGAAGTCGACTCGTTGCTGCGCGCGAGCGTGCCGAACCCGATCAACCACCAGCAAGTGCGCAAGGCCGCCCGGGATCTCGCCGGCAACCTTTCGCTGCACGGCTACGGCATGGCGCATTACGCCGCGCGCGAGATCCAGTCGCAGGTCAAGTTCATGATCGATCTGCTGCAGGATCCCGAGATCCGCGGCTGCTACGGCGCCAAGGACATGTGGCAGGTGATCGACCAGGTCGCGACCTACGATCTCGGCGGCGCGCGCACCAGCTCGCGCTATCGCACGCTGGCGACCTGCGGCACGATCATCACCGCGTGGCTGGCCAACAACGTGGATCGCGTCAACAAGGCGACCGGCCCGCTGCTCAGCATCGACCAGATCGCCAATCCCGACGTCTCGTCGAACCACAAGTCGACCGTCGACCCCACCGACTATGACCTGGTCAACGCGTGCGAGCTGTGGCTGGCGGATACCGCGACCACCGATACGCAGATCGAGCAGTTCTCGCAGCCGCGCGAGGCGCCGCAGATGACGTCGAAGCCGGTGCCGATCCCGGCGATGGCGCGCGAGATGCTGGATGGCGTCGGCGATATCGGCGCCGGCATCGGCCTCGGCGCGGGCGTACCGGTGAAGGCGGGTTACGGCGTCGGCGCGCACAACGGCGCGAGCTACTACTCGAACCGCCCGAACTGAACCGGCGTTGCGTGCGCTGCGCCATTCCCGAACCCTGCCGGAGCCGAGCCATGCCCCTGACCTCATTCCGCGAGCCGGTCGTCGCCCGGGTCGAACGCCGCCTGAAAAGCGCCGCGCGAAGCCTCGGCACCGCCGATCCCTTCGCGCCGTCGCGCGACCTGTTCCTGCGTACCTTCGGCGACGGCGCCGACGATCTGCGGTTCCGCGACAACGCGCTGATGCCGATGGCGGTACCGTTCGAACCCAGCTTCTCGGAAAGCCAGCCGGGCAAGCTGCGCTTCACGATCGAGCCGTTGCCGCCGGAGGCGTCCGCGATCGACCGGCGCGACGAGTCGACGCGCGAAATGCGCAAGCTGATCCGCGACTTCATCGGCCGCGAAGCGCTGCACTGGTTCGACCAGGCGAGCGAGCCGTTCCGGGGCTTCGCCCGGCCGGGCGGCAACCTCGACTATGGCGCGTTCTTCGGCTCCAGCTATGATCGCGACGGGCTCTACGCGTCCAAGGTGTACTACGAGCTGCCCGGCGACGCCGGCACGATCGAGAACCTGCCCCGCGACCTGGCCGGCGTCGTCCAGGCCGCGCTGCGGATGGTGCCCGGGCTCAAGCCGCTCTTCACCACGATGGCTGCCCAGCGCGACCTCGGCGGCCAGCGGCTCACGTTCGCGTGCACCCAGGCACTGCGGCTCGCCGATCTGCAGCCGGTCATGGATGTGCTTGGCATCGGTCATCGCCTGCCCGGCATCATGCAGCTCGTGGGGCTGGTGCTCGGCGGGCGGTTCGATCTGCCGCCGCACGGTGCGCTGCTCGCGTTCGGGCTCGGACCGGACGGGCCGGATCTCGAACTCTACGTGCTGCTGTCGGCGATCCCCGACGTGCCGCCGGCGTTCCTCAGCCTGCTGACGATGGGGCTCGCCGAGCGGCCACGCGGGCTGCACGCGCTCGAGCGATGGATGGGCGCGTTCACGCCGGAGGACGCGCACTGGCCGGGCCGCTTCTCGATCGTCAGCCTGCGCACGGACGCGGCCAGCCCGGCGCGGGTGAGTCTTTACCTGCGCCCCATCGAGTTCGAACTGCCGGTGGACGTGCCTGCCCAGGCCCACTGAATCGCTTCGTCACGCGTTTCCCGCGAGGTCGCCATGTTCCCGCAAGCTGCCCGTCACACGCCGATCGCGCCGCCGCCGCGCGCCGCCGCGGCCGCC
>Ga0182005_1000945_pt1 | contig 12670 bp, 9 predicted proteins | sample Sormic07211103_1_FD_123021 | JGI IMG/M metagenome (GOLD analysis project Ga0182005, IMG submission 123021) | Rhizosphere microbial communities from Sorghum bicolor, Mead, Nebraska, USA - 072115-103_1 MetaG | ecosystem: Host-associated > Plants > Roots > Rhizosphere | place: USA: Nebraska...
ACAGTGCCTTCACGGCATCGAACGTGAATGCCTGCGCGTGACCGGCGAAGGTCGCCTGGCGCAAACGCCGCACCCGGAAGAATTGGGTTCCGCGCTGACCAACGAACAGATCACCACCGACTATTCCGAGTCGCTGCTGGAGTTCATCACCCCGGCCCTGCCCGACCCCGCCGATACGCTGGCGAGCCTGGACAGCATTCACCGCTTTGCCTACAGCAAGCTCGGCAACGAGTACCTGTGGAGTCCATCGATGCCGTGCCCGTTGCCGGCCGAGGAAGATATCCCGATCGCCTACTACGGCACGTCCAACATCGGGCAGCTCAAGTACGTGTACCGTAAGGGCCTGGCCCTGCGCTACGGCAAGACCATGCAGTGCATCGCCGGGATCCACTACAACTTTTCCCTGCCGGAACAGCTCTGGCCGCTGCTCAAGGCGACTGAAGGGTTTGTCGGCACCGACCGCGATTTCCAGTCGACGTCCTATATCGCGCTGATCCGTAACTTCCGCCGCTACAGCTGGCTGCTGATGTACCTGTTCGGCGCGTCGCCAGCGCTGGACGCCGGTTTCCTGCGCGGTCGTTCCCATCAGCTGGAACAACTGGACCCGGACACCCTGTATCTGCCGTACGCCACCAGCCTGCGCATGAGCGACCTGGGTTACCAGAGCAACGCCCAGGCCGGCCTGACGCCTTGCTACAACGATCTGACCAGCTACACCGACAGCCTGCGCCAGGCGGTGGCCACGCCTTATGCGCCCTACGTCGAAGTCGGCACCCACAAGGACGGTGAGTGGGTTCAGCTCAACACCAACATCCTGCAGATCGAAAACGAGTACTACTCCAACATCCGTCCGAAACGCGTGACCTATTCGGGCGAGCGTCCGATCCAGGCGCTGATGGCCCGTGGCATCCAGTACGTTGAAGTCCGTTGCCTGGACATCAACCCGTTCCTGCCGATGGGCATCGACCTCACTGAATCGCGTTTCATCGACGCCTTCCTGCTGTATTGCGCCCTCAACGAAAGCCCGCTGCTGACCGATAACAGCTGCGGCAACGCCACATCGAACTTCCTCAAAGTGGTCAAGGAAGGCCGCCGTCCGGGCCTGCATCTGCAACGCGAAGGTCAAACGGTGGAAATGAAGGAATGGGCGGCCCAACTGCTCGAGAACATTGCACCACTGGCAGCGCTGCTGGATCAGAGCCATGGCGGCGATGCCCACAGCAAGGCGCTGGATGCGCAGATGGCCAAGGTCAAGGACTCGTCGCTGACGCCCTCGGCCCAGGTCCTGGCGGCCATGGCCGAGCACAAGGAAAGCTTCGCTCAGTTCTCCCTGCGCCAGAGCCTGGCCCATGCTGAGTTTTTCCGCAGCGAGCCGTTGCCGGCCGAGCAGCAGGCAGCATTTGAAGAACGCGCACGGACTTCCCTGGCCGAGCAAGTGGAGCTGGAGCAGAACGAAGTGGGCGACTTCGATGTGTTTGTCGGGTCGTACCAGGCGAGCATTCTGGCGATCAGTAACTGATCCTGTAAGGTCCTGCGGACCTTATCGCTAGCAGGCTAGCTCCCACAGTGGATTTTCGTGTTGGCACATTTGTGTGAACGCTCTTGAACCCCTGTGGGAGCCAGCCTGCTAGCGATCGACCGCGAAGCGGTCGCTATTAAAAATTTCCGCTCATAAGCTCATTCGAAAAAGTTATTTATTTTCGAATTCTTAGATCATTTAGTCTCCTATCTCGCCGAACCTCGGTCGCCTGATATGGAGATTTTCAATGAAACTGCACTCCCCTCTTCGCTTGCTGGCGGCCGCATCCCTGGCTGCAGCGAGCCTGTTTGCCCAGGCGGCTGACGTCACCGTCGCCTACCAGACCACCGTGGACCCGGCGAAAGTCGCCCAGGCCGACGGCGCTTACGAAAAAGCCACCAAGGCCGACATCAGCTGGCGCAAATTCGATAACGGTGCCGACATCATTGCTGCCATCGCCTCCGGCGACGTGCAGATCGGCTACCTCGGTTCCAGCCCACTGACCGCCGCGATCACCCGCAAAGTCCCGGTGGAAACCTTCCTCATCGCCACCCAGATCGGCGCCGCAGAGGCCCTGGTTGCCCGCGACGGTTCCGGGATCAAGACCCCACAAGATTTGATCGGCAAAAAGATCGCCGTGCCGTTCGTGTCCACCGGCCACTACAGCCTGCTGGCGGCGTTGAAACACTGGAACATCGACCCCTCGAAAGTCACCGTCCTCAACCTCGCGCCACCGGCAATCATTGCCGCCTGGAAACGCGGTGACATCGACGCCACCTACGTCTGGGACCCTGCGCTCGGCGTTGCCAAAGAGAACGGCAAAGTGCTGATCACCTCCGGCGAACTGGCCAAGTTCGGCGCACCGACCTTCGACGCCTGGATCGTGCGCAAGGATTTCGCCGAGAAGCACCCGGACATCGTCACCGCGTTCGCCAAGGTCACCCTGGACGCCTACGCCGACTACCGCAAGGACCCGCAAGCCTGGCTCGCCAATCAAGCCAACGTCGACAAACTGGTGAAGCTCTCCGGTGCCAAGGCCAGCGACATTCCATTGTTGCTGCAAGGCAACGTCTACCCGCTGGCCGCTGACCAGGTCGTGACCCTGGGGGCGCCGACCACCAAGGCCATCACCGACACCGCCGCGTTCCTCAAGGAACAGGGCAAGGTTGAAGCGGTGCTGCCGGACTACGCGCCCTACGTCAGTGCCAAGTTCATCACCAATTGATCGGGAGTTAATCGCGATGGCTTTGCTACAGCTGGAGCGCATCAGCGCACAGTACCCTGGCAGCCCGGAACCGGTGCTGGCGGATATTTCCCTGAGCCTGGGGCCCCAGCAACTGCTGGTCGCCCTCGGCCCGTCCGGCAGTGGCAAGACTTCGCTGTTGAACTTGATTGCCGGTTTCGTCGAGCCCAGCGCCGGGCGCATCACCCTGGATGGTGTGCCGGTCAAAGGCCCAAGCGCCGAACGCGGCGTGGTGTTTCAGGACGATGCCCTGCTGCCCTGGCAGGACGTGCTGGCCAACGTCGGCTTCGGCCTGGAACTGGCCGGCGTGTCCCGGGAAAAGCGCGAAATCCGCGCCCGGGAAATGCTCGCGCTGGTGGACCTCTCCGGTTTCGAACAACGCCGCATCTGGCAGCTCTCCGGCGGACAGAAGCAGCGTGTCGGCCTGGCCCGCGCGCTGGCTGCCGACCCACGCGTATTGCTGATGGACGAACCCTTCGGCGCCCTCGATGCGTTTACCCGCGAACAGATGCAGGAACTGCTGTTGCAAGTCTGGCGCCGCACCGCCAAACCTGTGTTCCTTATCACCCACGACATTGAAGAAGCGGTGTTCCTCGCCACTGACCTGATCTTGCTGGCGCCGAACCCGGGGCAGATCGTCGAACGCCTGCACCTGGATTTCGGCCAGCGTTACGCCGCCGGCGAGTCGGCGCGCTCGATCAAATCCGACCCACGCTTTATCGAAACCCGCGAACACGTGCTCGCCAAAGTGTTCTCCCAACGCAGCGCCGCCCAGCGGCAGGAGCGCGCATGAGCAGCTATGAGATCCCCGCGGCGGCAGTAAAACCCGGCGCTACCGTCATTCCTGTTCGGCGCAGCCTGAGCACCCGCTGGATCAGCGTGCTGACCCTGGTGGCGCTCCTTGTCATTTGGTGGGCCGTGACCGCCAGCGGCATGATCGAACCGCTGTTCCTGCCGCCACCGTCCGCCGTGCTGCAAAAAGGCTGGCTGCTGGTGACCACCGGCTACATGGATTCGACCCTGTGGCAGCATTTGGGCGCGAGCCTGAGCCGTATCGGCCTGGGCCTCGGTTTCGCGGTGCTGACCGCAGTGCCGGTGGGCATCGCCATCGGTGCCAATCGCATCGCCCGGGGCGTGCTCGATCCGCTGATCGAGTTCTACCGCCCGATTCCGCCGCTGGCGTATCTGCCGCTGATCGTGATCTGGTGCGGCATCGGTGAGCTGTCGAAAGTCCTGCTGATCTACCTGGCGATTTTCGCGCCGATCGCCATCGCGACCGCCACCGGCGTGCGCACCGTCGACCCGGCGAAATTGCGCGCCGCGCAGTCCCTGGGTGCGACCCGGACGCAGTTGATTCGTCATGTGATTCTGCCGAGTGCCTTGCCGGACATTCTGACCGGCGTGCGCATTGGCCTGGGCGTGGGTTGGTCTACCCTGGTCGCCGCCGAGCTGATCGCGGCCACCAGCGGTTTGGGGTTCATGGTGCAATCGGCTGCGCAATTCCTGGTCACCGATGTGGTGGTGCTGGGGATTCTGGTCATCGCGCTGATCGCCTTCGCCATGGAAATGGGCCTGCGTGCCCTGCAACGCAAACTGGTGCCGTGGCACGGCCAGGCCCATTGAAAGATTGTCTACGCCGACAAATCGGCGCCCCGGAATTGAAGAGAAAGACCATGAGCACCCTGCACATCACACCTCTAAGCTCCGCCCTCGGCGCGCAAATCAGCGGCGTCGACATCAGCCAGCCGCTGAACCTGGAACAGCGCGATGCCATTGAGCAGGCGCTGCTCAAGCATCAGGTGCTGTTCTTCCGCGAGCAGCCGATCACGCCGCAGCAGCAGGCGCGTTTCGCCGCCAACTTTGGTGACCTGCACATTCACCCCATCTACCCGAATGTGCCGGAACAACCTGAAGTGCTGATCCTCGATACCGCCGTCACCGACGTGCGCGACAACGCGATCTGGCACACCGATGTGACCTTCCTGCCGACCCCGGCCATGGGCGCGATACTCAGCGCCAAGCTGTTGCCGCAGTTCGGTGGCGACACGCTGTGGGCCAGCGGCATTGCGGCGTACGAAGCCTTGTCGGCACCGATGAAGACCCTGCTCGAAGGCCTGACCGCCACCCACGATTTCACCCGCTCGTTCCCGCTGGAGCGCTACGGCAATACGCCAGAAGCGTTGGCGCAGTGGGAAGAGGCACGGCGCAGGAACCCACCGCTGTCGCATCCGGTGATCCGCACGCATCCGGTCAGCGGGCGTCGTTCGCTGTTCGTCAATGAAGGCTTCACGTCGAAGATCAACGAGCTGTCGGAGACCGAGAGCGAGGCGATCCTGAAGTTTCTATTCGCCCACGCCACCCGCCCGGAATTCACCATTCGCTGGCGCTGGCAGCAGGACGACATCGCATTCTGGGACAACCGCGTGACCCAGCATTACGCGGTAGACGACTACCGCCCGGCGCGGCGGGTGATGCAGCGGGCGACGGTGTTGGGGGATGTGCCGTTCTTTCGCTGAGTCCTGATGATTTCTATCGGCTTTGATGGCCTCTTCGCGAGCAAGCCCGCTCCCACAGTTCGACCGTATGCTCAGTAGCGACGCGGTCTACTGTGGGAGCGGGCTTGCTCGCGAAAGGGCCGGAACAGGCGCCAAAAATCAGCGCCCGGACACTTACTCAGCCGTCGAAGGCTTCTCCCAAAGATTGATGCCACCCTCCTGGGCAAACCGGTCAATCTCCGCCAGTTCCTCAGCACTGAAGTTCAAATTCTTCAACGCCCCGACGTTCTCAATGATCTGCTCCGGCCGGCTCGCGCCGATCAGCGCGGAGGTCACCCGTGAATCTCGCAGGGTCCAGGCCAGTGCCAGCTGCGCCAGGCTCTGACCGCGACGCTTGGCGATCTCGTTCAACGCTCGCACGTGAGCGATGTTGGCCTCGGACAAGTGCGACGCCTGCAACGAACCACCGCCCGGACGATTGACCCGCGCATCCGCCGGCACGCCGTTCAGGTATTTGTCGGTCAGCAACCCTTGGGCCAGCGGGGTGAAAGCGATCACCCCGGTGCCGAGTTCGTCGGTGGTGTCCAACAGGTCTTTTTCCACCCAACGGTTGAGCAGGTTGTAGGCCGGCTGATGGATCAGCAGCGGCACTTTCCACTCTTTGAGCAACGCTGCCATCTCACGGGTTTTCACTCCGGAATAAGACGAGATGCCAATGTACAGCGCCTTGCCCTGCTGTACCGCGGTGGCCAGGGCGCTGGCGGTTTCTTCCAGCGGGGTGTCCGGGTCGAAACGGTGGGAATAGAAAATGTCCACGTAGTCCAGGCCGAGGCGTTGCAGGCTCTGGTCGAGGCTGGCCAGCACGTATTTGCGCGAACCGCCGCCCTGACCGTAAGGGCCGGGCCACATATCCCAACCGGCCTTGCTGGAGATGATCAGCTCATCGCGGTATTGCTTGAAATCTTCACGCAGCAAACGGCCGAAATTGATCTCGGCGCTGCCGTACGGCGGGCCGTAGTTGTTGGCCAGGTCGAAGTGGTTGATGCCCAGGTCGAACGCCGTGCGCAGTAGGGCGCGCTGGGTGTCGATCGGCGTGGTGTCGCCGAAGTTGTGCCACAGGCCCAGGGACAATGCCGGCAGCACCAGCCCGCTGCGGCCTACGCGGCGGTACGGAATGGAGTCATAGCGGTTTTCGGCAGCGGTGTAAGTCATCGAATCCTCTCTTGTTTGAGTCTTATTCATTGAAGCCAGGCAAAACCTGCGGCCTATGCAAAGCGGTTCGAAGGCCTGGCCAACCCAAGGTTCTGGCGCAATGTCCGGCCTTCATACTCCGTTCTGAACAACCCGCGCCGTTGCAGTTCCGGCACCACGCCTTTGGCGAAATCTTCGAGACCGCCGGGCAGGTGCGGCACCAGCACGTTGAACCCATCGGCTGCGCCCTGTTCGAACCACGCCTGCATGCGGTCGGCAATCTGCACCGGCGTCCCCACCAGGCTGTAGTGCCCGCGGCCCCCGGCGATCCGGCGGCCCAGTTCGGCGAGGCTGAGGTTCTCCTGCCCGGCCAGCTCCGTCAGCAGTTTCTGGCGGCTTTGCTGTCCGCTTTCGGTCAGTGGCAAGTCGGGCAGCGGGCCGTCCAACGGGTACTTCGACAGGTCGAAGTTGCCCAGCATACGCCCAAGCAACGCCACGCCAACCTCCGGTTCGACTAATTGCTGAAACGTTTCACATTTTTCCCGGGCTTCGCTTTCGGTTTGCCCGACCACCACGAAGACCCCGGGCATGATTTTCAATGAATCGGCACTGCGCCCGTAGCGACTCAAGCGGCCTTTCACATCGGCATAAAACGCCTGGGCACTGGCCAGCGAGGCCTGCGCGGTAAACACCACCTCGGCGGTTTGCGCCGCCAGCTCACGACCCGCCTCGGAGGAACCGGCCTGCACGATCACCGGTTGCCCCTGAGGCGAGCGCGCCACGTTCAACGGGCCCTTGACCCGGAAGTGTTCACCCAGATCCAGCACATGCAACTTGGCCGGGTCGTAATAGGCGCCGCTGGCCTTGTCACAGATAAACGCGTCGTCCTCCCAGCTATCCCACAGCCCCGTGACCACCTGATGAAACTCCCGGGCGCGGCTGTATCGATCGGCGTGCCCGATGTGTTCATCGCGGCCGAAATTCTGCGCTTCGGCCGCGTTGTCCGAGGTCACCAGATTCCACCCCGCTCGCCCGCCGGACAGGTGATCGAGCGAGGCGAATTTACGCGCCACGTGGTAAGGCTCGTTGTAGCTGGTGGTGGTCGTGGCGATCAGGCCGATGCGTTCGGTCACCACGCTCAAGGCGGACAGCAGCGTCAGTGGCTCGAAGCCGGCCGAGCGCGACATGCGACTGGCGATGTCATCCCGGGGCGCGGCGACGTTATCGGCGACGAACAAGGCGTCGAACTTCGCCGCTTCGGCAATCTGCGCCAGGCGTTTGTAGTGGCCGAAATCCAGCCCGGCATCGGCCGCTACATCGGGGTGTCGCCAGGCGGCGATGTGGTGCCCGCCGGCCATCAGAAAGGCGCCCAGTTTCAGCTGTCGAGTCATGCTCAGAAATCCTTGCGCAGTTGCACGCCGAAGTAGCGCTCGTCATCGCGCGGCACGGCGCGGTAGATGTAGTTGCCGCCATTGGCCAGCAGCGGCGAGTAGGACTTGTCCGCGAGGTTCTTGCCCAGCAGCGCCACACGCCAGCCATTGTTGTAGTCGGCCAAGGCAACGCTGGCGTTCCAGATGCCGTACGCGCCCTGCTTGGTGTCGGGGTTCTGGCTGATGTCGTACTGCACTTCGCTCTGCCAGCTGTAATCGGTGCCCAATTCGACATCCAGGCCGTTAGCCAGCGGGATGCTGTAATCGGCGCGCACGTAGCTTTTCCAGTCCGGGCTGAACGGCAGCGGCTTGCCGTCGACGTTGCACGACGCCGCTGCCCCTACCGGGCAGGCGAACTCGTCGATGCGGGCGTGGGTGTACGCCAGGGCGCCGGAGAATTTCAGTTGCTGGGTGGCCTGCAAGGCGTAATCGAGTTCGACGCCTTCGGTGCTGACACTGCCGGCGTTGATCAGGCGGGTCACCACTTGCCCGGCGACGGTGTCGAAGAAGTTCGCCTGGTAGTTGTCGTACTCGCTGTGGAACACCGCCAGGTTGGTGGTCAGGCGATTGTTCCAGGACGTAGCCTTGATCCCCAGTTCCCAGTTGTTGGAGGTCTCCGGCTTCAGCGCATCGGTGTCCCGTGGCTGCATGTTGAAGAACACGTTATAGGCCGGGCCCTTATACCCCCGCGAATAAGTGAGGTAGGTGGTGACCGAGTCACTCAAGTCGTACTGCACGCCGACGCGCCCGGACCAGCCGTCTTCATCCACTGAGCCCGAGCTGCTGGTATCCGGCTGAATACCGGTGACGGCGATCGGCGAGGTCGATACCCGGCGGTGATCGTATTCCAGGTCGTCGTGAGTCCAGCGCAGACCGAAGATGCCGCGAAAGTCCTCGGTGAAATTGAGGGTGCTTTCACCGAACACCGCGTAGCTGTCGTTGGTGGTGCTGTAGTCGGCGATACCACGGTTGACGCTGGCGGGCGTGGTCAGGGTGCGCTGGTACGTCTCGTCATCCTTGCCGTGCATGTAGAACAGACCGCCGACGTACTCCAGGAACTCACCCTTGGGCGACGCCAGGCGCAGCTCTTGCGAGTATTGATCGAAGGCCAGGTCGCCCTTGTCAGCCGTGCCGGGGAACGCCGCCGTCACCGTGCTCAACCGGTCGCCGTCCTGATACTGGGTGTTGTCCCAGCCGCGCCAGGCGGTGATCGAAGTCAAGGTGTAGTCGCCCAGTTGCCAGTCGAGTTGGCCGGACAGGCCCTTGTTGATGTCATCGACGTGACTGCGGGTCTCTGTATTGATGTCACGGTTGTGGCCGGAGGCATTCACCGGGCTCAGGGCATTGGCGAACGCCGGGGTCAGGGACTTGCTGACCACACCGTTGGGCGCGTCGTCGTGGGCCTGCATGTAATCGGCGATCAGGGTGAAGGTGAGGTCGTCATTGGGCGTGAACTCCAGTTTGCCGCGCACGCCCTTGTGGTTGTAGCCGTTGACTTCCTGACCGTTGAATGTGTTGTCGACGTTGCCGTCGTAGGTGCCGAACAGGGTGGTGATCGAACCCTTGAGCGTCTGCGGAATCAGGCTGCCGCCGAGGCCGAAACGGGTACGGCTTTCGTTGCCGGTATAAAACGACTGGTCGATGTAGCCGTGGGTTTCGCTGGGCGGTGGGTTGCTGGTGATGTTGAGGACGCCGGCCGAGGCGTTCTTGCCGAACAGTGTGCCTTGCGGCCCGCGCAGCACTTCGACGCGCTGCAGATCGAGCAGGTCCAGGGTCGACTGGCCCGGGCGGGCATACACCACGCCGTCGATCACTGTGGCCACCGTTGGCTCGACCCCCGGCGAGGTGGAAATGGTCCCCACACCGCGGACGAACAGCGAGGTGTCCTTGTTCGACGCGCCGGTGCGGAAGTTCAGTGACGGCACTTGCTGGACGATGCTCGACACGCTGTTGCGGTTATCGCGCTCCAGTTGCTCACCGTCCAGCACGGTGACCGCCACCGGGACTTTCTGCAGCGACTCTTCGCGGCGGGTGGCGGTGACCGTTACCGATTTGAGGGTGGGCTCCTGATCGGTGCTGTCGGCAGCGAAAGCCCCCGGAACGGGCAGCGTCGCCAACCCGGCGAGCACCCAGCCCAGGGCCGACCGGCGTGGTGTGGCGGCGCGGATCGATTGCGCCAGTTTTTGTGATTCCCCAGAAATGAAGTACATGCTTTGCCCGTTCGAAATTGGCCCTGAACCACTGCCGTTCTGCGACGACAGCGCCTGTGAGTTGTCTTGGGCATTCGCTTGAGCGAGTAGCAGACAGCGCGCCTTGTTAGCGCTAACATCACCAGTATTGGCAAGCAGCACATAGACCGTCCAATACTGAAAAATTACGTTTATATGCTTTTTGGTTTAGTTGAGGGATCGACCGTTGACTGAAGACAAGCCCCGCAAACGCCGTGGCGCCGGCCGTGTGACGCTCAACACCGTGGCTCGGCAGGCCGGCGTTTCAGCGATCACCGTGTCGCGCTATTTCAATCAGCCGGAGCAGGTGTCCGAGGAATTGCGCGAGCGCATCGCGACGGTGGTCACCGCACTGGGTTACGTGCCAAACCTGGTGGCCGGTGGCCTGGCGTCTGCCCGTGGCAAGATCGTCGGCATGGTGATCCCCAACATCTCGGGCCCGATCTTCGCCAACACCATCCAGGGCTTCAGCGACACCCTCAGTCGCCACGGCTATCAACTGTTGCTGGCATCGAGTTACTTCGATGCGACCCAGGAAGAAAGCGCCGTGCGGGCCTTTCTCGGCTGGTCCCCGGCAGCGCTGGTGTTGACCAGCCACTTCCACAGCGCCGGCACCGAAAAGATGATCGCCGAGGCGGACATCCCGGTGATCGAAACCTGGGATTACCAACCCGATCGCGAGCCTCTGCAGATCGGTTTTTCGCACTTTGAAGTCGGCGTGACCGCTGCGCGCTATCTGCATGGCAAGGGTTATCGGCGCATCGCCTTCGTGCAGAACAGCGCGCCGGGGGACTTCAGTGCGCTGGAGCGGCGCGACGGCTATGCGACCACCGTACGGGAGCTGGGACTTGAGCCCTGGGTATTCGCCCCGGCCCCCGACAGCGCACCGTTCGAGGCCGGCAAGCAAGCGATGCAAGCCTTGATGAACACCTCCCCCCGCCCCGACGCCATCATCTTCGCCAACGACAACCTCGCCGCCGGCGGCCTGCTGGCCGGGCAACGCGCCGGCCTGAACATCCCCGAAGACTGCGCAGTGCTCGGCTTCGGCGACTACCCCTTCGCCGAAATGCTCCTGCCCAGCCTGAGCACCATCAAACCCCCGGCCCTTGAAATCGGCGTGCTCGCCGCCACCCGAGTGCTGGAAAGTCTGGGTGTGTTGCCGGTTGAGGGTGAGGTGAAGCGTCTGAATCTGCTGGAGTGTCGGGTGATTGAGCGGGAGAGTGCTTGAGCGATGTGGAGCCTTTAAGGCGTGGTTTTAGACGTCAACGATTTGCCGAAATAAGGCATGGCGTTCAATTCCACTACCGCCCACACACCATCGGCGTACTCGGGATTATCAAGGTGAGCGTCGATATCGCGCACTTGCGGCAATGGATCGCCATCGGCAACCAGTCCCTCGTAATGCAGGGATAGCGCCTCCTTCACGCTACAGAGCGCCTGTTTCACCGTGCAACCTGCGGAGAAACAGCCTGGAACGTCGGGGACAATCACTCCGTAGTCCGAGTCGGCATCCTTGTGCAAAACAACCGGGATTTTCATTTCGGCTAGTCCTTCCCATGAGTCAGATGAGCGAACTCGGACTGTACGGCAGAGAAACGAAATGGACTAAGGCCTTAAACATCTTGCAAAGATCGCAGCCTTCGGCAGCTCCTACAGGGGTACGCATTCCAATGTAGGAGCTGCCGAAGGCTGCGATCTTTTGCGGTTCATTTGGCCCCCGCAAACACCTCCCCCAACCAATCCACAAACACCCGAACCCGTGGCGACATGTGTCGGTTGTGCGGGTACAGCACCGATACCGGCATCGGGGGCGGTGGGGTGTCGGGGAGGATTTCCTTGATCAGGCCCTGGGCGATTTGCATTTCCATTCGGTAGTGCGGGCACTGGATCAGGCCCAGGCCGGCGATGGCCGAGGCGGCGTAGATTTCTGCGCCGAACACGGAAATGGCGCCCTCAATGGGTATTTCCTTGAGTTCGCCATTCACCATGAATTCGAACGGAAACTGCTTGGCCGTGGTGCGCGAAACGTAGTTCACGGCGCGGTGGTGTTTGAGGTCGTCGAGGTTGTTCGGTTCGCCGTATTGACGCAGGTAGGCGGGGCTGGCGCAGGTGATCTGGCGCAGGTTGGCGACGCGTTTGCCGATCAGGGCGGAGTCGCTCAGGGTGCCAGCGCGCAGCACGCAGTCGACGCCTTCGGTGATCAGGTCGACCAGGCGATCGGCCTCACTGATGGACAGTTCGATGTCGGGATAGCGGGCCATGAATGTCGGCAGTGCCGGAATCACGAAATGCCGGGCGAGCGTGCCGTGAAGGTCCACCCGCAGCCGCCCTTTAGGCGCGACGCTGCGAAACGCCAGTTCTGCCTCTTCCAGTTCCGCCAGCAGTTGCACACAGCGCAGGTAGTACGCCTCGCCATCGAGGGTAGGACGCACCTTACGCGTGCTGCGCTCCAGTAAACGCGTACCGAGCCAGGCTTCGAACTGGTTGAGGGTGTGGGTCAGCGTCGCGCGTGGCAGGTTCAGGTCTTCAGCGGCCAGGGTGAAGCTGCTGCGCTCGTAGATGCG
>Ga0182005_1000947_pt1 | contig 12660 bp, 8 predicted proteins | sample Sormic07211103_1_FD_123021 | JGI IMG/M metagenome (GOLD analysis project Ga0182005, IMG submission 123021) | Rhizosphere microbial communities from Sorghum bicolor, Mead, Nebraska, USA - 072115-103_1 MetaG | ecosystem: Host-associated > Plants > Roots > Rhizosphere | place: USA: Nebraska...
CTATGGGCAGGGGTATCTGTTGGGGCGGCCTGCGCAGCACGATTGATGGCGCGTACGTAAGTGCACGCGTGCGTGCGTTGGTTTGGTTTGGGTGGGTTTGGAGAGAAGCAAGAAGCAAAAGCTTTCGCGCTTTGGCGCGAGTCACTTTTCTTTGCTCGTGCAAAGAAAAGTAACCAAAAGAAAGCACGCCCTGCCTTGCGCCTTCCGCGCTGCGCGCTACAGGTCCGCGTCCATGACGGGGATTCGCGGAAGGGGCATCCTGCCCCTGACGCGAACGGCGCACATCCATGTGCGCCGCCCTTCGGGTTTTTCCCCGCCATGGCCGCCGCTGCGGAAGGGAACTCGGTAAATCAAAAGCAACAGCAACAGCAACGGCAACGGCAGCAACAGCAGCAACAGCAGCAACAGCAACAGCAACAGCAGCAACAGCGGCTAGCCCGGCTGAAGCCCCTTGTGGGAGCGACTTCAGTCGCGACGACCGTAGTGGGGAATCTGCAGGCTTCGATTCGGTCGGCTCGGGGCTGAGGCCCGTCCACAGCGCGCCGACCGGCGCTCCGAAGTCCCTGTAGGAGCGGCTTCAGCCGCGACAGACATCGCCCGCATGCGGCGGACTGTGCGGCTTCTCGGGACTGAAACCTCTGCCGGCGATGCAGGGCGCGTTGCCACGCGCCCTGGGAGCGGCTGGTTAAGAGCAGTGGGTTTCAGCGCAACGTGTTGCGGCGCTTTTCGTCGATCCACTTCGACGCCTGCGCCGGGGTGTAGTCGTGCATCCAGGCCAGCATCGTGTCGATGTCGTCACCGTACCACAGGTCGGCACGCTGGTCCGGGTGCAGGAAGCGTTCGGCGACCATGCGGTCGATCATGCCGATCAGCGGGGCGTAGAACGCTTCCACGTCCAGGAATGCGCAGGGCTTGTTGCCGATGCCGAGCTGGCGCCAGGTCAGCATCTCGAAGATCTCTTCCATCGTGCCGAAGCCGCCGGGCAGGGCGATGAAGCCGTCGGACAGGTCGAACATGCGCGACTTGCGCTCGTGCATCGAGCCGACGATTTCCAGTTCGGTGAGGCCGCGGTGCGCCACTTCCCAGTCGGCCAGCTGCTTGGGGATCACGCCGGTGACCTGGCCGCCGGCGGCGAGCACCGCATTGGCCACGGTGCCCATCAACCCGACGTTGCCGCCGCCATAGACCAGGCGCAGGCCCTGCTCGGCGATGCGCGTGCCCAGCGCGGTGGCGCGCTCGGCGTAGGCGGGCTTGTTGCCGGCATTGGAACCACAATAAACGCAGATGCTTTTCATGGGATTGGGGAGTCGGGATTGGGGATTCGTAAAAGCGGGAGTTGCCTGCGCGAGTGCCATTGCCAGGGGCAGGGCGCGCGTCGTCGGTCGATCAATTCCACGGCGTGCGGCGATTCGCAAAACACAACGCCGGGCTTTCGCCCGGCGCTGCGCTACTGCCGGACTGGAACGGAAGAGGGAAATCGCTGTTGCGAATCCCCACTCCCGAATCCCCAATCCCGGCTTCAATTGGCCTTATGGATGGCCCGCTTGCTGACCGCCATCGCGGCGTCGTGGATCGCCTCGGACAGGGTCGGGTGGGCGTGGCAGATGCGCGCCAGGTCGTCGGCCGAGCCGTTGAACTCCATCGCCAGCACGCCTTCGTGGACCAGTTCGGAGACTCCGACGCCGACCAGGTGCAGGCCGAGCACGCGGTCGGTCTCGGCATGCGCGATCACCTTGACGAAGCCGGCCGGCTCGCCCATGGCCACCGCGCGGCCGATCGCCGCGAACGGGAAGCTGCCGGTCTTGTACGGCACGCCCTCGGCCTTGAGCTGCTGCTCGGTCTTGCCGACCCAGGCGATTTCCGGCTCGGTGTAGATGACCCACGGAATCGTGTCGAAGTTGACGTGGCCGGGCAGGCCGGCGATCAGTTCGGCGACCGCGATGCCTTCCTCGAAGCCCTTGTGCGCCAGCATCGGCCCGCGCACGCAGTCGCCGATCGCCCACACGCCGTCGACGCCGGTGTGGCAATGCGCATCGACCTCGATCTGGCCGCGCTCGTTGACCTTGACCCCGGTACCTTCGGCCAGCAGGCCCTTGGTCGCGGCGCGGCGGCCCACGGCCACCAGCAGCTTGTCCACGGTCAGGCTCTTCTCGCCTTCGCCATCGGTATAGGTGACGACGACTTCCTGCTTCTTGCCCTTGCCGGTGACCTCGGTCTTGGAGACCTTGGCGCCCAGCTTGATGTCCAGGCCCTGCTTCTTGAATTCCTTCAGCGCGGTCTTGGCCACTTCGGCATCGGCCAGGGCCAGGAAGTCCGGCAGCGCCTCGAGAATGGTGACCTCGGCGCCCAGGCGCTTCCACACGCTGCCCAGTTCCAGGCCGATCACGCCGGCGCCGATCACTGCCAGGCGCTTGGGCACTTCGCTGAAGTCCAGCGCGCCGACGTTGTCGACGATGGTGGCGCCGTCGAACTTGGCGAACGGCAGTTCGATCGAATCCGAACCGGCGGCGAGGATCACGTTGGTGCCCTTGAGCTCGACGACGCTGCCGTCGTGCTGCTTGACCTTGACCACGTTGCCCGCCTGCAGCTCGCCGAAGCCGTAATACGGGGTGATCTTGTTCGCCTTGAACAGCATCGCGATGCCGCCGGTGAACTGTTTGACGATCTTGTCCTTGCGCCCGACCATCGCCTCGACGTCGATCTTGGCGTCCTTGAAGCTGATGCCGTGCTCGCCGAACAGATGGCCCATGTTCCAGAACTGGCGCGAGGAATCCAGCAGCGCCTTGGACGGGATGCAGCCCACGCGCAGGCAGGTGCCACCGAGGGCGGGCTTGCCGTCCTTGCCCAGCGCCGCATCGATGCAGGCGACCTTCATGCCCAGCTGTGCGGCGCGGATTGCAGCGTGATAACCGGCCGGACCGGCACCGATGACGACGACGTCGAATTGTTCGCTCATTTCATTTGCTCACACGGGAATGGGGAAGAGGGAATGGGGAATCGCAAAAGCGCATGCGCCTGCCGCCTCCCATCCAGGTCCAGGCGGGAACAGGGCGGGGAAGTGGGCGCTTGTCCCATTCCCCGCTCTCCATTCCCGTTTCCCGGCTCTTACAGACCGAACAGCATCCGGCCCGGGTTTTCCAGCTGGTTCTTGATGTCGACCAGGAACTGCACCGAGTCCTTGCCGTCGATGATGCGGTGGTCGTAGGACAGCGCCAGGAACATCATCGGCGCGATCACGACCTGGCCGTTCTCGGCGATCGGACGCTCCTTGATCGCGTGCATGCCCAGGATCGCGCTCTGCGGCGGGTTGATGATTGGGGTGGACAGCAGCGAGCCGAAGGTGCCGCCGTTGGTCACGGTGAAGGTGCCGCCCTGCAGTTCTTCCAGGCTCAGCTTGCCGTCGCGCGCCTTCTTGGCGTAGTCGGCGATGCCCTTCTCGATGTCGGCGAACGACTGCCGCTCGACGTTGCGCAGCACCGGCGTGACCAGGCCCTTCTCGGTCGAGACCGCGATCGAGATGTCGCTGTAGCCGTGATAGATGATGTCTTCGCCGTCGATCGAGGCGTTGACCAGCGGGAAGCGCTGCAGCGCGTTGGCGGCGGCCTTGACGAAGAAGCTCATGAAGCCGAGCTTGATGCCGTGGGCCTTCTGGAACTCGTCCTGCAGCTCCTTGCGCGCGGCCGAGACCTTGGCCAGGTTGACTTCGTTGAAGGTGGTCAGCATCGCGGTCGAGTTCTTCGACTGCATCAGGCGCTCGGCGATGCGCTTGCGCACGCGGGTCATCGCCACGCGCTCTTCCGGACGCGCGCCGGCAGCCTTGCCGGCGCCGCCGTTCTTGGCGTAGTTGAGGATGTCTTCCTTGGTCACCGCGCCGCGGCGGCCGGTGCCGTCGACCTGGGCCGGATCCACGCCCTCGGTGATCGCCGAGAAACGTGCGCCCGGGGGCAGGCTGGAGACGTCGCCGGCGGCCTTGGCCGATTCGACCTTGGCGGCCTTCGGCGCTTCGGCAGCGGCGGCCTTCGGCGCCTCCGCCTTCGGTGCGTCGGCGACCTTGGCCTCGGCCGGAGCCGCGGCGGCGGTCGCGCCTTCCTCGATGATCGCCAGGATCTGCGAGCTGGTCACGGTGGCGCCGGCCTCGAACTTGATCTCCTTCAGCACGCCGTCGACCGGGGAGGGCACTTCCAAGACGACCTTGTCGGTCTCCAGGTCCACCAGGTTCTCGTCGCGCTTGACCGCGTCGCCGGCTTTCTTGTGCCAGCTGGCGATGGTGGCATCGGATACGGATTCGGGCAGTACCGGAACTTTGACTTCGGTGGCCATTGCAGAGGGCGTCCTAGTGGGTCTTTTGAAGGGGAAGGAGGTTTATTCAGCGACTTGGTCGTTGAACGGATTCAATAGCGCGTCGGCGACCAGCTTCAGCTGCTCTTCCAGATGCTCGGCGAAATGGCCGGCAGCGGGAGACGGTGAGCGCGGGCGGCCGGCGTAGTGCAGGCTTTGCCCGTCGGCCAGGCAGGCCTGCAGGTGGTGCTTGATCTGGTACCAGGCGCCCTGGTTCTGCGGTTCTTCCTGGCACCAGACCAGGTCGGTGGCGTTGCCGTAGCGCTTCAGCTCCGCGGCCAGCAGCTCGCGCGGGAACGGGTACAGCTGCTCCACGCGCAGGAGGGCGACGTCGTCCTGGCCACGCTTGGTCTGATCCTCGAGCAGGTCGTAGTAGACCTTGCCCGAGCAGGCCACGACGCGCTTGACCTGCTTCGGATCGGCCTTCGCATCCGGGATCAGGTGCTGGAACTCGCCGTCGGCCAGTTCCTCCAGCGTCGACACCGCCAGCTTGTGGCGCAGCAGCGACTTGGGCGTCATCACCACCAGCGGCTTGCGCGTGGTCATGCGCATCTGTCGGCGGATCATGTGGAAGCACTGCGCCGGCGTGGTCGGCACGCAGACCAGCATGTTCTCCAGCGCGCACAGCTGCAGGAAGCGCTCCAGGCGCGCGGAACTGTGCTCCGGGCCTTGCCCTTCGTAGCCGTGCGGCAGGAACAGCGACAGCCCGCTGATGCGGCCCCACTTGGCTTCGCCGGCGGCGATGAACTGGTCGATCACCACCTGCGCGCCGTTGGCGAAGTCGCCGAACTGCGCTTCCCAGATGCACAGCGCATTGGGATCGGTGGTCGAGTAGCCGTACTCGAAGCCCATCACCGCTTCCTCGCTGAGCAGCGAGTCGATCACGGTGGCGTCTTCCGGGTTCTCGACCAGCTGGCGCAGCGGCAGGTAGTAGCTGTCGGTCTTCTGGTCGTGCAGGATCGCGTGACGGTGGAAGAACGTGCCGCGGCCGGCGTCCTGGCCGACCAGGCGCAGCTTGTGGCCCTCGCCGAGCAGGGTGGCGTAGGCCAGGTTCTCGGCGAAGCCCCAGTCGCCCGGCAGGTCGCCGGCGGCCATCTTCACGCGGTCGTCGTAGATCTTGGCCACGCGCGGATGCAGCTCCACGCCGGCCGGGATCGTGGTGATGATCTTGGCCAGCTGGTCCAGGGTCTTGCGCTTGACCGTGGTGTCGACCTTGTCGGCGAGCTTGCCGGACAGGTAGTTGCTCCAGTCGATGGCGAATTCGTCCGGCTTGCGGGTCGCCAGCTCGGTGGTGTATTCGCCCGAATCGAGCTTGTTGCGGTAGCTGTCGACCAGCGCCTGCGCCTCGCCCGACTGGATCACGCCCTCGCTTTCCAGCTGCGCGGCATACAGTTCGCGGGTGGTCTTGTGCTTGCGGATGGTCTGGTACATCACCGGCTGCGTCGCCGCCGGCTCGTCGGCCTCGTTGTGGCCCCAGCGGCGGTAGCAGACCAGGTCGATGACCACGTCCTTCTTGAACTGCTGGCGGAAGTCGTAGGCCAGGTTGGCCACGAACGCCACCGCGTCCGGATCGTCGCCGTTCACATGGAACACCGGCGCGCCGATCATCTTCGCCACGTCGGTGCAGTACAGCGTGGAGCGGGCGTCGTCGCGGGCGCTGGTGGTGAAGCCGATCTGGTTGTTGATGACGATATGCACGGTGCCGCCGACCGCGAAGCCGCGCGCCTGCGACATCTGGAACAGCTCCATCACCACGCCCTGGCCGGCGAACGCGGCATCGCCGTGGATCACCACCGGCAGCACCGTCTTGCGCGCGGCGTCGCCGTAGCGCTCCTGGCGCGAACGCACGCTGCCGACCACGACCGGGTCGACGATTTCCAGGTGCGAGGGATTGAACGCCAGCGCCAGGTGCACCGAATTGCCGTCGGCCACCGCCACGTCGGCGGAGAAGCCCATGTGGTACTTGACGTCGCCGGTGTGGGCGCGGTCGTCGTGGGCGTGCTCGAACTTGCCTTCGAACTCGTCGAACAGCTTGCGCGGGTTCTTGCCCAGGGTGTTGACCAGCACGTTGAGGCGGCCGCGGTGGGCCATGCCGACCACGATGTCCTTGACCGCATCGGCGCCGGCGCGGCGCACCACCACGTCCATCATCGGGATCAGCGCATCGCCGCCTTCCAGCGAGAAGCGCTTCTGGCCGACGTACTTGGTGTGCAGGTAGCGCTCCAGGCCTTCGGCGGCGGTGATCCGCTCCAGCGTGCGGCGGCGGCTGTCGGCGTCGCCGGCGATGTTGCCGCCGGCGTTCTCCAGCCGCTGGTAGATCCACTGGCGCTGCTCGAATTCGGGGATGTGCATGAATTCGCTGCCGATCGACCCGGTGTAGGTCGCCTTCAGCCGGGCCAGCAGGTCGCGCAGCTTCATCCGCGGCTGGCCGCCGAGGCCGCCGGTGCTGAATTCGCTGCCCAGGTCGCTTTCCGACAGGCTGTGGAACGGCAGGCCCAGGTCCGGCGGGTTCACCGGCGGGGTCAAGCCCAGCGGGTCCAGGCGCGCGCCGAGGTGGCCGCGCGAGCGGTAGGCGGTGATCAGCCGGCCGACATGGCGTTCGCGCTCGTCGCCGCCGGGGCTGGTGCCGCTGTTGGCGGCCTGGCGCGCTGCGCTGGCGATGTGCGCGATGACCGCCGAGTGGGGAACGTCACCGGCGTCGCGGCCCTGGAAGCCGTCGAAGTAGGTCTTCCACTTGGGGTCGATGCTGTCGGGAGAGACCAGGTACTGCTCGTACAGGTCTTCGATATAGGCGGCATTGCCGCCGGCGAGTTGCGATGACTGCGCAAACTGCTTTAGGAGATTGTCCACGATGGTGGGGTCGGGTCGCTTTGTGGGTTGGCTTGCGGTTGGAACCGGCGGACGCGTGGCCTGCGCGGGCGTAATCAAGCGAAAAAATTATACCCCCATGCGCAAGCCGGGGTGTGCATTTCGGATACACAGGGGCTACGCAGGGTTCATTCATTGCGTCATCGGCGGCGGCGGCGCGGCGCTACCAGCCCAGCGCGCGCAGCTCGGTGCAGTCGCGCGAGCGCTCCCAGACCCGCGCGAACGCCTCGCGCAGCTGGCGCGCGCGGCCGCCGCCGAGCAGGTCGGTCTCGCCGTCGTAACGGTGACCCAGCGCACGGAAGTAGTAGCCGCCGCCGTCGTTGACCAGGTACGCGGCGGCATAGCCCTGGTCGACCGGATCGACCACTTCGCGGAAGCGGAACACACTGGGCAGGCGTTGCGCCAGGGCCAGCAACGGCGCGGCGGCGCGCTGCGGGGCGGCCGCATCGTGCAGCAGCACGCGCACCTGCTTGTCGTGCGCGGCCACCGCGAAGCGGCGCAGTTGCGCGAGCAGTGGCGCGCTGTCCAGCAGGCCCGGATCCAGTGCGCGGCTGTAGATCAGCACCTGGCGCCGCGCCTGCGCGACCACCGCGGCGCTGGCCGCGATCGCCGCGGCCGCATCCTCCACTGCGGCCGCGCCGCCGAGCAGCCGTTGCATCGGCTGCCGTTCGCCGCCAGCGTCGGCGCCGCGCGCGCCGGCCGGCAGGAAGCCGTGCCGGGCGTAGAAATCGAGCGTGGCCGGCGGCGCCTGCAGCTCCAGGCGCGGCCAGCCCCGGCGCTGCGCTTCCTCGATCAACGCGGCCAGCAGCGCGCTGCCGACGCCGCGACCGCGCCAGGCCGGCAGCACCGCCACGCAGCCGATGCGCTGCTCGGGGCCAAGCCGTGCGCTGCCGAGCGGCTGGCCGTCGTCGGCGCGGGCCAGCACGTGGTGGCTCAGCGCATCCAGGGCCTTCTCGGCCGCATCCGCATCCGCAGGCGTCGGCAGGCCGGCCTGCTCGCGCAGCGCGCGCAGTTCTCCGGCCTGGCGGGCCGGGTCGAGCGTTTCGATGCGGAAGCCTGGGGCGGCGGGCATGGCGGGCGGCTCAGTCGTGCGCGTCGGCATCCTCGTCGCCGTGTTCGCTCTCGTCCAGCGGCTGGTAGAAGCCGGCTTCGACCAGCTGCAACAAGGTTTCGCGGCCGGCGGCGGACAGCGCCGCGTAGTCGCCGCCGTCGAGGTGCTCGGCCGCGGCCAGGCGCCGCGCGTCCTTGATCGGCAGGGCGAATTCCAGGCCGCTGCAGAACAGGGTGGCGCCGCGCGTGGCCCGGCGCCAGGCCGGCCGCGCCCACGGGTGGCGCTGCAGGACCAGGCCCTGTTCCAGCGCCGCGGCCACTTCCTGCGGCGCCGGCGGGTTGGCCGGCGGCAGGATCTCGCCGGCGGCGCGATAGGTGGTGATGAAGCGGCCGAACCAGGCGCCGAGGCGGTCGGGATCGTTCATGCGCAACGCGTTCAGCGCCTCGACCACGCGGCCCATCGCCGCCGCATCGATCTCGTACGGATCGGCCGGCACCTGCAGATCCTCGTCGTGGTAGCGCAGCGCCTCGTCGGCGCCGTCGATCAGGGTGTCCAGGTAGTCGCCGATCAGTTCGGCCGAGGACGGCGCGCGGGTGCCGACCGAGAAGGTCAGGCAGGCGTCTTCGGCGACGCCGTGGTGCGGCACCAGCGGCGGCAGGTACAGCATGTCGCCGGGGCCGAGCACCCAGTCGTGGGTGGGGCTGAAGCGGCGCAGCAGCTTCAGCTCGACGTCCTCGCGGAAGTCGGTCGGCGGCGCCGCGCGGCCCATCGACGCGCTGGCGTCGATCTGCCAGCGGCGGTGGCCGTGCGCCTGCAGCAGGAACACGTCGTAGTGGTCCACATGCGCGCCGACCGAGCCGCCCGGCGCGGCGAAGCTGACCATCACGTCGTCCACGCGCCAGCGCGGCAGGAAGCGGAACTGCTCGAGCAGGGCGCGGATGTCCGGGTCCCACTTGTCGACGTCCTGCACCAGCAGGGTCCAGTCGTGGTCGGGCATGCCCGGGAACTCGCTTTCCTGGAACGGCCCGCTGCGCACGCTCCAGCGATCGTTCGCGCGGTCGTGCACGATCAGCCGCGACAGCGCGGCCTCTTCGCAGGCCAGGCCGGCCAGATCGCCCGGCTCGATCGGCGAGACGAAGCCGGGGAAGGCGTTGCGGATCAGCAGCGGGCGCTTGTGCCAGTAGTCGCGCAGGAAGCGCGCGGCGGGCATGCCCAGCGGCTGTTGCCGGGTGGCGTCGATTTCGATCGGGAACGAGGCGGGTTTGTTCATGGGCAGGCGGTCCGGCAGGGGCGAGGCCGACGTGGAGGCCGGCGATGGCCGCCATTGTCGCCCAGCCCGCCGCACGCTGCGTTGTCCGTGCGCATGGCGGCGGCTGCGGCGGCGTGCTTGCGGGCGCGGCTGGCGTCATGTCAGTGCCGTCGCGGTTGGCCCGCCGGTGCGGCGCCGGTTTGACAAGCGGCCTGCGCGCAAGCTGAAGTGCGCGCCTCAGGACCAGGAGGGAAGGGAATGCGTTCACTGCCGATCTTGCTGTCGTCGTTGTTGCTGGCAGGGTGTGGGACCGCGGACACGCCGGGTACGCCGTCCGCGCCGGCAGCTGCCGCGGCCAAGGCCTCCGCCCCGCCCGACACCACGGCCGCCGCTGCGACGGACGTGCCGGAGTTTCCGGCCATTCCGCTGATCGTGGTCCCGGAAATCCTCGGGGTGACGCCTGCGCAGCGTGCGCTGGAAGCGTCGATGAAGGGCGCGCTGGATCCGATCCAGGGCGTCAGCATCGCGCCGGCGCGCTGCGGCACCGATGGCGTGCTGGTCAACGATGCCGGCATCACCGGCGTCGATGCGCAGGGCAATCTGCTGCGCGACGGCGCGGACGGCCTGTTCAAGATCAACGCCGACGGCAGCGGCACGGCCAATTTCGAGGGCGGCCTGGTCCAGGTCAACGCCGACGGCAGCGGCACCATCAACGGCACGGTCGGCGACGGCGAGGACGCGATCGTGCGGGTGCAGGCGGACGGATCGGGCAGCTACAACGGCCCGGCCGGCCTGATCACGCTGGACGGCAGGGGCGCAGGCACCTGGAACGGCGGCAGCGGCCTGATCCAGAACAATGGCGACGGCAGCGGCACCTGGAACGGCCCTGAAGGCCTGGTGACCATCAATGCCGACGGTTCCGGCACCTGGAACGGCGAGCACGAAATGATCCGCAACAATGGCGACGGTACCGGCATGATCGGCACGCCTGGGCGCAAGGTGGCGATGGCGCCGCTGCCCAAGGTGCCGCCGGCCGGGCGCTTCCCGCCGCTGCGCAAGTTCGCGCCGCCCGGCGCGCCATGCGGCTATCTGATCACCTTGAACGACCGGGTCCTGTTCGACTTCGACAAGTCGCAGATCCGCGCCGATGCCGCAACGGTGCTCGACACGCTGGCGACCGCGCTCGGCACCGTGCAGGCGCGCGACCTGGAAGTGGGCGGGCATACCGACAGCAAAGGCGGCGACGACTACAACCAGGCCTTGTCCGAACGCCGCGCCGCGGCGGTGCTCGAGGCGCTAAGGGCGCGCGGGCTGGCGCTGAAGGCGTCCGCCAAGGGCTACGGCGAATCGCGCCCGGTGGCGCCGAACCAGTTGCAAGGCCAGGACAATCCCGCCGGACGGCAGTTGAACCGGCGCGTGGAGATCTTCGTCAGGACCTGAGCGCGGTGCGCGGCCCGGCCGCGTGGCGTCGGCACGCTCAGTTGCCGGCGATCTGGTTGTCGCGGCCGTAGTCCTGGACCTGCGCCTTGCCGGTTTGCTGGGTGAGCCGGTTCTTGCTGCCGTGCAGGGTCGCCGACCCGATGGCGACCGCGCGCAGCTGGTTATCGTCGCCCGGCACCGCCAACTCCTCGATGCGGCCCATCTGCAGGTTGCCGTGGCGGCCGAACAGCTCGACGCTCTTGGCGTCGCTGCGCATGACCACCTGCGCGTTGTCGCCGACCACGCGCACGCCTTCGGCATGCTCGATCTGCAAGGTGCCGTTCGCGCCCAGCAGCGCGATCGTGCCGCACTGTCCGCGCAGCACGAGCCTGGCATCGCGGCCGGTGATGTCCAGGTTGTGGCCGTCGCAGTCGATGGTGCCGCTGGTCGAGGTCACCATCAGCGTCGGACGTTCGCCGTTGGGCTGGCCGCTGGCCTGCACGTCGCCGGTCGCTTGTGCCGACATGCTGGGGACTGCAGGCACCGGCGCGATCGGTGCCGCGGCCGTGGTGGCGGCAGCAGGCGCGGCCGCCGCAGGTGGGGTCGCAACGGCGGCCTCGGTGCCGGAGGGCGAGGGCTGCTGGGTGCAGGCTGCCAACGCCAGCAACGGCAGGCAGAGAAACAGACTCCGTGTCATCACATATCTCCTTGTCGGGGGTCGAAGGCAGCGTCGCCGCGCCGGCGAGGGCGCGGCCGGCGCGTCTGCCTCAGATCGCGCGCGCCAGGCGCTCGGCCAGGCCGGTGTAGCCGCCCGGGGTCAGCGCGCGCAGGCGTTGCTTGGCGTCCTCGGGCAGTTCCAGGGTTTCGACGAAGGCCTGCATCGAGGCGGCGGTGATGCCCTGGCCGCGGGTCAGCGCCTTCAGCTGCTCGTACGGGTTGGGCAGGCCGTGGCGGCGCATCACCGTCTGCACGGCTTCGGCGAGCACTTCCCAGCTGGCGTCGAGGTCGGCGGCGATGCGCTCGGCGTTGACGTTGAGCTTGCCCAGGCCCTTCATCAGCGATTCCAGCGCGACCAGCGAATGGCCGAAGGCGGTGCCCAGGGCGCGCAGCACGGTGGAGTCGGTGAGGTCGCGCTGCCAGCGGCTGATCGGCAGCTTCTCGGCGAAGTGTCCGAGCAGGGCGTTGGCGAGGCCGAAGTTGCCTTCGGCGTTCTCGAAGTCGATCGGGTTGACCTTGTGCGGCATGGTCGAGGAGCCGACTTCACCGGCTTTCAGCGCCTGGCGGAAATAGCCCAGCGAAATGTAGCCCCAGACGTCGCGGGCGAGGTCGATGAGGATGATGTTGATCCGGCGCAGCACGTCGGCGAACTCGGCGATGCCGTCGTGTGGCTCGATCTGCGTGGTGTACGGATTGAAGACCAGGCCCAGGCCGTCGACGAAGCCGGCCGCCAGCGCGGGCCAGTCCACGCCGGGATAGGAGATGACGTGCGCGTTGTAGTTGCCCACCGCGCCGTTGATCTTGCCCGGGACCTCGATGGCGACCAGCTGGCGGCGCTGGCGCTCCAGGCGGGCGACCACGTTGGCGATCTCCTTGCCCATGGTGCTGGGCGAGGCGGTCTGGCCGTGCGTGCGCGAGAGCAGCGACAGGCCCGCATGCTCGTGGGCGAGGGCGCGCAGCGTCGCGATGACCTGGTCCAACGCGGGAAGCAGCACCGATTCGCGCGCGTCGCGCAGCA
>Ga0182005_1000948_pt1 | contig 12658 bp, 11 predicted proteins | sample Sormic07211103_1_FD_123021 | JGI IMG/M metagenome (GOLD analysis project Ga0182005, IMG submission 123021) | Rhizosphere microbial communities from Sorghum bicolor, Mead, Nebraska, USA - 072115-103_1 MetaG | ecosystem: Host-associated > Plants > Roots > Rhizosphere | place: USA: Nebraska...
GCGCAGGCGCAGGCTGTAGGCGATGGCGACCGCGGCGGCGGCCATGTCGTCGTTGCTGCACAGCAGCGCGGTCGGGCGCGGCGCGGCGTGCAGCAGCGCGGTCGCGGCGACCAGCCCGGAGCGGTAGGTGAACAGGCCTTCGGCCACGCGCGTGGCGGCGACCGGCAGCCCGGCCGCGGCCATGGTGTCGAAGAACGCGCGGCTGCGCAGCGCGCTCGGGGTATGCTTGGGATCGCCGCTGATGAAGCCGATGTCGCGGTGGCCGAGGTCGATCAGGTGCCGGGTGATCGCGCAGGCCGCGTGGTAGTCGTCGATGCGCACCGAGCTGACGCCCTGCATCGGCGTGCCGGTGGCCACGGCGACGACCGGGATGCCGCGCGCGTCCAGTTCCTCGATGGTCTGCCGCGAATCGCACAGCGGCGGCGGCAGGATCACCCCGTCCACGCCGGCGTCGAGCAGGCGCTCGGTGGCGGCGCGCTGGCTGCCCATGTCGTCGCTCTTTTCCACCAGCACCTGGCTGCCGTCCAGGCTGCTCTGCTCGAGGATGCCGAGCATGAACTGGTTGAGATAGGCCGCGCTGGGATTGCTGTACAGCACGCCGATCCGCGCCAGGCTGGCGGTGCGCAACGAGCGCCCGGCCAGGTTGGGACGGTAGCCGAGCGTCTTGATCGAGGCTTCGACGCGCTCGCGCATCGCCGCGCCCACCCGTGGGTGGCGGTTGATCACGCGTGAGGCGGTCATCGGCGAGACGCCCGCGTGCCGCGCCACATCCAGCAGCGTCACCGCCGAGCCTGCACGACCTTGCCGTTTGCCCATCGTGGGTCCTGACGATGCTGCGAAAGGGGGGAAAGCCTGCGCGCATCCCCGCGGCAGGCGTGCCAGCTTACTCCTTGGGCGGTTCCACTGTCTTGGCCTGGCTGCCGAAGCCGCCGTCTGCTTCAGCGGCCAGGTAGGCGAACACCGCGTAGGCGGCGACGTTCTGCGCCAGCGCCTTGGGGTCGATCTTGTCCAGGGTGTCGTCGGCGGTGTGGTGCAGGTCGAAGTAATCGCTGCCGTCCTGCGCCAGCCACGCCCAGGCGCCGCCCTTGGCCGCGAGCGGGCCGACGTCGGGGCCGGGGCCGCCCTTGTCCGCTGCGTATTCGATGCCCAGCGGCGCCAGCGCCTCGGCGATCTGCCGGGTCGCCTCGCGCGAGGCGGCGGCATCGCCGGAGCCGGTGTTGAACGCATAGATGCGGCCTGCGCCGAAATCGCTCTCGGCGGCGATCTGGTGCAGCGCCACGTCCTTGGCGTGCGCCTGCGCGTAGGCCTTGCCGCCGTAGAGACCCTGCTCCTCGTTGGCGAAGGCGACCACGCGAATCGTGCGCTTGGGCGCGCGCTTGAGCTGGCCGATCAGGTGGCCGGCGGCCATGCTGATGCCGACGCCGGCCCCATCGTCGATCGCGCCGGTGCCCAGGTCCCACGAATCCAGGTGGCCGCCGATCACCACCACTTCCCTGGGCTTGCTGCGCCCGGTGATCTCGCCGATCACGTTGTACGAGGTGGCCTGGCCGTCCCAGCCGCAGTCCAGCGCCAGGCGCAGCCGCACCGGGCCGCGTGCGACCAGCCGCGCCAGCTGGTTGGCGTCGGGCACCGCCAGCGCCGCCGCCGGCACCGGCGTCAGGCCTTCGTCGAACCGGGTGATGCCGGTATGCGGCACGCGGTGCGAATCGGTGCCGGCCGAGCGCATCACGAAGCCGATCGCGCCCTTGCGGATCGCCTCCGACGGCCCCTTGCTGCGCACCGCGCCGCCGTTGCCGTAGTCCTTGCCGTCGCGTGCCTTGACCATCTGGTAATCGACGAACGCGATCTTGCCGCGCAGCGAACCGGCGGGTGCGGCCTGCAGCGCGGCGAGGTCGGCGAAGCGCACCACCTCGGCCTCGACCGTGCCGGCCGGGCTGCCGCCCAGCGCGGTGACGCTCAGCGGCTGCGCGTTGGCGCCGAGCACTTGCGCGTGCTCGCTGCGCCGCTCCCATTTCGGGAACGTCACCGGCTCGGTCCACACCTTGTCGAAGCCCAGCGCCTTGAACTTGGCCTTGGCCCAGGCGACCGCGCGCGCATCGGCCTCGCTGCCGGCCATGCGCGGGCCGACTTCGGTGGTCAGCGATTCGACCACCTTCCAGCCGGTGTCGTCGGCCAGCGCCTGCTCGCGCAGCGTGGCGGCGGTGGACAGCGCCGCATCCGGGATGCGGGTGGTCTCGGCCGCGGCGGCGGACGCGATGGCGAGCATGACGGCGGTGACGACGGCAAGACGGCGCATGGGGGACTCCGCGAACAGGGAAGCCCCGAGCTTAGCAGCGCGTGGCGCGCCTGCGCACTGCACTTACTGCGGTGCGGCGTCGTTCTTCAACGCATCGCGGATCTCGCGCAGCAGCAGCACTTCCTCGCTCGGTGCCTTGGGCGCGGGCGGTTCCTTGCGCGCGATGCGATTGATCGCCTTGACCACCATGAAGATGGCGAAGGCCACGATCACGAACTGGATGATGGTGTTGAGGAAATCGCCGATGCCGATCACCACCGGCGGCACTTCCTTGCCGGCCGCGTCCACCGTCGCCGCCTTCAGCGTCCATGCCCAGCGCGAAAAATCCACGCCGCCGGCGAGCATGCCGATCGGCGGCATGATGATCTTCTCCACCAGCGCGGTGACGATCTTGCCGAACGCGGCGCCGAGCACCACGCCGACCGCCAGGTCCAGCACGTTGCCGCGCATGGCGAATTCCTTGAACTCGCGGATCATGCCCATGGAAGCTTCCTCGAACGTTGCGCGGGCCTGTCGCCGCCGTGCAAGCCTAGCGCAGTCGTTGTCGTTCCAGGATCAAGCTGCGCGTCGGCCACCTGCGCCCGATGCGCCGCGCACTCAGGCGACGATCACGCCATGGCGCTCGGCCACGTTCTCCAGCCGCGCGCTGAAGCGATCGCCCGGCTGCAGCGCGGCCACGCCGGCCGGCGTGCCCATGAACACCAGGTCGCCGGCGCGCAGCGCGAACAGCTTGGACAGTTCGTGCAGGATCTCCGGCACGTTCCAGATCATCTGGTCGAGCAGCGATTGCTGGCGCACCTGGCCATTGACCTCCAGCGACAGGTTCAACGCCTCCAGCGCGCCGACTTCGCCGGCCGGGATCAGCTCGCTGATCGGCGCGGAATGGTCGAAGCCCTTGGCGATGTCCCACGGCAGGCCCTTGGCCTTGGCCGCGGCCTGCAGATCGCGCCGGGTCAGGTCCAGGCCGACGCCGTAGGCGAGCACCAGGGCGGATGCATCCTCGACGCCGAGCACGCCGGCCGGCGCATCCTGGCCGAGCGCCACCACCAGCTCCACTTCGTGGTGCAGGTCCTGGGTCGCGGACGGGTAGGGGATGGATTCGCTGCCGATCACCAACGCATCGGCAGGCTTCATGAAGAACGTCGGTTGGCCGCGGTCGGCCTTCGAGGCCGGAGCGCTGGCGCCCATCTCGCGCGCATGGTCGGCGAAATTGCGGCCCACGCAATAGATGCGATGCACCGGAAACAGCCCCAACCCACGCACAGGCACGCGCGGCGCTTCGGCAGCAGCAAACAGGTCTTTCATCGGGCACGCATCCAGAGAAGAACGGGATGCAGCAGTTTAGCGCGTCAGGTTCGACCCGACTTCAACAGGCAAGGAGGGGGCATCGCTTTCACGAATCCCCAATCCCGATTCCCCAATCCCAGCCTTACAGCGGCAACGCCGGCTTGCGCAACACGCGGTACTCGCCATCGACCACATGCTGGCGTGCCGAGGCCGGACGCTTGTTGCCGCGTTGGCTCAGCAGCTTCATCGCGATGCCGCCGAGGATCATCGCCGCGCCGACGAACACGCTGACGAACACCAGCCCCGCGAGGATCGCCAGGCCCAGCAAGCCGACGGCCAGTTTCACCAGCGGATGGCGCGGCTTGCGCGGCGCGAAGACATGCCGGAACTGATCGAAATTGAAGGCGCGTACACGCATGGCAGAAGTCTGTGTCAGTTGGAACCGAAGGCGCAGTATCGACGCTGTCTTATGTGACGGAGTGAAAAGTTCGTTAAGCGAAAAATTAACACTTGCCGGTTCAATGTCTTGCATGTCGTCGCCAGGTGAAGCGCGATGCGGGTGCGAACCGCGGACATGCAAGAATGGCGGCCCTTTCCGCGCTGCCGCCGTCTTCCATGACCGAGTCATCTTCCGCCGTGCTGGCGCAACTGGAGCAGATCGAGCCCGGCAACCTGGTCGAAGCCGAGGCCGCGATCGGCGGCGAGATCGAATCGCTGCTGCTGTACCGCGACGGCGACGGCGTGCGCGCCTGGTTGAACGTGTGCCCGCATGCCGGGCGCCGGCTCGACTGGGCGCCGGGACAGTTCCTGAAGAGCCGCGAAGGACATGTGGTCTGCGCGGCGCACGGCGCTGCGTTCGAATTGCAGCACGGCAGTTGCGTGTCCGGGCCGTGCCGCGGCCAGAGCCTGCTCGCGGTGCCGGTGACGGTGCGCGAGGGCCAGGTGTTCCTGGCGTGAGTGGCGCCTAGAACGCGCCCCACCAGGCCATCGACATCAGGTTGACCATCAGCACCACCACCGCGGTATAGATCAGCGACAGCGGCGCGCCGACGCGCCACAGTTCGCGCGGCTGATAGTTGGCCGGGCCGGTGATCATCGAGATCACCGGGTTGGACGCGGTCATCAGGTTGTTGGACGCCGACAGCGCCACGATCAGCGCGAACGCGGTGGGATTGCCGCCGGCGGCCAGGGCCAGGTTGACCGCGATCGGCACCATCACGATGGTCGCACCGACGTGGCTGATCACCAGCGAGAACGCAGTGGTCAGCAGCGCCAGCGCGATCTCCAGCGCCCACACCGGTACGCCTTCGGGCAAGCGCGCGATGGTGTGGCCGGCGACCCAGGCCGCCGCGCCGCTGCTGTCCATCGCCCAGCCCAGCGGGATCAGCCCGGCCATCATGAAGATGGTCTTCCAGTTGATCGAGGCGTAGGCCTCGTCCATGCGCAGCACGCCGGTCAGCAGCATGCCGGCCACGCCGGTCATCAGCGTCAGCGCCACCGGCAGCTTGCTGGTCAGTGCGATCAGGATGGTCAGCGCGAAGATCGTCATCGCGATCTTGAACTTGTGCGGGCGGTGCTCGCCCTTCGGATAGTCGGTGACCACGACGAAGTCGCGGCTCTCCGAGGCCTGCGCCAGGTCCTGCCAGATGCTGTGGAACACCAGCATGTCGCCGGCGCGCAGCGGCACCTTGCGCACGTCCTCGCGGATCACCTGCTTGTCGCGGTTGATCGCCAGCAGGCTGATCCCGGCCTGCTTGCGCAGGCGCAGCTCGGCCGCGCTCTTGCCGATGAAGCGCGAGGTCGGCGGGATCACCGCCTCGGAGATGCCGGCGCGGCTGGGATTGAACAGGTCTCCCAGGTTGCGCAGCCGCGAGGACAGGCGCAGGAACTGGTTCTGCGCGAAATCGGCCACCTGCTGGCGCGCGCCCATCACCCCGAGCACGCTGCCGACCCAGATGCGCATGTCCGCCGGCGGCGCCAGGCGGGTGTCGTTGCCGGTCTTCAGCGCCAGCAGCAGCGGCGCGTCGTGCACGGTCTCCGCTTCGCCCAGGGTCATGCCGACCAGCGGGCTGTCGGCGCTGACGACCAGCTCGAACACGTCGCCTTCGATGCCGTAGGTGCGCGCGAAGTAGCTCTCGGTGCGCGCCGGGGTGACCCCGTTGTTGATCAGCTGTTCTTCTTCCATCAGCGTGCGGTCGCCGCGCACGCGGAAGTAGATCAGCGAGGCCAGCAGCAACGCCACGCCGATCGGCAGCGGCGCGAACATGCGCAGCGGCTCGATCGTGGCCATGCCCGAGGGCAGGTTGTTGTTGGCCGACTGCAACAGGTCGTTGAGCAGGATCAGCGGCGAGTTGCCGACCATGGTCAGCGCGCCGCCCATCACGATCGCCGCGGCGATCGGCAGCAGCAGGCGCTGCAGGGTCAGCCCGGTGCGCGCGGCCAGGCGCGAGGCCACCGGCAGGTACAGCGCCATCACCGAGGGGTTCTGCATGAACGAGGAATTGAGCCCGGCGATGCCGGTGGTCAGCAGCATCAGCCGCTCTTCCACGCCGTGCGCGCGGCGCAGCAGCCACGACGCCAGCCGGTTCAGCGCGCCGGTGCGCTCCAGCCCGGCGCCGAGGATGGTGGTGGCGATGATGCTCATCACCGCGTTGCCGGAGAAGCCGCTGAACAGCTCTTCCGGCGCGATCAGCCCGGTCACCCCGAGCACCACCAGCACCACCAGCGCAACCACGTCGGCGCGGATGCGCTCGAACACGAACATCGCCATCGTGAAGCCGACCAGCCCGAGCACGAGCTTCATATCGGTGGTCAGCGTCAGCGCGGTGTCCATGCGGGGCCGGGAATGGGGAATCGGGAATGGAGAATGGCAGAAGCGATGGTCTGACGCAGGCTGGCGCTATGCGGATGCCGGGGGTGGTGGTTGCTGTTCCGATTCCCCATTCCCTACGGCCGATTCCCGGTCGTAAAGCAAATCCCACACGCCATGGCCCAGCTTCTGGCCGCGGGTCTCGAAATGGGTCTGCGGGCGCCAGTCCGGGCGCGGCACGTGGCCGCGCGGGCCGGCGCGGTTGACCAGGCCTGCGGTGGCATCGAGCACGTCCCACATCTGCTCGGCGTAGTCGGCCCAGTCGGTGGCCGCGTGCAGGCGGCCGCCGGCGCGCAGCTTGCGCACCAGCAGCGCGGCGAACGCCGGCTGCAGCAGGCGGCGCTTGTTGTGGCGCTTCTTGTGCCACGGGTCGGGGAAATAGATGCGCACTTCGTCGAGCGCGCCGTCGGCGATCTCGTGCTCCAGCACTTCCACCGCGTCGTGGTGGTACAGGCGCACGTGCTCGCTGCCGTCGGCGGCCAGCGCGTTCAACACGCGGCCCACGCCGGGCGCGTGCACTTCGATGCCGATGTAGTCGCGGGCCGGGTCGTGGCGTGCGGCGAAGCGCAGCGCTTCGCCGTTGCCGAAGCCGATCTCCAGCACCTTGGGCGCGGCGCGGCCGAAGGTGGCGTCGAGATCGCGCGGCTGGCCGGCGTAGTCCAGGCCGAAGCGCGGCCACAGTTCGTCGAACGCGCGCTGCTGGGCGGGGGTGAAGCGGCCCTGGCGCAGCACGAAACTGCGCACCTGACGGCGGCCTTCCTCGATGGTGAAGGGCTTGGGCGGGGTCTTGGCGCCGGCGCTGGAGAACGGATCGGTCATGCGCGCGGCCTCAGCCGATCAGCCCGTCGACCGGCGACGACGCGCTGGCGTAGCGCTTGCGCGGAATGCGCCCGGCCAGGAACGCCTCGCGCCCGGCCTCGACCGCCTTGCGCATCGCGCTGGCCATCAGCACCGGGTTGCGCGCGCCGGCGATGGCGGTGTTCATCAGCACCCCGTCGCAGCCCAGCTCCATCGCGATCGCCGCGTCCGAGGCGGTGCCGACGCCGGCGTCGACGATGATCGGCACCTTGGCGTTGTCGATGATCTCCAGCAGGTTGTAGCGGTTCTGGATGCCCAGCCCGGAGCCGATCGGCGCGGCCAGCGGCATCACCGCCACGCAGCCGATCTCTTCCAGGCGCTTGGCCAGGATCGGGTCGTCGCTGGTATAGACCATCACCTCGAAGCCGTCGGCGACCAGGATCTCGGCGGCCTTCAGGGTCTGCACCACGTCCGGGAACAGGGTGCGCTGGTCGCCCAGCACTTCCAGCTTGGTCAGGTTGTGGCCGTCGAGCAGCTCGCGCGCCAGGCGGCAGGTGCGCACCGCGTCCTCGGCGCTGTAGCAGCCGGCGGTGTTGGGCAGGATGGTGTAGCGCTCCGGCGGCAGCACGTCGAGCAGGTTGGGCTCGCCCGGGTTCTGGCCGATGTTGGAGCGGCGGATCGCCACGGTGACGATCTCGGCGCCGGCGGCCTCGGTGGCCTGCCGGGTCTGTTCCAGATCGGCGAACTTGCCGGTACCGGTGAGCAGACGGGAACGGTAGGGCTTGCCGGCGATCACCAGCGCGTCGTGGGGGGCGTGAGCGTTCATCGCCGGATTATCGCCCATCGCACCCGGCGCTGCCGAGTCGGACGCCGCGCGGAATTCAGCCGCCGCCCAGCGCGTGCACGATCTCGACCCGGTCGCCGTCGCGCAGCGCGTGCTCGGCGTGCGCGCCGCGCGGCACGATCGCGCCGTTGACTTCGACCGCGACGCGGCGCTGCGCCAGCCCTTCCTCGAGCAGCAGGGCGGCGACGGTGGTGTGGGGCTGCAAGGGGCGGACCTGGCCGTTCAATTCGATGTTCATGTCATCATTGTGCAGTGCGTGCCGTCGGGCGCGCGATTTATTGCGGCAGTGCAACGTGAGCGTGAGGGGCAGAGGTGAAATCATGCCTGCCATGCGGCTGCGTATGTTCTGGCCGTGCCCCGAGTCACCTTCATTATCGCCCGGGAGGGCATCCATGACTTCGTCCATCCGTCCACTCCGCTCGCTGCTGGCCGCCGCGATCGTGCTCGCCGCCGCGCCCGCGTTCGCACAGCAAACCTATAGCCGCACCGTGTTCTTCGGCGACAGCCTGACCGATGCCGGCTACTACCGGCCGCTGCTGCCGGCCTCGGCGCAGGCGGTGACCGGCCAGTTCACGACCAATCCGGACTGGGTCTGGGCGCAGTACATCGCCGACTACTACCACGTCGACGGCCACGCCAACGGCAACGGCCAGATCGGCGACAACTACGCCGCCGGCAACGCCCGCGTCGGCGTGGCCAACCCCAGCGCGCTGGGCGTGGCGCCGTCGCTGGCGACGCAGGCCAGCAACTACCTGGCCGCCAACGGCGGCAAGGCCGACCCGAATGCGCTGTACAGCGTGTGGGGAGGCGCCAACGACCTGCTCGCGGTCGCCGGCGGCGCGCCGGCGCAGACCACCATCGGCAACGCGGTGACGGCCGAGGTCGGCATCGTCGCCAGCCTGCAGAACGCCGGCGCGCGCTACGTCATGGTCACCACCATCCCCGATGTCGGCCTCACCCCGCGCTTCCGCGCCGGCGGCGCCACGGCGATGGCGCAGGGCACCGCGCTGGCCAGCAGCTACAACAGCGCGCTGTTCGCCGGGCTCAAGAGCGCCGGCCTGCAGGTGATCCCGGTGGATACCTTCCACCTGCTGCAGGAAGTGATCGCCAGCCCGTCCACCTACGGTTTCAGCAACTACACCGGCACCGCCTGCCAGCCGCAGATCACCTCGCAGTCGCTGACCTGCAACCCGACCAGCTACGTCAGCGCCGATGCCGCCGACAGCTACGTGTTCGCCGACGGCATCCACCCGACCGGCCGCACCCATGAAATCCTGGCGCAGTACACGCTGTCGATCCTGGAAGGCCCGCGCCTGCAGCAGGTGCTGAGCCACTCGGCCGAGGTCACCGGCCGCTCGCGCGCCGACCAGGTCGCCTGGCACGTCGATGGCCGCCCGGAAGCGGACGGCATGCGCTGGTGGGGCAACCTGCGCGGCGACATGCAGCGCTATGCGCATGGCGACCTGTACGACGGCCTGGCCCCGGCCGGCCTGTTCGGCGTGGACTGGTCGCGCGGCGAGTGGGTGTTCGGCGGCTTCGGCGGCTTCGGCCGCGTGGATGCCGACTTCGGCAACCGCGGCGGCGACTACACCCAGGACGACAGCACCCTGGGCGGCTTCGCCGGCTGGTATGGCGAGCATGCCTGGGTCAACGCGCAGGTCAGCTACAGCTGGCTGAGCTACGACGTCAAGCGCAAGGTCAACCTCGGCGCTGCCACCATCGAGCACAACGGCTCGCCGGACGGCAGCAACCTGACCGCGGCGCTGCAGGGCGGCTACGAGTTCGGCGAGGGCACGTTCAAGCACGGCCCGGTGGCCGCGGCGATCTGGCAGAAGGTCAAGCTCGACGGCTACACCGAGAGCAACCCGAACTCCAGCGCGCTGGGCTACTACGACCAGGACGTGGAGTCGCTGGTCGGCCGCGTCGGCTGGAAGGCCGGCCTGGACCTCGGCGCGGTGAAGCCGTACCTGCAGGCGACCTACGACCACGAGTTCAAGAAGGGCGAGCAGGCCACCGCGTGGCTGCAGACCATGCCCGACCTGGGCGCCTACGCGGTGCCGGGCCTGACCATCGACCGCAACTACGCCTCGGTGGTGCTGGGCGCGCGGACCAAGGTGTGGGGCCTGGAGAGCAATGTCGGCATCGCCGCCACCACCGGCCAGAGCCGCGCGCACGACACCTCGCTGTTCGTGAACTTCGGCGGCAGCTTCTAAGCGCGGCGCTGTCGTTGTCCCTCGTGCCCGGCCATGCGCCGGGCGCGATGGAGCGTCGGCAACGGGTGCCGCCGAAACGGCTCCCTGTGGGAGGGGCTTCAGCCCCGGCGCCCTAGCGATAGGGCGTCGGGGCTGAAGCTTCTCCCGTAAAAAACCCCATCTGCAAGTACCGGCATCGCGTGGCGCCGGCGCGCCATCGCCGCCGCTTGGTCGCACCGATTTCTTGCGCAACCGCCGGCCCACCGCATAGACTGCACCGGCGACGCGGGCGTAGCTCAATGGTAGAGCTGTAGCTTCCCAAGCTACTGACGAGGGTTCGATTCCCTTCGCCCGCTCCAGTCTCGCGAATTCCAGTGCCAAGTTGTTGACCGCGCTGGTTATTCCTTCCGGCTGAAGACCGCCTCGAACGACCTCCCAAAGTATCGTTTGAGGTATCGTTTTCGCCAAAACCACTCTTGCTGCATCGGCCATCAGGCCTCTACGTGCACTTCTTGGTTCCTGCTGATTTGCGGGGGCAAGTCGGCTCGCGTTTTCTGGTTCGTCCTCTTCATCTTCGACCCGGCGACGCTGCGCGTCTGGTGTCTGCCTATATGGGGATGGCACTATCGAACGCGTTCCAAGCATTGAGGCAGGGGGAAGCCGGTGGATCTGGACGAAGTACTGCGCCGCATCCGAGAGCAAGGACTGCACGAACTCACATTGACCGATGTGACGCTGCCCAACGGCACGCATCTGGGCAAGGCACAGATCGATACCCCCGAAGACGCAGCGTTGTTTGCTGAGCTGTTGCGCGAACCAGCCACCGGAAATGCCGCGCCGACTAAACCAAGTGGCTGGCGCACCGGAAAGACCAAGGCGACTGGCCCGCTGTTGTCCAAAGCGATTGCTGATCACTTGGAGGACTTGGGTCGCGCCAAGCTCTACAGCAAGACAGTGCTTAAAAGCCGCCACTCGCTGTGTTTGTTTGCAGGCGCGGTGGGGCAAGATTTGGCAGTGTCCTGATCAGCTCGGGGCTTTTTTGCGAACAGGCTGTATGGCGCTTCGTAATGCAACAGTGGTCACTTGATCCGCGCACGCAAGCGTGATATCAGTGGGAAGGGCTGAACCCGCCGAATGGCATGGATTGCTAGGAGCGCTGTTCTATCGATCTCAATTGATCGAACGGGGCACTTCGCAAAAAGGAGTTGCGATGAACAAGATCAAGAATGCGGCGTTGACTGTCATTTCATTAATGATTTTGCTTGTCGCTCAAACGGGCCTTGCGCAAGAGAGTGATCAGACTTTCACTCTTTATGATCCTAATGGACAGCAAATTGGCATATACGAAACACAGCAAGAAGCTGAGGCGGCCATCTCGACTATTCCCGTGCCCGTATCATTTTATGATGGGATATTCTCTTATGTTAAAGAGATAAGGGATGTTGAGGATGTAGGGCAAGGACTCATTAAGATCAATTATTGGATTGGGATAAAGCAACCCAATGATAAAGAATGGTCCTATCAGATGGCCAACTCTTGGCCAACTGAGCAGGAAGCACTGCAAGAGCAGCTGGATATAACGTACTCCAATGAGCCGACGTGCCCATATCCGAGTATCCAGTTAACCAGTGACTGGTATATGACCGATTCTGATGGCACGAACGGAGGACAGGCGCAGAACAAAGATTACACGCTGACGCGCTACTCTTCAGACGATTGCGACTTGCGCCAAGACAATATGCAGCTCGTGCGGACTAGATATTACGACTGCCCGCCGCAACAATATTTTACCAATTGGAAGAACGCGTTCGGTGGCTGTGTAAACGAATGGGCTATTGCATCAATCGTCACCCAGAAATCCGAATGCCAAGCTGACAAAGGCGCGCCGAGTGCCCAGGTCGGTGACCCTTGCGATATCAAGACGGGGGAGCAAGTAGAGCAGGAGAGTGACGCAAGTTTGGCCTGGATCGACCTAACTCGATCCTACCACTCGGGCTACTCGACCCAGGCTGGCGCCTACGGTCTCGGCTGGTCGGACAGTCATAGATTAAGACTAAACGTAACCACAGCTAGCGCCATCCTAGTCAATGGTGCGGGCTACACAACCACCTTCGCGCCAGTAGACAGCACGAGCTACTCTGCCACTGACGGAAGCGGAGATGTATTGGTCTCGTCGAGCACGGGCTGGGATCTGAGAAGGGCCTCGGGAGTTTATCAGTTTGACCAGAGTCGACGCTTGCAGTCGTTTGTCCAGGAAAACGGACAGAATCTCAATTACGAGTATGACCAATACTCGAGGCTCTGGAAGATCCACTCTGGGCAGGGTAGGTATATAGAATATAAGTATAGCGACGATTCGAGCGGTGCATTGA
>Ga0182005_1000950_pt1 | contig 12645 bp, 11 predicted proteins | sample Sormic07211103_1_FD_123021 | JGI IMG/M metagenome (GOLD analysis project Ga0182005, IMG submission 123021) | Rhizosphere microbial communities from Sorghum bicolor, Mead, Nebraska, USA - 072115-103_1 MetaG | ecosystem: Host-associated > Plants > Roots > Rhizosphere | place: USA: Nebraska...
ACCGTTCAACGACTCGTAATCAATCTGCAGTGGGCATTTCTGATGAATCGCCTGGGTGACGTGAGCCAGGATATCGAGCTTTGGCCACGACAGTTGATCAGGAAAATCGACCGTGATCCCAGGTGTGGTGTTTCGGGGTTCCCCATCGCCGAGTCCTTTGGTGACCCAAATTAGCGCTTGTTCCGCGGTGGAACCGAACAGGCTCTCGAAGTCCTCACTGGCTTTGTAGATACGCGAACTTGCGTCATACACCAGGTTGTGCGAACTGAGTGTTTTGTACAGCGCGATGTCCCGGCTAGCAGCCGCTTCCTGAATTTCAAAGCGCTCGATTAAGTGCTGACGTTTGAGCTCACCTAGCATACGCAGTCTGAGATCTATGAAGGCGAGGCGGTCTCGCTGTGGCTGACTGAGGTGTTCAAGCATGGTCGAACTTTTTGTGATGAAGGGGATTGTCATGCTACACGATCATCAATAGAATTCCGGCATTGCTATCAAAATGATGAGCATTAGGAATAGTATTGATCTCATTGCTGAGCAGATTAGAATTCCATGCCAAACGAACAGCTGCCCGATGCATCCGATTCGCTGGACGAGCCCAAGAGCGAGTTGATCGACTTATCGCCTCAGTTGCGAAATCAGCGGTTGCTGGAACCAATGAATCAGCTCCATGCGACTCGTAACTTCCATCAAGACGAGGATGGAGAACCTCTGTTTGATGGGCTGGACACCCACTACCTGTGCATGGCCACCCTCAATTTCATGATGGAGGGATCTGCTGTCGGCACGGGGTACAGCATGGCGGATGCGCACACCTATGTGAATTCACTGATCAGTCGGATCCGGCCAGAAAAATCCAGCTCAGCGTGTGCAAAGGCAGCCGATGTCGTGATTGGCTGTTTGAGCAATAAAGCGGAGAACTACAAAGAATTCGAATTCACCTACTTTCACGCGCCCACACTGCAAACCCTCGTGTACCGCTTTCGCCTGGTGACTCTTGAGCCGGATCTTGATGATGTCTATCGGTATCGCCCCTCACCAGAGGGTTATCTGCTTCTGATCGGCATGCTGAATGTGGATGTTGAAGATCAGCAGATTCTTATGGAAAAGATGATGCAGATCCTGATCGAAAGGGGGCGTTTTGAGCAGGCCGCGGAGTTCGCCAGGCGCGCCATGGTGCTGTCCATTGAGCATCGGCAACACATTCATGGGCAAATCGTTCAGGCAATCCGCGCGCCGGGAACGGTGAGGTGGAGTACGGACATCAAGCCTCAGTTAGACGACTCTCGCCAACACGTCAAAGCCCGTCAAGAAGAAGAGGGGCGGTTGCTCATGGCGATTCGCAACAAGATGGGTGAAGTCGAAAACATCAAGAGCAAGCAAGAGCTTTCAAGCCTGCATGACTTGTTGTCGAAGGCCGGCACCGTAAGAGCCCGGCTGCAGCTTGAAGTTAGCAGCGCCGAAGGGCGTTTCATCGAGGCTCAGACAGCCGCGTTTCGAGCCCGAAAATCTTCCGGCATTCCTGATCTTGAGACACATCTTCTTCCGCAAGCAATGATCCGCCCAGGAGCGCAGTTGGCTCAGGCGGCCGAAGATCTCATTGTCAGTTTGTTCCCGGCCGTGTTTCCCAAAACACCTGATTTATCGAACCTGCTCAGCATCCTGATGGAGCGACGTCAGTTAACCAAAGACGCAGATGCCGACGAGGATGACGACGAGTTCGAGCCGTTCCAGGTCTGGCCAGATCCGTTTCCGGATCAGTTGGTTGTCAAAATTTCTCAATGGTTATCCGAAAAATTTGAAGAAAACCGTTCTTGGCGGATTGATGAACTGATCGATGCGGGAACACACGAAGGCTTCAGTGCGATTGAGCAACAGTGCATTGCGTTCTGCCTTTATCGCAGCTTCCCCGACAGCGAATCAGAATTTGAAAACCACCATGCCGTGCTCGATGGTGAATATGAAACCCGGGTGGTCCGAGGCGACAACCTCAGGTTCGACGTCAAGACAAAGGTCTAGGAGGTTCAATTGGATAACCAGAACAGCGCCGCTGCACGTCTGATTTATCGGGCACTCAATCTAAGTGCGACCCCGGCCAATGACGTGGAGTATCGCGAGCTATTGGCTCGGTACCGCGCCAGCCCAGAACTGCAGCAGGTCCTCGCGGAAATCGCTGAAGGGATGGAATTGATGGTGCTTGATGTCAGCGAGCGAGGCTTGATCATCGCCCCGGCACGTAAGGAGAGCCGCTTCTCAATACGACTTGGCGATCTTCGCAAAAACCTGTCTGAAGACCAGCGCGTGGCGCTGGCGCTGAGCTTCCTGGCCATCTGCGCGGTGTTTTATCCAACGACCGCTCTGATTGAAGATGACAGCCGGTTTCCAATGCCGGCGACGCTGGCCATGTTCAGGGACACTTTGACGGGTTTGTCCGGGCGCATGAATGCGCTCGAAGATTCCGATGATTATTCCCGAGAGGAGTTGCGACCAGGCTGGAGCTACATTCACAGCCTGCCGGTTTCGATCCCCCAAGCCGATCGCGCGTCACCCAACTCGATTGAAGGATTGGTGCGCATGGCACTCAACTACCTGATTGAGTACGGGCTGGTGAATAACGTGGGGGCGCAGGATGAGGGCGAAGCGGTTGAGTTTACCGCTACCCATCGACTGCGTATTCAGTTGCGTGAACGGACGCTACCGCGACTATTTGACTATGTGCGTTCCGGCGCAACGGCCTGAGGATTTTGTATGCAGAAGATCACCCGAATGCATGTTTGCCGCTACGGCACTGCCACTGCCTGGTACGACCAGACCTTGCTCGACTTCACTTCGCCGGATACGCACGAGGCGGTCAACGCTATCGTCAATCTGGAGAATACCGGTGGCAAGACCTCACTGCTGTCGTACGTGTTCAGCATTTTCGAGCCGCGCCGGGATCTGTTCATTCAGCACATGCAGAACCCCAACCACCAGTTCAATGACTATTTCGCTAAAGACGGAAAGCCATCTTTCATCATCATCGAGTGGTCGATGCCATCACGACAACCTGGGGGCAAGGACTACAAGCTGGTCATTGCCCAAGCCGTAGCGACACGAGATGTCATTGAACGCGGTAATGACGTTGATCGGGTGTTTTTTGCGTTCGAATCTCAGCACGGCATAACCTTTGAAGATATCCCGGCGCCCGGCATTAACACGCTGGGTGTGCCGGGGGTGAGCACGATGGCGGAGCTCAACCAATGGCTGACTCAAATGTACAGGAAGTGTCCTGAAGATTTTTACCACACTCGCAATCAGCACGATTGGACCACGCACCTTGCCACCACGCGACTGTTGGATCTCGATCTTCTGGTCATGCAACGACAATTCAATGGGCAAGAAGGTGGCCTGGAAAGCGGCTTTTTGACCTTCAAGGATGAAGAGGATCTGGTTCGTAAGCTCATGGCACTGACGATGGACCCCGAGCGCGCTCAAACGGTGCGCAACACCGTGGTGAATGTGGCGGACAAATACCAGAATAAGCCTCGCCTTGAGGCGCGGCTTGTACAGTTGGCCAGAATCCTGTCGTCCATGAAGCCCCTGGGTGAATCTTCTAAAGCTTTTGAGCTTGCACTTGAAGCGCGAACCGGGTTGTTACGCCGTGCGTCGGGACTGGCCGCCGCCATGGAGCTGGTTCGTTTAAGTGAAGAAAAGCAGGTCACTAATTTTGGTGACCTGATCGATACCCTCAACTCACGCATTTTGGAAAACCAGGCGCAACTGGTACAACAGCGCGCGTCCACGCTTTCAATGCGTGCTTTGCAGCACACGCGTTGTGTGGATCGCACTGCAGCGGCGTTTGAAGAGGCCACGGCTAGTAAAGACGCGGCTCAATTGCGTCTGAGGCATCTCAATGGTGCCATTTCGTACAAGAAGATCACCAGCGCTCATGAGCAGGTTCTCATTGAGGAGCGGTCGCTGGCAGAAGAAGTTGAGGGCTTGCGCCCTATCAAAGAAGCACTCGAAAGACAGGGAGCACTGCTTCGTGGCGCTATCGATATTTTACTGAAACAGAACGACGACAAACGCTTGGCGGAGAAAAATGTTGAGCTGGCGGCTGCTGAGGCAGTAACGCAAGCCAAGGCCCACATTAAAACGTTGAGCTTATCCATCAGGGCGCTTCAGCAAGAGGAGGCAAAAGTCGGGGCCGACATCGATAATGCCGAGATACAACGCACCAGCTTGCTGGACGACGGGGTACTTGGTGCGTTCGATCATGACGCCGCAGCTGCGATCGAAAGAATCACGGCGGCCATTGCCCAGGCGCAAAATCGCCTCGACACCTTGCGCGCTGAACGAACGGGCCACCTACAACACGTTGACCTTCTTCGTGAGCAGGCGACGCAGCATGGATTGCGGGCTCAAGCGGAAGCGCACATCCGAGAAAATCTGAACAGAGAAGTCGGTGATGCCAGAACCCTTCAAGAAGACCTTCAGCAAAATCGGTTGCTGTGTTCGGTGGTCGAAGCTGAGCTATGTGACCCTGATTCCCTGACTCTGCTGGGCACCGTTTACGAATTTATCCAATCCATGGACCGTGAAGTGCTGGAGCGGGACATTCGCCTGGCCAACCTCGAGCGCGCCAAGCAGTCCATCGAAGAATCCGAACTTGCGGGCCAAAGTGATGACGTCGATCAAGTTGTCCGGTTACTTCGGACTGCCGGCATTCATTCTGCGCGAGCAACCAATTCCTACATTGCCAATGTTGTCCCCGATGCTGAAGAGGCCCGTCGACTGATCGACTCCGACCCCGCCCGGTTTCTCGGCGTCTGTGTGGGCTCCGAAGAGTGGGAGAAATCATGCAAGATTGTTGCGGGTGCTGACTTCTCCCTGAGTACTCCGGTAACTGTCGCCCTTGCCACCGTTGATGCGGCCGTCGCGGCATTCGACCGGGTCGTGATATCCGCGGAAGACGACTCTGCCTATAACCTGGAGGCCGCTGCCGCCGCTCTGATCGGTTTTGAACAACGGATCGCTGAAATCTCAGGCTCGCGCGACGCGCACATTCATCGCCGCAACGACGCTCGTGATGCGGCCAACAAACTCAAGGATTATCTAGAGCGCTTCGGCGCCGTGCGAATCGCGGAGCTTGAGCGAAGCATTCAAACTCACTACGAGGAAGAACAGGCGTTCACGAACCTGCAGGCAGGGTGCCTGGAAGAAGCCGCTGGAGTGCTAGAGCGTGCGAAGGGACTTGAGAAGGAGATAGATCCAATTCCAAGTGAAATCGCCAACCAGGCCAGCAGAGTCCAGCGCCTGGAGCGTTATTCGCACGAGTATGAACAGCCGCTTGCGCAATGGAAGCAACAGTTGGAAACAGTGCAAGCGTCTCTGGAAAAGGCGGAAACAGAAAGTGAAGGCCTTGATCAACTGATCGATTCGAAAGCAGAGATCATCGCTTACTCGAAGCAATTGCAGTTCGATCTTGCGGGGAGCGCCCAGAAGTTGCTGAATCGCAAAGACCTCACCGAGATTTTCGATCCCAGCTTCGATTATCGAACAGCTCTTGAATATGGTTTCGATCTGCAGGCATTGATCAAGACTTACGATTCCGACAAAGCCGTATTTGACACTGAGGAATCTAAGCGATTGGGCGTTCGCCGGATAGCCCTTGAGCAATTGCGTAAAGCGGAAGCCACGTCCCGCGAGGAGTACAGGTTTGAATTTTCCGATCTGCGCGAAGAAGCCGTGATCAACCTGCTAAGCCTCGATCTGGCACATGAGCGCACGGCCCAGATAACGCAAGTCGGTTTGTACGAACAGGCATTTGTATCATCATCAAATGCACATGCGGTGGCCAGCAGCGACAGAGATGCCTTCTTCGCCAAGGTTGATCCCCTTCAACCCTCTGATGATGTCCTATCACTCAGCGATGATGAACTTGCGCAACACATCGTGGTAGTCCAGGACAATACGGATCAGCTTGAGAAAAGTCTGGTTTCCGACCAGCAAGAAGCCGAGAAAGCATCGCAGGGGCGTGCTCAAAGCAAGAAGAACGTCGATGTGCTGAACAAGCACAAGAAAATGCTCACTTCTGCGGTTCCTCATGAGGCTGCCGCTCCTGAGTTTATTGAGCTTGAAGGTGACGGCGAAGCGCAAGTGATGGCGGTGCTCGACCGCTATAAGCAGCAAAGCGTCGGTCTGGAAGAAGCCCGAAAATTGGCTCAGTCGCACTTCGATGGGTTTACGGATGTGGTGAAGTCAAAGGCGGTGCAGGACGTTGATCCGGGCCTTGCGCACGAGCTGTCGAGCAACTCATTTGAAACCACCTGCAGCGATTTCGAGCGACTGATGATGTTAATCGTTGAGCGTACGGACGCCTCGCAGTCTGAGTTGGACGGCATGTTGCCCGACTTTGAAAATTGCGTGGGCGAAGTGCATCAGTTGGTAGAAGAGGGCATGAGTGTCCTGAAGAAAGCTTGCGAGGTCATGGTGCCAAAAGGTGCCCCCTATGTCGGTGGCAAAGTCATCATGAAGATGCGCCATCCGATTACAGGTGTTTCGACGGAAACCGGGAAGGCTTCTATTCGGCATTACTTGAACGCGTTGATCGAGACTAAGGTCATTCCTGAACATGGCGCGGACCTGGTCGCGGCCGGCATGATCAATCTTTCCCCTCAACGCGCGTTTGGTTTGCAATTATTGCAAATGGAGCAGAATGCGGATCACCAGTACCAGGATGCCGGGCGGCTGAAAAAGTCCGGCGGCCAAGGGGTGGTCATCGCCATGTTCATGTACCTGATGATGAGCCAGTTGCGACGTACCCATCAGGCCGTCACTAAACGCGGAGGCGGTTGTCCCCTCATTCTTGATAACCCGTTCGCCAAGGTACAGACCCGGGCGTTGATTGATGTCCAGATCATGCTGGCCGAGGCCATTGGCGTGCAGTTGATTTTCTTCACCGCCATGAAAGATGTAAACATTCTTGCTGGTTTTCAGCGGGTGATCCGTCTGCGCAAGGACGGCGTGAAAAGTGGGCGATCTCATATTCAGATGGCAACGGCAACCTTCAACACGGCGGTGCAAAGAGCAGGTACAAATTGATGAATATTGCTTTTTTTGAAGCGTTGCGCGGCAACCGTAAAAAGCGCATAGAGCTGCTGAAATTAAGGAGCCTCTGGATAGAACACCATCCAGAGCTCCAACAGCATCCCAATCGAGATAGGTTACTCATGGAGGCCCTTAGGGCTGGCGATGAGCAAGGCATCCTGAGACTTCCTTCTCCCCGCAGTTTCGAGCGTATTGGCAACCCGGCCATGCCCCTGTTTATTACCGTCATCGTTGAAACGATCTCGGTGTTGAAGCCAGACTGGACTGCCGTTTCCTGGATGCCGGAACTGGGGTTCTGGATGCAACTGACGGAAAGCGAAAAAGTCACTGCCAAGGTCATCAACGAATGGCTCATCCGCCGCAAGGGGCGCTTTTTGATGGTGCCGTTGCGCGAGCGATCGCTTGAGATGTTTGGGGATGAGAAATACCTCGATGGCAGGGTGCGATCCAATGCACTTTTTGGCGGCAGGCTTGCTTTGTCAGCAATTGGTGCCAGAAGGGTGGACCTTCCCTTGCCTTACCGACAGCAGCCTGGCAAACCTGGGCGGCCGGTGCTGGTCGTAGAGAACCATCACACGTTCTTCAGTCTTGGTGAATGGAACGATAAAATGCAGCGCTACGCGGCTGTCGTGTATGGCGCGGGTAGCGCCATTACGTCGACGGGTACGGCGCTGGATGAGGTCATCAGAGAGGTTGATGGTGACGGAGCTGAATACTTCGGAGATCTGGACCCCGAGGGTGTTTCAATACCGCTGCGATACAACTCGCAGCATAAGACCCAGCTGTATCCGGCGATCTGGCTCTACCGAAAGCTGCTGACTATCGGTCGCCACAGGCCATTGCCGATCCTTTACGCAGGTGACAACCAGACGGTCACTTCGTGGATACCTGAGCTCGCCCAGGAAGTCCACAATCTGTGGAATGAGGGCAACTGTCTGCCACAAGAGGGCGTAGGACTTGAGCAACTCTTGCCCCAGCCTCATGAACAAGGCTTAAACAAAGGCTCCATCGATAACCTATCTGCTGCTGCTCAGTCGTAGGCTAGTGACTAAGTGATTGTTGTACTGGCTGCGGACAACAAGCATTGGATATCGAAGGCTTCGCGCAGTCATCATTGATCTTGCCTAGTAATGTCGCATCATTGATGTACCAGACCTTCATGATGAGGGGGAGGGGGCTGGGCCTGATGTTGCGTATAGATTGATCTAAAATAAAGGATAATTTCGTGAGTAACAAAACAACCGGGAACGGGGCAGTCAATTATTTTAATAACCTTCGGAGTGATTATTTGGTTGAGCGCAAATCTCACCTTGAGACCATTCTGATGACCCTCTACGGATTATGGAGCCGATTAATACGAAGTAAAAAATACCTGTCAGGTGTCATTATGGCTGAGCAAGTAATGATTAATAAATATTCCAGCATCGTGAAAAACGATTTTGATGCTAAGGTTATATCTAAAACCGATATAAAAAAATACAAGGCGGCGCTAAAGGGCGCAAATGTAAAATACAAGCAGAGAAGTGATTTTCTCGTCATCATGGTTAGCATAATCTCACTGTTGGGGCTGACTACATTTAGTGATAAAGCGCCATTTTATATGGATAAGCCCATCCCGTTTTTCGCAGTGGTGTTGTTTTTGATAATGGTAATAGTGGCTGCTATCGAGCGGATTAATATGAATTCGGTCGTCGCGGAAAATGAGGAGCTCATTAATATTTTTGATTCGGCATTTTGAATTCGAGTAAGCTTCTATCAAGGGCATGCTTGCACTGGAGCTGGAGAAGACTCCATCCCACTGACGTAATGAAGAGATATAAAGAATGACTGCACAGTTGAGTGAAGAAGAGATGCGTCGAGCGCTTTTCGGAACAACGAATCTTATTCATACCTCAACGCCATCGAGCCGCCTTGATCCCGCCTCTGTACCCAAGGCAAACCCTGTACAGAAGCCTCGGGCCTCTGCAAAAGCCGTAACTTCGAAGCTTCGGGTTACCCTGCATGTGTCGAACGTATTTGAGGGCGATTATGAAGTCGTGCACTACGACACCAGCACCCTCAGCAAAATCGTCGCAGAAATGGACGCCAAAAAGACCTTTAAGAAGAAGTACAAATATATCACGGTGGTGTCGGTAACCCCGAACTGATGCATCCGATTGCGTGTAGGTGAGCTATCTTCATTTTCTTGGCGAATGGCCTGAAGTACCTGGATCGCTTTAAAGGAAAAATTCACCCCAATGGGGCGTGCCTTGATGGCGTTGCCGCGTAATTCTTTATCGGTGAGGGTGAACATTGGCGTACGCAAAAAACATAAGTTTGGAGGAGATTCGGGACGCGATTGCCGCCTCTCTTCACGGCGTTAAAGCGTACGACCTACCCACGTTATGCGCCAAGCTTGGTCTTGAGTCTGGCACCGAGGAAGAGGCCTATCGTAGCAAGCGGATCTACGTTCGCTCTCGATTACGAGATCACAACTTCAACGACCTGATCGCTGTGGCAAAAAATGTCATGGATGAAATCGGTGATGCAGACCTGTGGGACTTTGTCAGCGAGATCACGACTGCTGAGGATCATCGCATCTCTGATATCACCAGGCGTGCAATTCTCGGAGCCCTGGACTCGATCAACCCGCTTTTTGGCGAGATCCCACCTTTGGATTGAACGAACGCCATTACCTTAGACAATGGCCGAGGTGCCGACGACGTCTCCAGAATCCATCGCGTTAAGTAAAGCGTTACGCAAACGAGGATTCAGCTTTGTAGGGCCCACCACAATGTTTGCGTTGATGGAGGCAATCGGCATGGTCGACACTCACTTGGGACAGTCATAGACGAGGCAGTTCAGGTGTCTGGGCTATCAATTAAGTGCGCTAGTCATGTGCTCGGTTTCATAGATGATGCCGTGGATGACCTGCTGAGGGACCTCATCTGACGGATGCGCAGAGAGGGCGGTCTTTTACTCGCCGGGCAATGCGCTGTTGATGATGTGATCTCTCAAGATGCTCAGCAGCTGTTCGAGTACGAGTTCTTTTCCAAGGATGTCAGCCTCCCGAATTGCGTCAGTGAGCAGCTCGATCGTGACTAACTGCAGAGCAGGCATGGAAAGCGGGGCATAGCTGAGATGCCATGGTTCTGGGTACATGCCGCCCTCGAAATACTTGTATGGTCGGAAAAAACCATAGGTTTCGATGTTGGCATCAAGCCAGTGATGCAAATTAGAAAATATGCCTCCCGGAGCAGTCTCCTCGGGCAAGAGCTTGGGCACATAGCCGGGGGGCATGGCCAAGCCGTCAACCACATCGATTTCAGTGCCCCATTGATGCCGGCTTCCTCCGGGCAACGCGGACCAATTTAGAATGCAACTGATGATCTCGGAGGGCGAAAGCGAGCTGTAGTCGCACGCGTGGCCGTCGAAATTGTAAAGCGGTTTTTGCCCACTAAATTTCCCATTCCAAATCCGCAGTTGCGTTCTGAAATCACGAAAACTGCTGTAAGGCAGGAGGTCGATACCCGAGCGCCGAGCCTTTGCTCGCATGTCCAGGAATGCCTCAGCTGCTTCTGGTTGCGCTGCGAATCTAGGTTCGGAAAACTGAACGATGTGTGTCCGTGTGCGCCCTGTCAGTTCCAGTTCATTGAGCATGATCTTCAGCGCCTTTAACGGAAGCATTCTTCTTTGGTTGAGAGCTGGTATCAGTGAAGTCTATAGAGGAGACAGGAGGAGGGAGCGAGCAAAAAGCTTTGCCTTGACGCCTATAGAGGTAGGCGAAAGGCGGGTTGAACACCCGCCCTGGTAGGATCGCGATCTGATACCTCAAGCGCTAAACCGATCATGCTGCCTTTGCTTTGGCACGTTTGATTTTAGTACCTGATGACAGCTCAAGTAGACGTGACTTTGTCGATTCAAGGATGAGATCGGAAAGCTCCGGATCATCGACAATTCGCGACATTGTGACGGCCCCAATCATGGACGAAAGCGTAAAAATCGCATCAGCCTTTGCCGACTCAGGATCTTTGTAACGGCTACGTTTAGCCATGAGTTCGATCAAACCCTCAAACCCCGATGACGCGGCGCGACGAGTATCTGCGTCTGCACGTGCCAGTTCGCTACCCATGGCAACCAAAGGGCAACCGCCCAAACGATCGTCACGATAATCCGCGGAAAGAAAGTCTTGGATATGCTGCAAGAACGTCTCATCACCGCCATCCACAGCGATTTCCGCGGCACCCACAAGTTCTTCCATACTCACAGCGCAGGCTTCGGCAACGAGTTGCTCTTTCGACTCAAAATGGCGATAAAAACCGCCATGCGTAAGTCCTGCTGCGGCCATTATTTCTGACACGCCGGTGGCATTGATTCCGTTGCATTTGAACACTTGGGACGCGACGTTCACGATCCGCTTCCGTGTTTCTGCCGTCTCTGCTTTTGATTTCCTCATTTCAACAGTCTCTCCTATCAACCTGGTGCTGCGGCTCTGCGCGGCAGCAACTGACCATAATGATTAAAACTTATCAAATTAATCTAATCCACACACTTAAAACGGACATTAGGTCTCATCTCATCATCTATATGCGTTTTGTCTGATCTTCGATGACCAGCAAGACTAAGTGCCGATTGCGCTCGAATGGCCATTCCAGACGGCTCGGTGTTACCACCTTTAGCTCGACCACCCATTACCAGCTGCCTTAGACCGACCTGCCCGGCATATCCCATGAGCGGCTGTCGAGAACCACGACGCGACTGTTATTTAATCGATTTCCGGGAAGGTGTAACCCGTGCTTGCCGGATTATCCAAAACCCTTGCGGCAGGCATGATTTCCCTCACAGCAACATCGCTGCTCCGCTTCTAGCAGATTTGGATGGTGATGATTGCAACATTGGGCGCGCAACCGTGCGTTGGTTACTCGACAGGAGATACGAAATGAAACTGAAAAACAAAGTGGCTTTCATCACGGGTGGTACATCGGGTATCGGCTTGGAAACGGCCAAGCTTTTTCGAGCCGAAGGCGCGGAGGTGGAAACGGGGCGTCTCAGATGAATGTCTTCCCTGATGCCTAATCTGGTCTGGCAGCTATGGCTTTTGCAACGATCTTCGTGGCATATAGCTATCGGTCAACAGGGATGATGCCCGCGCAGAGTGCAGGGCAGTGAAGCAACCGATTCCTGCCAGTATTCATTCGTTTCAGGGAGACGCAACGAAGTGTACCTCTCAGCACTGAAGATCCAGAATTTCCGACAATTCAGCCATGCGAACCATGGTTTGAGTATCCAGTTCAACGAAGGTGTCACCGCATTGGTTGGCGAGAATGACGCGGGCAAAACCGCCGTGATCGACGCCATACGTTATGTACTGCAGACCAGAGATTCAGAGTACCTTCGGCTGCAACCTGAAGATTTTTATATTGCGGAAGACGGCACCCAAGCCCAGGAGATCACGCTCGTTTGTACCCTCGATGGGTTGAATCCAGGCGAGCTGGGGGCTTTCGCTGAATACGTTACCTACAAGGATAAGGTGGGACGGCTGTATATCTACTGGTCTGCCAGGCGTTTGAGCAGTAATCC
>Ga0182005_1000951_pt1 | contig 12642 bp, 7 predicted proteins | sample Sormic07211103_1_FD_123021 | JGI IMG/M metagenome (GOLD analysis project Ga0182005, IMG submission 123021) | Rhizosphere microbial communities from Sorghum bicolor, Mead, Nebraska, USA - 072115-103_1 MetaG | ecosystem: Host-associated > Plants > Roots > Rhizosphere | place: USA: Nebraska...
ACTCATGACTGGATACGGCAGCCTTTTCGAACGCCTGGGTGGCGACGCGGACAAACGCGTCGGCTGGAGCCGCGAGGTTTCCGCCATGGCGTCCGTGGCTGCCGAGCAGTTGACCTTGGACGTGCTCTAGCTCGATGTCTACCCAGTGATGCGTTTCTGTTATGCAGCGATGGAGTGCCCTTGGAGGACCGACGCCGTGGCTCATGAGATGGTTGTATCGGTGCAATAGGCAAGTAGCAGATTTTTTATTTAGGTCGGTAATACCGACTCGTTGATTGCGAACTGTTTGCTTCCTTGGATTTATTTGATAAGGAAATTTTTGCATTGGGGCATCGGCTTAGCGGAATGAATGAGAGTCGGTAAACACATGGTTAAAAAACAGAGGTTTTTGTGGAACAGCAGGCCGTGATTGGGCGCCGAAAAATAGAGAGTTTAATATCCAAAAAAAATCAAAGGAGGCCGGCCGCCATTGTAGCCAACGAAACGATTTCGGTATTGGAGGCGCTAAATAAATGCAGGCCGCCTAAAGTACGGCTGTCAAGTATTGAGCGGCAATCGCAGGTGATTGTTAAATGGTGTTTGGTTATCGCGTTAATTGTATTAATTGTGAGTGCTAGCTTCGCCATTTTTCACGAGGCTAAGCCTGACAGAATCAACACCAATGTATTCGTCCGGGTACCGGCTATCGTGAGCATGCTGCTAGCATTGTGTGCATGGGTTGTACCTATGTTCACATCGCTATCACTGGCTTTTAGATGGAACGAGCTGTCACTTGATAGTCTCTGTGCAGACATTCGTTATGAGCAGATGTTGGCGGATCGCCTGGCTCATTACGAGCCCCAGGCACTGAAGGATGCGCGTTTTTGGCTGGAGCGCAAAACCAAACGTACAGGGCTGCGCCCTACGCTTTTTTTTGGAGAAAGAACAGCTGTCGTTGGTCTATTGGCAACCTCTTACTCCTTTATTGGGGAGTTTGGTGGATTGGGTGGATTTACGTGGGTTTCTCAAGCAGTAATATCGGTTCTTCCTATCGATGAATTGGGTAATGCTATACTGTTTTCTATTGGGGTGCTGTTGCTGGCAATGTCGCTTGGAACATTGCTTGTGGAACATTTAGCTGCTCGCTTTCAATACCAGATTGAGATTCTGGATTTGGCGAGTCGGTAGTAGAGGCGCTCCATGGTGATTGATCACATGCAAAATTAAGGCGCGATTAATACCGTGGCTATCCATGCAACGAGCGCCCTTCGGTTGATTTTTCTGTCATGGGGAGTATGCGCCTGATGAAGTCATCTAACGGATAATTTTGTCCGGTTTCTCTTTGTCCTCCTTTCTGCGTCCGATGTGCTTTTTCAGAAAAACGGCGAGGCGAACGTCAACCGCTTGAGTTGCAAGATCTCGCGGGTCAGATTTTCGATCACCGCTGATCGCGGTTGATTTTCTTTTCCATGGTCTCGACTGGTTGTATCAGCTGCGTCGCCAATGCACGCAGTTGTTCAGGTGGAAGGTGGAAGGTGGAAGGTGGAAGGTGGAAGGTGGAAGGTGATCGATATTGGGGATCGAAGTCATGCTGCGGATGTTGTCAGATCAGACAGTTCGCGGCTATAGATCAATAGGCTAATGGCAGCAACTAAAGTCGTGTGATCACGCGGCCAAAGCCGAAGCGTTGCCAGGCAGGCCCAGCACCAAGACGTGAAGTTGCTCGGCATCCAATGCCACTTCGTCGCCATGGCGAGTGCCCGGCCAGTGGAACCCGCTTTGGTTCAACCGCCGAGCGTCAGCCAGATACCTAAGCTGTGGAGTCTGCGCGTTGTCGGTATAGATTCCGGCATCAATCGATATGCCCTAACCAATGATGCCTGAGTAGTTAGAGGATCTAGTGCAAGGGATACCGCTTGCCTTGGTAACAGTTGATCATTGACCCTCAGTGGCTTATTGCGCCTCCCTAGGCACGACGAAGTGCACGGCGATAGCTCATTATGTACTAGGTCCGCGGCCTGGGAGCGGAAGCATTGACGCGACAGCGATTACAGCCCCGAAGGGCGTAAAGCGTGTAAGACGAGCCGCCCTCCATGTTCGATTCCCGGCATTACCTGCCGGTTACCACATGATTGATGCATTGTTCGTAATACGTTTGCTTGATGTCAGCTGGCTTTAGGCGCGATGGGCTGTCATACGTTTGCTCTGTAATTCCCAGTGCCGTCATGCGCATCCAAGGTAAAGAAAACTTGTGGGTTTGCAGCTGGTTGCGTGCGCCGTAAAGACTTAGGCCGGACAGCTTCGACGCTTGGGCGTTAGCGGCTATTCCTGCCCCCCAACTGCAGACAAAACGATCATTTTTGTTCAATTCTTTGGCCTGAGATACCAACGAGCCGGTGGTAAAGATGATCGCTGCCAAGGTCATTACAAAAAGTCGCATAGAGCCAATACCTAGTCTTTTAAACGTTAAGTCTCACGGCGTGTGCGGAGCTGGCGACGCCAGGACCGGTGTCACTCACGTGTACGATTTTCATCGGCATCCCTAGCTGCTATTGATAGTCAGGACGGACAACAAAAAACTGTTTTTTTGTCGCTTTATCCGAAGCAGCATGACCTGCAAAACGACTAAAACAACGTTCTTTTCGACCCGGCGCGATGCGGGCTACTGCAGGTATTTCGGGCCCACCCCGACGACCATGACGACGCTGTAGAGGAGGAGGGGGTCGCTCTATCGATGGTGGCTCTTCGTGGGCAGAGTTCAGTCAGCTGTCCTTACAACCAAGCGGTGCGTAGCACCATCCCTCAGCAGGAGGAGGGGTAGTCAGAAGAGCCCACACCGATAATTTTTACGAATGCCTATGTCAAAGTTTACGTAGTTTTTGTCCAAAGCCTGCACCACCCGACCCTGGGTTCTCCGTCGGGATATCTCCAGTTGATACAGGCGACCCTGGGCGATGGCATAGCCGTAAAACACACCGTAAACATCATTGACATAAACATGGGCGGTACCGTACTCGTCACGTTTGAACGTGACATCAGCCGCTTGAGCGGAAAAATGGGATGAGAGAAGGTTGGTGATGGGAAGCTAAACGGCGAATCGTGAAGGTATGAGTGATCTCGTAAAATACTGTAATTATTATTTTGCGATACGTCACATTGCTTTCCGTACGCAAAAAAAATATCAGCTGTTAGAGCCGGACGTCAAATTGCTTTTTACTTAGCGATTGGCGACATTCATTGACTCGCGAATGACAGCAGGAGCTGTAAGTTTTTCCTCGCCGACTAAGTCTTCAGCGATTCCGGGCATTCGCCGTTTTGCTTTTAGGAATTGTATTATAATCAGAGCTGCACTGAACCCTATTGCTCAAATCAGCAGCTTACTTATGCCGGATGGCGCATTCGGTATTTTGACTGGCGTAAACGGTTGATACTTTAATGTGATTAAGCAGTTAATCATAACAAATGATCATCTTATGGGGCTGACTATTTCGCTGCTGACACCATATGTATCGTTTGCAGGTTTTCGCATTGAGCCTGATGAGGTGTAGACGAATATTTTATGTTGTTTTTTTTCGCTATTCTTGTTGATTGAACGTGAAGCAGGTAATGCGATTTTCGCTGCTGGAGTGTTTCTGGTTTGTTGTGCTCTGCGTGGCTTTCACAGCAGCCATGCTGCATGTAACGCTGCTCTAGTTTTTAGAGTGAGTTCAGCTTGCAGCGTGGGAAGGTGTTCAAGCGACAGCCGTTATAGACTGGGGGCCTCAGGCGAACGCTTTGAAGGCGCAAAAATCTGAGAGCCGGGTGCCCGTGCCTTCGAGCAACCTCATGCTTAATGACAGGCGACAACCAGGGAGCGATCTAGGCACTCAGAACCCGCTTGGGGTAACGGGGGTAGGATGATGCTTGCGTAAAACCGCGAAGCACGTGGTTGAAACTGCTTCACCAGAATGGCAACACTTACCTGTCTTGCCATCACCAAGTGATTGCCTGTGCAATCGGTGGTGTGACTTGCGTCGATGAATGCCGGCAATCCGGCTGCTACTCGCTTTTGTGGGTAAGCGGATGGCGAAGTCATCTTCCCGACCAGGAGATCAAGAGCGATAAGGGCAAAAGCGTCCACGATTTTTAAGCGGACGCAATTACCCTTAACCTCAGGATTCCCATGCGCCAACGCCACACCTACTCCAAAACCCTCAAAGCCCAAGTCGTTCAGGAATGCCAGCAACCGGGCATTTCCGTCTCCAGTGTCGCCTTGGGCACGGGGTCAATGCGAATGTCGTCCGTAGATGGCTTCCGCCCAGGCGCAATAATACGGTCGCGAACTTGCCTGCTTTTGTGCCCTTGCAATTCGCCACGACGTATCAAGCAAAGTGTGCGACATCGATCAGCATCCAGATACCGTACGAGCGAGGGGCTATGACCGTAATGCGGCCTGCTGCTGACCCGGTAGGGTGTCCGCTGACAATTTGGGCTCAATCACGAGAAAAACTCCCCTGTTGCTCATGAACTGGCGGAATGCATTACTGGTGTGTGTGGGCATAAAGGCGTTCAATAAGCGTTATGGCTTTCTGCTGGAGTCCGGCATTAGCCTTCCGTCAGGAGAAGAGCGCTTGGTAGCTTAGTCTCTAAGACGGAACCACGAGCAACGCGATTCAACGTTGCTCGTGAACATAGGTTTTAGATGAGTGCGTCGACATCCAGGTTGAAGGGAGATCCCACGACGCGCGCCCCCGTGATGGCCGCAATGGCCCGGTCATGGGTGTCAGCGGGTGGCGGAATCATCGCCCATTGTTCCTGTTTGATGTTCTCCGGGTGGGCTTTCCAGCGTGGCAGCATTTCTGCCTGCAACTCGGGCTTGCTGGTGAGAAGGCCGTAAACTTCGCTCTCGGCGACAGATGATGCACGCAAGCTGATCAGTCGATCACGGGTTATATTTAACCAGTAGAGTTCGTCAACAACAATGGCCCGCTCATTCTCGCCTCGGTAGTCGTATCCATCGCCATTCGACTCCGTCCTCAGCCTTTTTTCAAGTGTTTGTAATTGATCCGTCATACGGTCTAGCGCGGCCTTAATTCCGTCGAATTCGCGATCAGTGATTAGTGGCCGTTTCATCTCCTGTGATTCTTGCCAGCGGCGTAGAGTGGCCCAGCAGTTAGGAATGTAGCTGGCAACCATCATGTGATTGTCACTATTCAGGATTTGATGGAGGAAGTTTCCGCGAACAGGTAGCCCATCGGTTTCGCTCAAAGCCTTAGCGCACCCCTGATCGGTAATGGAGCTGCACATTGGGGTCCAGAGGACGGAAGACTCATGGCCATCCTCAAACTTCACCGGCATGAAATGGCGTAATGTGCCGTGATGTTCATAAGACCGCCCGGTAAAATTGACTAACCCGGTCGCAACTGCAATCGTTCCCACAACCGGATTGATAAGTATCAGTGCCGCCTTCCCTGCGAGAACCAAAGGTTTTTCGGTGTTCATCCACGTCGCCGGGACACTCGGCACCGGATCGTTATGATTCACTGTCCGATGATGGACCAAGGCGGCCGCCCCCTCGACAAACGTCTTGTCGGCGGCACGCGGGGAGCCGTAGGTGTAGAGCAAAATGTCGTAATTAAACCCATTCCGGCGCCGCAACATCTCAGACAACAGCAAGGTAATCGCCCCGCCCAGGCTATGCCCGGTAATGACGATTTTTTGCCCGCTATGGAATTTCTCTAAGTAGTCGGTAACGAAACCCTGGATGGCCTTGGCTGCGCCATAAAAGCCGTTATGCACCTTGCCTACCCCTTCTTTGAAGGGCACCTGTTCGGCGTCTATGTCGCGAAGTATATCCGCGCCCTCGGCGGTGCCCCGAACAGCAATTAAAATCAGTTCGTCGTGATGTGTAATAAAGGCCTGGGTGTTCGTACCGCCTTCTCGCTGACTGTCGTCGAAGAAGTGGAGGTTGGCCGGATTTTCCTGTTTCTCACCCAATGCTGGATCGTTGACGAACGGATACAACTCTGGATCAAACGGCATAATTTCGAGGCGTTTGGAGTAAGGCACTTCCTCGTACAGCGGGTAATACGCCTTACCTCCGGCTTGAGCGGTGTCCACCTGCCAAAGCTCGGCAAAACACGGCAGCGCCTCACCAAACCAGTTACCACTGGCAGGTTGCAACGGAAAACCCACGCTGTTGGTCGTCACTGGCTGGGTCTCGGGACGTTGGCCAAACGGGCTATAGCTCAGCGTGGCCATCAGGGCCAACTGGTACAGGTTGAGCGCGCAGAACTCATTTGCCGTCGAGAGCGCAGGCCGCAAAGCCCGCAGCGGGCGCACCTCCAAGACATGGTGTCGATTCGACAGCAAGGCAATACCCTTGGGCGCGCTCGGCGGTGGCGAAAAACCCAGCTCCGCCGTACCGGTATCGGTCGAGGTGATGGTCGCGCTCGTTGCCCCCTCAATGCCGCTCTGCATCTTTACCTGCGATTCAGCCTGATAAAGCTTAAAAATATGGACGTTGGGCGGAAAATGACGTTCGACTGTCGGCGGCAAGTGCGCGTGAAAGGCCACCAGCTCACTGACTTCCACTTGCACAAACACCGCGCCTGCCACCTTGCCTTGTGCAGGATTGGCCAGCGTGCGCTGACCGGACTTATTGAAAAAACGCGTTTTTTCGGCGCGCACCTGGAGTTCGGTGATTGGCAGCGGGTAGTGCGGCCTTGTTTTTAGATCCTTATAAAGCTCGTCTTTACCCTTATAAGGCTCTACCAGTGTGAGCACTATCGGGCCGTTAAAATGATGCTCCACCTTGCCGTTACCGCTGGCGTCGAGCTGACCGGTGTAGAACATGGCTTCGTAATCGGTGGCCTCAAAGATCAAACCGGCATAGGGCGTACCGTCCCCAAACTCATCCACCAGTTGAAAACTGGTCCAATGTTCGCGCAGTGGGCAAGCGTGAATCTTGTCGCTCATAAACGGCTTATGCTGCTCTTTTAGCGCAGACACACTCATGGGGTGACTTCCTTGTTCTCGGTACAGCCGGGATAAATGGTGCAGGTGTCACGTCCATCCGGCATGCGGAAGGTGCTGAAGTCGGTGTAATTGCCATTGCAATAGGCATGTTGATCTTCAAAGCCTTTGCCCATGCAGCGTTTCCAGCCACCGGGTACCTGGACCCACGTGTCTCCCCAGCCGGGTTTTTCCTCATCGGCCAGTTTGATCGTGAGGCGTACGGTTTTGCCCGGTAGTTGATCCCGAGTGAACACCGTAAACGGATGGGCTTTAGTGACGTTGCCCTGGGCATCGGTGTTTTTGCATTCGAGGATTTTTACAATGCGACGTAACTTACCGACTGTACGAAACAACCACTGACACTGACCGGAGAACGCGCTTTTGCCGGCCGCATTGAACGTGCCTTTCGATTGCACCAATGCCTCATTACGCACCGCAATCCATGCAGTATCGGAGCTGCGGTCCCCCCAGTCCTCACCATAGATCCCCGTGACCTTGATCTCCACTAGATGCAACGCCAGTGGGCAACCACTGACGGTGCGGTGCAGCACGATGTCAGCGGCGGGTTTGTATTCTTGGCCCTCCATATTAAAACCGAGCTGCGTATTTTTGCCGCCAGGGACGGTGCAGGTTTCCCCCTTGGCGGGAACATATGTTGCCAAGACCGAGAATTTGAAACTCAGCGGAAAATCGGGGGTAAAGGTAAAACTGTCGGACTTGCCAGTAGCTGCACACCCCACATTCAGGGCTAAACAACTGGTGAGAATCAGGTGTTGAATGGTGTGTTTCATACGTCGGCGTCTCCCTGCCAATACAGTACTTCCTGATAGACCCTTTCAAAGTGCGTCGTCGGCGTTTCGTTGGATTGAGGGACCCACGACTTGGGCTGGATGTAATTCGCAGCCTGCAAGTTGTGCATCAACAAAAAATGGAGTTGCTCAGGCTCCTGCCATTCCCAGCTGCGGGCCAAGTCGAGCTGGGCGCGTAGCCAAGTATCAATGTCTCGCTGGCCCGCTAAATTGGCCACAGCGTCGGTGTGCTCGGATACCAGGTAACGGCGAACATTGTCGAACTGCACGCCGGCAGAAGTGGCCTCCGGCGTAGGAACGTTCAGCCATGCGGGGTCGACCGGCAACGGGTGCAAGCCGGGGTACAAATTGTCGGTGACTGTCCATTGTTCGGCCTGCCAGTAACAGACGCTGAACATTGGCCCCAGGAGGTCCGGGAGCTGCTGGGGTTGTAGATGTACCAGGGCACGACCCAATACACGATTATCGTGAAAGCGATAGAGCGCCTGATTCGGTCGCTCGCCGGTCACCAGGCGCTTACGCCAGTGCGTCGTTAACACATCAAGGTCACCGTCATGAGCACTGGCTAGCCAACCCCAATGGCGCTCAGGCGTCTTGAGCAGAGCCTCGATGGCGGGATGTGCTAGTGACTCCACTTGAAACAAATAGGGTCCGGCGTTCGCCATAGGCTCCGCAGGCGTTCCGATGTAGAGGTTGCAGTACTGGTTGAATCCCAGCCCCTCTATCAGCGCATTGCGTTCATCCCGTTGGCCGACAGAGTCCAGCACCAAGTACAGGCTCCGCCCCATCTGAACTTGTTCCTGTTGCCATTGTTCAGGCGTATTCATGCGCTTTCTCCGATCGTGCATTGCCCATTGAGACACGCCTCACACAGAGGGCAGTAATCTGCAGCGCGTTGTTTGCTGGCAGCCATGACGGACAGCGAATTGGCGATGATCGCTTGTGGTGCGATTGCCAGTGCCTGTGCGGCCTGAAGCGGCGCTATACCTACTATGGGAGCACCGCCCTGGACGATGGGCACGCTGCTGAAAATTCCGCCGGGGGTGATGAGAATGTGCTGACCGCCCGCCTGGAGTGTCAGGCTCGCACCCGCGTTGATCACCACGTTCGCGGCAGTGACATGGGCGTGAGGGCCTGCCTGGATCACCAGCGTCCCGCCCGCCGTGGTGCTGCTGTTGCCGGTGATGGATATCAGCTCGTTAGCGCCGATCAGCGTGTTGCGCTGACCTTGTGTGGTATGCCGCTCGTCACCCTTGATCAGGCTGGAACTGTTCTTATCGACCTGTTCTGATCGGTCATTGCCAATCAGGCTGTGGCTGTCGCGGGTGATCTGTTCACGGCGGTCGTTACCAATCTTGGTGTCACTGTCATTGAGGACCAATTGCTCGATATCGCGCTGGGCACGCAGGTAGATTTTTTCCTGCCCCGCCCGGTCTTCAATCGACAGTTCGTTGTAACCGCCACTGTGCGGCGAACTATGGCTGCGCATCACGGTTTTAGTTTGGTTCGCGGGCAAAGGGTACGGTACAGGCATGACCTTGTTAGGCACGCACCCTGTGATTAACGGGTGGTCAGGATTACCCTCCAGGTAGGTCACCACCACTTCCATGCCGATGCGCGGGATCGTCACTGCACCGAAGTTCTCACCCGCCCAACTGGAGGACACTCGCAGCCAGCAGCTGCTCTTGTCGCTGCCCAACTCGGCGCGATCCCAATGGAACTCGACCTTCACCCGTCCATATTCATCGCAGAAAATCTCCTCGCCGACAGGTCCCGTCACGCGTGCGGTCTGGCTTACGAGCAGCGAGGGGCGGGTGACCAGCAGCGGACGATAGAACACGTCCCACGGAATGGCGCTGAAACGGTTGCGATACCCCTGAGTAAAACCGTCATTGGGCTTCACGTCGCTGCTAATCACTTCTTCCAGCACCTGCGGCTGTTTGCCTTCGTGCTCGACGCTCAGCAGCAACCACAAGTCGTTGCACGAACGACGGGGATGCTCGACCAACTTAAAAAAGTGTCCGCTGCGCAACGTGGGCTGATCGCTTTTTCCTTCGGCCAATTGGTAGTCGGCGCGGTGCCGCTCCAGCGCCTGCCGGGCCAGTTGCTTGCCACGTGGCTCGCTATTGATCAGCAGCGGCGAACGATAGTCCTCCAGCGCTGGCGTGAACTCGGCGCTGAACTGGCCTTCCAGCAACAGGCTAGGCCGTTGGAAGTCGTAATCGCGACGGGTGACTTGACTGGTCCGTGTGCTGACACGCTGGGAGAAGTGCTTGACCACCGGTTCATCCGCCACCTGACCGGAGCCTGGCTGATACGGTGTATCGCCGAGCGTAGGGAACCAGGCTTGATCGTCGGTAAAGACCAGCTGATGTCCTTGCGCACTGTGCTGGTGGTGCCAGGCAATACCCTCTTCACTGCACAGACGCTGGACGAAGGTAAAATCGCTTTCCCCGTACTGTGTGCAGTACTCACGCTTAGGGCTGTCGCTGACTTGGAAGGTAAAGGCATCGGGTTGGATGCCGTGGCCCTGAAGGACCTGGGCAATGATTTGCGCAACCGTCAGTTGCTGAAAGATCCGTTGCTGGTGACTGAACTGCAAGTAATGCAGGGCCGGGACCAGTGTCAGGTGATACCGGGTCAGCCGCTTGCCCGCATCTCCGACCCAGACATCTTCGATACGCCCGTGAAGGCCTTCGCCAAAGACACCGAAGCGCAGAAACGCGGGTTGGCTGAGCAGGCTTTCCAGATCAAAGTCAGGGGACTCGCTGACCAGTTCAATATGAATCGCGTACAGCCTGCTAAGGGCTTCGATACCCTTAAACGCGAGCACCTTGAAATCGTGACGAACAGCAGGAATCAGTAGCGCGAAGTGCGCCGTATTGGCAGGAGCGAACATATCCGTGTCCTTTAGTTCGTCGCGTGGTTAGACGAACGCATCAGTGTTTGCCGTCTACCACGTCGATTTTTGCACGGTAGGTAGGATGTTGATGAGCGAGAGCAAAGCGAACACCGCTACTGAAATGAGCGCGCATAAAAGCCTTGGCTTGTTAAGTGCAAACAACGGCGCGCAATAACACTTGTCGAGGTCTCTACTCCCTCGCCATTTCCTGATTAATTATTCGCCCTGTCCGTTTGGCGGGGGCGGGCTACGATGAATGCTCGCCCCATGAAAATATCGCCCGTTTGCGCCAATCTTTCGACCGAGTGTGCCAGTAGCACCAGTACAGAGGCCGCCGACGCTGTTATTCACTATGTGGTCAGTCGGGTGCCAGCAATATCTCCGGCCACCCTGACTGACGCCTCAAAATGCAGTCGTCCGATTTTCAGACCTCAAGGCGATGCCAGGGGGGCAACTTTTTTGCAGACCCTTGGCAGGTGGCGGGAGTATTCCGGCGCACTTGGCCGCGTCAGCGCATACAATCAGCAGGCGGGAATGTGGATCAACGTAACGGCAACCGCTGGTGGCTTCACGGCCATGCACGGTAGGACATATACAAGACAAGAAAGCACTGACGAAAGGGGGGGGAGCCAGGTGCTGCTGGAGGAGGGGAGCCGCTTGTTTCTCCTGGGCGGGATGCAACGCACGGATACCCTTGATCTTCTGGCGCACGGCGGGCGTTTTGGTGGGATCGGGGAAGCCCTTCGTAATGTGCCATTGGGCGAGGGCGGCCAGACGCTGCTTCAGCGTGCTGATGGTGTGCTTGTCCGCGTACTCGGCGAGGTAGCGCACGATGCCATCGCCCGTCGTGGGGAGAAAACCACCCCAAGTCACTTCGAAATGTTCCACCGCCGCACGGTAGCTGCGCCGGGTATTTTCCCGGGTGCCGGCCTGCAGGTAGAGATCCGCCTTATTCATCTCGTTCTTACGGCCAAACGTACCTTTTCCCACGCTGGAAAAAGCGAAAAACAGCTCTATGATGCGATAACGCTCCATTATTTGATCATATAGATTTGATTTTTGTGACTGCTTTTTTAGCTAATGTAAGATGTAATTATGGTTTACGTTTTACGCTACGAAATCGTAGCAGACGGCATAGCAGGTGGCGGTATAAACAAGGCAGTTGTCCAGATAACGCGAGATGTTCTGATCGCTCGATGTGTAAATCCAAGCATCAACGCTGTGCGGGTAGAGCTAGGAAATACTGGCTCTATGACGACAATTGCCCGATATCTAGGCGAACTCGGGAAGGCAGATCCACTCCCGAAGGAACGCCGCGAACGCTTGAGTAATGAGCTCAGCGTTCTGGTTGGCCAGTTGGTGGATCGCATGCTGGAGGAAGGCGCAGAAGAAGTTGCCGAAGCCCGATCTGAGCTCGATCAGCACCGAGCGTCAGTCAATGAACAGCTTGCGCAGACTCAAGCCACCTTGGCGGACTTGCAGCGCCAACACGAAGTCCTTCGGGCAGCGCTCAACGTCCAGGCATCTGAGCTGAGTACATGCCAGAGCAGCTTGCAATCTCAGCTCACTCGCAACGCTCGTCTGAGCCAGAGCTGCTCTGACCTGGAGCTACGGGTGCATGAGAAAGACGAGCAGATCCGCTCCCTGGAAGAAAAGCACCTACATTCACGCGATGCGCTGGAACATTACCGCAACGCGGTCAAGGAGCAGCAACGACACGAAGGACAGGTGCAGCAAGTTCAGGTTGAGCTACGACAGATCCAGCAGACGTTGATGCTTAAGCAGGATGAACTGACTCGCCTCAACAGAGATAATGAGCGCCTACTGAGTGAGGCTCGCCAGCAGAGCAAAGCGGTCGCGACGCAGGAAGATTCGGTGCTTCGATTGGCCAGTGAGATTGCTGACATGAAGACAGCAGTTGCCAAGGCAGACGGGGCGAAAGAGGCGAAAGAGGCG
>Ga0182005_1000952_pt1 | contig 12629 bp, 18 predicted proteins | sample Sormic07211103_1_FD_123021 | JGI IMG/M metagenome (GOLD analysis project Ga0182005, IMG submission 123021) | Rhizosphere microbial communities from Sorghum bicolor, Mead, Nebraska, USA - 072115-103_1 MetaG | ecosystem: Host-associated > Plants > Roots > Rhizosphere | place: USA: Nebraska...
ACTGGAAAAACAAAAATAAAAATGAACCATTGATCGCTCATCTGACCCGTTTCTGGGATGTGGAGACGCCTTATGCTAACGCCCTTGATTAAAGGCATTTCTTTTGGTGTCTTCATTTTTTCAGTTTTGTTGAACGGAGTTCCGGCCATGGCCTATCCAACCTTTACCTGCGCCTATGAAAAAGACCATAACCCGCCGCTGGATGTCGAAGCAGAAAGCTGGTTCCAACAGGCTCGCGCTATGGAGAAGGCACGAGGGGTTAAAGACTGGCGTGCCATCGTCGAACTTTACGAAAAAGCCATTGGCAAAGACCATTGGAAGGCGATGCATAACCTGGCGGGACTTTATCGCACTGGCTGGCCAGGACAGCCTGGCGTTGAGCAAAATACCGACAAGATGCTCGACCTCTACGAGCGCATGGTCAAGCTTAAAGTCCCGCTGGGTTATTACAACTGGGCCGTGGTGGTTGAGAATGGACAAGGGGTGTTGAAATCGGATCGCATGGCCAGTTCTTATATGTTCCAGGCCGCTCAATTGGGTAGCCCATTGGCGCAGGTTCAAATCGGCCAATATCTCGCTTTTGCATTGCCTAGGGACCAGCAAGATGATGACATGGCGGAGCTTTATTATCGTTGCGCGGGAGCGCAGGGTAACCCCGATGCCGTAGAGGAAACTGCAAGTTTTTACAAGATAGCTAAAAAGAACAATCCTCGATCCTTGTTTTATTATCAGCGAGCCGCATCACTGGGCAGCCCCACTGGATTAAGTAACTTACAAGGCGCGTTCGATTCGCAACCTGACCCATTATATAATTTTGGTTATAGTCCGGATCAAAAACTTTATACATTATATTCTGATCTATGGGTGCAGGTTCGTGACAACCCAACTCTTCGCTTCCCTAATCTTATGAACGACCACCCTCTTCCACCTCACCCTGAGCAAGGTTATGACGCGGAGCACCCAGAAAGCAGACCGGAAATCTGAGTGACGAAGTTAAATCCAACCGCGACGATTTAATTTAGTGCGTCGCGGTAGAAAAAGCCCTACCCAAAAGCGCTGCAATGGCTTTTTGAGCCATGCTAGTGAACAAGATACAATAGCTAAAGGACCTGCACGATGCGTAAATTCTTGGGAGTATTGGCGGCTGTGCTTTTTGCCATTTCGATATTCAGTGCCTTGCTGTGGATGGGCGGTGTTGCAGGCAGCGTGACCGGAGGTGGGGGGAGTACCGACGATTTTGACTTTCTCGTTACCGCGGCGAAGATTTTGTTTATCTTGAGCCTAATACTCGCAGCGGTGGCTTTTGGCTGGCCGAAAGCATCAAAATTATAGAACGATCAATTTTAATCTCAAGAACAGGGCTAATCAAGCAAACTTTCACCCTTCTTTAATGGGCAGAATTTTTTATATGTAAGTTGGCGGTATTTTCCCGGGCAAAAACAACAACCTTCTTTTAAATGGCCCCGCAGCAGACAGCACTTTTTGTTGTTAGCGAACTGTACTGCCACAAGAGCGATCAGCGAAAGATCTGGTAATGGTTAGCCAGGAAGTACAATTATCACTATCTAAAACAGCCCTCCCAATGCATCGGGCTTCCAATTCATGATCACCAGTTCTCCACTCAACTCTGCCTTTCCTTGACGCTGATTAGTATTGCAGTAGCGGATATCCAGCGTTTCGAAGTGGAAGCCCTCGAACACCCGGCGGATATCCGGATGATCGTTAATGCTGACCATCACCTTACCTTTGCAACGGCGCATGAAGTCGGCCATCCGCTCGTAGTTCTCGAACGGAAAGTCAACGCCATAGCCGGCGGTCTGCCAGTAAGGCGGGTCCCTGTAATGAAAGGTGTGGGAACGGTCCTGCAGGTAAAAGAATCGGGCGGCGCGCTGAATGTCAGTAAGGGTTTCGGGGCGGGTCATCTTCTGCCACTCGAACACTTGGCGCGAGCTGAGTGCCCATTTGAACTGGCGCACAAACTCCTTCAGGTGGTTCTGCACGACGCGGTACAACGCCACCAAGTCGCCGTTGATGTCGTTGAGGACTTCAACCGGCGCGGCTTGGGGTCGCATGAAGTAGAGCGCGGCACCGCCGGCAAAGACTTCAACGTAGCATTCGTGTGGAGGAAAAAGCGGGATGAGACGATCGGCGAGACGGCGTTTGCCGCCCATCCAAGGGATGATGGGTGTAGACATAGAGTGCAAGACCTTTACTGTATGGATAAACAGGTACTGGCTCGCCGCGCTTCGTGCACGGAGTAAGAGCCTTGGCTGGACTTGCAGGGGCAATCTGCAGGGACGGCGGACGGGTTGGATGTTGATGCATCCAACCCGGCCGCTCTTTTTCACTTCGGTGTTGAGACTTCTTTAGCGTAGGCCTGGCAGGCCGCCAAGGCGATCAGTCCTTGGTCGCCGGCATCGGTAATGCCGATAATTCGTTGAGCATGCGCTGGGTCAAGTGGGGCTCTTGTGGCGCCATGAACCACGCCGCTGGCTGCGGGGGTGGATGATATTGCGCAGCCAGTGGCGGACTCGGTGGCGTCGAGTAGGACTGACAAGCGCACATCAGCAGTGGCAAGGCGGTCGCGCAGGCGACCTTGATCACGTTGGGCATCGCTTAACGCTCGGTAGTGGGTTTGCTCACTGGCGGAAAGCCGCTGCTCGAGCGCAAGGCGCTCGTCCTGTTCGGCACGTTGTTGCGCGGACGAGACCAGCATCAGTTGGTTGAGGGTGTCGGCGTGCAGCTTGGACTGCTCCGCCAGTTGCTGGCCGTAGTGCCAGTCCTGTACTTGCCAGGCCAACGCGGCGGAACCACCGGCCACGACGACCAGCAGCGCGCCGATGGCAAACAGCCGATACGGCGCAGGGATCAGGTCGACGAGACGCATAGCACCGCCCTCGCCCGCTCCCACAGCAGCAGTCGATCTGCCAGGCCATTGATTTTTCGTGTAATCGCTTCGAAATCATCCCGATCGGCCAGCGCGTTCAGCTCGCGCCCCCCCCACCAAAACCACGCGGCGGATTCGGTGGCCCATTGCGGCAGCTCCAGCAGTTCAGGCGTGCGTAGCAGTCGCTCATCCCCAAACAGGGCCAGGCTGCAGCGCAGGTAATTACTGTGGCCGGTGATCTGGATCAGACCGCGACCGCGATAGCGCTGGCCATCGCCTTCGAGCTCCGGCGTGTTGCTCAGCTTCGCCGCTAGATTGCCGGTGTCGTACTTACTCAGGTACTGCTCGCCGCCCAGTTCGCGGACGTACTGCAGCTGACCCGACTCATGGCCGACCTGTGCCAGGAACGCGGCCTGTCGTTTCGGCGTGTTGATTTGCCGGTTCGCCATGGCGGCGTTGAGGGCGGAAACAAAAACGCCCACTTGGCGACGGGTGTTGGGCATGATGCGTTGCAGCTGTTGCTCAGTGATGGCCATACAAACTCCAGGCATTAAAAAACCGCACGTGGCGGCCGGGGATATGCGGTTGCGGTTACAGGGGCACGACCTTGAGCGGCTTCGCGACTTTCTTCGGCTTCTTGCCCTTGGCTTTCGCCTTGCCATGCTTGCCGCCATTGCACTCGACCGTGGGTGACCAGCCGGCTTGGGTGTAGACCTGCTCGACGGAGTCGGTCAGGTATTCGCCATCGAGGCCGACCTTGAAGCCCTGGGCAATGATCGGACGCTCGGCATACAGGTCCGTGCGGCCGGGCATCTCAAACCGTACGCCCGCGCTCGATCGGTTGAACGCCGCCAAGCGTGCCTTGGCGGCGGATTCGGCGGCGGTTTTGTTGTGGTAGATATGCCGATCGGTATGCACCGAGGGCAGGCCGACCGGTAGGTCGTAATTCTCCAGCGACACGACCACCAGCTTTCCGGTGTTCTTGTCCAGGTGCTTCGCCCCCACTGACTTGTGCGTGTTGCGATCGCCCAGGTTGAACTGCCAGCGACTGACGTCACTGCGCGTCAGGGTGATCGCGTCGAAGCTCTTGCCGCTGACCGTCTGCCCACCTTGACGCGGAATCACCAACAACTCGCCATCGGCGACCTTGGTCGTGCAGTCGTATTGCTTAGCCAGTCGGGTGATGAAATTGAAGTCGGATTCGCCTAGCTGGTCCGCCCGCGCGACCTTGAGAACTTTTCATTGGTATTGAGAGCTTTTGATTGGCCTATTGGGGCGAGCAGACCTATCGTTGCTCTCGCGAATGGGGAAGTATCACTCTGAGCCACTGCATCTGGCGCGACCGGCCTCCTGCCTGGCGCATTCGGTAGCGCATCTCAAAGGGCAATTTTTTACCCTAATTACCCAGATCACAGGATAACGACGACCTGCTCAATATTGATTTCGGTTATTCGGCTATTTTTTAGGAAGATCATTTTTCAGAACGGCAAACGGGGTACTAGGGATGTCGAATTACGCAACGCTACGCCACAAATATTTACTCGCCGTGGACCGCAATTTGCGAAGAACTCCGATTTTAAGGAAAGCTGCACAAGGGATTATCGAGAGCCTCGATCTTTTTTTAGACCTTCCAATAAAGTCGTTTACTGACCTTGACGGGCTGGAGATGCCCTACTTATCGCTTGGACGGATCGAAGTGGACCAGTTTCGGCCGAGCCAAATTGAGAATTTTGTTGCGGGCAACGACGGACTGATGTTTTCGATACATATCGTGCTGGATGAAGCGGCGGATCTGTTCCCCAAAGCGTACATTTGCTTTAACTTCACAGTTGATGAAACAAATGGCATTTTGACTGTGACCAGTCATTCTGCGGTTGGCGGCCCCTTTATCATCAACGGATCGGATTTTAGTCCTGTTTCAGAGCACATCTACAATGTTGTTCTTGCCGAGCTAGGCACATTCGATTGGCAACCGACTGCTGCGGGTGTAGACCTTGGCGCAGAAGTTGGGAGATGCCCCGTCCCAGGTGCTGTACTGACGCCGGTACCGGAAAAAATGCCCCTAACCGGAAAAACATTTCTATCGAAAAGGGCGCCCGCCACTGTGAGCCATGCCTACAATAAGTCAACCGACACAAGGAGCACGTCAGATGCAAATGAGTGAAGCGGTAGTGTTGACGGAAGTTGAAGGCATGCGGAGGCCAACAAGCGGCTGACGGCGGGCTGGCGGTTGTTGGCTGTGACGGTTAAGGCCAGCCCGGCGGATAACTACCAATACACGTATTACGTGCTGGGCAAGCCGGCCGAGCTGCCGAGCCAGTTACCGGAAGGCGGTGGCGCAATCCCGGCTCCAGGTCGCGGACTTCACTTTCGATTTCGTACAACAATTGGATAAAGCGTAGGGCCTGCTCGGCGAGCACGCTCTTGTTCGTGGCATGCAGTTCGAAGAACTTGCGCCGCGCATGGGCGATGCAGCCGATCTCGGTCACGCCGAGTTCAAAACTGGCCTTGTAGCCACCAAAATCATCACAAACCAGTTTGCCTTTCCAGCCATGCAGGAAGTTGCGAGCATACTCAACGGCACGGCTGGAGCTGAAGTCATACACGACAGCCGCCGTTTCGCAGAACTGGCTGGTGGTGTAGGCCCAGACATAGGAACGATGGGTTTTCTTCGAACCCGGAGCAAACATCTGTACCGGCGTTTCATCGACATGAATGACCTGCTGTTCAAGTATGACGTTGCGTAACGCATCAACCAAAGGTTGCAGTTGCATGCCTGTAGCACCAACCCATTGAGCTAAGGTTGAACGTGGGATCGCCAAACCTGCTCGACCGAAAATCGACTCCTGACGGTAAAGAGGCAGATGGTCGGAAAACATCGCGATCATGACGTGGGCCAGTAGCCCGGCAGTCGGGATGCCCTTGTCGATGACCTGTGCCGGAACCGGCGCCTGGATCAGCGTTTCGCAGTCATCGCAGACCCATTTGCCCCGGACATGGCGTTCAACGGTAAACACGCCAGGCGTGTAGTCCAGCTTCTCGCTGACGTCCTCACCGATACGCTTGAGGGCGCAGCCGCATGGGCAGTGAGTCTTGTCCGGTTCGTGATGGATCAGTGTGCGCGGAAACTCTGCCGGCAACGCAGTACGCTTGGGCTTTTGCTTTTTCTCGGTTGCCATTGGCGGTGTTTGCAAGGCTTGAAGATCAGCCTCAATCGCTGCGATATCAGTATCGATCAGGTCATCGAGCAAGCTGGCCTGCTCAGGATTCATCTGCTCACTGCGCTTGGCAAACTTCAAGCGCTTGAGTTGCGCGATCTCGTGAGTCAGCTTCTCGATCACCGTTTGATCGCGGTTGATCTTCTTGCCCATCGTTTCGACCGTCTTGCCCATTATCTCGACTTGCGACAGCAACTGCACAGCGAATGCACGCAGTTGCTCGGGGGACATTTGATCGAAATTGGGCGAAGAAGTCATGCTGCGGATTTTGCCAGAGCAGGCAGTTCGCGGCGATAGACCGATAGGCTAATGGCAGCTCTTAAAAGCAGTGTGATCGTGCCGCCAGAACCCACGCGCTGCCATGGCAGGCCCAGTACCAAGGCTTGAAGTTGCTCGGCATCCAACTCCATTTCAGAGCCATGCCGAATGCCTGGCCAGTGAAATGCCTTGATTCAACCGGCGAGCCGCCAGCCAAATGCCGAAGCCGTCATGCACCAGAACTTTCATCCGAGTGGCGCGGCGGTTGGCAAACAGATAAGCACAGTGCGGCTTCGCCGCACCGAACACCGCGATCACCCTAGCCAACTCTGTCTCGGTACTGGCACGCATGTTCATCGGGCCGGTGGCGAGCCAGATGGAATCGATGCGGATCATTGAGCGAGTCCACGGATGAATCGGGCGCACCCTTCAGGATCAGAGGTTGGCCACTTCACCGTGAGCATTTGCTGGGCAAGCGGTAATTCAATGATGGCCAGCGCTTCGGTCTTTCGTTTCGGTTCGACTTTCAAAGGAATGAAAGCTGGCAGCGCGACGGCCTGCGGATTACGGTACAGCGGGATCCACCGGCGAACGACATTGGCGTTGATGCCCTGCGTCATCGCAATAGCCGCCACGGAAACACCGGGTTGTTCGCACTCTTGGACGACTTGGATTTTGAAGGACTTCGGGTAAGACTTACGTTCACGCATGGCGATCCTGACGTTAAGGGTAATTGCGTCCGCTTAATACGCGGACACAATCGCCCTTATCGGCTTGGCTCGGAAGGTGTGTTCGCCGCCCCCTTACCGCCGATCTAACTACACAAGGCGCGTTCGCCGGACGCTTAGTGCGCCAGTTAAAGCTGGCGGAGGATAGTCGATGAAAGTTCGATACTGGTAAGAAATGGCGAATCAACCAGGCTCGAGTCATGCATGTTCCACCGTGAGGTGCAGGGTGAAGCGTTGACAGGGGAAACCGATGGGCCAGCCATTGAGCCGCGTAATCAGGAATTCGGGGTGCCGATGCTGTTGAGCGAAGCAGAAGGCAATACGGAGCATGGCGTTATACGCCAGTCATGCTCTGATCCCGCGCGGTCGGAGACCCTGTGCACGTCGGGAAGTCCTTCGCACAGAAACTGGGAGATCTCAGCGGTGCCCAGTGCGCAAGCACCGGGCGGAGCAGGAAAGGCCAAAAGCCGTAACCCTGCTGTCCACGTCGCTGAGAAGTCGGATACGTCCGTAGTACCTGAGAAACCATCGAACAAAGGGCCTGGCCCTGCGGAGATAGTGGAGGAAAGGGACGTAGTCAAGGGAAACACCAACAGGCCTCCCGCGCCCCGGACATCAGCTGCGCGTCGATGGGACTTGAAGGTGTACGTGAAGCAGCCCGAAAGAATAAGGGCTTGTAGTTCACGGCATTGCTGCACCACGTCACACCGCAATTACTGGCGCAGAGCTTCTATGCCCTGCGCCGGGATGCAGCAGTGGGCGTGGACGGCATGTCGTGGCGAGAATATGAAGAAGGTCTTCTCCAGCGGGTGACTGATTTGCACGCAAGGCTTCACAGTGGAGCCTATCGGGCAACGCCGTCGCGGCGGGTCTATATTCCCAAAGCCGACGGTAGACTGCGTCCGCTGGGCATTGCCTCTCTGGAGGACAAGATCGTACAGCAGGCAGTAGTCACTGTTCTGAATGCGATCTATGAAGCGGACTTTCTTGGATTCTCGTATGGGTTTCGACCGGGACGTAGCCAGCACGATGCGCTGGTTGCGTTGACGATCGCGCTCAAGGGCCAGAAGGTAAACTGGATATTGGATGCGGATATCACGTCGTTCTTTGATGAGATCGATCATGAGTGGATGCTGATGTTTCTGGGACACCGGATTGCAGACCGGCGCCTGCTCGGGCTTATCTGCAAATGGCTTCAGGCGGGTGTGATGGAAGACGGCCGTAGAGTGGCTGCGACCAAGGGGACACCCCAAGGCTCAGTGATATCGCCTTTGCTGGCGAATATCTATCTTCACTACGTGCTGGATCTTTGGGCAAGGCAGTAGCGGTAACGGCATGCCCGTGGCGATGTAATCATTGTGCGTTACGCGGACGACAGCGTGGCGGGTTTCAGGACGCAATGGCAGGCTCAGCAGTTTCTGGCGCAATTGCAGGAACGATTGGCTAAGCTCGGTTTATCGCTCAACGCCTCGAAGATACGACTGATTGAATACGGTCGTTTTGCTGCGAGAAATCGTAGGAAGCGAGGCTTAGGTAAACCGGAAACGTTCGACTTTCTGGGCTTCACCCACTGCTGTAGTGTCAGCAGGCGTGGCGACTTTCAAGTGCTGCGCCTGACGGTCAAAAAGCGTATGCGTGCGACGCTGCTGGTTATCCGTGATGAGTTGAAGCGCCGGCGTCATGAACCCATCCGGGTTCAAGGGCAATGGCTCACTCGGGTTGTGCGTGGTTACTTCAATTACCACGCCGTGCCAAGAAACTTAAAGCGACTGAGTGGCTTCAGGAAAGCCATATGCCGATATTGGCGTCAGGCTCTCGGGCGGCGCAGCCAGGGAAATCGGCTGCAATGGTCTCGCTTTGGGTTGCTGACCAACCATTACATACCAGACCCAAAGAATGCACATCCTTACCCTGAGGATCGCTTCGCGTCACGTACCCAAGGCAGGAGCCGTATGCGGTAGTTCCGCACGTACGGATCTGTGCGGGGGCGGCAGGTAACTGCCGTCCCTACCGCGACCACTAAGACGGGATTGCTGAGCGAATATCAGGTGACAGCCAAGCCTGTGGCCCAGGGCGATCGAGTAAAGGCCTTGGCACCGGACGAGGGCGAAATAACAGAGAAAAAACGGTATGTAAGCTGCTAGCCGAGACGGAAATGACTTTTAGCGCCGAAAATTGGATTGGGTGGTGCCTGCTGCTTTCTGAATTACGCCACATCTTCCGGCATGCCATCTGCGCCAAACATAAAACCGAGCTCTTCCAGCTTTGCGCGCGCGGCGTGATGGATTACCCCTCGTTTCCGTACATCAGACTCTAACAGTCTAAGCAGCGTTGATTGGCTGACATTGGCGTTATGCACCACCTCCATACGTGTGCCCCAAAATTTGTCACTCGCAAAGCGATCCAATATTTCTGCATCTGCATCCGGATTCATGGCAGCCGCCGCGCGGATGCCTTGATTGGGGTCCGTTAGAAAGGGTGCCAGTTCTGCTGCATTGGCTGCACCTATAGCAGCAATGTAGCGGTGCGCCTCTGCATTTTTTTGTTCAGACGTCTTTCTAGCCATAAATCTCACAAAAGAATAATGTTGGGATATGGATCACAGAAGTGCAACTTCGGCTGCAGATCGGATCAACGTATATGTGCTATTTGTTGAGCTATTTTTTCGCTCATACCGTCAGAAACTATACACCTGCCATCGTCAACGTAGCGGAACCACCCCGCTCGAATTCAGATACACCCTAGCTATTAAGACACTGCAGCTAGGATGGTGTTCTGACTTCGATCAGACCGCATGTTTGGCGGTTCCACTACGACATCATCGAATGCTAATTATTACTTAGTCGGCTTATGAACTGGAAGCGTTGGATGCTTCGGTTGGTTTTCTGGGTTTACATGACGGCGCCTATCATCCTTACCATCATCGCGTGCTGGTTTTGGTCCTGGCTTGATATGAGTCAACACTTTCTATCCTTATGTTTAAATTGAGATTTAGGTTTTGAATGCAAAGCAGAAATTCTTCTGCACTATGAATTAAAGCCACCTCGCAAACAATTGAATTGTACTAAAACTAGCTAAAGTAAAGCAATAGCTAAGACATGCCAGCCAACTATAAAAAATGCAATCCTTTAGTTGTAACGACAATGAAAAACCGCATATTATCGACTACTACCAACGGATTCTGAACGAAGACCTGCCCTGTAGATCAGAGTAACCATTGAGAAGCCAACGCATGCCAACCCCTGCTAAAATGTGTGAGTCGTATTAAATTTATCTAACAGTCACTTTCTTGAAAGTACTTGCAGGACGGTTTGATGACGCTCACACGACAACAATGGAAATAGGGCTGCAATCTTTGCAAACAGTATCCGCCTTGGGGCTAAAGCTTAAGTGGACTTGCGGCGGAACAATCGGCGAATAAAGCCTGCGAATGCCAGTAGTCCTATGACCAGAAACTTCTTCGCTGCCAACAGGAAAACCCCAATCTTCGCAAACAGGCCAACCTTGGCCGCTAAGCCACCGCCCACCAATGCAGCCAAACCATAAGACGAAAGTTTGTCGGTGCCAGGACTGTAATCCGTATAAAGATTGCCGCCGGTGAAGTTGGTGAAGGCGATAACTTTAGGCAGCTCTTGCTTGATGAGCGGAAGGTCTGTCATGGCGGCGACGGCGTTCAATTCCAGCACCCCTTTGCGCTCCAGCACCCGAATGCTGTAGTTCAACGTGTTGTTTTCTGCATCGTCGGCTTTTAACTCCCGAGCCCAGTACATTTTGTGGGTGGATTCGTCGTAATGTGGCTGCTCAGCCCAACCCTGTAAGTGTAAGCCGGCATAACCTTGTTTCTCGCGTACTTTGTTGTCTTCCTCATCTGCGTCCTGCATTTGTTTGAGCAGGTCGGTATAGTCGATTTTTGCTGCGTCCTCGTCGGAAATGTGCCCGTCGTCCTTGTAGGTGACGATCACACCCCAACCGTTGGCAGTCAGTGGGTTAACAGCTTTAGGCACAATCATACCCAGGGTCTTGTGGCTTGGCGGATTGCCCCAACCATCGGCCAACAAACGCTCAGTGTCTTTCGGGTCCAGATAGTAAAACTCGTCATTGAGCTTTATTGTCGCGATGCCGGCGGGCAGTATGATAGTGCCGTGCTGCTGCCTCAGCGTGGCGAGAAACTGCTCGGCAGATTGTTGCACCTGAGCAGCTTCAGTGGATATCAGCGCTGGATTGCTGGCTGCTTGTACAGAAGTGTCAAACGCACAAAGTAGTGCCAGCATAATAATTGGGCGAAAATTTTTTATCGTATTCCTTAAACCATAAAATAATTACTAGGGCCGGCGTAATGCTTTTCGTGACAGTTCATCAAAGCGCTGCACGGCGGCATCCGCAGTTGAGAGTTCCGGCCTGAATCCATAAGAGTTCGAGTCGACGGTGGTTTCCGCTATGGGCTCCAGAGCCCGCAAATGGAGCGCCTGCATGGCTCGGTATTTCATCGCGGGAATTCCGAGACGTCTCGGTCTTGCGGTTTTTCTTCGGAATCAGAACTCTTCGAAACGGTAGCGGCGAGCAGCCTCGCCGTTTGACACGACGCTGTATGGCGATCCAATCGATGCCGACCCACGACGTGCCGAAAGGTGCACACACCAATACGACTGCGCTCATTTGCTCTCCTTCCGTTGAAAAGGTACCGCTACGGTTGTCATGGCCGGGTTCGCTGCGTGGACCTGCACTTTGGCGTTGAACAACCCGCGCGCATGGTTGATGAACTGTGCGACTGCCAGGTGAAAATCGGTTTCAGCCAACAACTTGCAACCGTCACTGCTGTCCAGTTGCAGGCCGCTGGTATAGGACGAAGCGATAACGATCAATAGGCCATTTCCCGCGTGGTTTACGCTGGCATCCAACGAACTGCCCCCTCCCTACGCAGTCGACCCGACCCCACAGAGGTTGCCGGCACATGACGCTGGTCAACAGCCGTCCCATGCCGCGTTGGGGCTGGCGGCAAAGGCGCTCACCCGACAGTACGACGTCAGATGACGGGGAGACCTGCAAGACCAACGGACGAACATCCATTTGACAACTCTCAAAAATGATGGCGCGGCAAATCGCCACGAACAAAAGAAAACCAAGGCCGTACACGCTTCCCACCAATCTATCGGGCGGTGTCTGCGAGTCACTCGACTGTCGAGGCGTTCTTCATCAAGGCATCCATGTAGTCGATCGACTCGGAAAAAGGATCGTCATCGGCCTTGATCCGCTGGCGCAGTTGTTCAGTTCTGCCCGAACTAAAATACAGCAGGCCCAACTGGGCGTAATAACCCGGAGGAACGTCAAAATCATGCGTCTCATAACCCTCGATGTCCGCGTCCAAAGTAGCAATCTGCGCTTGTACGGCGTCTCCCCGGTAATCAGGAAAAACCAGCGGGGTGTAGCCGTCCCATTGGGGTAACTCCACTTGTTGTTTACATCCTGTCATCGTCAAAACGATCAGCAGCAAAACCCAAGCGAGACACCAGATTCTTGAAGTTTGCCTAGTCACACGTA
>Ga0182005_1000954_pt1 | contig 12582 bp, 15 predicted proteins | sample Sormic07211103_1_FD_123021 | JGI IMG/M metagenome (GOLD analysis project Ga0182005, IMG submission 123021) | Rhizosphere microbial communities from Sorghum bicolor, Mead, Nebraska, USA - 072115-103_1 MetaG | ecosystem: Host-associated > Plants > Roots > Rhizosphere | place: USA: Nebraska...
GCATCGCTGATGGAATTGACGCAGCGCATGCAGTTCTTCGTCCCGACATTCAACTGGCTCGTCGAACTGAATGGAAAACTGAAGGGAGTGCACCCGCATGCTTGAGTGGACGAGCGAACAGGTCGCCGGCCTTGCCGAGATCGACGCACGCGGATACGTCGAACGCACACGGCAGGATCTCGTCAAGGCGGATCCGAAGCTGGCCGACGACGGCACGCTACCCACGCGCCTCTGGAATGCGTACGTCGCTGCTCGACAGCTTGGCATCCAGTCCGATGAAAATGTCGCCGCGTTTCTGCGGATCGAGGCATACGCGCCGAGCTTCTACGAAAAGCCCGCAACACGTGCATGGCTAACTCGCCCCGGTCGTTCACCGGACGAACGCTTTCACGACTATTTCCGCGTCATCAAGTGGCGCATCGAACATCCGGAATACAACGGGGGACTTGAGAATGGCAGCAGCACTTCCACTACTGGAGGGGGTATTGGCGGAACTTGGGCCAGTCTTGGCGCGAGCTGGCGCCGCCTTGTTGGGCGCGGTCGGACTGGCGGGAACGGCGAGCCTGTCTAGCGACACGACGAAGGATGAGAGCAAGGCAAAGACTGATGCCAAGGCCGTGCCGCGTACCGGTGAGAAGTGTAAAAAGTGCCCGCCGGAAGAAACCGGTATCGCGAAAAACAAAGTGCACCATATGTCCAACCACTCGCGCGAGTATCAGGCTCGCATCACGGGTAGGCCGTACAGCAATGAAGGGAAGTGGAACGAAGAATGGTTATTCGAGGGCATCTATTTCGACGGCTTTCTGCCAGCAGAATGCATGCTCCAAGAAGCCAAGTCACGCTATGCCAAATTCCTGCAGCGTGATAAATACGGCGAACTCGAACCCGTCGATTGGTTCGAAGGCTGGCCCAGTACCATTTCAGATATTTCGCGGCAGGCCGACGCGGTCAATCCGTTTCCGCCGACACGATTGACGTGGTACTTTGAGGAACCTGAGCCGAGAGAGTACTTGCTCAAAGAGCTTATGCGGAACTCGGTCCTTTCCGTCGTACAACCGTAACCCGAGATCAAGATGGACTTCAGCCTTCAGTTCAGGGATGCCACACTTGTTGCGACAGACTTCGAACAGATTCTGTCGCGCATACATGTCGTCACCTCCGTTATGGGCGCAATTGAACCCAATCTAGCAACATGGTTTGCGCAAGGCGAGACTGTAGACGATGCACTCCTGTATCCGGCATTCGAAGACGGCCAACCATCGACGGCCCTCCTCGCCGTCCTAAAGCACAAGTTTTCTTCCGATCCCTCGCGCTCTTACGTTGCGCTTTGGAATGGTAACCAGAACAAGGGGGAAGGCGCTTCCCTCGCATGCCATGTCGGGAAAAACGTCAGCCCGAACTCGTTCGATGCCAAAATTTCTGACGACTCGGTGCTCGAGAACGCTGCATCAGTTCAGGAAATTGTGAAAGCCACGGTCACCGCATTCAACCCCGCTTACGTGTCGGTCGCTCCGAGGAGCTACGTTACCAAGCAGGTATTCGACGACAAGCCGGGCGTGGGGTGGATGATCTATTTGCCGCGAGTCATCACCCAACAGCAGGTACCAGAAGCCCGCGACCTCATTCCGGTTCCTGGAGCAGGAAGACTACAGACCGGCACCATCGTTGTCAGCACAACAGATGCGCCGTTCTCAATGCAGAATCCCGAGCACGTTGAGACAGCAAATCGAATCGAGATCCGACTCGTCGAGCAAGATCTCCTCCCCGCCTTCAAGGATCTGTAAGCGCGATGCCGGCGCGATAGTCCGCACCGGCATCGCGCTTAGAACAGCCCCACCGGCTGCGCCGCGTCATCCCAACTGAAGATGATCAGCTCGTTTCGTTCGGCAGCCCTCCCTCCCCCGCCTACGGTGTACTGGATCGGAACGGTCTCGATGTGAAACCCGTCGAACACGCGCCGAATGTCGGGATGGTCGTTGAGGCTCACGATCGCGCGCCCCTTGATCGACCGCAGACGCTGCGCCATCTTCTCGTACTCCGAGAACGGAAACGCCACGCCGTACCCTTCCGTCTCGTAATACGGCGGGTCCAAGTAGAACAACAGCAGCATCAGCGCGTGTCGTACGCGGCGGTTGACAGGTTGAAGTGGAACGCGTCGCCCGCTTCGCTCGTCATCGACATCATGTGCGGCGTGCTCGATGTCGCACCGTCGACCAGCCCCGACAACATCGAGCCGACGCCCGTCGACTTGATCACGTCGAGTACCGCCGAATCCTTGATACCGACCGCCGCGTTGAATTGATTCCACGCCCCGCCAAGCGCCGACTTGACGCTGTCGGCGGCAGCCCGCACAAGGGGGAAATTCGAACCGTCGATCGCCGTCAGGATCGAGCCGACCGACGCCTGTGCTGCGTTGAAGCTGCGCAGCACCGTGCCGACCTGCGGAAACAGGTCACCCGCCAGGGCGATCGCACCGCTCGCCCCCGTCAGCAGCTCGGCCGCGCTGCTCAGATTGCCGGTCGCGAGACGCTGCAGCACGTCGACCGTCGACATGCTCGCCGCGCGGTTTCGGTCGAATATCCGGACCATCTGCCGCACGCGTTCGGTTGCGATACCGGCCTGCGTCGCCGCTCCCGTGATCTGCCGAATCACATTCATGGTTTCCTCCTTTACATATGCGGCGCATCGAACATCGCCGTGCGGCTGTTCGCTTTGCGCTGATGCTCGTCCATCATGCGTGTCAGCATCGGACTGACCTGCGCGAGGAACTTGTTAGCCATGTCGGCATCGCTCGCTTCGATCTTCACGTGAAAGACCGGTGCGAAGGTGTTCTGCTGTTCGATACGCGGCCCCGATCGAGCGCCGACGCCGGCCGCATCCGGCACGAGCGCCTTCGCTTTCGCGACCGCTGCGACGTTCGCAGGCGAATCGTCAGGCTTACGATCCAGCACCCTGCGCGATACAGCGCTGAACAGCTTGTCACCGGCAAACGTGCCGACCGCACCGCCGATCACACCGAGCACCGCCGACCCGATCGGCCCGCCCAGTGCCCCGATCATTGCGCCGACCTTCGCTCCCATCACGCCACCGGCAAGGCTCCCGGCAATCCCCGCAAGGCGGTTCGCCTTCTGCGTGCTGGTGTCGGTGCTCGACGCGACGGCGTACGCTTCACGCGCCGCAAGACCGAGCTTCAACACCGTGCCGGCCACGGCAAGCTTGCCGGCATATGGCGCAACGCGACCGAACAACGCACGCCCCGTATTGAAGATCTGCCCGAGCCTGCCGAACCGACCACCCCGAGCTGCTGCACGACGCGCAGCGCGACCGGCTCGCTCACCGCCGACCAGATCGCCAAGCCCGCCACCACCGACCCCAGCTCCCGGCAGGTTCACGACGAACACGCGCTGGACTCCGCCGCTTGCCGCCGCAGCTCCGCCGAGCGCATCGAGTGCACGGCCGACGACGCCACCGGCGGCACGTGACCCACCCACTGCAGCTCGACCGCCGCGCGCAAGCACGGTGCCCCGCGCGATGTCGAGTGCACCGCGTCCAATGCTCCAAAGTGCCCTCGCCCCCCGAAACGCAAGCGCCGCGCCCGCGATGCCGACGACGGCTGCCGTCGCCTTCGGCGCTGCATCGGCAACGGACTGGATACCGCTGCCGAGACCCTTCGCCCCCTCGCCGATACGATCCGTGATCGGACGCAGTGCGTCGCCAATGCTGCGCATTGCGTCGTCCCACCGCTGCCCGACCTCACTCCAGATCTGCTTTGACGTCTCGCGACGTGCTTCGAGATCCTTCTGGATCTCGCCGCTCGCGTCCTGCGCGTTGCGCTTCAGGTTCGTGTACAACTCGGCGTTTTGCATGTACGCGGTGAGTGCCGCCTTGACCTGCATGTCGTTGAACAGGTCACCGGTCTTCATCGTCTCGGCGAACGCGGCCATTTGCGCCTGTCGCTTGGCCGGGTCCATCTCCGAATTGAACTGCTTCGCCGCTGACGCCAGCTGCTTCGCCTTTGCGGGATCGACGCGCTCGATGTACGCACGTGCCAGCACGAACGACGCCTCCAGCGTCGACCAACCCTTGCCGATCGCCTCGCGCATCTTCGCCTGATAGTCGACGCCGGCCTTCGCATAGTTGCGTTCGGTTTCGCCCGAGCCGATCTTCGAGAACCAGTTTTTCAGGTTGTTCGCAGCCTCGTCCGAACTGCCGGCGGTCTTCATCTGCACCTGGAGCATGGCCCCGAGCTGCGTCACGGAGTCCTGCCCCGTGATGCCGATCTTCTTCATCTCGGCGAGCAGCACCGGGAACCACCGCGCCATGTCGACGGACTCGAACGACCCTTCCTTGCCGAGATAGGCGATCGCTTCGAGCGCCTTCGCCATCTGACGCGGGTCGACGATCTCCGCATTCTGTTGCAGCGCTTGGATCATCTTCGCGGTCTCGACCGTCGTCGCCCCTTGGCCGATCGAAAACTTCGCAACCAGCGGCGCGAAGTTGAGCGCACGATTGAGATCCATCCCGCCCGCAACCATCTGGTTCACCGAGTCAGCCAGCTCATTGCGGCCGATGCCGTTCGCCCCGGCATCGCGTCGAATACGCGAGCCCATCGCCGCTTCTTCCTGCGTGCGCGCGATGCCGGCCTTGATCGCGATGTCGCGAATGATCGCCTGATAGTTCGCCGCGATCGTGGCCGGCACCGCGACCGAGGCGGTCAGCTTCACGGCATCGCCGATCATGCCGCGTCCCGCCTCCCGACCAGCGGCCAGCCGCTCGTAACCGGACGCCTTCAGATCCAGCCCGCGCGTCGTCCGGCCGAGCCGCGCGTACGCGCGATCGAGCCGGTCGACCTCGATGCCGGCATCCCGCAACGATTTCAGATTGCTGTCGAGCTTGCGACGGATGCCATCCGCCGCACTATCGCCCGCCAGGTGCAATCGGCGGAACTCGTCCTGCAGACGCATCGTCTCGCCGATCTGGCGCTGCCAGAGCCGCGAGTCGTTCGCCCGCTTCTTCATCGCATCGATCTTCGACGACGTGTCCGTAATCGCCTTGCCGAACGTCGCCGACACAGCCCCGCCGATCACGATGCCAAGCGCTAAGTCTTTCGCCATCCCGGCCCTCTCAGTCGGTCAACCACCAGAGCATGTCGTCGACCGTCATCTCGTCGATCGACGTCGGCGACATGCCGTATTCACGCACCAGCCGATTCGCCAGCGCCTTGAGCGTCTTTCGGTCCAGCTTTGCGTACGCGTCGAAAGGAGTAGTACGCGTCCTGCACGCGCTCGTAGTCGGCCATATCCATCGCGTCGAGATCGGTAGGTGCGACTTCGGCGAGCGACGCGAACAGGATCAGCTCCTGTTCCTCCGCATCGTTCGGTGCAAGCTTTTGCGCACCGCGCATGTCGCGTACCTTCGGTCGGCGCATCGTGAAGGTGTCGCACTCGACGCCGTTGAGATTGATCGGATAGTCGAGCTTGATCGTGACCTGTTCCATTGCGATTCCTGAAATGAAAAATGGCGAGCCGTCGGCTCGCCAATGATTGAACAAAGTAGCTTTGTAACGTGTGACCGACACGTTGCACTTACATGCCGAGCCCCTTACGGACTTCGGCGAGCTGATCGACGCCGTTGATCACGCGCTTGCACGCGAAAATGTCGATCTCGTGCACGATCACACCTGCGACCTCCAGCTTGTAGTAGTCGCACGACACGCTGAATTTCGCTTCGACCTTGTCGCCGGGCTTCCAGTCGCCCGGATCGACTTCATACAGCATGCCGCGCAGATAGACGGCAGCATTCTTCGTCTTGCCGCTACGGTCCATGAACACCGCGCGGAACACGCCGTTGAACGCGCCCTGATCCACCAGCCCGAAAAAGCGCAGCACTTCGTATTCCATCGTCGCCATGGCGAACGATGCGTCGAGCGGCTCCATGCCTTGATCGACCTTGACTGCAGCGTCCATCCCGCCCGCGCGGAAATCGTCCGTCTTGATCTTCAGCTTCGGCGGCGTCATGCTCGTCGCGCGCCCCGCGTAGCTACGTCCATCGACGAACGTGTTGCAGTTGTACAGCGTTTCCGGAATCATCGCCCCTCCCTTAGATCTGGTTGTCGAGCACTTCGGTCAGCCACTGGTTCGTGACCTCGAAGCGGAAAATCGGGTTTTCGGCCGGCGGGACATCCGTGAATCGGATATTCCAGTACACCTTGCCGTCTTCGAGCTGGCTCGCCGTGTTCAACTCCGGATCCGGGTAGACCTCGAAATTGATTAGCGCGCCCTGACGCTTCAGGTCGCGCATGAACGCCTGCAACCCTTCGGTCACGTCACTGACGTACGTCGCCGTGATGCCGCGATCAACCGCCCACTTGTGCCCGGCTTGCACCGCGTCCATCACGATGTCGAGCGTGCGCACCCGCGTGACGAACTTCCACTTCGGATCGGCCGACAGCGTGCGGTTCCCCCACAGGCGGAACCCACCGTCGCGAATGATCGTCGTGACGTTTGCGTTGTTGAGCAGGTTCGCGCGACACGTCTCGTCGCCGTCGAGGTATTCGATCGGTCGCGCCGTCCCGGTGATCTCCACGATCTCCTTGTTCGACGGCGATGCCCAGAAACCGATCTTCGCGTCGGTCTGGCAGAAGAGACCCGCCGCATACGACGACGCCGACATCGCAATCTCACCGTTCGTCGCGTTGTCCCATGCCCTCGCACCGGGGTCGACCATGTACAGGCGCTTGCTGCCGAAGTTCTTCGCGTACGCGATCGCGGCCTCGTCGTCGGTGTTCGGGCCATCGATCACGGCCACGGCACGCAGCTTGCCGGCGAGCGAGTCGGCTGCCGTCGCGACCGGCTGCTTCGACGTGTGGCCGGGCGCGATCAGCAAACGCGGTTGCGCGTTGTAGCGCGACTTTGCGTCGAGCAAAGCCTGCATGCCGGTGCGCGCACCACCCGCCGAAACGCCACCGATGATTGCCGACGTGAGCTGCGCGGCGTCCGCTACCGCCGGCACACCAACCGCAATCACCACCGCGCTGCTCTGCGCGTAGATCGCACGGGCCGCACGCGCGATCGCGCTCTGTTCACCGAACGCCTGCACGGCCTCGCGATAGCTCGTCAGTTGCACGGGTACGTTCGGCTGAGCCAGATCGGCGCCGGGCGTGTAGGTATCGGCCATGCCAACGATTGACGACGACGGCACCGCGATCGTGCGCGGGCCGCTGTCGACGATCGTCGTCGTGATGCCGTGGAAAAATGAAGTCGCTGCCATGCGGATCTCCAGAAATGAAAAAAGCCGCTCGATTGAGCGGCTTGCGAAAACGGGACGGCGCGTTATCGCGCCGGGAAAGTTACTTTGTGTCGCCCTCAACGGCCGGCGCGGTGTCGCTCACGCTTGCACTGTCGGCAGGCATCGTGGATGCAGCGTCGGCGGCCATTTCGTCCGTGCTATCAGCGCGGGCGGCTTCCGCTTCCTGCCGAGCAGCTTCCTCGGCTTCGCGAGCGGCTTTCTCCGCCCGGTCGGCCTCGACCGTGGCCAGCACGGCGGCCGGATCAGGTTCGTCAGGCCACACGATGTCATTCGGGAAGGTAGGCAGATCCACCACGCGTACAAGTGCGACCTGATACGCGGCCCATGCGTCGAACATCGCCTCCTCGACGTCTGACAGCAGGCCCGCTGCTCGCGCGTCCATCTTGCCGAGATTCTGCTGACGAGCTTTCTCCATTCGCGCGTAGAAATCCGACATCGCGGCGGCTCGCACGCGCTCGGCGACAATCGCCTCGTCGACGACCCATGCGCCATCTCGCCAGACGTACTCGTCGGAGGGACGCGGCAATTCGGTGAGCCCTTCGCCGTCCGGGCTGATACCCGCGACCGTGATCTCGCCGGGTTCGCCCGTATCGGTTCGATACAGACGCACGCCGCGATAGTCAGGACGCACCACCCACTTCCCCTCAATCCAGAACGGCCAGGAACGCGTCGGCACATCTGGAAGCGGTGTGAGCGTGCAGAAGGCCGGAACGAGATATCGGTCGGCGCTCATCGGATCGCGCTCGGCGAGAAAGCTCACCACGTAGCGCCCCGTCAGGTTGTCGTACTGATTGCAAAGCATGTTCTACCTCGATTTAGTAAGCGCGAATCATGGCGAGCAGCGCAAGGTTGCGCGGGCGGCTTTCGTTGCCGCCGTCGACGGCGACGCTGATCGCGTGCGAGTGCGCACCGCCCCCCCCGATTCCGACGTTGTGACCGTGGGCGCCGTCACCGTTAATCGAAATGCCCGTTCCGCTGCCGGTGGTGCGCTTCTCCCCACGGCCACCGCCATTCAGGTTTATTTCGCCGATGTAGCCACCGCCAGACGCGACGGGGATGCCGTGGTCGTGCCCAGGATCATGGATGCTGTGAGCGTGCCATCCTTGCGAATCCGTCCATGCTCCGTGCGAGTGGTCGCCAACAGCAGCGGCAGACGCACCGTGCGCGTGTAAGCGATTCAAGCTGTCCTGCCAGCTTCCAATCTGCCGCTGCGCATCCGCGCCGCGCGCATCGTCCCAGCAGCGAATAAACTCGCCACGAAGATCCGGCAGTCGGAACGTCGTGTTGCCGTCCCCGCTGGAGAAGCAACCGTGACGACCATTGCCCCAATCAGCGTCCGCGACGAGCGCACCGCTGCCCTGCGCATACGCCCACAGCAATGGATAGTCGGCCCGCTTCAGCTCGGTGCCGTTCAGTTTCAGGAAACCGGCACGCGGCGCAGTTCGAGCCTCCCAAACGATCTGCCCGATCTGCACATCGGCGACCGCTGCCGCAAACCATGCCGACGTGATCAGCTTGTTCGAGTTGTCGCCGGCCGGCGGCGACACGGCCGTGACCATGCCGCCGATCTGCAATTGCGTGGAGCCGTCGTCGACCACCCTCCCGACCGTGGCGCGGCCGCCCTGCGGCATCAATTGCAACGTGCCGAGCGCATAGGTCGAACCACGTGTCACGTTAATTGCGGCTTGCGAGTTGGTGTACGTGTCGTTGACTGAGCGAATGGCCAACGAGCCATCCGCGCCCTGGATCACTTCCCACGTCTTTTGGTCAGTCGGTGCACCTTCCCGCGTCAGTTGAATCGACGTCTGCCCGGCACCACCCCCGTTCGATGCGACGAGCGCGCCCGACGAGTTGCTACTCTTGAGCGAACCCTTGTTCTGGAACGACGAACGTCCGTCGTCCCACGCGCCCGCGGACAACACGCGCCCGGTGTTCGGGACCAGTTCAAGCGTCTTGATCGATGTGCTCAGATTGACGCGCGTGATGCGCATGGCGGGGATACCGATGGTCCAGTCGTCATCGACTGCACGGATGCTCATGCTGTCGTTATTAGACTGGATGTCCCACAGCTTCATGTCCTTGTCGGCGCCGGCAGCCTTCAGGACGATGTCGCCGCCGGTATTGGCCCCGAGCGTGACGCCCGAGCCATAATCCTTCGCCTTGCCGGCACCGCCGCCGAAGTAGCCCACGCCCGCGGATTCCACGTTGCCGGCGAAGCGGGCGTAACCCCCGAAGTTCGTGCCACAACCAGTACCGTCGATACGAACGGCGCCGGTATCGAGCGCCCACGCGAACGGCCGATAATCGTTGTACGCGCCGTTCGGATCCCCCTTGTTCGTCGACAGCAGCCACGCGCTCTTGTTGTCATTGCGCAGCATCACGCCGTAGTCGGTGCCGAGCGCACGAAACTGCGCGCCGGTACCGTTCGCGTCGTAGCCGGCGCTGCGGATCCCACCGGTCGCACCGATCGACCCCTGCACGCGCACCGCATCTTGACCATTGTCCGCAGCCCCGCCGATCAACCACCGGCCTTCCAGCGTGATACGGCCACGTTCGGCCCCGCCCGCAATCAGCGAGAGCCATCCTGCAGCGCCAAGCGTCAGGTTATTGGCCACCATGACAACGTACGGAACACCTTGCGCGCCGAGCTGGACATGCCCCTCAGCAGGCGAAAACATGCCGGAGTCCGGGTCGCCATCAAACGCAAAGCCAGCGTTGTTCGTGTTGTTCGGCGTCATTGCGCCGGCCTTGCCAAGCAGCTTCCCCTTCATCGCGTCGCCCGATCGCGCGACCTTGTCGGTGCCGAGACCCTCGACCTGCTTGTCCGTCGCATCCGCCCGAGTTCCGAGCCCGGTAATAGCCTTGTCGGCTGCGTCCGCACGATCTTTCAGGTAGCGGGTGCGATTGCCAAGTTGCTTGAGTGCGATGTTGTCCACGCCGTCCGGGCCGCCCTGCACGGGATCCGACGTCTCGAACTGACGAATCCCCGGCTCCCACTTACTCTCTTCCTTCAAATCGGCCATGTTCCGATTACCCCTCGCGTATATTGACCGTTGCGCGTTGCGACGCCGTTGTGCCGGATCGCAACCTCAGAAAAATCGAGCCATGCCAGCACGCTGCGAGCCGGCGCGTAGCGCTCGATGGCACGCTTCAGGTTTTCACCCTGGTCTCGCGTCACGGGCTGCTTCAGCGTGACGATGTACTCGGCCCATGCGGAGGAGCCGCCGTACAGATACCGGCCGTTGCGTCTGACCGAACCGTCACGCCGCTTGACCTGTCGCCCCTCCTGAATGTCGATCTCACCGAACCCGAGCCGCCGCACGATCTCGCGGATCGCCCATGGCGTGCCCTTCTTCTGGTAGATCGCCAGTGACGACTTGATCAGCGCGCGGCGGGCGTCTTCGGACTCCGCCAGTTCCCACCCGTCGACCGCGAGCGACCATGCGAGCCACGGCAAGAACGCTGCCGGGCAGCGATCCGCATCCCAGAGCGTACGGATCACGTCCGGATTGACGCTCGGGCGCATCACCTGAGCGAGCGCTGCTTCGAGGCTCGTCTGGTTAGTTGGCAGCAGTGCTTCAGTCGTCATCGGCCACCTTTGGATTGAGCACGATCGACGTGCAGCGTGCGAACTGATCGATCGCGCACACGACGTCGTCGGCCGGAGACTGCAGGTCGACGCGCACCACCCCTGACGCTTTCGGATGCAGCGCTCCGGTCACGGCCGAGCGCGGCATGCCAACGCGTAGCGCCTCCCCTGCGGCCACTGCGATATCGAGATCCTGCCGTCGGGCGGCAAGCACGACACCTGGATCCGGCCCGCGCCCGATGTACACGTCGGCGACGATCGCGTAATTGACGGGCCGAGCCGCGACCACCAGCAGCGTATCGTTCAGCGGTCGACGGTCTTCCGGCGAAATTGCCCGGCTCACTGTGTCGAGCAGTGCCGCGCTCGCCACGCCACCGTTCGAATACGACTTCACGACCACGCGCACCACACCGGCCTCGGGCCGATCGACGCGCACGTCCGCGACATCCGGCGATGCGTCCATCGCGAGGGACCGGTACGCGCCGAACGGACCTGCCGTCGACGAGCGCTCGATACCCATCTGTGTACGCAATCGCAAGCGTTCGTCGCGCTCACGTGTTGCAGGAACCGGTGGATGCGCCTCGGGGTCGCCGGGGTCGACCGTCTCGCGCTGCAAATTCCAGAGCACCGCGAGGTGTTCGAGATCCGCCCCTGTCGAGTAGGCCAGCAACACCGCACGCCCCGCATCGTTCACACGCGCGCGAAACCGAACTTCATCGTATGCCGCCAGCTCAATCAATTTCACGACCGGATCGGATTCGAGCGCTGCTGTCCAATCGGGATAGATGCTCTTGAAGTGCTGCAGCTTGTATTGATATGCGGCCTCGAAATCGAGCGTTTCGACGAGATCCGGCGGATCAAGTGCCGACAGATCGATCACTGTCATATCGTCACCTCGAATACAACATCGTCGCCGTCGTAACGCCCGGCGATCCGAAAAGTTACTTTGCCGTCGACGACCGACAGCGCCTGGACTCGATCGAGCGCGATGCGCGGCTCCCATCGGCCGATCGCACGCGCCGCTTCCGCCTGCGCGGCCGATATCCAGCCGCGCGTGATCGGCAGGTCGACCATCAGCGGCAGATCGGAACCGTAATCAGGCCGCTCGCGGCGCGTGCCCTTGCGCGTGCTCAGAATGTCCCCAATGCTCTGGACGAGATGGTCAACGCCACCGATCAGCCGACCCGTGCGACGGCACATTCCGACCAGCGCGACCACTACTGCACCTTCGTCGGCACGCGCTTGAAGCACCCGCGCGATTCGAGATACGCGATGTGCTCCGGCTGCGTGACTTGTGTCTTGCCCGCCAGCACGGCGACGTGCGAGCCGTCCGGAAACACGATCACGCGACTGCGAAACTCGGTATCGATGAATGTGACGGGCGTCGCCGCCCTGTCTTGCTGTGCGTCTTTCGCCATAGCGCCCTCTACAAACGAAAAACCCCGCGCACGGCGGGGTTCAAAGTCACTTTGAATGGATCAGAGCGGCGAACTGACCAGCTCGCCGTCGCCTTGCTCGCGGTGTTTGTGCTTGCTGACCGACTTACCGGCCGCGACAACGTCGTCGGTAAACTCAGCGCCGCCCGCGACCCTCACCGCAACGCCGCCACCTTCGCCCGATTTGCCCTGCATACCGCCGTTGAATGTCAGCAAGCGCTCGGTCGTCGTATTGCCGGTGAACGTCGA
>Ga0182005_1000955_pt1 | contig 12582 bp, 9 predicted proteins | sample Sormic07211103_1_FD_123021 | JGI IMG/M metagenome (GOLD analysis project Ga0182005, IMG submission 123021) | Rhizosphere microbial communities from Sorghum bicolor, Mead, Nebraska, USA - 072115-103_1 MetaG | ecosystem: Host-associated > Plants > Roots > Rhizosphere | place: USA: Nebraska...
CAATATGTTATCTTATTGCTCAGAAAAGCAAACCTCTTTATGGTGGCTTTGCCGAGGGTGTTCACCTCTTCCCATCCCGAACAGAGAAGTTAAGCCCCTCATGGCCAATGGTACTGCACCACAATGCGGGAGAGTAGGTAGCTGCCATATTTATTGAAAAAGCCTCTGATTCATATCAGAGGCTTTTTTCGTTTTATACCTTGCTGGAAGCTCGTTCTATTAATTCAACAGGAAATACATAATTCTGCGTAATCTTCACCGTTTCATCCTGATTGATCAACTGCACTAAAGTCTCTACAGCTTTTTGACCCATTGAATAACCGGATTGCTCTATCGTACTTAACGAAGGAGAAATGATACGGGATGACTGGTCATTTGAATAACCTACCACTTTAATCTGTTCCGGAATTTGAATATTAAACTGCCTGGCCTCCTGGATGAAGGCAATCGCAGATGTATCGTTCGTAGAGAACAATCCATCCGGCAATACATCCTGTGATAATAACTGTCTGGAAGCCGCAATCGCTGCATCTGCAGTCAGGTTATGCACATGTATTAATGATTCATCAAAAGGAAGTCCATATTGGGCTAAAGCCGCCTTGTAACCTCCTAATCGTTGCTGATACAGGTTACAAGTCAGAATACCCGAAAAATGGGCAATACGTTTACATCCCTGTTTAATGAGATGTTCCGTAGCCAGGTATCCTCCTCTGAAGTCATCTCCGGTTATCGTATAACCGTTGAAATCAGATGGCACCCGGTCATAGAATACAAGCGGAATGTTGTTCTTGATAAAGGGGTTGAAATGTTCAAATGTTGTGGTAAACATCGAAGAAACCGCCAGTAATCCATCTACTCTTAAAGAATAAAAGGTTTGCACCAGTTCTTTTTCCATTGCCACAGTATCATCAGATTGACCGATCACAATACTGAAGCCATATTTATGTGCTTCGTGCTGGATGCCGCTGATAGCTGTGCTTTGGAAATACATGGAAGTACGTGGAACGATCAGCCCCAGAATGTTGGAGCGTTTCTTTCGAAGACTGGAAGCGATCCAGTTGGGGACATAGCCCATTTCAGTGGCAGTCTGTCTTACTTTTTCACGTGTGTCCTGATTGATAAGGGTGTTGTTTTGTAGTGCCCTGGAGACCGTGGAAGCAGATAGATTCAGCGCTTTAGCTATGTCGTAAATAGTGACTTTTGACGTGCGTTCTTTCACATTTTTGAGGTTCAGTGACATAAATATAATCTAAATGCTGCACCCAAAAAAAACGCTTTCTGCCAATGACAGAAAGCGTTTTTTGACATCGATAGCATTCGTACTTTATTTAGGATCTAGTGCCTGGTTGATCTTTTCATACAGGTCATTCAGGTGATAACGGCTCATGTTATCGCCAGTTGTAGCTGCGGCAGCTTTTACTTCACCTTTCAATGATACCAGTTGTGCGCGTGCAATGCTGCTTACGTCGGCAGGTGTAGCAGACATGCTGCTATTAGCACCGATCATAATCATCATTCCGGTACCTGCATTGGAAGAAGGTTCACTGATGAGATCCACCAGGTTATCCACATAATTTTTTTGCAGGTTCCGGCGGAATACGTCAATGGCCTGATGTGAGGCCAGCTCACTGAAGATCCCTTTTTTTAGATCTGCCAGCAGGGATACAGCTGTATAAGTGTTGTTGCCTTCATTAGCTTCTGCGTTGATCAGTTTCGTCAATGTACCGGAACTCATAATTCGTTCAAGAATTGGATGCTGGCGTGCACTGATGATGGCAGTCGCGTTATTGCCGGTACGACTCAGGATCTCTTTATCGAGCAACCATTTAGGAGTAGTAAACAGTTGTTGCTGCAGGAATTGAACGGCTTCCTGTTGTGTAGCTTTAGGAACAGCTGCATATACGCCACCTTCCTGTTCTACAGTTTTGGGTGTCTCATATACACCACCTATGTTTTTGGCTACATGGCCCATGTATCTGCCGAACTGTGTGTTGATTTCTTTATACAATTCGGTGAGGTTATTATATCCTTCATTAGGAGTGCTGGTCCATGTGAGGAGATTCGGCATGATACGCTGAAGGTTCTTGATGCCATACCCACTTGCTTTCATTGCATTATCACCCAGATCTTCATTTTGAGATCGTGGATCATCAGGATTCATTTCGGTGCCAAACCAATATTTCTTATCCTTTAGTTTTTCGACCGTCCATTTATTCAGAATAGGTTGTTCTGCTTTGGGGTCAGTTACACCTGAAATCTGGCGATATCCCCATTCAATGGCCCATTTATCGTAGAAGTTAATACGCGGATAAAGGTCTGTACCGGTGATGCCATCTCCGGGTTGAGCGACGTAGTTAAAGCGTGCATAGTCCATGATAGAGGGGGCGTGACCGTTAGCCTTCACCCATTCTTTATCTCTCAGTTTTTCCACAGGGTATGCGGAACTGGAACCAAAATTGTGACGAAGGCCGAGGGTATGTCCTACTTCGTGAGAAGAAACAAAGCGAATCAGTTCTCCCATCAGCTGGTCATCGAATTCCATTTTACGGGCTCTTGGATCATTGGGAGCACATTGTACAAAGTACCAGTTACGTAGCAGGCGCATAACATTGTGATACCAGTTGATGTGGCTTTCCAGGATTTCACCTGAACGGGGATCATGTACATGCGGACCACTGGCATTTGGAACATCAGAAGGTTTGTACACGATGGCTGAAAAGCGGGCATCTTCCAGGCTCCAGGTAGAATCTTCTGCTGGGGTAGGGGCCAGTTTAGCAATAATGGCATTTTTAAAGCCGGCCTGTTCAAAGGCAGCCTGCCAGTCGTTTACGCCCAGGATCAGGTAAGGCACCCACTTTTTAGGCGTAGCGGGGTCTATGTAGAATATTATGGGTTTCGCGGGTTCCACGAGTTCCCCGCGGTTATATTTTTCCTTGTCTTCCGGTTTTGGTTCCAGGCGCCAGCGGGTGATCATGGATAACCTTTTTACACCTTGTGGATCGGCGTCAAAATCGGTGACAGAGGTGGTGAAGAAACCTACGCGTTGATCAAAGTACCTGCTCTTCATAGGCGTGGCGGGCAGGAGAATCATGGAACTATTCAGTTCCAGTGTAGCATTACCACCCTGAGGGCCACTCTGGGGACCAGGGCCACCACCGGATTTGGAATAGGTCTTGACTGTTTTGATCTCAGTATTGATTGGATAGGACTTAACATCCACGATGTATGACTTATCCGGTTGCAAGCCACCAAGTTTAAGGGCCGACTTGATACGTGGATCAAAGAAGAGGATGTCATTATCTCCCTGAATGAATTCGGTCAGGTCGATGATGCTACCATGTGAGCTATCGGAGATAGCTTTGATATCAAAGGCCGCTGCGATAGGCTGGATGTTAGAATTCATCACTGCCCGGAACATTGGCTGACTGGAATCTTTTGAAATTTCGGTATAGGAGATAGATTTAAGGAATATCCTGTCATTTGGACCTTTATCGAAGCGGATTACGTTTTCTCCGATTTCGTCACCGCTATAACCGTACATGGAAACGGAGGAACGCAGGCCTGCGGCGGATTTAGAGATACGGTTTACTACAAGGATATCTCTTCCGAGGAGGGAATCGGGAATTTCGATGAAGATCTTATCGTCCTGTTTGTAGATAATGAACAGTCCGGAATCCGTTCTGGCGCTGCTTGTGATCACATCACTAAACTTTTTAGGAGCGGTCTTGGGACCACTTTTAGCAGGTAGTGGGGGGCGGGCAGTAGAGTCGGTAGGTGTGGTGTTCCCTTCATGTTTTTTCTTTCGTTGGGCAGAAGAAGGGCTGAAAGTCACTGTAATCAGCAGGAAAGAACTGAAAAAGATAGCCGCGGCTGCGCGGATAAAGCGTTTATTCATTGATAGTTATTAATTGGTTGTTCTTGATTCAGGTGTTTTTTTAGAAAAGTAAGTTGCAAATAAACATATTAAGCAGTAACTTATGCGGGAAATCCATAAGCGCTTTAATACCTTTAGGAATGGAAGTTCTGCTCTATGTGGGGTATATTTATTTAAAGGTATGTTAAAGTGATAGCGGGAGCCAGAGATTATGAGTAAATTTATTGATATGGTAGCTTTTATATTTATATCAGGCTAGGATTAGGATTCAGTGATATCCACGTTCACAGGGTCTTTCATCAAATGAATACGCTTATGAGAATCGGAGAGAATTACGCGAACTATATGTGAATGGCTGAAAATGCATAGCGGCAAGATAACCATCAATTCAGGTAAATTGACGCAAAGTGTGATTGGTAGCGGGAATTAGTCAGAAAAATGAGATAAAATTTCTGTTGGAACATTTAAAATATTTCTTAAATTGTGCGTCCAACTTTGAAAAAAATCAATAAATTTCAGGTTCCAGGGATAGTATTTCTTAAGGGGAATGATCCATTCTTTGATATATTTTGCATTTAAATAATTAAGTGTTGCTCAAATAAAAATCAGAATGCATTAAAGTCTGCCACAGGCGGGCTTTTGGGGAGGGAAGTTAAATTTTGTGAGATTTTTTGAGCTGCACTTGTTTTTTTAAGTCAACCGTATAACTTTGCGAATCACGTATTTAACATTGCAGAAATAACAAAAAAACAATAGTTTAATCTTTAACACTAAAATTCAATCAACATGGCTGAGACTAAAACAACTGTGACTGCAGCTTCTGCCAAAGCGAATTCATCTCATCAACCTAAGAAATCAAACAACACGTTCGCAATGCTTGCTGTGCCTGTTTGTATAGTAATAGGTATTCTTTTCTACATGTTTGTATTAGGTAATCCTAACAACTTCCAGGGTGGTATTACCGGCGAAGGTGCAAAACCAGTTGAAGAGGGATTAGGTAAATGGTTTGGTACAGTTTACGAGGGTGGTGTCATAGTACCTATCCTGATTTCCGTTTTGCTTATTTGTATCACTTTCGTAATCGAACGTTTCCTCTATATCTCCAGAGCGAAAGGTAAATTTAGCGGTGCTGAGCTGGTAAGAAAAGTTCAATATCACCTGGCTAATAAAAATGTTGACGCAGCACTGGCTGAGTGCGACAAACAGAAAGGTTCTGTTGGTAACGTACTGAAAGCAGGTCTGAAGAAGTACAAAGAAATGATCACTAACACCGAGCTGGATACTGATCAGAAGATCAACGCTATCAAGCAGGAGATCGAAGAAACTACTTCTCTGGAACTGCCTATGATGGAAAAGAACCTGGTGTTCCTGTCCACTATCGCTTCAGTAGCTACCCTGTTAGGTCTGTTTGGTACCGTATTGGGTATGATCAAATCCTTCTCTGCGATGTCTGCAGCGGGTGCACCAGATTCTGGTAAACTGGCGGGTGGTATCTCCGAGGCGTTGATCAACACCGCTCTGGGTATCTCTACTTCTGCGGTTGCGATCATCATGTATAACTATTTTACTACTAACATTGATAGCATCACTTACGCTATCGACGAGTCTGGCTTTACTTTAACACAGAGCTTCGCTGCTAACCACAAATAATTTTTAATTATTTGTGTGGAAAACACGCGGTTTTGAATCTTTTAAGTAAACCAAAAAGGAGTAAAGATGCCAAAAGTTAAAATGGCTAGGAAGAGCACGCTGGTTGACATGACCGCGATGTGTGATGTGGCTTTCCTGCTGCTCACGTTCTTCATGCTGGCAACTAAATTTAAACCGGATGAACCGGTAACTGTGGTAACTCCGTCTTCAATCAATACTAAATTGTTACCTGATTCTGATGTAATCATGTTGACAATTGACGAAAAAGGAAGGGTATTCTTTAGTATGGATGGCCAGCCTAAGCGTCAGAAACTGATCGAAGACCTGAACACCCAGTACCATTTGAATCTGGATGCTAATGAGAAAAACAACTTTATTATCGGTTCCAGCGTTGGTACTGAAATAAAAAATCTCAAAGGCTACCTGGCTTTGAAAGCGGCGGATCGTAAGAAATCCGGTCTTGAAACAGGTATCCCTACTGACTCCGCAAACAATGAGGTAGCAGTATGGATCGAGTATGCAAGATCTGCACAGGGAGGTAATCCTAAGTTGCAGTATTGTATCAAAGCTGACAATAACACCCCTTATCCTAAGATCAAGGACGTGTTGGATACCTTTAAAAAGAAGGGTATTCAGAAGCTGAATCTGGTGACTAACCTTGAGGCACCACCTCCAGGATCTGCTGCTGCTTTGGCTCGTGCACAAGGCGGTGACAAGGGTGACAAGAAAGAAGAATAGTAAAAGTAAACGGCAGGCAGCGTTGAGGCGCTGAGTTGCTTTTGAAAACTAAAAAAAAGAGCTACTATGGCAGAAATGGATACCAGCAGTAGTGGCGGTGGGAAGAAACACCAGGGTACGAAATCAAAGAAGCATTCTACTCGCGTAGACATGACTCCGATGGTGGACCTCGGCTTTCTCTTGATCACCTTCTTCATGTTGACTACTACCATGGCCAAGCCCAAAACAATGGACTTGATCATGCCGAAGGATACTCAAAATGAGGAGGAGAAAAACAAGGTTAAGGAAAGTACAGCCCTCACTATATTGCTTGGAAAAAACAATCATGTATACTATTATGAAGGCTTAGCACAAGATCCAAACGCTTCTGCTGACCCTAATTTTTTCAAAGCGACCAACTTTGCTAACAAAGATGGCATCCGTGATGTAATTATCAGAAAGCGGGATGAGGTTGCAAAAGTAAGAAATGCAAAAGGTGAGCCTGAAGATGTCGTAGTTATTATAAAGGCAGATGATGACGCCAATTATAAGAACTTCGTAGACATCCTGGATGAAATGGCTATCAACCGTATTTCACGTTACGCTACTGTCGACATCAGCGACCAGGATAAAACCTGGATCAAACAGACAGAAGCTGCTAACGGCGGTGGTGGCGGCAACCAGTAATTAAGGAACTAACTAACTTTTGCATCCATCTTAAAAATTGAAACAATGGATACCGCTAAAATCTTAAACTCCGACTTTCTGGACATCCTGTTTGAAAACAGGAATAAGGAATATGGAGCTTATGACCTTAGAAGACAATACAACAAAAGGGTGCGCAATGCCCTCATCGGCAGCGCGGCGCTGATGTTGCTTGTTATCGCAGGTTACGCTATCAATACAGCGATAGTGAAGGCTGAGAGGGAGCATCCCACTAAGCCCGTTATCGAAACACTCAAGATGGAGGACGTAAAGATCCCAGATGATCCAAAAACACCTCCTCCACCTCCTCCACCACCAGCTCCACCACCACCGGTGAAGCCATCAGTGCAGTTCACTCCTCCCGTTATCAAAAAAGATAACGAAGTGCCACCAGATGAGGTGCCACCTAAGCAAGAGGACCTGAAAGATAAAGCTGTAAGTACTAAAACAGTAGAAGGTGATCCTAACGGTATCGACCCAGGATTGCTGGAAGACAGTAAAGGTACAGGTGTGGTAGAAGCTCCTCCAGCTCCGGCTAAAGAAGAGATCTTCACATTCGTAGAACAGCCTCCTACCTTCCCAGGTGGTGAAGACGCACTGGCGAAGTTCCTGAGCAAAAACATCCACTATCCTCGCGTAGCGCAGGAAAATGCGATCTCAGGTACTGTATTCGTACAATTCGTAGTTGACTCAGAAGGTAACATCAAAGATGTGAAAACTGTAGGTGCTGCGAAAGGTGGCGGTCTTGAAGAAGAAGCTATCCGCGTGGTGAAAATCATGCCTAAATGGAAAGCTGGTAAACAGAACGGCCGTCAGGTATCAGTTCAGTTCAACCTGCCTATCCGCTTCACACTGCAAGAGTAGTACTAACGTACGCTTCATAGAAAACACCCTGTCACGGCCTGGCCATGACAGGGTGTTTTTATTTATTGGTATATTGCCGTCTGATTTGCAAATGATATTATGATGCTCGGGAATAATCTTACAGGATACGATGATACTATTGTAGCCCCCGCTACTGCCGCCGGTGTAGGCGCTATTGCTGTACTACGCCTCAATGGAACCAATGCCATTGAGATATGTAACCAGCTCTTTCCCGCCAAAGACCTGCATAAACAGGCCAGCCATACCCTACACTTCGGTCGCATTGTGGAAAACGGACGTACCATCGATGAAGTAGTGGTGGGCCTTTACAAAGCTCCTCACTCTTATACCGGTGAAAACATCGCAGAAATCTCCTGTCACGGTTCTCCCTACATCCAGCAACAAATTATCGATGCCTGTATCCGCGCCGGCGCCAGAATGGCCAAGCCCGGAGAATATACCATGCGTGCCTTCCTGAACGGGAAGCTCGACCTGACACAGGCAGAATCTGTAGCCGACCTGATCGCAAGTAATTCCGCTGCCAGTCACCAGACAGCTATGCAGCAAATGAGAGGTGGTTTTTCAAAAGAGCTGTCCGCGCTGAGAGAACAACTCATCAGTTTCTCTGCATTGATTGAACTGGAACTGGACTTCAGTCAGGAAGATGTGGAATTTGCAGATCGTACCCAGTTCTATAAACTCATCAGCGAAGCTATGACGGTTGTAAAACACCTGGCAGACTCCTTCCAGATGGGGAACGTAATCAAGAATGGGGTGAACACCGCTATCGTAGGCAAACCCAATGCAGGTAAATCAACCCTGCTCAATACGCTGCTCAATGAAAACAGGGCTATTGTAAGTGATATAGCGGGTACCACCCGTGATACCATCGAAGAAATCCTCAATATCCAGGGCATCCTATTCAGGCTCATCGACACCGCTGGTATTCGCGAAAGTAACGACACCATCGAAAGTATAGGTGTGCAAAAAACCATGGAGAAAATCCGTGAAGCAGGTGTGGTACTTTACATGTTCGATGTAAACCAGACTAGTGTGGATGACTTGCAGGAACAAATCGATGCTTTTAAAAAAGACAATATTAACTTCCTGCTGGTAGGGAACAAAACTGACATCGCCGGACTGGATGCTAACAAAGCTAAGTTTGCCGGCATAGAAGAGATCCTGTACATCTCCGCCAGGCAGCATGAACATATCGAAGACCTCAAAGACAGGCTGGTGCACAAAGTGATGAGTGGAGATATCAACACAGAAGCCACCATTGTTACCAACGCCCGCCACCATGCAGCACTGCAGGAAGTAATGAAGTCACTGATCGATGTGAAAAATGGGTTGGATAACCAATTGCCTGGCGACCTGCTCTCACTGGACATCAGACGATGCCTTCACTTCCTGGGGGAGATCACCGGACAGATCACGAATGAAGATCAGCTGGATTTTATCTTCAGTAAGTTCTGTATCGGAAAATAATCTTTTTGTAGATTGAGGTAACGAAACCCACTGCTGATGCAAAAACTGAACGTATTGTTTGTTTTGCTGGCTACTATGCTGGCTTTGCCTGCATATGGTCTGACCGCTACACCACCTGATAGCCTTCCCAATATTATCTTCATCCTCACGGATGATATGGGATTCAGTGACATTGCCTGCTTCGGTGGTCAATTTGTACCTACTCCCAACATAGACAGGTTAGCTAAAAGTGGCCGTAAGTTCACACAATACTACAGTGCAGCTCCCATCTGTTCGCCCTCAAGGGCAGGATTGATCACGGGAATGTACCCTGGCAGATGGAACTTCTCCACTTACCTTGATAACAGAAAACATAACGCCAGCGCTCAGCAGGCTGATTTCTTAGATACCACCGCTCCAAGTATCGCCCGCTTCTTTCAACAGGCCGGATATGCAACTGCCCATTTTGGAAAATGGCACCTGGGAGGCGGAAGAGATGTGAAGAACGCACCGGGTTTCGAACACTACGGCTATGATGCCCATAACAGCACTTATGAAAGCCCGGATCCCGATCCTCTGATCACCGCTACCAACTGGATCTGGTCCGACAAAGACAGCATCAAGCGCTGGGACCATACCCAATACTTTGTAGATAAAACCCTCGACTTCCTTAGCAAACATAAAGGCCAGCCATGCTTTATCAACTTATGGCCGGATGATATGCACACTCCCTGGGTACCCCGCAAAGACGCTGAACCTAACGGTCAATACCCTTCCAACCCGGAAGAAGAAGCTGCATTTAAACTGGTCTTAAAGGAATATGATGTGCAGATGGGCCGGCTCCTCGATGGATTAAAACAACTAGGTATCGACAAAAATACAATTGTCATTTTCACCAGTGATAACGGTCCATTGCCCAGTTTTAAAGGCAGCAGGTCCGGTGGCCTGAGAGGTTCCAAGTTGTCACTATACGAAGGTGGTACACGTATGCCCTTTATCATCAGCTGGCCGGGACATATTCCTGCTGGAACAATAGATGAATCCTCTGTGATAAGTGGCGTAGATATGTTGCCAACACTTGCAAAACTGGGTCATGTTCCGCTGCCAGAAATCTACCAGGGAGACGGTGTGGATAAGAGCCAGGTATTACTAGGCAAACCTGCCGCCAGACATCAAGACCTATTCTGGGAATATGGTCGTAATAATATCGCCTTCAAATATCCTGAAGGCAAGGACAAAAGCCCGAACCTGGCAGTTCGGTCCGGTGACTGGAAGCTGATCATGAACAATGACGGAACCGATATCCAGCTTTTCAACATCAAAAAGGATAAATATGAAACGATGAATGTTGCTGGTAGCGAACCTGCTACTGTAGCAACGCTGAAAAATAAGTTACTCACCTGGTGGGATTCCCTGCCTAAACTTACACAGTAAAAATTTCCCGATTCAATTACTTAGTATGCATTTCCCAACCTAATGCTAATGACCGTCACCTCATCTGCAAAAAAGAAAGCGAACCCCGACCCGAATTCTTAACCTTCGTCATCATCTCTTATGGAGGAGACGATTTATGTAGTCTCTTTTGAAATACACACCGGTGTAGTAAGCAGAACAATCCCTAACCCCGCTTTTCTGGCAAGTCTGCCCGGCGCTTTACCGCAGGTACGGGATGACGAGAGCCATTGTTAAGTAATTATGAATTACTTCCGGATGCTGGCGGTGCCCTCATCATTGAGCAGTTATTTATACAAGGAAACTCTCAATTATGAAACGGATATTACTCGTCTCAGCATTACTCATGCTGACCTTCACAACCTTTGCCCAACAAGCCGGGCATGTCATTTTAATTACCATTGATGGCTTCAGACCTGACTTCTACCAGGATGCCTCCTGGGGAATGGTGAACCTGCGTATGATGAAAGATAGCGGTGCTTATGCAGATGGTGTCAACAGCGTATTTCCAACTGTTACCTATCCCAATCATACCTCTCTCATCACCGGCGTTACGCCCATGAAGCATGGTATTTATTACAACACACCTTATGAACCAAAGGGAGCTACCGGTGTGTGGTATTTCTATTACGATTCGCTAAAAGTACCCAGCCTGTGGGATGCTGTGCATAAAGCTGGTAAGAAATCTGCCAGTGTCATCTGGCCGGTATCCGTACATGCCCCTATCGATTATAATATCCCTGATGTATGGCCATTGGATAAGAATAAGGACAGAAGGGTAGCGGTAGCTGAAAATGCAAACCCCTCCACCTTATGGCAGGAAGTACAGGACAATGCAACCGGTAAGATCCAGCCTGATGACTGGGCTATGAAAAACGGGGAACTGATTTTCGATGAGAACATCGCGAGAATAAGCAGTTACCTGATCCGGCAATATAAACCAGCATTCGTTACCCTGCACCTGCCATGTACTGATCACTATGAACACCAGATTGGCCGTGATGGTTATCTGGTACGGAAATCAGTATCCGGTGCTGACAGAGCCATCGGTACTATTGTCGAAGCTATACAAAGAGCAGGTATTGCAGATAGCACTACCATCATTGTCACCGGCGACCATGGTTTTGTGAATATTGAAAAGTCTTTTAATCCAAATGTATTGCTGGCTAAAAACGGTATCAAGGCGCAGTTCCATGCCGCCGGAGGTTCCGCATTCCTGCATTTGGAAGACAAAAACGACAAAGCTACTGTGGATAAAGTGATGGCCATTCTGAAAGCATTACCTGCTGACCAGCAAAAGATGTTCAGCATATTAGATCGTCAGCAACTGGATAAAATAGGTGCTGATCCTAATGCAGCCATGGCCATTGCCGCTTTAGGTCATGTCACAATTGGGGGTGCTAAGAAAGGAGAATTAGTAAAACCAGCAAAAGGTGGTACCCACGGTTATTATCCTGACTTCAAAGAAATTCAGACGGGCTTTGTGGCTTATGGCGCCGGCATTAAACAGGGCGGACATGTAAAAGAAATGAACGTGACCGATATAGCCCCTATCATTGCTGAGTTATTGAAACTCGACTTAGGCAAGGTAGATGGAAAAGTGCCTGCAGGGATAATAAAATAAGTTCAAACGAGCCTGTATCAACAAAAGAAACAGGCTCGTTATAAATATCATTTCCGGCATTTTTCAGTATGGGGTTTATTGCTGAAAAGCGCCCGCTTTCTTCTGTATCGCCAATTGCGAATCATAATATTTACTCAGGAAGTGGTATAGCACCAGCTCATGCTTACGTTGCCCTGTCAATAGGATCCTGTTCAAAAACATATGAATATAACTAGGCAGTAAATAGTCA
>Ga0182005_1000956_pt1 | contig 12578 bp, 7 predicted proteins | sample Sormic07211103_1_FD_123021 | JGI IMG/M metagenome (GOLD analysis project Ga0182005, IMG submission 123021) | Rhizosphere microbial communities from Sorghum bicolor, Mead, Nebraska, USA - 072115-103_1 MetaG | ecosystem: Host-associated > Plants > Roots > Rhizosphere | place: USA: Nebraska...
ACGAGCAGCGTCGCGACGCTGAAGGTCACGAGCGCCGGCGATCCGTCCGACGAAAACCGGCCGCTGACCGCCGAGCAGGCGATCGGCGTGTACAAGCGCAGCAAGGTGCTGGCCGAGCGCGCGGTCGAGCGGATGATCGCCGACGAAGGGCTGCCGGCCGTGATCGTCAACCCGTCGACGCCGATCGGCCCGCGCGACGTGAAGCCGACGCCGACGGGCCGCATCATCGTCGAGGCCGCGCTCGGCAAGATTCCCGCGTTCGTCGATACCGGCCTGAACCTCGTGCACGTCGACGACGTCGCGCACGGCCACTTCCTCGCGCTCGAGCGCGGCCGGATCGGCGAGCGCTACATCCTCGGCGGCGAGAACCTGCCGCTGCAGCAGATGCTGGCCGACATCGCGCAGATGACGGGCCGCAAGGCGCCGACCATCGCGCTGCCGCGCTGGCCGCTCTACCCGCTCGCGCTCGGCGCGGAGGCCGTCGCGAAGTTCACGAAGAAGGAGCCGTTCGTGACCGTCGACGGGCTGCGGATGTCGAAGAACAAGATGTATTTCACGTCCGCGAAGGCCGAGCGCGAGCTTGGCTACCGCGCGCGTCCGTACCGCGAAGGGCTGCGCGACGCGCTCGACTGGTTCGGCTCGGCGGGCTACCTGAAATAGCACAACGCGGCGTGCTTCACGCCGCTTTGCGCACTTTGTTACACGTCGCCGACGGACCGGCACCGGCGCAGCGGTTAAAATCGCGGGTCTTACGCAGAGAAGACACGCATGAACCTGAACGATCAGATCGATTCGCTCAACGCGGGCGTCGATCAGCTGCTCCACGATCACCACGCCGCGCAGCAGGCGGCACGCAGCGCGGAAGCGTTCGCGCGCGCCGCCGCGGCGGAAGCCCAGGCCGCCGCCGAGCGTCACGCCGCGGCGGAGACCGAAGCACTGGCCGCCGCGCAGCGCCACACGGCCGCCGCCGCCGACGCCACAGCCGCGCAGCAGCGCCACGCCGATGCCACCGCCGCGGCCGAAGCCGCCGCTCAACGCCACAACGAAGCCGCCGCGCAGGCCGAAGCCGCCGTCCAGCGACACACCGAAGCGACCGCGCTGACCGAAGCGCTCGCGCAGCGTCACGCGGACGCGGAAGCCGCGTCGCAGCGCCATGCGGCCGCGATCGCCGAAGCCGAGGCGGCCGCGCAACGTCATCACGCCGCCGCGACCGAAGCGGAAGCCGCCGCGCAGCGTCATGCCGCCGCCACCGCGGAGGCCGCGGCCGCCGCGAAACGCCACGCGGATGCGACCGCCGAGGCCGAGGCCGCGACGCAACGTCACGCGGCCGCGATCGCCGAGGCGGAAGCGCTCGCGCAGCGTCACATGCAAGCGATCGCCGAAGCGGAAGCCGCCGCGCAGCGCCACGCCGATGCGACCGCCGAAGCGCAAGCCATCACGCAACGCCATACCGAAGCCATCGCGCACGCCGACGCGGCCGCGCAACGCCACGCGCAGGCCACTGCCGAAGCCGAGGCCGTCGCGCAACGCCACAGCGAAGCGATCGCGCAGGCCGAAGCGGCCGCCGAGCGTCACGCGAAGGCGATCGCCGACGCGGAAGCGCTCGTCGAAGCTGTTGTGAAGGACGCGGCGACGAACCCGGCGGCGTCCGACAACGCGATGGCCGTTGCGGCCGTCGCGGCCGAAGTCGTCGAGCCGGTTGTCGAACCCGCTGCCGCGCCAGTTGCCGCCGATGAAGGCGCTGCGGCGCCGGCCGATGCGAGCACCGCCGTCGTCGCGACGAACGGCGCCGCCGGCGCGATCGAAGTCGCCCCTATCGAAGCCGCGGACACGCCCGCGGACAAGCCGACGCTGCACGTCGCTCGCCCGTCGCAGAACGAACTGACGCTGACCGTCAACGGCCAGTCGATCACGCTGCACCCGGAGCAACTGGGCCAGCTGATCGAGGAACTCGCGCATGCGCGCGCGTCGATGCAGCCGGAACCGCCGCCCGGCATCCCGGCCGGCTGGCGCTTCGTGACGACGAAGAACCCGATGATGGCCGTGCAGAAGCAGTCGAACGGCGACCGCCTGCTGGTCGCGCGCCACACCGGCTACGGCTGGGTGCCGTTCACGTTCTCGCCGGACGTCGTGATCCAGATGTACATGATGCTGACGCAGCGGTAAGCGGGCGCACCACCACCGCAAAAGAAACAGCCCGATCGGTTCACACCGATTGATCTATACCCCGAGGGGTCGAATTTTCCGTTCGTCCCCCGGGGTATTTTTTATGACGCTGACCCACTTGAGGATTCAAGGGCTGTGTGCGCTGTCACATATTCAAATCTCTGATTGGCTCACAACTAGTCGCGAAATATCTGTCAAGGCTGACAGGTTTTTGGATCGCTTGATTGACAGCAGCAAAAGTAGTTCGTAAGGTTTAATTTTTTGTGGCGCGCCGACTGGCTTTTACAATCTTTCGGATATGTACCGTGCATGACTGGAAGATTGAAACGCCGATCGACAAGCGGGGGTAAGCTGCACGGCACGGGTAATCGTCGAGACCTGAGAGCACAAAATAACAATGAATCCAACAGAACTTATCCGCGCCGTCACGGCGCAGTTTCCGAACTTTGAACGGCTGCTATCCGGCTTCACACAATCGCGCCGGTTGCTGCAAGTGCAGTTCGCCCCATCGATGGGCCTGCCGGGCAATGCCGTCTTGCCACATCAACTCACTTCAAGCGAAGGTATTTGCGAGCCGCTCAGGTTCACCCTGCAAGCGCTATCCAGCGATATTTCAATGCCACTGAAGGCATTCATCGGTGCGCCCGTGGCGTTCCAGGTAGGCGACGTCGCAGGTACTGAACGAACCATTTGTGCAATCGTTTGCGAAGCGCGTCAATTGGCCGCCGATGGCGGTTTCGTGCTTTACGAATTCGTGTGTACCGACGCGCTTTCATTGCTTGATCGACGGGTAACCTGGCGTGTATTTCGCGATGCATCGGTTGTCGACATTTCACACGCGATCATTCAAGAGCATACGACTGGCAATCAGGTCATCGGTGCAGCGTTTCGACTCGATACAAGTGCGCTCGGCACCTATCCAAGTCGTGGGTTCACGATGCAGGCGAAGGAAAGTGACCTCGCATTCATGACTCGCTTGTGGCGTCGCGAAGGCATTAGCTGGTACTTCACGCACGCAATCGAGAATGGCGCACCTGTTCACACATTGAATCTTGTCGACAGAACGGACGCATGGAAGGCAAATCCGGCCGGCCTTGTTCGCTTCAATCGTGCGGACGCGACGGAACCGGACGACACGATTTTCGCGTGGGAGGCGTACAGAGAACTTGCCCCCGGTGCCGTGTATGCGGCATCACATGATTATCAAACCGCCGGTGTCAAACAACTTGACGCCACGACTTCACAGGACCAAGGCGAACACGGTAAAGCCCTTGCCGCGACGCTAACCCAATATTGGTACGACTCGCCGCACGTCGCGGAAAATGCCGACCACTACGAACAGGTTATGCAGCGTCGCCAGCTTGCGCTCTCGCAAGGTGCAAAGCACTTTGCCGGTCAAAGTGTCGTTCGCGCATTCGTGGGTGGCTCAGGCACCGTCTTTTCGATGGCTGGCCATCCGGAGATCGACAAGCATTCCGCCGAAGACCGTCGCTTCGTGTTGACGCATGTGGAGACGCAGGTGCGAAACAGTCTTCTCCCGAATTCCCCCGGGAAAGGCAGGTTCGCAATCGAAGAGGATAGTCCGGTCCTCAATCGCTTCGAGTGTGTTCGAGCATCGACGCATATCGTTCCGAAGTGGGACGCGTCCTGCGTTCCGGCCGTCGGTCCAATCAGTGCACGCGTGGTCGGAAACGGTGAAGTTGATGTGGACGAACAAGGGCGGATATGCGTGCAATTCCTGTTTGCCCGGCGAGACGACCATCCCGATAGCGGCGCAAGCGGCACACCACGCGACTCCGCGCGTGTGCGCGTCGCGCAACCGTGGGCGGATGCGCAATCCGGGACAGCGTTCTGGCCCCGGGTCGGTTCCGAGGTTCTCGTTCTATTCATGCAGAACGATCCGGATAAGCCGATCGTAGTCGCAAATATGTTCGACGCGCGACATGCGCCCGTGCAGTTCGCCAGCGCAGGCGATTTGCCCGACAACGCGCCGCTATACGGCATTCGGTCGAAGGAAATCGGCGGTCCTGGCTATGGCGAACTGCAATTTGATGACACGACCGCACAGACCAAGACCAAACTCTCCTCAGAACACGGCAAAACTCAACTGAATCAGGGCTGGATCGGCCATCCTCGCAACAAGGGTGTATCGGAAAAGCGCGGCGAGGGTTTCGAACTTCGCACCGATCTGGCGGGCGCAATTCGTGCCGCACGCGGGATGCTCCTTTCAACAGATGCCCGCAACAATGCAAGCGGACGCGTGCTGGATCGGGCTGAATTGACCGGTCAATTGGAACTCGCGTTATCTATCGCGAAGAGGCTGAGCGAACTGTCGTCGACGCATGACGCCTACGAAACGGATACAGGTCCGCAAGAGAAGTTGACGAAAAGCATTCGTGAGTGGACAGACGACGGCGGAGCGGCAGCGATCGGCGTTACTGCGCCGGACGGTATCGCGATGTCCAGCCCGGCAAACGTTCTTGCTGTCGCAGGCGGGAATGTTGAATCGGTAGCAGCTCAGGATGCGAACATCAGCGCCGGTCGGCGCATTCTGATGCGCGCCGCGCAGGGGCTATCGGCATTCGCCAAAGCCGGGATGAAGCTTATGGTGGGATCGGGCGACCTGACCATTCAGGCGCACCAAGGCAAGGGTGAGATCGGCACGTCCGAGCGTTTGCATATTTACTCGCTGGAAAAGCTGATTCTGGAAGCACCGGAACTGGAACTGCGAACAAACGGCGCAGTGATAAAAATTTCGAACGGGAAGATCGTCCAATCGTCGACAGGTGAGCATCGGATTGAATCGAGCGGCTTTCAGGCAGTGACGGGCGGCGGCGGTACGGCCGACCTACCGAACATGCCGACTTCGTCAATGAAGACGGACGAACGGTTTAAGGTGGTCGGCCCAGACGGCAAGCCGCATGTTGGGCTCGCGCACGAGGTTCTGGATGATGCCGGTGGCATTCGCGATCAGGGAAAGCTAGGGGCCGATGGCACGCACTCGCAGCTCGCGAACGATAGCGAAATTCGGCCGGTTACATTCCGGCCGGTTGACTGAACACAGAAAAATATCAATAGAAATGGCTACCGCTGAAACTGCAAACGAGAATTCCGAGTGTGGAGTAAAGCAAGCGTATCGTCGCATTCCGCTTCGGTTCGATGTGAACGGCAACCCGTACTTTGATAGCGTTATGAGTCCGGAATCGTTCAAAGTATGTGCGCTCGGTAAACTACCGCCGCGGCACGTCATTCCTGTGATTTTCGTGCCGGGTATCATGGGAACGAATCTCTGCGGCAACAAGAACGCGACCAAGCCTGGCGAACCCGCATGGAGTCCGCCTAACGGCAAGATGGCGGGGCTAGGCGAATGGTTCCGGCGACTGCATCAAAGCGCCGCGGCCAGACAAATGCAGATTGGCCCTGAGCGAGTCGAAGTGGACCGCAGCGGAAAGGTAAATATTCCACGATATTTGTTCTCGTTGACGAATGACGAGGCGAAGCGACGCGGATGGGGAGAAATTCACTTCGATAGTTACGGCGGGATTCTTGCTGAACTTGAATATGCGTTGAACGAACCGTTCGTCGAACCCGAACTGCCTTCCGATGCCCAAAAGCCGAAGGACGTTTGGCAAGTAGCTCAGACACTAGAGCGAATCGTAAAGAATCAGAAGGTCGACGTTCGCAAGGAGTGGAACCCGCAGGGTGTGACAATCGAGCCGCTTGCGTCGGATGAATTCTCTCGAGTGTCGCAGTACTACTATCCGGTATGGGTATGTGGTTACAACTGGCTTGCTTCAAACGACGCATCTGCGGATCAACTCATCAAACGTATCGACGAAGCCATCGAGTATTACAAGAAAGGTTCCTATTGGATTTCTACCGGCAAAGTCATCATCGTCACACACTCAATGGGCGGACTTGTTGCGCGCCGTGCTGCGCAAAAACTGAGCGGCCGCGGAAGCACAACGTCGAGCGACGACAGGCGAGTCGGAGGAACAGAAAAATCGGACGACGCGAACGAAACGCAAGTCAAACCGCTGGACTCCGGGGGAGCGACGGACGGATCAGCTAGCGGCACGACAAGCAACGCAGGACCGGATACTGTGTTAGGTGTCGTCCATGGAGTGCAACCGGTGGGCGGCGCGCCTGTTGTGTATCGGCGCTTCCGCGCGGGTACTGAAGTGAACGGGACGTTCAATATCGAAGGTGCGCTGGTGGCGGAAATCATGGGATGGAGCGCAGCCGATATTGTGTGCGTGATGGGAAATTCGTCCGGTCCGCTGGAACTCTTGCCGACCAAGCACTTCGCGCCAGGATGGCTAAAGTTTACACGGTATGCCAACGGGAAAAAAACCGAAGCAATGCCCGCGCTTCCGCTATCGAATCCGTATGCAGAAATTTACTCCACTACAGTGAAAGACGTTTGGTGGGGAATGGTTAATGAATCACTCATTAATCCAGCCGGCCTGAACAATGACGTCGGCTCCAAAGATATCAATCGTTACTCCAAGGCCATCGGAAAAGCAGAGGATTTTCACGATGCCTTGCAACTGTATTGCCATCCGGTTACCTATGCATATTATGGCGCAGACAAAAAACAGGTTTCTTTCGGAAGCGTCACCTGGTCCACCAAAGACGAAGTCGGCTCCGAATTTGAATGGCAACTCCCCACACTAAAAACCAACGACTTCGATTTATTTGGAAAATCCACGTTGAAGGTAGCCCAACAAAAAGCGATTTTTAAGTTGGAAAATGCACCACCGCCACCTAAAAATGATCAGATCAGCGATACCACATTTTCCGGAGACGGAACGGTCCCATTCGACTCCGGGAATTTGATTGTCGAAAGTGGTTCTCAGCCCGTCACATTTCGCATGTCTGGCTTCGATCATCAAATGTCGTACAACAACGAACCCGTGCGCGAGTGTGTGTTATGGTGCATCGCGAAGATCGTACAACTCGCGCCACCAGTCCAGCAAACTGGCGCGTCTACTCAAGGAAGCGCATGAAGGTACAACGACTAATTGCATTGACCCTCACATTTTTGTCTATGACTTGTATGGCTGGCGAACCGAACATGAATGACTCGAAGACATACTGTGTTGGCCGATTCCTTGTCGATGTTCCGGCAAACATGGAACTATATGCGCAGATGGGCGAATATATGTTTGGCCCCGTTCAAACAAATACGCGATACCCAAATATCGCAGCCTTCCAAAAAAGAATGCAGGAACGGGAAGCCGGCCTTAAAAGACCGGAGGGTAAAAGTGATCTTGCATTTGATCGCGCGATCGACTTGCGTACCAACGGGGTGGTATTTCTTAAATCAACCACTCTCTATGGGCGAAAGATTGAAGGATTTGAAGCTTACAAATGGATTAATGGACGGACATTCTTCATTGACGCAGACGGATTTGACACGGACAAATACGCAGCGCTAACCGAGAAGCTGCAAAGTAAATTCTTGCCAAGTCTTCGCGCCCGCACTCCGAATGAAATTCCTACACAAGCGGGGTTTTGCCTGAGAGACGGCTTTTTCGCAGATGATGGGAAGACATCTCAACACGAAATTGCGTCGATTACGTTCAAATTACCGAGTGCACCGGGACTGCTCATTCATGTAACAACGATGACCGCGAAGCCGGATGCAAAATCGTTGCTGCAGCGCGTCGATAGTGGCGTAGTGCCGGGCGCACTGCAATCTCTTGTGTCAGGAATTCGCACATTGCGGCGCGGCGAGCACGATGTGAATGGCCGCAAGGGTGAGGAAGGCCTATGGTCGCTCCCCACCGACGCAGGTTTCCGCGCCTATCAGTTTCATTGGGAAGCGCAAGGGGAACACTTGGAGCCACTGAAACCTACGCTTTCGGTTGAATTGACGACGCGCGAGGATCAACGCCCTGGTTTGACGGAAGAACAAGCAACCAAGCTATTCGAGTCGATTGTGAACTCAGTACGGCTACGCCCAACATCCGGTGGAGGCCAAGTAAGTACAGCAGGGACGCCGCCGGTTCCCTTAAACAGCATCGTGCAGACTGGGGCGGCCTGTCCCCGCAGCGGCTGGTGGACGTGTCCTGAAGCGAATGGGCTTTCCGTGGTCGGCGGTAGCCGTCAATACTTCGAACTCGGAGCGGTCATGCCATCGATCGAAATATTGAATCAACCAGGCATTCTGGACCGTGTGTTGGGTCGGGAGTCAAAGCACAGCGTGCCGACAACGTGGACGCTGGTTGCAGTTGACGACGTTGCGCCGCCGGGCGCGGTGGATGAGGGCAACGCTGCCCCGCAAGGGTGACGGAGAGCGACGACCGATGCGTAACGTTATTCGAGTAGGTGACGCGACCGACCATGGTGGACAAGTCCAGGGCGGCGCATCAAATTTTGACGTAGACGGCAAAGCAGTCGCCCGAATGGGCGATCCCTGTATCTGCCCGATTGAAGGGCATCAAGTCTGCGTAATCGCGGAAGGCGACCCGAACTTCGTGGTTGAGGGTCGCCCGGTAGCGTTCGATGGGCACAAGACGACATGCGGCGCAACGCTGCGCTCCAGCATGTCGGAATTCGGTATCACCTGATCGCTCATTGGTGTTCGACGTAGCGCAACAGAAAGCAGACAGCCCGATCGGTCCACACCGATCGGGCTGTCTGCTTTCCGAGGCCTGGAAGTCAGCCGGCACACGCCGGCATCATTCAGTTCAACGCTCCACCGGCGCCTGCACCCGCGCCTTCCACTGGCCGCCCTTGCCGCGCCAGTAGCGCCACGCGGACGCGAACGTCGCACCGACGTAGAACAGCGCGACCAGCGGCAACGCGGGCGCCCACAGCGGCGAGCGCCGGTAGTAGCGCAGCATCGGCGCATACGCGGTGCACATCGACGCCCACGCGAGCCACGCCGGCCACGCGCGCGCGCCGTAGACCAGCGCGGCGACGGGCGGCACGAGGTAGATGATCGTCATCCCGAGCAGCGTGCCGGCGAGCAGCAGCGGCGAATAATGAAGCTGCGTGAACGCGGTGCGCGCGATCATGTTCCAGATGTCGCGCCAGCTGTCGTACGGACGCAGCGACACGCTGCGCTCGGCCAGATCGAGCCGGATCGGATGCCGGCCGCTGCCGCGATGCTTGATCTGCGCGGCGAGGCTGCAGTCGTCGATCAGCGCGCCGCGGATCGATTCGATGCCGCCCGCCTCCTCGAGCGCGCTGCGCTTGACCAGCATGCAGCCGCCCGCGGCGCCGGCCGTCCGGTTGCGCGGATTGTTGATCCACGAGAACGGATAGAGCTTCGCGAAGAAGAACACGAACGCCGGGATCAGCGCCTTTTCCCAGAATGAATCGCAGCGCAGCCGCACCATCAGCGACACGAGATCGCGCTGTTCGGCCTGCGCGCGCGTGACGAGCTGGGCGACGGCGTCGGGCGGATGGCCGATGTCGGCATCCGTCAGCAGCAGGTAGTCGGCCGGCAGCCCGAGCGTGCGCACCGCCGCGATGCCCTGCGACTGCGCCCATACCTTGCCCGACCAGCCGGACGGCAGCGGCTTCGCGGCCAGCACGGTCAGGCGCTCGGCGCGGTTGATCGCGAGCGCGGCCGCACGGGCCGCGTCGGCGGTGCCGTCGTCGCTGTGGTCGTCGACGATGATCAAATGAAAATCGCCCGGATAGTCCTGCTCGAGCAACGACGTCGCCGCCTCGGCGATCACATCGACCTCGTTGCGCGCCGGCACGACCGCGACGACGGCCGGCCAGCCGGCCTCGGCCGCCGCGCCGCGCGCCTGCGGCGGCAGCGCCCGCGCGGGCCGCGCACGCCAGAAACCGCCGCGCGCGACGAGCAGCACGATCCAGATCAGCAGCGACAGGCCGGATACCAGGAAGGTAATCGCCAGCATCATCGGCAAGCCTCCTGCCGCACACCAGCGCGAACGGCGCGGCCGCCCGCGGCGCACGATCGGTCGAGCATATTGAGGGTCGGAGTCAAAACGCCCATGACCGCACCGGCGGCAGGGCAATACGCGTAAGAATCGACGGTCATCGAATGGCCTTGAAATGAGCGCGACGCCGGGCAACCGAACCGGCTGCCCGCGAAACCGCGCAGTTTACCGGGTTCCGCGCGCGCCAGCGCCGACGCGGCTCTGCTGTGGATGCAACACGCTAGATACAGCACCAGAGCACGGACGGCCCGATAGGGTTAAAATGCGCGATTAATTCGGGGTTCCGGGGCCTGGCCTGGCCGGTTCGTTCCTGCCTTCATAACATCAAGCCGGGGCGAGCGAGCCGTGCCAGCTCCTCGAACCCCGGCGTCTGTCGTCGGAGTTCGCTCATATATGCGAGTCATCCTTGCCCAGCCCCGCGGCTTCTGTGCGGGGGTTGTCCGCGCAATCGAAATCGTCGATCGCGCGCTGCAACAGCACGGCGCGCCGGTCTATGTGCGTCATGAGATCGTGCATAACCGGCATGTCGTCGAAAATCTGCGTAATAAAGGGGCACGATTCGTTGAGGAACTCGACGAGGTGCCGCACGGCGCCGTGGCGATCTTCAGCGCGCACGGTGTCGCCCAGACGGTCGAACGCGACGCCGAAACGCGCGGGCTCGACGTGCTGGACGCCACCTGCCCGCTCGTCACGAAAGTGCACGTGCAGGGCCGCCAGTACGTTGCTGCGGGCCGCCGGCTGATCCTGATCGGCCACGCGGGCCATCCGGAAGTCGAAGGCACGATCGGCCAGATTCCTGCCGAGGTGATCCTCGTGCAGAGCGAGGCGGAAGTCGATACGCTGACGCTGCCGGTCGATACGCCGGTCGCGTACGTCACGCAGACCACATTGTCGGTCGACGACACGCGCGGCATCATCGAAGCGCTGCAGCGCCGGTTCACCGACATCGTCGGCCCGGACACGCGCGACATCTGCTACGCGACGCAGAACCGCCAGGCCGCCGTGCGCGAACTGAGCGGCCAGGTCGATGTGCTGCTGGTCGTCGGTGCGACGAACAGCTCGAACTCGAACCGCCTGCGCGAGATCGGCACCGAAAGCGGCGTGCCGAGCTATCTCGTCGCCGACGGCTCGGAAGTGAAGCCCGAATGGTTCGCGGGCGTGCAGACGGTCGGCCTGACCGCCGGCGCGTCGGCACCCGAGGAAATGGTTGAGGATGTAATCGGCGCGCTGCGCGCGCTGGGGCCCGTCGATGTCACGACGATGGCGGGCCGTGAAGAAAAAGTCGAATTCAAGTTGCCGGCGAAGCTTACGCAAGCTGTCGCCCGCGAAGTTTAAGGAGGACATCTCTTGTCTATTCCGCTGCTCCAGCAAGTCCGCGTCGGCGCATACATCATGCGCCAACACCTGTCCGGCAACAAACGCTATCCGCTCGCGCTGATGCTCGAGCCGCTGTTCCGCTGCAACCTCGCGTGCAACGGCTGCGGCAAGATCGACTATCCGGACCCGATCCTGAACCAGCGCCTGTCCGTCGAGGAATGCCTGGGAGCCGTCGACGAGTGCGGCGCGCCCATCGTGTCGATCGCCGGCGGCGAGCCGCTGCTCCACAAGGAGATGCCGGAGATCGTCAAGGGCATCATGAAGCGCAAGAAATTCGTGTACCTGTGCACGAACGCGCTCCTGATGGAAAAGAAGATGGACGACTACGAGCCGAATCCGTATTTCGTCTGGTCGGTCCACCTCGACGGCGACAAGGAGATGCACGACCATTCCGTGTCGCAGGAAGGCGTGTACGACAAGGCGGTCGCGGCCATCAAGGAAGCGAAGCGCCGCGGCTTCCGCGTGAACATCAACTGCACGCTGTTCAACGATGCGATCCCCGAGCGCGTCGCGAAGTTCTTCGACACGCTCGAGCCGATCGGCGTCGACGGCATCACCGTGTCGCCGGGCTACGCATACGAACGCGCGCCGGATCAGCAGCACTTCCTGAACCGCGACAAGACGAAGAACCTGTTCCGCGAGATCCTGAAGCGCGGCGAAGGCGGCAAGCGCTGGTCGTTCAGCCAGTCGTCGCTGTTCCTCGACTTCCTGGCCGGCAACCAGACGTACAAGTGCACGCCGTGGGGCAACCCCGCACGCACCGTGTTCGGCTGGCAGAAGCCGTGCTATCTGGTCGGCGAAGGTTACGTGAAGACCTTCAAGGAACTGATGGAAGACACGAACTGGGACAACTACGGCGTCGGCAACTACGAGAAGTGCGCGGACTGCATGGTCCACTGCGGCTTCGAAGCCACGGCCGTGATGGACACGATCTCGCATCCGCTCAAGGCGCTGCGCGTGAGCAAGAAGGGCATCAAGACCGACGGCCCGTTCGCACCGGACATCTCGATCGCGAAGCAGCGTCCGGCCGAGTATGTGTTCTCGCGCCACGTCGAGATCAAGCTCGACGAAATCCAGCGCGCCGGCAAGGGCAAGCTGCAGAAGCCGGCGAAG
>Ga0182005_1000957_pt1 | contig 12563 bp, 9 predicted proteins | sample Sormic07211103_1_FD_123021 | JGI IMG/M metagenome (GOLD analysis project Ga0182005, IMG submission 123021) | Rhizosphere microbial communities from Sorghum bicolor, Mead, Nebraska, USA - 072115-103_1 MetaG | ecosystem: Host-associated > Plants > Roots > Rhizosphere | place: USA: Nebraska...
ACGGTACCGGTGATGGAAGCGATGGCGCTCTACACCGGCCAGCCGTTCCAGATGGCGATGACGCCGGTGCAGACCGTGATGATCTTCATCACCCTGATCGTCAGTGCGATCAACCTCAATGACGGCGAAACCAATGCCATCGAGGGGATGACGCATTTCGTGCTGTTTGCGACCTTCATCATGTTGTCGTTGCTGGGTCTTTAACAACACCGCAAACCCCTGTGGGAGCGGCGGTGCGACGATTCGACTTGCTCGCGAAGAGGGACTGTCAGCCGACACCAAGGTTGAATGACACACCGCATTCGCGAGCAAGTCGAATCGTCGCACCGCCGCTCCCACAGGGGGAGTGGTGGATCAGGTACCCGCGATCAACTGCCGGGCCGCCTGGGTGTGATCCGCGATCAATCCCTTCAGATCCAGCCCTTCCACCTGCCCATCGATCACTCGCCACTGGCCGCCGACCATCACCCGGTCCGCGCGGTCGGCGCCGCACAGCAGCAGCGCCGACACCGGATCGTGGCTGCCGGAGAAGCGCAGTTCATCGAGCTTGAACAGCGCCAGGTCCGCCTGTTTGCCCACGGCGATTTCACCGATGTCGCTGCGGCCGAGCAACTGCGCCGACCCCTTGGTGGCCCAGCCCAGCACCCGTTCCGGAGTGATTTTCTCGGCGCCGTAGCGCAGGCGCTGGATATACAGCGCCTGCCGCGCTTCGAGGATCATGTTCGAGGCATCGTTGGAGGCCGAGCCATCCACGCCAAGGCCCAGCGGTGCACCGGCATCGGTCAGTTCGATGCTCGGGCAGATACCGGACGCCAGGCGCATGTTGGAGCTTGGGCAATGGCAGATGCCGGTGCCGGCGGCGCCGAGGCGGGTGATTTCGTCCGGGTTGAAGTGGATGCCGTGGGCCAGCCAGGTCCGTGGGCCGAGCCAGCCGACGCTGTCCAGATAGTCCACGGTGCGCAGGCCAAAGCGCTGCAGGCAGAAGTCTTCCTCGTCGAGGGTTTCGGCCAAATGCGTGTGCAGGCGCACATCGAGCTTGTTGGCCAGTTCGGCGCTGGCCGACATGATTTCCGGCGTTACCGAGAACGGCGAGCAGGGTGCCAGGGCGATCTGGATTTGCGCGCCGTCACCGCGTTCGTGGTACTCGGCGATCAGGCGCTGACTGTCATCGAGGATCACCTGGCCTTCCTGCACGGTTTGCTGTGGCGGCAGGCCGCCGTCCTTCTCGCCCAGGCTCATGGAGCCACGGGTCAACATGGCGCGCATGCCCAGTTCGCGCACGCTCTGGACTTGCACGTCGATGGCGTTTTCCAGGCCTTCGGGAAACAGGTAATGGTGGTCAGCCGCCGTGGTGCAACCGGACAGCAGCAGCTCGGCCAAGGCGACCTTGCTGGCGAGGGCGAGTTTTTCCGGGGTGAGTCGGGCCCAGACCGGGTACAGGGTTTTCAGCCAGGGGAACAGCGGCTGGTTGACCACCGGCGCCCAGGCGCGGGTCAGGGTTTGATAGAAGTGGTGATGGGTGTTGATCAGGCCCGGCAGGATCACGTGTTCGCGGGCGTCGAAGACGTCATTGCACGGTGCGGACGGCTGCTGGCCAAGGCCGAGCACTTCGACGATCACGCCGTCTTGCAGCACCAGGCCGCCACGGGCATCGAGACCGTTGGCCGTGAAAATGGCGAGAGGGTTTTTTAACCAGGTACGGGTCGCAGGCATGTTGCCGGCTCCTCTGAAAGTGGGGTTCAGGGTTGCCAGCTCAGTGTTGCCCTGTCTGCTGATCCAGGGTCGCCGGGGAGGCGAGGTGCGAAGTGTCGATCAAAAGCGATCTACGGGCAAGCCTCGCCCGACAGGACAACACAAATCCCTTGTGGGCGCGAGCAAGTCGAATCGTCGCACCGCTGCTCCCACATGTACGATCCGTGTTGTTACCAGGGAATGGTTTCGCCTCGGTAATTCACGAAATGATGCCCACCCTTGCCGACATAGGCATTCACTTGATCCACCAACCCACGGGTGCTGGTCTGCACATCGATATCGGCGCCTTCACCGCCCATGTCGGTTTTCACCCAGCCCGGGTGCAGCGACAGCACGGTGAGTTTCTGCTCGCCCAGCTGTGTGACGAAGCTGTTGGTCATGGAGTTCAGCGCGGCTTTGCTGGCCTTGTACAGCGCCAGCTCCGGCGCGTCGGGCATGGTCACGCTGCCCAGCACCGAACTCATGAACGCCAGCACGCCGGTGTCTGGACGAATCTGACCGACGAAGCGCTGGGCCAGGTTGATCGGCGCCACGGCGTTGGTGAAAAACAACTGACCGACTTCGGCCAGCGTCGCACCGCCCGGTGTCTGCACGTCCGGCCCCTTGACCCCGGCATTGACGAACAACAGGTCGAACACTTCGCCCTTGAGTTGCTGGCTCAGGGCGTTCACCGCTTGTTGATCGTCGATGTCGAGCTTCTCGATCCGTACCTTGCCCAGAGCCTGCAAGGCTTGGGCGTTTTGTGGATCGCGCACGGTGGCGGTGACATGCCAGCCGTCGGCCAGCAGGGTTTTCACCAGCCCCAGGCCCAGCCCCCGGGAGGCGCCGATGATGAGTGCAGTTTTTGCCTTGGACATGAGTGGCTTCCTGAATGAGGATCATGAGTGTGGGCCTATGCTGCAATGCCTGGTGCACGGCGTCGAGTGCATTGTTGTCCGGGCGGCCGCCTTCGCGGGCAAGCCTCGCTCCTACAGGTTTTGTCTCGGATACCTGTGGGAGCTGGCCTGCCAGCCAAGAGGCCCTGAAGGCATACGCTAGTGCCCAGCCTGCCACGGCTGCCCCAACGACACTGGCGCATACAACCGGGTCCGCACCGCATCGCGCGACAACAGCACCAACACCACAATCGTCGCCACGTACGGCAACATCGCCAGCAAACTCGATGGAATGGCCAACCCCAAACCCTGTGCCACCAGATGCAGAATGCTGGCAAGCCCGAACAGGTAGGCCCCGAGCAGCAAACGCCACACCCGCCAACTGGCGAACACCACCAGCGCCAGGGCAATCCAGCCGCGACCGGCGCTCATGTTCTCCGCCCACATCGGCGTGTAGGCCAGTGACAGATAAGCCCCGGCCAACCCCGCCATCGCCCCGCCGAACAATACCGCCAAGGCTCGAATGCCCAACACCGGCAGGCCCATGGCGCTGGCCGCGTCCGGGTTTTCCCCGACCGCCTGAATGATCAGACCCACGCGGCTTTTCAGAATCACCCAGGCCACCAGCGCAAAGAGCACGAATGACCCGTACACCAGCACATCCTGAGCAAACAGCATTCGGCCGATCAGCGGAATGTCGCTCAGATACGGAATCGCCAGCGGCTCGAAACCCGCCAACGGCTTGCCGACCCACGCCGCGCCGACAAAGGACGACAGGCCCACACCGAAAATCGTCAACGCCAGCCCGGTGGCCACCTGATTGGCGTTGAACACCAGCGCCACCACCGCAAACAGTGACGACAGCAGCATCCCGGCGAGCATCGCCAGCAGCACGCCGAGCCACAGGTTGCCGGTGCTGAAGGCAACGATGAAACCGATCACCGCGCCAAACAGCATCATCCCTTCCTGGCCCAGATTGAGTACGCCGCTCTTCTCACAGATCAGCTCACCCAAGGCCACCAGCAGCAACGGCGTGCCGCAGCGGACCATGGCGTAGAACAGGTTACTCAGCAGATCGATATCCATCACAGTGCTCCTGCTTGCATGGCGGTGGCGGGGGCGCGGCGGGGCCAGCGCAGGTTCAGGCGGGGGCGGTAGAGAATCAGCACGTCACTGGCCAGCAGGAAAAACAGCATCATTCCCTGGAACAATTGGGTGATGGCTTGCGGCAGATTCATGCTCATCTGCGCGTTTTCCCCACCGATGTACAGCAGCGCCATCAGCAGGCTGGAAAACAGAATCCCGATCGGGTTGAGCCGCCCGAGGAACGCCACGGTAATTGCCGCATAGCCATACCCGGGTGACACCTGCGGCACCAGTTGCCCGATCGGCCCGGCCACTTCGCAGACACCGGCGAGCCCCGCCAACCCGCCGCTGATCAAGAGCGCCAGCCAGATCAGGCGCTTCTCGCGGAACCCGACGAAACCCGCCGCGCGCTTATCCAGCCCCAGCACCTTGATCTGGAAACCGACAAAGCTTTTCTGCAGCAGCACCCACACCGCCACCAGCGCCAGCAGGGCGAAATACACGCCGACGTGGATGCGTCCGTCCTCCATCAACAGTGGCAAGCGGCTGGCGTCGCCGAACATCGCCGACTGTGGAAAGTTGAAGCCGTCCGGGTCCTTCAACGGGCCGTGTACGCAGAACAGCAACAGGTTCAGGGCGATGTAATTGAGCATGATGCTGGTGAGGATTTCGTTGGCGTTGAAGCGGGTGCGCAACCAGGCCGTCAGCCCGGCCCACGCGGCGCCGGCCAAGGTGCCGGTCAGCAGGATCAGCACCAGCGCCCAACGGCTTTGCATGTCGATGATATTCACCGCCAGCGCACTGCCGGCCAGCGCTCCGATCAGCAATTGACCTTCGGCACCGATGTTCCAGATTCGTGCCTGATAGGCCACCGCCAGGCCCAGTGCGCACAGCAGAATCGGCAGGGCTTTGACCAGCAACTCGGACACACCATAACCATCGCTGACCGGGGCGATCAGCAAGGTTTGCAGGGTCAGCAACGGGTCATGCCCGAGGGCGGCGAACAGCAGCGAACCACAGCTCAGGGTCAGTACCGCCGCCAGCAGTGGCGAACACCACAGCATCAGGCGCGATTGCTGACCACGAGGTTCAAGAGAAAGCAGCATGTGACACTCCGTTAAAGCGTGGCGGATGCGGGTGATTGCGGGGCATCGAAGCGGCCGGCCATCCAGCCGCCGACATCGATCAGGCAGGTGTCGGCCGTGGCCTGCAGCGGCGACAAACGTCCACCGCACAAGGCACCGAGGCGGTCGCCGATCTGGAACAGTTCATCGAGGTCTTCGGAGATCACCAGGATGGCCGCGCCGGCGTCGCGCAGGGCAATCAGCGCCCGGTGAATGGTCGCCGCCGCGCCGACGTCGACGCCCCAGGTCGGGTGCGCAGCCACCAGCAATTTCGGTTGTTGAAGGATTTCCCGCCCAAGAATGAATTTCTGCAGGTTGCCGCCGGACAGGCTGCGGGCCGGTGCCTGGCTGTCCGGCGTCTTGACCCCGAAGCGTTGGATGATGTCCTGGGCCAGGGCCTCGACCTTGCGCCGCTGCACCAGCCCCTTGCTCACCAGCCCTTGTTGAAACGCGGTGAGCAGGGCGTTGTCCGCCAGGCTCAGTTCCGGCACGGCGCCGTGCCCCAGACGTTCTGCAGGAACGAAGGCCAGGCCATGCCGACGTCGGGCGTCCGGTGGCCAATGCGCGACCGGGTGGCCGCCAAAGCTGATCGTCGCGCCTGCGTCATGTGATAAACGCTGTTCGCCACTGAGCAAGGCCAGCAGCTCATCCTGGCCATTGCCGGCCACCCCGGCAATGCCGACGATTTCACCGCTGCGCACTTCAAGATCGATGTCTGTGAGCGAGCAGCCAAACGGGTCGGGGTTGTGCCACGACAGGCCCTTGATCTGCAAAAACGCCTCGGTCCCCTTGGCCTTCGGATAGTCGGTGATCAGCCCGGCGGCTTCGCCCACCATCAGCCGCGCCAGTTGCTGGTCCGAACACTCGGCCGGCACGCAATGACCGGCCACCCGCCCGCCGCGCAGCACCGTCGCGCTGTGGCACAAGGCGCGGACTTCGCCGAGCTTGTGGCTGATGAACAGAATGCTGCAGCCTTCGGCGGCCAGTCGGCGCAGGGTGACGAACAGATCGTCGGCCTCCTGGGGCGTCAGTACCGAAGTCGGTTCGTCGAGGATCAGCAGGCGAATGTCCTGCATCAGGCAGCGAATGATTTCTACACGTTGCCGCTCGCCGATCGACAGGCTGTGGATAAGTCGCTCAGGTTCCAGCGGCATACCGTAGCGCTGCGAGACTTCGCGAATCTTCGGTTCAAGTTGCTTGGGCGTGCCCGCGGCGGCGCCCATGGCCAGGGCGATGTTCTGCGCCACGCTCAGGGTTTCGAACAGCGAAAAATGCTGGAACACCATGCCGATCCCCAGGCTGCGGGCCTGGGCCGGGTTGCGCAGGTTGACGCGTTGCCCTTGCCAGAGCATCTCACCGGCATCGGCATGGACGACGCCGTAGATGATCTTCATCAAGGTACTTTTGCCCGCACCGTTTTCACCGAGCAGCGCGTGGATTTCACCGGGCGCGATACTCAAGTCGATGGCATCGTTGGCCAGGCAGCCCGGGTAGCGCTTGGTGATTGTGCGCAGTTGCAGGCGGGGTGTTTGATCGGGAATGGGAATGGCGTTGGGCATGTCAGGCTCTGGCGACGGGGGCTCATGCCTGTGGATAAAGCAATTTCCTGGCCATTGAGTCAGGAAAGCTGAAAAGCCCTGTGGCTCAAGGTGTTGAGATTGCCGCTTCGCTCCCGACTGCTCTCACCTGCGGCACCACATGGGGGCGAGGTCTTTGAAGTGGCTCCATTTTTGCGCTGCAAAGTTTGGTCAAAAAATGATCAGTGGGATGCAAGCCATGCCCGGCATGGTGCGGCGACAGGAATGAACGGGTTATCCACAGATTGCTCCACAGTATCTGTGCGCAAGCGCAGATGTCGGGCATAAGCGCAGGGCGGCTATCTTCTAAAGGTGATAAACCGCTGTAAGTGTTTGTTTTTTCGTGAAATTAGTCGTTGTGATGGCAGATTGGACGAAAAATGAACAAAGTCCGCAAAGCCGCATGACAGAAGGGTTACAGCGGTATGTGCTCAGGTTATCCACAGTCGGGTGCACAGCAGATGTGGGCAAGTATCGGATGCCGTCATTTTGCTGATGCCCCAAAAGATTGCAGCCTTCACCGCTGCAGCACAATGCGCCCACGGCTCAGATCAGCCAGTTGCTTTTGCAGCGTTTCAATCTGCACTTCACCGACCGCCAATTGCAGTTCGACGCCATTGGCGGTGAAGTCCTCCTGCACCACCAGTCCGCCGAGTTCCGCCACCCTCAACTTTACCAATGCCAGCTCTGCGAACGCGCAGGCACAGCGTAGCGGTACCCGACTGATCAGCTCGATCTTCGGCGCCGCTTGCAGGCATTTGTTGGCGCCGCCGCCATAGGCCCGGGCGAGTCCGCCTGTGCCCAGTTGAATGCCGCCATACCAGCGAATCACCAGCACGGCGACCTGGTCGCAATCCTGGGCCTCGATGGCTGCCAGAATCGGTCGACCGGCCGTGCCGCCAGGCTCGCCGTCGTCGGTGCTGCGGTATTGCGCGCCGAGCTTCCACGCCCAGCAGTTGTGCGTGGCGTTGAGGTCACTGTGTTGTTCGATGAACGCCTGCGCTTCAGCGGGGCTGGAGATTGGGGCGGCGAAGGTGATGAAGCGGCTTTTGCGAATCTCCTCGCGGTATTCACAAAAGTCGCTGAGGGTAAATGGCATAGGTGTCTTAAATGGTTGGCGTCAGGCCGCAGCCTTTGAGAATGATGCGGATCAGGTTGTTGCCAGCGTCTTCCATGTCCTGTTTGGTCAGCTTGGTGCGTCCGCTGACACGGCAGATCTGGGTGGCGAAATCGGCGTAATGCTGGGTGCTGCCCCACAACAGGAAGATCAGGTTGACGGGATCGACCGGGTCCATTTTACCGGCGTCGATCCATTCCTGGAACACCGCGGCCCGACCCTGGAACCAGGCGCGGTAATCCTGGTTGAAATACTCGCTCAAACATTCGCCACCGCTGATGACCTCCATCGCGAAGATGCGCGAGGCTTGTGGCTGGCGCCGGGAAAATTCCATTTTGGCGCGGATGTAGCGGGTCAGGGCTTCGGCCGGATCATCGTCGGCGGTCAGGGTGTTGAAGGTGCTGTCCCACAGCTCGAGGATGTTGCTCAACACCGCCACGTACAGACCGAGTTTGTTGGTGAAGTAATAATGCAGGTTCGCCTTGGGCAGCCCGGCATTGAGGGCGATGGTGTTCATGCTGGTGCCTTTGAACCCGTGACGGGCGAACTCGTCTTCGGCGGCTTTGATGATGGTCTCTTCGTTCTTCTGACGAATGCGGCTGGCGGGTTTGCCGCCGTGGGCTGGGACTTCAAAGGTCATAGGCACTTCCGGTCAGGTGAGTGGGTGCGGCCAGTGCGTTGATAGCGCACCCCCGGGCTACAGACAAGTCCCGATACGATAATTCCAAAAACACCACCGACCCGGTGCTGTTCAACGGGTTGCGGCCAGGCTTTCGAGGAAGCTTTCCAGCACCAGATGCGGGCGTCGCCCCTTGCGGGTGACCGAGGCCAGGCTCAGGTCATAGAAGCGTGCCTGGGGCTTGAGTGCGCGCAAGCGGCCTTGCTGGACCCAGAGGCTGGCGTAATGATCCGGCAGGTAACCGATGTAGCGCCCGGTCAGAATCAGGAAGGCCATGCCCTCTCGGTCCGAAGCACTGGCCGTGCAATTGAGCGCCTGGTAATGGGCCTGGATTTCCGCCGGCAAGCGAAAGGTCGGTGCAATGGCGTCCTGGCTGTTGAGGCGCGCATCGTCCAGTTGCTTGTCGTCGACATAAAACAGCGGATGGCCCACCGCGCAATACAGCAGCGAGCGTTCGCAGTACAACGGCTGATATTCCAGCCCCGACAGCGCGCTGGCCTGTGGCACCACGCCAACATGCAAGCGCCCGTCGAGTACGCCTTGCTCCACTTCATTGGGCGCGATCATGCGGATCTGGATCTGCACGTCCGGGCCACGCTCCTTCAATTGTGCCAACGCGTGGGTGATCCGCATGTGGGGCAGGGTGACCAGGTTATCGGTCAGGCCGATGGTCAGCTCTCCTCGCAAGTGTTGATGCAGGCCATTGACCTCGGTGCGGAAACTCTCCAGCGCACTCAACAGCTGCAACGCCGATTGATACACCTCGCGACCTTCTTCGGTCAGGGAGAAACCAGCGCGACCGCGTTGGCAAAGACGCAGGCCCAGACGCTGTTCCAGATCACTCATCTGCTGGCTGATGGCCGAACGACCGATGCCGAGCACGCTTTCGGCGGCGGAAAAGCCACCGCACTCGACCACGCTGCGAAAAATCCGCAACAGGCGGATATCAAAGTCGCTGACTTGCGCCAACGGATCGGGACGGCGGCTGCTCATGGGTGTGCTCGATAGTTTAGTCAGCGACTGACTGAAGGTTAGAAAAGTTGGATTTCACCGACTTTATCGCCGTGGCAACTTAGCTGCAACCCAGCTTTTCAATCCCTACGCCGCTTATGGCCCCGCGAGGTTCCACCCATGAACTTGCCTGAAAACGCCCCGACTTCTCTGACCAGCCAGCTCAAGCTCGATGCCCACTGGATGCCCTACACCGCCAACCGTAACTTCCAGCGCGATCCGCGTCTGATCGTCGGCGCTGAGGGCAGTTGGCTGATCGATGACAAGGGTCGCAAGGTTTATGACTCGCTGTCGGGCCTGTGGACCTGTGGCGCCGGGCACACCCGCAAGGAAATTCAGGAAGCGGTGACCAAGCAGTTGGGGACCCTCGATTACTCGCCGGGCTTCCAGTACGGCCACCCGCTGTCGTTCCAGTTGGCGGAGAAAATCACCGACCTGACGCCGGGCAATCTGAATCACGTGTTTTTCACTGATTCCGGCTCCGAGTGCGCCGACACGGCGGTGAAGATGGTGCGTGCCTACTGGCGCCTCAAAGGGCAGTCGACCAAGACCAAGATGATCGGTCGTGCCCGTGGTTATCACGGTGTGAACATCGCCGGCACCAGCCTGGGCGGCGTCAACGGCAACCGCAAACTGTTCGGCCAGGCGATGATGGACGTCGATCACCTGCCGCACACGCTGCTGGCCAGCAACGCTTTCTCCCGTGGCATGCCGGAGCAGGGTGGCATCGCACTGGCCGATGAACTGCTGAAGCTGATCGAACTGCACGATGCGTCGAACATCGCTGCGGTGTTCGTCGAGCCCATGGCCGGTTCTGCGGGTGTGCTGGTGCCGCCGCAGGGTTACCTCAAGCGACTGCGCGAGATCTGCGATCAGCACAATATCCTGCTGGTGTTCGACGAAGTGATCACCGGTTTCGGTCGCACCGGCACCATGTTCGGCGCGACCACTTTTGGCGTGACCCCGGACCTGATGTGCATCGCCAAGCAAGTCACCAACGGTGCGATCCCTATGGGCGCGGTGATTGCCAGCTCCGAGATTTACCAGACCTTCATGAACCAGGCGACGCCTGAGTACGCGGTGGAATTCCCTCACGGCTACACCTACTCGGCTCACCCGGTAGCGTGCGCCGCAGGCCTGGCAGCGCTTGACCTGCTGCAGAAGGAAAACCTGGTGCAGAGCGTGGCCGACGTCGCGCCGCATTTTGAAAATGCACTGCACGGCCTCAAGGGCACGAAAAACATCATTGACATCCGTAACTTCGGCCTGGCCGGTGCGATTCAGATTGCACCGCGTGACGGTGACGCCATCGTGCGTCCGTTCGAGGCGGGCATGGCGTTGTGGAAGGCCGGGTTCTACGTGCGCTTCGGCGGCGACACCCTGCAGTTCGGCCCAACCTTCAACAGCAAGCCGCAGGATCTGGATCGTCTGTTCGATGCGGTCGGCGAAGTGCTGGGCAAGATCGACTGATCAGGTACAACAACTCTCTATATAGAAGGCACCCGGAAGAGGGTGCCTGTGAACAATTTTCCAGGAGCTTCCATGAGCGTTATTCCGCATTTGATCAACGGTGAGCTGGTCACCGAAACCGGTCGCAGCACTGACGTGTTCAATCCGTCCACCGGTCAGGCCATCCACAAGCTGCCGCTGGCCAGTCGTGAAACCATTCAACAGGCCATCGACGCCGCCAAGGCGGCGTTCCCGGCCTGGCGCAACACCCCGGCGGCCAAGCGTGCCCAGGTGATGTTCCGCTTCAAGCAACTGCTGGAGCAGAACGAAGCGCGTATTGCGCAATTGATCAGCGAAGAACACGGCAAGACCCTGGAAGACGCGGCCGGTGAATTGAAGCGCGGCATCGAGAACGTCGAGTTCGCCTGCGCGGCGCCGGAAATCCTCAAGGGTGAATACAGCCGCAACGTCGGCCCGAACATTGATGCCTGGTCGGACTTTCAACCGCTGGGCGTCGTGGCCGGTATCACGCCGTTCAACTTCCCGGCCATGGTGCCGCTGTGGATGTACCCGCTGGCCATCGTCTGCGGCAACTGCTTCATCCTCAAGCCGTCTGAGCGCGATCCGAGTTCGACGCTGCTGATCGCACAGCTTCTGCTGGAGGCTGGCCTGCCGAAGGGCGTGCTGAGCGTGGTGCATGGCGATAAGGCTGCAGTGGACGCGCTGATCGAAGCGCCGGAAGTCAAAGCGCTGAGCTTCGTGGGCTCGACGCCGATTGCCGAATATATCTACGCCGAGGGGACCAAGCGTGGCAAACGCGTTCAGGCTCTGGGCGGGGCGAAGAACCATGCGGTGCTGATGCCGGATGCGGATCTGGATAACGCGGTCAGCGCATTGATGGGCGCTGCCTACGGTTCTTGTGGCGAGCGTTGCATGGCGATCTCGGTGGCGGTCTGTGTGGGTGATCAGGTGGCCGATGCGTTGGTGGCCAAACTGACGCCGCAGATCAAGGCGTTGAAAATCGGTGCCGGTACTTCGTGTGGTCTGGACATGGGGCCTCTGGTCACCGGCGCGGCGCGGGACAAGGTCAGCGGTTATGTCGAAGACGGCGTAGCGGCAGGTGCGACGCTGGTGGTGGACGGTCGCGGGTTGAGTGTGGCCGGTCATGAGAACGGCTTCTTCCTCGGCGGCTGCCTGTTCGACAACGTCACGCCAGAGATGCGCATCTATAAAGAAGAGATCTTCGGGCCAGTGCTTTGCGTCGTTCGGGTCAACAGCCTGGAAGAGGCGATGCAACTGATCAACGATCATGAGTATGGCAACGGTACCTGCATCTTTACCCGTGATGGCGAAGCGGCGCGGTTGTTCTGCGATGAGATCGAAGTGGGCATGGTTGGCGTGAACGTGCCGCTGCCGGTACCGGTGGCTTACCACAGCTTTGGCGGCTGGAAGCGCTCGCTGTTTGGTGACCTGCATGCCTATGGTCCGGATGGCGTGCGTTTCTATACTCGCCGCAAGGCGATCACCCAGCGCTGGCCGCAACGCGCCAGCCACGAGGCATCGCAGTTCGCCTTCCCTAGCTTGTAAGTAGCAGGGTTCGAAGGCCGGCCTCTTCTATATGTGGGGGGCCGGCCTTCGCGTTTCCGGGCTTTTTTGACTGATATGACAGAATTGTGAAATTAAGAGTTGACGGCAGATCTCAGGTGTCTATAATTCGCCCCACTTCCGGCGCAGTCGAAACGGAAAACTCCTTGGTAAACAACGAGTTACGCAGTTTTCGGCAGCAGGTTGCTTCAGGTCATCGAAGCGCGAAGGAAGTTGAAAAAGAGGTGTTGACAGCAGCGAGTAACGCTGTAGAATTCGCCTCCCGCTGACGAGAGATCGCCAGCGCAA
>Ga0182005_1000958_pt1 | contig 12563 bp, 8 predicted proteins | sample Sormic07211103_1_FD_123021 | JGI IMG/M metagenome (GOLD analysis project Ga0182005, IMG submission 123021) | Rhizosphere microbial communities from Sorghum bicolor, Mead, Nebraska, USA - 072115-103_1 MetaG | ecosystem: Host-associated > Plants > Roots > Rhizosphere | place: USA: Nebraska...
AGGCGATCGAACTGGTCAAGCCTGGCTGCCGCCTGGGCGACATCGGCGAAGTCATCCAGAAACACGCTGAAAAGAACGGTTTCTCGGTGGTTCGCGAGTTCTGTGGCCATGGCATCGGCAAGGTGTTCCACGAAGAACCGCAGATCCTGCACTACGGCCGCGCCGGTACCGGCATGGAACTGAAGGCCGGCATGACCTTCACCATCGAACCGATGATCAACCAGGGCCGCGCCGACACCAAGGTGCTGGGCGATGGCTGGACCGCGATCACCAAGGACCGCAAGCTGTCGGCGCAGTGGGAACACACCCTGCTGGTGACCGAAACCGGCTACGAGATCTTCACCCTGCGCAGCGACGACACCATCGCCCGCGTTTCGGCCTGATCACACCGCACAGTTCCCAGCTTTATAGATAGGAAAGCCAATCGATGCCGCAGGTGGATCCCGAACTCTTCGACCGCGGCCAGTTCCAGGCTGAACTGGCCCTGAAGGCAAGCCCGATCGCGGCCTTCAAGAAGGCCATCCGCCAGGCCCGCGAAGTGCTCGACACGCGCTTTCGCAATGGCCGGGACATACGCCGGCTGATCGAGGACCGTGCCTGGTTCGTCGACAACATCCTGCAAAAGGCCTGGGACCAGTTCAACTGGAGCGAAGACGCTGACATCGCCCTGGTGGCCGTTGGCGGCTACGGCCGGGGCGAGTTGCACCCCTACTCCGACATCGATCTGCTGATTCTGCTGGACAGCGCCGACCACGAAGTTTTCCGCGATTCCATCGAGCGTTTTCTGACGCTGCTGTGGGACATCGGCCTGGAGGTCGGCCAGAGCGTTCGCTCGGTCGACGAGTGCGCCATCGAGGCCCGCGCCGACCTGACGGTGATCACCAACCTGATGGAAAGCCGCACCATCGCCGGCCCGGAGCACCTGCGCCAACGCATGCTGGATGTCACCAGCACAGCGCACATGTGGCCGAGCAAGGACTTCTTCCTGGCCAAGCGTGCCGAGCAGAAGGCACGCCACCACAAGTACAACGACACCGAATACAACCTGGAACCCAACGTCAAAGGCTCGCCGGGCGGCCTGCGGGATATCCAGACGATTCTGTGGGTGGCCCGTCGCGAGTACGGCACCCTGAACCTGCGAGCCCTGGCCGGCGAAGGTTTTCTGGTGGAGAGCGAAAACGCCCTGCTGGCTTCGTCCCAGGAGTTCCTATGGAAGGTGCGTTACGCCTTGCACATGCTGGCCGGGCGCTCCGAAGACCGCCTGCTGTTCGACCACCAGCGCACCATCGCCAAACTGCTGGGATTCGAAGGCGACGACGCCAAGCAAGCCGTCGAAAACTTCATGCAGCAGTATTACCGGGTGGTCATGAGCATCGCCCAGCTCAGCGACCTGATCATCCAGCACTTCGAGGAAGTGATCCTCGCCCCGGAAGACGAAGCGCCGCCGCAGCCGATCAACTCGCGGTTCCAGCTGCACGACGGCTACATCGAGGCGCGTAACGACAACGTGTTCCGCCGCACCCCGTTCGCCATGCTGGAAATCTTCGTGCTGATGGCGCAGCAGCCGGAAATCAAGGGTGTGCGTGCCGACACCATTCGTCTGTTGCGGGAAAACCGTCACCTGATCGACGACGATTTCCGCAACGACATCCGCAACACCAGCCTGTTCATCGAGCTGTTCAAGTGCAAGATCGGCATCCACCGCAACCTGCGGCGGATGAACCGCTACGGCATCCTCGGCCGTTATCTGCCGGAGTTCGGCTTCATCGTCGGGCAGATGCAACACGACCTGTTCCACATTTATACGGTCGACGCCCACACCCTGAACCTGATCAAGCACCTGCGTAAGCTCCAGTACACGCAAGTGTCGGAAAAATTCCCGCTGGCCAGCAAGCTCATGGGCAAGCTGCCCAAGCCTGAACTGATCTACCTGGCCGGTCTGTACCATGACATCGGCAAAGGCCGGCATGGCGATCACTCGGAGATCGGCGCCGTGGATGCCGCGGCGTTTTGCCAGCGCCACCAGTTGCCGGTGTGGGACAGCCGCCTGATCGTGTGGCTGGTGCAGAACCACCTGGTGATGTCGACCACCGCCCAGCGCAAGGACTTGTCTGACCCGCAGGTGATCCATGATTTCGCGCAGATCGTCGGCGACGAAACCCACCTTGATTACCTGTACGTGTTGACCGTGGCCGATATCAACGCCACCAACCCGACGCTGTGGAACTCCTGGCGCGCCAGCCTGCTGCGTCAGCTGTACACCGAGACCAAGCGTGCGCTACGGCGTGGCCTGGAAAACCCGGTGGACCGCGAAGAGCAGATCCGCCAGACCCAGAGCGCCGCCCTGGACATCCTGGTACGCGGCGGCACCGACCCGGACGATGTCGAACAGCTGTGGGCACAGTTGGGTGATGACTACTTCCTGCGTCACACCGCCGGCGATGTCGCCTGGCACACCGACGCGATCCTCCAGCAACCGGCCGACGGCGGGCCGTTGGTGCTGATCAAGGAAACCACCCAGCGCGAGTTCGAGGGCGGCACGCAGATCTTCATCTATGCGCCGGACCAGCACGATTTCTTCGCCGTGACCGTGGCGGCGATGGACCAGTTGAACCTGAACATTCACGACGCCCGGGTCATCACCTCCAGCAGCCAGTTCACCCTCGACACCTACATCGTGCTCGACACCGACGGCGACTCGATCGGCGACAACCCGGCGCGGGTCAAACAGATCCGTGACGGCCTGACCGAAGCCCTGCGCAATCCCGACGATTACCCGACCATCATCCAGCGTCGGGTGCCGCGCCAGCTCAAGCATTTCGCCTTCGCCCCCCAGGTAACGATTCACAACGACGCGCAACGTCCGGTGACGGTGTTGGAACTGACGGCCCCCGACCGCCCTGGCCTGCTGGCGCGGATCGGCACGATCTTCCTGGAGTTCGACCTGTCACTGCAGAACGCCAAGATCGCCACCCTGGGCGAGCGCGTCGAAGACGTGTTCTTCATCACCGACGCCCACAACCAGCCGCTCTCCGACCCGCTGCTGTGCAGTCGCCTGCAGGATGCGATCGTCGAGCAACTGAGCGTCAACCAGGAACCGGATATCAAACTGTCGCGCATCAGTATCTGAACCCACCATAGCCCTCCCCCACTGTATGGGCGAGCTCGCTCGCGATGGTCGTCAACGATAACGCGGGGCATCAGATGGCCCCCCCTCGCTTGATCCACCATCGCGAGCAAACTCGCTCCTACAGAGGACACAGAACGAGATCTACCGATGAACAACGCTTTATCCCAGCTGCAGCCCTACCCGTTCGAGAAACTCCGCGCCCTGCTCGGCAGTGTCACGCCCAACCCGGACAAGCGGCCTATCGCGTTGTCCATCGGTGAGCCGAAACACCGCTCGCCCAGCTTCGTCGGCGAAGCCCTGGCCAGCAATCTGGAAAAAATGGCGGTGTACCCGACCACCCTCGGTATCCCGGAACTGCGTGAAGCCATCGCAGCCTGGTGCGAGCGTCGTTTCAACGTGCCGAGCGGCTGGATCGACCCGGCGCGCAACGTGCTGCCGGTCAACGGCACCCGTGAAGCGCTGTTCGCCTTCACCCAGACCGTGGTCAACCGTGGCGATGACGCACTGGTGGTCAGCCCGAACCCGTTCTATCAGATCTACGAAGGCGCAGCGTTCCTCGCCGGGGCCAAGCCGCACTACTTGCCGTGCCTCGATGAAAACGGCTTCAACCCTGATTTCGATGCCGTTTCCCCGGACATCTGGAAACGCTGCCAGATCCTGTTCCTGTGCTCGCCGGGCAACCCCACCGGTGCGCTGATTCCGGTCGAAACCCTGAAAAAGCTGATCGCCCTGGCCGACGAATACGACTTCGTGATTGCCGCGGACGAGTGCTACAGCGAGCTGTATTTCGACGAACAAACCCCGCCACCGGGCCTGCTCAGCGCGTGCGCCGAACTGGGCCGCAAGGATTTCAAGCGTTGCGTGGTGTTCCACAGCCTGTCCAAGCGCTCCAACCTGCCGGGCCTGCGCTCCGGTTTTGTCGCCGGCGACGCGGAAATCCTCAAGGGCTTTTTGCTCTATCGCACCTACCACGGCTGCGCGATGCCGGTTCAGACACAACTGGCCAGCGTCGCCGCATGGAACGACGAAGTGCACGTACGCGCCAACCGGGCGTTGTATCGCGAGAAGTTTGACGCGGTGCTGGAAATCCTCAGCCCGGTACTGGACGTGCAGCGTCCGGACGGCAGCTTCTACCTGTGGCCGAATGTGGCCGGTGACGACGCGGATTTCTGCCGTGACCTGTTCGAGCAGGAGCACGTGACCGTGGTGCCGGGCTCCTACCTGTCGCGGGACGTGGACGGCGTCAATCCGGGGGCCGGACGTGTGCGCATGGCACTGGTTGCGCCGCTGGCCGAGTGTGTCGAAGCGGCCGAGCGGATTCGCGATTTCATCCAGCGCCGCCAGTAAAATGCGACCTCGGTAGGAGCGAGCTTGCTCGCGATGAACGACAGAACACCGCGGGGCGTCAGGCGGCCCGCGTCATCGTTGTCGACCATCGCAAGCAAGCTCGCTCCTATACCTGACCGAGCTTGGCCTCGCTCAAATCCAGCTCCGCCAACACCTCCCGCAACACATCATCGCCAATCTGATGATGGCGACTGAGGCTGTACAGCTCCAGGCGCTGCGCCCGCAGCGCCTTCAAACGCAATCGCCGCTCCAGCAAATCCATCTGAAACGCCAGCGCCTGAGCTTCGGCGGAGTCGTTGAACACCTCCAACTGGTGCCGATACTCGGACATGATCCGCGCCTTCAATTCCGCCGACAGCGCCGACTCGGCAGCGTCCTGCGGATTGACCTCTTCGATTTCCAGCGCATGAATGGCCGCCTCGGCAGTCTTGCGCCAGGCGTCACGTACCTCCTGGCGACGCTTTTCGTCCGGCCCTTGCTCGATGCCGCGAAGCAACAGAGGCAAGGCAATGCAGGCGGCAACCAACGACAGCAGGATCACCCCGGCGGCGATGAAAATCAGCAGGTCGCGTTCGGGGAATGCCTCGGTGCCCATCAGCATCGGCACCGACAGCACGCCCGCCAGGGTCACCGCCCCTCGCACCCCACCGACAGTCAACAGCGCACAGGAACGCGCGCTCGGCACCCGGGTAATCTCATCCTTGCCGCGCCAGCGCCGCACGAAAATCGACAGATGCCAGATGCTTTTTACCCAGACAAACCGCAACACCAGCAGCACCAGGAAAATGGCCAGCACATCGAGACCGCGATAAAGCAGGGTTGGCCACAGCGAATCCTCGTGGCTGGCCACCGCTTTGATGATGTCCGGCAACTGCAAACCCAGTAGCAGGAAGATCAGGCCGTTGAAGGCGAACTCCAGCAACGACCAGACGCTGCGGTTGAGCAGTCGGGTGTTGGTCTGGCGCGGCAGCAGATCGAGCCAGCTCTGCATCATCCCCGCCGCCACCGCCGACAGAATCCCGGACGCGCCAACGCGCTCGGCCAGCACGTAAGCGGCAAAAGGCAGCAACAGCATGAACACAACGTGGGTGGCCGGGTCGCCCCAGCCCCGGGCGATCATCCACGACCGCAAGCGCCCCACCAGCCAACTCAAGGCCACGCCGATCGCCAGGCCGCCGACCGCCACCAGCACGAAGGTCACGCTGGCGCCGGCCAGCGAGAACGCCCCGGTGATCGCCGCTACCAGAGCGAACTTGAAGGTCACCAGGCCCGAGGCGTCATTCATCAGTGCCTCACCCTGCAACATGTGCATCAACGGCGTGGGCAACCGGTTCTGCGAGATCGCCGACACCGCCACGGCGTCGGTGGGCGACAACACTGCCGCCAGGGCAAAGGCCACCGGCAGTGGGATGCTCGGCAACAACCAATGAATGAAATACCCGGCGCCGACCACGGTGAACAGCACCAGGCCCACCGCCAGGGTCAGGATAGGCCCGCGCAGTCGCCAGAACTCACGCTTGGGCATGCGCCAGCCATCGGAAAACAATAAAGGCGGCAGGAACAGAAACAGAAACAATTCCGGGTCCAGCACCACATGCAACCCCAATGTCGGCCAGGCAAGCAAAGCGCCTGCGCCAATCTGCACCAGAGGCAACGGCAACGGGATCACCCGCCCGATCAGGCGCGATAGCCCGACAAGCATGAGCATGATCAGGACGGTATAGGCGGTTTGCATAAAGCGTGGTTCCCGGACGATCGACAGCATTGAAGTGCCATATTAGACGCTTAGACTGCAGGTGCCCCTTGCACCTATGTCGCAAGCAGTCCTTTGGGAGCGGGCTTGCTCGCGAATACGCTGTGACGGACAAATCGATGTGACTGACACTGCGCATTCGCGAGCAAGCCCGCTCCCACTGGGATCACCGAGGCAAATCGACCTGGACCGCCGCGAAACCGTCCGGTCATGGCATAATCCCAAACCTTTTTTCTCCAGCACCTGTAAAGGGGGCGATTCCTTGACCGTTTCAAGCAAAACGTTGCACCTTTTCGGCATCAAAGCCTGCGACACCATGAAAAAGGCGCGCACCTGGCTCGATGAACACGCTGTCAGCTATGACTTTCATGATTACAAGGCGGTCGGCATCGACCGCGAACACCTGACCCAATGGTGCAACGAGCACGGCTGGGAAGTGGTGTTGAACCGTGCAGGCACGACCTTTCGCAAGCTCGACGACGAACGCAAAGCCGATCTCGACCAGTCGAAAGCCATTGAGCTGATGCTCGCACAACCTTCGATGATCAAGCGCCCGGTGCTCGATCTCGGTGACCGAACCCTGATTGGCTTCAAGCCAGATATCTACGCGGCAGCTCTGAAGTAAGCAGCCCGTTTCAATTTGTTAGAGGTATCAACATGTCCACTACTTTGTTCAGCCTGGCCTTTGGTGTCGGCACTCAGAACCGTCAAGGCGCATGGCTGGAAGTGTTCTATGCGCAACCGTTGCTCAACCCGTCGGCCGAGCTGGTCGCTGCCATTGCGCCGATCCTGGGCTACAGCGAAGGCAACCAGGCCATCGCATTCAGCACCACCCAGGCGTCGCAACTGGCTGAAGCCGTCAAGGGCGTCGACGCGGCCCAGGCCGCCCTGCTGACCCGCCTGGCCGAAAGCCACAAGCCGTTGGTCGCCACCCTGCTGGCCGAAGATGCCCAGCTGTCGTCGACCCCTGAGGCTTACCTCAAGCTGCACCTGCTGTCCCACCGCCTGGTCAAGCCCCACGGCCTGAACCTGGCCGGCATCTTCCCGTTGCTGCCGAACGTGGCCTGGACCAGCCAGGGCGCCATCGACCTGTCGGAACTGGCCGAGCATCAACTGGAAGCGCGCCTGCGTGGCGAGCTGCTGGAAGTATTCTCGGTGGACAAGTTCCCGAAAATGACCGACTACGTGGTCCCAGCCGGCGTGCGTATCGCTGATGCGTCGCGTCTGCGCCTGGGTGCCTACGTGGGCGAGGGCACCACCGTGATGCACGAAGGTTTCATCAACTTCAACGCCGGCACCGAAGGCCCGCGCATGATCGAAGGCCGAGTCTCGGCTGGCGTGTTCGTTGGCAAGGGTTCGGACCTGGGTGGCGGTTGCTCGACCATGGGCACCCTGTCGGGCGGCGGCAACATCGTGATCAAGGTTGGCGAAGGCTGCCTGATCGGCGCCAACGCCGGTATCGGTATCCCGTTGGGCGACCGCACCACCGTAGAGTCGGGCCTGTATGTCACCGCCGGCACCAAAGTGGCGCTGCTGGACGAGAACAACAAGCTGGTCAAAGTGGTGAAGGCCCGTGAACTGGCCGGTCAGACCGACCTGCTGTTCCGCCGCAATTCGCAAACCGGTGCCGTGGAATGCAAAACCCACAAATCGGCGATCGAACTGAACGAAGCGCTGCACGCTCACAACTAAGCGCCCAGAGCAACGAAACCGATCACCTGTGGGAGCGCGATTGCTCGCGAAGGGGCCCTTGAGGCCGCCAAAAGCTTCGCGAGCAAGCCCGCTCCCACAAGGTCAGGCGTACACCTCGCCCATGTTCAACAGGGCTCGATAGCATGATGATTCTCTCTCCCTGGCGTGCCGATTTCCCGGCCATCGCCGCGCTGCAACGGCAAGACCAGACCTATCTGGACAACGCCGCCACCACGCAAAAACCTCAAGCCCTGCTGGACGCCCTGGCGCACTACTACGCCAACGGCGCGGCCAATGTGCATCGGGCGCAGCACCTGCCCGGCGCCCACGCCACCCAGGCGTTCGAAGACAGCCGACGCAAGGCTGCGCAATGGCTCAATGCCGGTGACAGCGGGCAGATCATCTTTACCCACGGCGCGACCTCCGCGCTAAACCTCCTGGCCTATGGCCTTGAGCATCTTTTCCAGCCGGGCGATGAAATCGTCATCAGCGCCCTGGAGCACCACGCCAACCTGCTGCCCTGGCAGCAACTGGCACAGCGCCGCGACTTGAAACTGCTGATCCTGCCGCTGGATGCCGACGGCGTGATCGACCTCGAGGCGGCCAATCGCTTGATCGGCCCACGCACGCGCCTGTTGGCGGTCAGTCAGTTGTCCAACGTCATCGGCGCCTGGCAACCCCTGCCCGCACTGCTGGCGATGGCCCAGGCGCACCAGGCGCTGACCGTGATCGACGGCGCTCAGGGCGTGGTCCATGGCCGGCATGATGTGCAGGCGCTGGGTTGCGACTTCTATGTGTTTTCCAGCCACAAGCTCTACGGCCCCGATGGCCTGGGCGTGCTGTTCGGGCGCAACCAAGCCCTGCAACAGTTGCGCCCCTGGCAGTTCGGCGGCGAGATGGTGCTGGACGCCAATTACCACGATGCGCGCTTTCGCCCGGCGCCGCTGGGGTTCGAGGCGGGCACTCCGCCGGTGTCCAGCGTCATCGGCCTGGGCGCGACCCTGGACTATCTCAGCACGCTCGATCAGGACGCCGTAAACGCCCATGAAGCGGCGCTGCATGACTACCTGCTCAAAGGGCTGGAAGCGCGCAACGGCATCCGCCTGCTGGGCAGGCCACAGGTGGCACTGGCCAGTTTCACCGTCGAGGGTGTGCATAACTCGGATCTGGCGCATCTGCTCACCGAACAAAGGATCGCGGTCCGCGCCGGACATCACTGCGCCATGCCGCTGCTCAAAAGCTTTGAACTGGCCGGGGCGATTCGGGTGTCGCTGGCGCTGTACAACGATTCCGAGGATGTGGAGCGGTTCTTTGAGGCGCTGGATCAAGCCTTGGAGATGTTGCGATGAACCTGCCCGCCGATGCCGTGACCGCGCTCGATACCTTCCAGGCGGCAGCCGGTTGGGAACAACGGGCTCGCCTGCTGATGCAATGGGGCGATCGCCTGCCGGCGTTGAGCGATGTGGATAAGGTCGAGGCCAATCGTGTGCATGGCTGTGAGAGCCAGGTGTGGCTGGTGGGCGAATTGCACGATGGGCACTGGCAGTTCCGCGCCAACAGCGATGCACGGCTGATCCGCGGACTGGTGGCATTGCTGCTGGCGCGGGTCAATGGCTTGTCAGCCGCAGACTTGCAGCAGGTGAATTTGCCGGACTGGTTCAATCAGTTGGGGCTTGGCCGGCAGCTCTCCCCCTCGCGCAGTAATGGCCTGAATGCCGTACTGCAACGAATGAATGAGTTGGCTGGTTGATGCTGTGGCGAGGGAGCTTGCTCCCGCTGGGGCGCGAAGCGGCCCCGGTATATTGATCCACTTTATTACCTGGCACACCGTGCAAGCTGGCTTGGCGACGACTTCGCCGTCGGACGGGAGCAAGCTCCCTCGCCACAACAGCGGTAGTGCTATGCAGGCTTGACCCGATCCGCGGGGCGCCGCACTCCGGCTACGATCTTATCCACAGCCTTGGTCGCGGCGACCATGCCGAAGGTCGCCGTCACCATCATCACTGCACCAAAGCCCCCGGCGCAGTCGAGCTTCACGCCATCACCGACAAAACTCTTCTGCAGGCAAATGCTGCCATCGGGTTTCGGGTAGCGCAGTTGTTCGGTGGAAAACACGCACGGCACGCTGTAATGGCGGGTCACGGTGCGGGAGAAGCCGTAGTCGCGGCGCAGGGTGGAGCGCACTTTCGAGGCCAATGGGTCATTGAAGGTTCGGTTGAGGTCGCAGACCTGGATCAGCGTCGGGTCGATCTGCCCGCCCGCGCCGCCGGTGGTGATGATCTGGATCTTGCGGCGCTTGCACCAGGCGATCAGCGCCGCTTTGGCGTTGACGCTGTCGATGCAGTCGATCACGCAGTCGATGTTCGGCGTGATGTACTCGGCCATGGTCTCGCGGGTGACGAAGTCCGGCACCGCGTGCACCGTGCAATCGGGGTTGATCCCGCGCAGGCGCTCAGCCATCACCTCGACCTTGGGTTTGCCGACGGTGCTGTCCAGCGCGTGCAACTGACGATTGGCGTTGCTGACACAAACGTCATCGAGGTCGAACAGGGAAATCTCGCCCACACCGCAACGGGCCATGGCTTCCGCCGCCCAGGAACCGACGCCACCGACGCCGACGATCGCCACATGGGCCGCGCGCAGGCGCTCAAGCCCCTCGATGCCATACAAACGGGCGATGCCTGCAAACCGCGGATCTTCTGTACTCATGACCACCACCTCAAAAACCGGCGCGCATTATGGACGACCCAGCCGCAAGTTTTAAGCTTCAAGCTGCAAGTGTAAGAACTTATGTGAAAGTTAACTGCCCAATATCGAGCATTTCTCTGTCAGTTGTACGCCCAGTGAACTGCCGGTGTAGGATGCGCGCCCCTTGGCCGTAGCCAACCGTTCCTTCGTTCCACAGCCTTTGGAACCTGAAATAACCATGTCATCGCGTAAATTTGGACTCAACCTGGTGGTGGTGCTTGCCATCGCTGCCTTGTTTACCGGCTTCTGGGCGCTGATCAATCGCCCGGTTTCCGCTCCCAACTGGCCTGAACAGATCTCCGGCTTCTCCTACTCGCCGTTCCAGCAAGGTCAATTCCCGCAGAAAGATCAATACCCGACCGATGACCAGATGCGTCGCGACCTGGAAATCATGAGCAAGCTGACGGACAACATCCGTATCTACTCGGTCGACGGCACGCTGCAGAACATCCCGAAACTGGCCGAAGAGTTCGGTCTGCGGGTGACACTGGGGATCTGGATCAGCCCGGACCAGGAACGCAACGAGCGGGAAATCACCCGCGCCATCGAAATCGCCAATACCTCGCGCAGCGTGGTGCGGGTGGTGGTCGGCAACGAAGCGATCTTCCGCAAGGAAATCAGCGCCGCTGAACTGAGCATGATCCTCGACCGCGTGCGCGCCGCCGTGAAAGTCCCGGTGACCACGTCCGAGCAGTGGCACGTCTGGGAAGAACACCCGGAACTGGCCAAGCACGTCGACCTGATCGCCGCGCACATCCTGCCCTACTGGGAGTTCATCCCGGTGGACAAGGCCCAGCAGTTCGTCCTCGACCGCGCCCGCGACCTGAAAAAACTGTTCCCGAAAAAACCGCTGCTGCTGTCCGAGGTGGGCTGGCCGAGCAACGGCCGCATGCGCGGTGGCGCCGATGCGTCGCCGGCCGATCAGGCGATCTACCTGCGCACGCTGGTGAACAAGCTCAACCGCCAGGGCTTCAACTACTTCGTGATCGAAGCCTTCGACCAGCCATGGAAGGCCAGTGACGAAGGTTCGGTGGGCGCTTACTGGGGTGTGTTCAACGCGGCCCGTCAGCAGAAATTCAACTTTGAAGGCCCGGTGGTCGCAATCCCGCAATGGCGCGTGCTGGCCGTCGGCTCCGTGGTGCTGGCGCTGCTGTCGCTGACCCTGCTGATGATCGACGGCTCGGCCCTGCGCCAGCGTGGCCGTACCTTCCTGACCTTCATCGCGTTCCTGTGCGGTTCGGTGCTGGTGTGGATCGGTTATGACTACAGCCTGCAATACAGCACCTGGTTCAGCCTGACGGTGGGTATCCTGCTGGCGCTCGGCGCGCTCGGGGTGTTCATCGTGTTGCTCACCGAGGCCCATGAACTGGCCGAAGCGGTGTGGATTCACAAGCGTCGCCGAGAGTTCTTGCCGGTGGTGGGCGATTCCAACTACCGCCCGAAAGTCTCGATCCATGTGCCCTGCTACAACGAGCCGCCGGAGATGGTCAAACAGACCCTCAATGCGCTGGCCAACCTCGACTATCCGGATTTCGAAGTCCTGATCATCGACAACAACACCAAGGACCCGGCGGTGTGGGAGCCGGTGCGCGACTATTGCGAAACCCTGGGCCCGCGCTTCAAGTTCTTCCACGTCGCGCCTTTGGCCGGTTTCAAGGGCGGCGCGCTGAACTACCTGATTCCGCACACTGCCAAGGATGCCGAAGTGATCGCGGTGATCGACTCCGGCTACTGCGTGCACCCCAACTGGCTCAAGCACATGGTGCCGCACTTCGCCGATCCGAAAATCGCCGTGGTGCAGTCGCCGCAGGATTACCGCGATGACTTCGGCATCCTTGGCGGTGTGCGGGATCAGGTAGTTCAGTGCACCGCCCTTGAAACCGGCCAGCGGTG
>Ga0182005_1000962_pt1 | contig 12513 bp, 15 predicted proteins | sample Sormic07211103_1_FD_123021 | JGI IMG/M metagenome (GOLD analysis project Ga0182005, IMG submission 123021) | Rhizosphere microbial communities from Sorghum bicolor, Mead, Nebraska, USA - 072115-103_1 MetaG | ecosystem: Host-associated > Plants > Roots > Rhizosphere | place: USA: Nebraska...
CAAGCGGCAGGGCTACTTCTGAGCCGGTGATGACCGAGACGCTGCGCGCGGCCCCCCTGCGCTTCGCCACGGTCGGCAGCGTCGACGACGGCAAGTCGACGCTCATCGGACGTCTGCTTCACGACACGCACGGCGTCTACGAAGACCAGCTCGCAGCGGTGCGCGCGGCGACCGCCAAGAAAAACGAAGAAGGCATCGACTTCTCGCTCTTCACCGACGGCCTGAAGGCCGAGCGCGAGCAAGGCATCACGATCGACGTCGCCTACCGCTATTTCGCCACGCCGAAGCGTAAATTCATCATCGCCGATACCCCGGGCCACGAGCAATACACACGCAACATGGTGACCGGCGCTTCAACCGCGGATGCGGTCATCATCCTGATCGACGTTTCCAAGGTGAAGCTGGGCGACGACGGCAGCGTCGAACTGCTGACCCAGACCAAACGCCATTCGACCATTGCCCACCTGCTGCAGATCGAGCATGTGATCGTCGCCGTCAACAAGATGGACCTGGTGAATTACGACCAGGTCGTGTACGACCGCATCGTTGCCGCCTACCAGGAATTTGCCGCACAGCTGGGCTTGCGCGACGTCCGTCCTATCCCGCTGTCGGCGCTGGCCGGCGACAACGTGGTGGTAGCCGGCGATAACATGCCGTGGAACCAGGGCCCGACCCTGATCGAGCTGCTGGAATCGCTCAGCGTCTACGACGAATCGCATGACGAGCCGTTCCGCTTCCCGGTGCAGCTGGTGGCGCGCCACAACGGCCACGAAGCCAACGACTTCCGCGGCTACATGGGCCGCATCGAAGCCGGCAAGGTCCACAAGGGCGACAAGCTGGTGGTGCAGCCGAGCGGCCAGAGCGCCACGGTGAAAGACATCCTGGTGCTGGAAGGTTCGCTGCCGTCGGCCGTGGTCGGCCAGTCGGTCACTTTGCTGCTGGACGAATACCTGGACATCTCGCGCGGCGACATGCTGACTTCGGTCGAACGCGCGCCAGCCTTGCTGAAAACCGTCAGCGCCGACCTCTGCTGGCTGTCGGAAGACGCACTCGACCTGCGCCGCAAGTACTGGATGAAACACAACACCAAACAGGTCGCGGCGCGCATCTCCAAGGTCGATACGCTGCTCGATATCAACACCCAGGAACGGCGCCCGGCCGAATCGCTCAAGCTGAACGATATCGCCCGCGTCTCGCTCAACCTGCAGCAAGCGATCGCCGCCGATTCCTACGATGCGATCCGCGCGACCGGCGCTTTCATCCTGATTGACGAAGTCACCCACCAGACCGTGGCCGCCGGCATGATTCGCCTGCAACCCGGACTCGGCTGACTGGCAGCAATAGATTGGACAGGCAAGCCATGCAAGCTACTCACTCCTCCCGCCAACCTGCCTACGGCAAGGTTTACCTGGTCGGCGCCGGCCCCGGCGCGGCCGACCTGATTACCGTGCGCGGCGCCAGGCTGCTGGCGCAGGCCGATGTCGTCTTGCATGACGCGCTGGTTACCGAAGAGATGCTTGCATTGTGCCCGCAAGCGTTGAAGATCCCGGTCGGGAAACGCTGCGGCAAGCTGTCCACCGCGCAGCAGTTCATCAACAAGCAGATGATCGACAATGCGCGTAAATACGCAGTGGTAGTGCGCCTGAAGGGCGGCGACCCGATGCTGTTCGGCCGCGCCGATGAAGAACTGCGGGCGCTGGAACAGCATGGCATCGCAGTCGAAGTGGTGCCAGGCATCAGCGCTGCGCTGGCGGCCGCGGCAACTTCCCAACAGCCGTTGACCAAGCGCGGCGTGGCGCGCAGCGTTGCTTTCTTCACCTCGAGCACGGCTCCCGGCGAATCGGATGAAGTCAATATTCCTTCTTGCGACACGCTGGTGCAGTACATGGGCGGGCGTGAAGCGGCGGCTACCGCGCAGCGCCTGCTGGCGCAAGGCCGTGCTGCCTCAACTCCGGTTGTCGTAGTGGAAAACTGCAGCCGCGACAACCAGCGCATCCAGCGCTTGCGGCTGGACCAGCTGGAGTCAGGCTTGCAGCTGTGCGAAGGTCCGGTGCTGGTAATGATAGGCGAGGCTTTGGCTAGCCGCGCCCGGCAAACGCTGGAAACCGGCCGGCAAGACCGGCAGGATGCGGCCTGACGCCGTCAGCGCTCACCGCAGCGGTTTGGCGTGCGCCGGCGAGGCCAGCGCTTTTTGCAGGACCTGGCCGGATTGATCGGCACGGTCTTCAGGCGACAAAACATTGATCCAGCTGACCAGGCCGGCGGCTATTACGGTCAATGCCAGAAATACTGCAACTCTCTTGTTCAAAAATTCCCATTTCATTTCTTGCTCCTTCTTGCTCCTTAGCGACAGCCAAGGCCCTGCACTGCTGCAACGCCGGGAAACTGCCGCATTCAAATAACCAGCCGTCCCGCTGCCAACAGCGGCAGGAACCGGCTTTCAGGCATCGGATTACAACCGGCGCTCAGCGCCCGTTAAGATTGCGCGTCGCCAGTACGCCGTAGACGCCGACCTGGCGCTCGCCATGGCCGGCTTCACGCTTGGCGGCATTTTTTACGTTGCCGGAAAGCGCCGATGCCTGGCTTGGCGTCCAGCCGAAAGTCCAGCTGCTGCCGCTGTTATTGCGATTGTTCGGGCCCATGCCCAGCAGGGTTTTGATAGTCATCATTTCACCTTTTCATGTGCTGCTTCCGATTCGGAAACAAGGTCGACATGTAAAGCGTGGCGAGGTGCCGGCAATGGCACGGACGACTGCGAAACAGACATTCCGCCAGTCGATTGCAAGCTGTCCAGCCTGGCCAATCGACACCGGAAAGGTGGGATAGCTAGACGGGGACAGGCAAACTCACGCCTGCTTTACTATTTTCTGGTGCTAATTTTTTAGTCCGGCAGCTCGGACAACTGGAACAGTCCATTTCACCAACTCCTGGTTATGCCGGCTGCGCCGCGGCAGCGTGCCGGGCGCGAGATGCGGTCCGGTCCTGGACAGGACGTGCCGAACGCTGGGGAATGCTCTCCCAGCGTACGCTGCGCACGCTGATTTCCTGCGCCAGGCGGGTGACCAATTGCACCAGTCCGCCGCGTTCCCGCACCGAGCACATCACTTCGACCGTGATGCTGGTCAGATGCGCCTGTATTGCAGGCTCGCTGCCCTGGTAAGTCACGTCATACGCCGACAGCAGCCGCCGCATCAGCTCTTCGAGCTTGGCCACTTCCGAACTGCGGCAAGTGGTCACGATACGGTATGGCAAAGCTGTCTCGCCGCTGTCGCCGGACGCAGCAAAACGGCGCTTGTTGAAAAATGCATGCAGTTTATCGAATGGCATGGCGATCTCCTTCCCACTTCCGTCAGCCGCGCTGCCAGGCGCATTGCCGCGGCCGGCGTCAAGCCTGTGCGCCTGAGGCAAGCACATGGCCAAACACAGCCGTACGCAATCCGCCGGATGGCGGCACGGAAAACGGTCTTGCAAAAAAACGGATGGGAGTATCGCTGCGGCATGGCTTGCCGCGATACTACAGCTCGCATATAGCACAAGCTGTAGCGGAGGGAGGTCTGCTAAGGGTTATGCGCTATGTGCCGGGCTGAGGGCCCATCCACGTCTACTACTAGAACAACTGTCCAAGATATGGACCTCCATGTGATGCAATGCGGGGATTATATTTCCGGCTAGCTATTCTGTCAAGTAAAAACCCTTTACTTTCGCCACAAAATATGTATTGCCGAACCATCGCACCGATGACGGCCGGCGTTCGACAGAATTAATAGGAACTGATTTTCAGCACCCGCAAAGTATGCAGGACCGATCCGTGCCGGCAATCCAGCACCCGCAAGCGCCGCTCCAGGTCCTGGTGATCCCGGGACGCAGCAAGATAAGCCTGTTCCGAATCTGCTGCGCCGTCGCCCGACGCAGCCAGCTTTTGTACCAGGCGCCGCAATTTACCATTAGAAAATATATTAGAAAACGCCATATCGAACTCCCAGCGGCGAGCCTAAAAATCGGAGGCTCCGTAACCGATTGCCATGGCTGTAGAATAGGTCCGCCCAGGGTTTTCTTAAAGCCGTATTAACTATCCCCAATATAAGTTTTTTTAACATGAAAACACGACTGCCCCCGCTCAAGCCGCTGCGCGTATTTGAAGCCGTTGTACGGACCGGCAGCCTGACGCTGGCGGCCGCCGAGCTGCACCTGACGCACAGCGCGGTGAGCCAGCAGATCAAGCTGCTGGAACAGCACTTCGACCAGACCCTGTTTGTCAGGGGCCAGCGCGGCGTCGAGCCGACGGCGGCGGCGCGGATATTTTTTGCCGACGTCAAAGCCGGCCTCGACCGCATCGCGCTGGCGGGCGAACAGTTGCTCAATACCGGCAAGGTGCGCATCATCCGCGTCAGCTGCACGCCATCAATGGCGATGCGCTGGCTGATTCCGCGGCTGTCCTCATTCCAGATAGAAAACCCGCGTGTCGAAATCCGCGTCACCACCTCGACCGTCGCCGTCGACGCCATCAAGGAACCGTTCGATGTGCTGATACGGCGCAGTCCCATGCATCGCGCTGAGTACGAATGCATACGCTTCCTGGACGACGTGCTGACGCCGGTAGCGTCGCCGCGCTACCTGCAGCAGCACCGCTTCAAGGCGCCGGCCGACCTGCTGCAGGCATCGCTGCTGCACCTGTCGAGCCGCTCGGAAAGCTGGACGCGCTGGTTCAGCGCAGTCGGCGTGGCGGTCAAGGGCCAGCTTCCCGGCCAGATCTATGAACATTTCTTTTTAAGTTTGCAGGCAGCGCTGACCGATCTTGGGGTAGCGCTGGGATCGCTGGCCCTGATCGAGGACGATCTCGCACATGGCAGCCTGTTGCCGCTGTTCCCTGACCTGCTGCTGCGGGACAAAGGATTCCACTTGCTGTTCCGCCCCGGCGGCCAGGACCCGGTGCTGGCGAATTTCATCGGCTGGCTGCAAACGCAGGGACAGCAGACCTGCGCCAGTGTAGTGCTTCGTATGTAATGGCGCTTAAGAAATGGTGTATTTTCGTGCCAGGCTAGGCGCAAACCGGAGCGATAGCGAGACTATCGCGAGGATTTGCAACGACGCATGGCACGAAAAGACGCCGTTTATTAAGCGCCATTACGTGCGAAACACTACACTAGTATTACCCTGGCGGCAGAGTAGAAAGGCAGTAACGGACGATGGCGTCCTGTACGTCGGATTGTTCGCCTACCGCCTGCGCCACCGTGATGGCCAGTTGCGGATGCTGCTGCCGGGCCTGTGCGATCAATGCCGGCAAGTCGCGCCGTACATGGCCGCCCTGCCCCAGGAATACCGGCACCACGCTGGCTTCGCTGACGCCGGCGGCAACCAGCTGCTGCAGCAGCTGCGGCAGGTCGGGCTGCATCAATTCAAGGAAAGCCAGCTTGACCAGCAGCTGCGGCCGCTGGCGCTGGATCAGCTGCCGCAGGGACTCGAACGGCGCGGCCCAGCCCGGATCGCGGGCGCCGTGGGCGAACAGGATAAGCGCCTGGCGAGGTGTGGAATGAGAGGCAGACTGAGACATGGTTTCCCCTATCTTCACGCAAGGCGCGGCGTCAGTTTCGCTCGATCTTCCACAAGGCGCCGATGGCGATCAGCAGGAAGATGGTGCTGGGCAAGGCCGCGGTGAAAAAGGGCGGCCATGTGTTGAGTAAACCGAGATGCGAAAACAGCGTATTGACCAGCTGGAAACTGACGCCGATCATGATGCCGGTAAAGATCTTCAGGCTGACGCCGCCGGTGCGGAAATGCAGGTAGGCGAACGGCAGGGCCAGCGCCATCATCACGAATACCGACAAGGGGTACACCAGCTTTTTCCAGAACGCGATGTCGTAGCGCTCGGTGTGCTGGTTGTTCTCCGCCAGATGCTGGGAATAAGACCACAGGTTGTAGGCCGACATATGGTCCGGGTCGGCAAACAGGACCGACAGGATTTCCGGCGTGATTTCGGACACCAGGTCCTTGCTCGGGAATTTCTTGGTAGCGATCGAACTGGTGATGTCTTCGGTCGAGGTGCCGTTGACAAAATCGGTCTGCACCACGTCCTCCATGTTCCAGGTGTGCTGGCCCTTGTAGTCGGCGTGGCCAGCCAGGATCAGGGCCGTCATGTGCAGGTTGCGGTCGAATTCGTAAAGCTTGACGCCGATCAGCCGGCCGTCCGGGCGGATTTCGCCGATATTGATAAAGCGCGAACCGATGATGTCGCCGCTGGTGCCGCCGGTCCGTATCACGTCCTTGCTCCACAAGCCGGTCTTGAATTTCTGCGAGATCGACGAGCCTTTGGCTTCCAGTTTCACCTTCTCGGCAAACTCGGCGCTCTTGGGCGACACGAATTCCCCGATCAATACCGTGGCGACCACAAACAGCAAGCCGATCTTGACCAGGATCCTGGCGGTCATCATGGTCGACATGCTGGAGACGCGCATGATGGTGAATTCGGAACGCGCAGCGAATTGCGACAAGGTATAGATGGTGCCGATCAGGGCCGCAATCGGCATCAGCTCATAGGCGTAGCCCGGCAAGCCGAGCAGGACGAAAAAGAAGGCATGCTGCAATTTATAGCCGCCGCGGCCGACCGACGGCAGCTCATTCATCAAGTCGAAGAAGGCAAACAGCGCCAGGAACGCCGCCAGCGTGAACAAGACGGACCGGACTATCTCGGAAGTGAAATAACGCTGCAGGACTTTCATGTTGCCGCCGTTTTCTTGATCGTTTTTTTGTTTTTAAGCAGGCGTGCGTGCTTGACAGCGGACCACATGACCAGAGGATGGCAGCGGCTATTGACATTGAGCCGCCACAGGAACAGCAAAGCGATGATGGCCAGCACCACCAGGTGCATCGGCCACCAGCCGACGCCGAACGACATTCGTCCCTGCACTACCGCGGCCTGGAAGATATTGGTCACGTTGCTGTAGGTAATGAACAGCAGCAGCGCGATCAGCAGGCTGGCCGAACGCCCCACCCGCGGATTGACAAAACTCAGCGGTATCGCCAGCAGCATCAGGCACAGCGCCATCAGCGGCAGCGACAGGCGCCACAGCAGCTCGCCCATGTTGAAGCCGTTGCGGTCTTTCAGCAGGTCGCCGGTGGGCAAGGCGCGCGCCGACTTGTCGCCGTTGACCGCTTGCGAATTGCTGGCCACCAGCACGCCGTAACGCTCGAATTCCATGACCCGGAACTCGTTCTGGCCGGAGAGGACGTCATAGCGCCGCCCTTTCGACAGGATCAGGAACTTGTCGCCGTTCTTGTCCAGCTCGACATTGCCTTCCTTGGCCACCACGATGCTGTTCTTGCCGTCCTGCTGGGTATTGACGAAGACATTCTTGACCTTGCTGGCGTCGCCGGTCAGCCCTTCGACGAAGTAGATGCGGTTGGCCGACGCCGATTCCTGGAACTTGCCGGGCGAAACCCGGGAAATGTCTTCACGCTTCTCGAAGCGTTCACGGTATTGCGCGCTCTCGCTGTTGGCCCACGGCGTCGCCACAAAACTGAGGAAAGTGGTCAGGACGATGATCGGCAGGCCGAACCACAGCACCGGCTGGATCCAGCGCACCAGGCTCTGGCCGGAAGCGAACCAGACCACCATTTCCGAATCCTGGTAGCTGCGCGTGACCACCAGCAGCACCGAGATATAGCCGGTCAGGATCAGCAGGATCGGCATGTAGTTCAGGGACTGGAAACCGATCAGCGCGACCACGTCCTGGGACGCAATCTGTCCTCCGGCTGCTTGTCCCAGAATCTTGATCAGCATCACCGTGATGATAATTGTGAAGAGCGTAGTGAAAACTGCACCGGCGGTGCTAATTAATTCGCGTCGTAGTGCGCGCTGAAAGATCATTGGGGAATATAATTGCGGATCAAAAAAAGGAGTAAGTGATGGACTTTAGCATAAAAACCATTGACGCAAAAACCTCAATTGCCTCTCTGAAAGCCGGCTGTATCGCAGTCGGGATCTATGAAAACAAGAAACTCTCGCCACAAGCGCAAGCTCTTGACAAATCTGGTGAAATCACTGCTGCACTAAAGTCCGGAGATATTTCCGGTAAACCAGGCTCCACCCTGCTGCTGCGCAAAGTCGCCGGCGTCGCCGCCGAGCGCGTGCTGCTGATCGGCCTTGGCGCGGACGGCGAGCTGAACGACAAGGTCACGTCGATGGCGGCCCTGTGCGTGGCGCGCGTCCTGGCGACGCTGGGCGGCGCCGACGCCCTGCTGGCGCTGCCGTTTGACGCCGTCAAGGAGCGCGACCTGGCATGGGCCATCCGCAGCAGCGTCCTGGTGCTGCGCGATAACAGCTATCGCTCGGACACCCTGAAAAGTAAAAAAGAGACAACATCCGGCATCAAGAAGGTCGCCTTCCTGGTCGCCGCCGCCAAAGCCGCTGTCGCCAAGGAAGCCCTGGCGCAAGGCGTAGCGCTGGCCAACGGCATCGACCTGACCAAGGAACTGGGCAACCTGCCTGGCAACGTCTGCACCCCGACTTACCTCGCCAACACAGCCAAGAAACTGGCCAAGGAATTCAAGCTGTCGGTCGAAGTGCTCGACCGCAAGCAGCTGGAAGCCCTGAAAATGGGCAGTTTCCTGTCGGTTGCACGCGGCGGCGGCGAAGCGCCGAAGTTCATCATCCTCAAGCACCTGGGCGGCAAGGCCAAGGATGCGCCGACCGTGCTGGTCGGCAAGGGCATCACCTTTGACACCGGCGGCATCTCGCTCAAGGGCGGCGCCGGCATGGATGAGATGAAATACGACATGTGCGGCGCCGGTTCGGTGCTGGGCACCATCCGCGCCATCGCCGAGCTGAAGCTGAAGCTGAACGTGATCGGCGTCATTCCGGCGACTGAGAACATGCCGTCCGGCACCGCCACCAAACCGGGCGACATCGTCACTTCGATGTCGGGCCAGACCATCGAGATCCTCAACACCGACGCCGAAGGCCGCCTGGTGCTGTGCGATGCGCTGACCTACGTAGAGCGCTTCAAGCCGGCAGCCGTGGTCGATATCGCGACGCTGACCGGCGCTTGCGTCACTTCGCTCGGCCACCACAATTCCGGCCTGTTCACGCGTCACGACAGCGCGCATGACGCCCTGGCGGAAGAGTTGCTGAGCGCCGGCAAGGCGACCGGCGACACCGCATGGCGCATGCCGATCGAAGACAGCTACCAGGAACAGCTGAAGTCGAATTTCGCCGACATGGCGAATATCGGCGGCCCGGCCGGCGGCAGCATCACTGCAGCCTGTTTCCTGGAGCGCTACACCAAGAAATACACCTGGGCCCACCTGGACATCGCCGGCACGGCATGGAAAAGCGGCGCAGCCAAGGGCGCAACCGGACGCCCGGTAGCCCTGCTGACCACGTTCCTGATGAATCGCGCCGCCGCAGCCAAGTAATCGGTAACTGGCATGGCAAACGAGGTGCCGGCAGCAATGCCGGCACCCCGTTTTTATTCCCGCGCCCGGATTACTTAACCCAGCGTCGCGATCACCGGCGCATGGTCCGACGGCTGTTCCCATTTGCGCGGCGCCCGGTCGATGACGCAGGCCGTGCACTGCGCGGCCAACGGCGGCGACAGCAGGATATGGTCGATGCGCATGCCGCGGTTCAGGCGGAATCCCATCTGCCGGTAATCCCACCAGCTGAACAGTTTCTCCGGCTGTTCGAACATGCGGAAAGCATCGGTCAGCTCCAGCCCCAGCAAGCGGACGAAAGCGGCGCGCTCGGGCGGCGACACCAGGTTTTGCCCGACCCAGGCGGCAGGATCGTGGACATCGCGGTCTTCCGGGGCGATATTGTAGTCGCCCATCAAGGCCAGCTTCGGATGCTGCCTGCATTCGTCCTGCAGCCAGTCGTGCAAGGCATCCAGCCACTGCAGCTTGTATTGGTATTTTTCCGAGTCGAGCGACTGGCCGTTAGGGATATAGGCGCACACAATCCGCATGCCGTCTATGGTGGCGGCGATGATGCGCTGCTGCAAGTCTTCATAGCGCGGATTGTTCTTGACCACATCGGTGATCGGATGGCGCGACAGGATGGCCACGCCGTTATAGGTCTTCTGGCCGCTGAACGCCACGTGGTAGCCGGCCGCCTCGATTTCCGCCGCGGGAAATTTGTCGTCGGTCAGCTTGGTTTCCTGCAGGGCCAATACGTCGACCGGGTTATCGGCCAGCCATTGCAGCACTTGCGGCAGGCGGACTTTCAGAGAGTTGACGTTCCATGTCGCAATCTTTTGCATTATTAATAATCCTTATTTTATGCGGACCTTATCGGGATTTATGTCCATCTTTTATTATTTCTAGCTACCCACGCCATCTATACAGGTAGGCCGAAGGCTAGCATATTTAAGCGGCATACCTAGACTGTCCCGTAAACTCGGTTACCCGTGCTCTGCGGTGGGGTCTGTACGTCAGCAGGCATATCTTCCATTGCGTCTCCACACATCGCGCAATGAATTTCCGATCATCGTTTTTCTCATATTTGTGCGTTAGCGAACAGAAAAACGCCTGACGAACATAAATAATGAGTCTTCCGTGACCATGTCTTGCGATGGAAAAGACGCGAAAATGCAACTCAACTGGGAGAGTCAACATGAAACTGGATAGCAACCAATGTATTTATGCAAGCATGCGCTTCACGGCAGCGATTGCTATGGCGGCAACTCTGGTCTTTGGGCCGGGCATGGCGTTTGCTGCAGGCAAAGATGCTCACGAAGACCGTGCCGAAATGCGTATCAAGGACATACATGCCAAGCTCAAGATCACAGCCACACAAGAAGAGCAATGGGCCAAGGTGGCTCAAATAATGCGTGATAACGGCAAAACCATGGACACGCTGACCAAGGCAAGGGTTGATCACGAGAAGGATATGACTGCAGTCGACGACCTCAAATCCTACGGTGAAATCACCGATGCCCATGCGGACGGAATCAAGAAACTGACGCCGGCATTTGCTACGTTGTATTCCAGCATGTCGGACGCACAGAAAAAGGAAGCCGATACCTTATTCCGCCATGGCGGTCGCGAGCGTGGTCACAAAGCATCGATGGCCAAGTGAGTACGAGAATGCGGTTGCCCCTGAGCCAGGCAGTTCCGGCTTGCGGTTCGCAATCGCCGCAGGAACTCTAGAAAGGAAGCCACACCATGAACTCCTCAATAAGACAGCTTGGCGCTTTCAGGCCAGCCGGCCATCAAGTCGCGATAGCACTCGCCTTCGCCTCTTTGATAGGCGGTCTGTCCATGGCGCCGGCATTCGCCGCCAGGTCCGATGAGCATGATCGGGGTGACCGGCAAGACCATCGCGACCAGCGTGCATCGCACGGCTATCGCGAAAACTACGGGTATCGACAAGACTACCGGCCTCGATACCGGCGCCCCTATTACTACGAGCGTCCAGTCTACGTCCCGCCGCCGGTGTATTACGAGCCACGGCAATCGCCGGGCATCAATTTGTTCTTCCCGCTAGATTTGCGTCGTTAGACGCATGCGGTTTGCATCGCCCGCAGGCTGGCCGGTGTTTAGCAGTTGGCCTGCCATTGCGGTAGATAGCCCGGCCAATGAGGTGCATGATGCTCAACGACTGGTTAGATATTGAGGTGGTGAAATTTAACGAATACGAATTACTGACAGGACGGCTAAATATGATCTACACGCATGTCTTTCCGAGGAGAACGAGATGAATGAAAAGTCTGAATTGAGTGATTTAGCGGGCGCTTTGTTACGAGGTTTGGAGGCGGCTCCGAACAACAATAAAGATTGCGCCAGAGTCGCCGAGTATGCAGCGACTATTTTCGGAATGTCTGTCCACTCGATATCGCAAGAGTTGTACCGCGAAAACGTTAACGACACCATGATTTTTTTCAAGGGGTTCGTTAAATTTTGTGGTTTGGCGGTCGGGCTTTCTGATGATGAATGCATTGATGCATTTGAGATGTTTTTTGTCGAAATCACTGGCTTGCCTCGTCAGGAAGCCGCAATGACTTTCAGTGTCTTGGACAGAATGGCGAAAACGCCAGAAGGCGTTACGCTTATTGAAGCAGGAAAATTTGCCGCCTATGATTGTCAAGAAGGAAATATTGCCAAAGCTACAGCAGCACTGGGCAAAGCACTTGGCATTTAAAATTTGAATTCGATAGCTGCAACACAGCTTATCTGCTTACGTGGCCAATTTAGCAGGAAGAAGCCGATCACACTCCTTCTTGACTACGGCATAGCACTCACAAGTACGTTTCTCCAGTCCCGGCCGGTCCAGCACCGTGATGTGGCCGCGCACGTAGCGAATCAGTCCGGCCGCCTGCAGGTGGCCGGCAGCTTCGGTGACGCCTTCCCGGCGTACGCCAAGCATGTTGGCGATCAGTTCCTGCGTCATCACCAGGTCGTCCCCTTGCAACCGGTCCAGGCTCAGCAGCAGCCAGCGGCACAGCTGCTGGTCCAGCGTATGGTGCCGGTTGCATACCGCCGTCTGCGACATCTGGGTGATCAGCGCCTGGGTATACCGCA
>Ga0182005_1000964_pt1 | contig 12489 bp, 11 predicted proteins | sample Sormic07211103_1_FD_123021 | JGI IMG/M metagenome (GOLD analysis project Ga0182005, IMG submission 123021) | Rhizosphere microbial communities from Sorghum bicolor, Mead, Nebraska, USA - 072115-103_1 MetaG | ecosystem: Host-associated > Plants > Roots > Rhizosphere | place: USA: Nebraska...
ACAAATAGTTTGGCCGTGGCCAGGGCCATGCCTGATGTCGCGCCTGTTATAACTGCTACCTTTCCTGCTAGTTTTTTCATGATTCGAATGTTTATATGGCAAAACTAGTCAGGGTAGTCTGAACTGTCGGTATCTAAAAGTTCATTAATTTTACTCAATCGTACATTTTATGGATGCATTGAGTGCTATATTGAAAGCTTCGAAGTTGGAAGCAATTGTATGTTCGCAAAGCCAGTTAAGTGGTGACTGGGGCCTGGATGTGGAACCTGGGGGCAATGCTTACTTCTGGCGGGTGTCCAGGGGGAGCTGTATGATGGGACTACACGGAGGCCCTGCCGTTACCATGCAGACGGGAGACATTGTCGTGATTCCCCATGGTGCCCGTCATTGGATCGCCCGTACAGCCACCTCTCCCCGAATTACTATTGCCGAATATGTGCAGGCGCCTGAACGCTTTACCAGTCAGGAACCGGCAGAAACCATCGTCGCCGCAGGGCATTTTACATTCGATGAAGAGCAGCAACATCCTTTTATTAAGGACCTGCCACACTTACTGCATATCACCAGTTTTGGCATAAAGAACCAGGAGTTCCTGTCGCATATGGGGTTCCTGTTGAACACCGAGTTGAATGTAAATAAACCGGGTACGCAAATGATGTTGAAAGGACTGGCAGAAATGCTGTTCATCAGCGTGATCCGTGCTTACCTGGAACAGGATAAATCAGAGAAAGGATTTTTGTCTGCACTAGCCGATCCGCAGATCAGTCAGGCACTGGAACTTATGCATGCTACGCCTTCGCACGACTGGACGGCAGCAGCACTTGGGAAACAGGTAGGTATGTCGAGAACGCTGTTCTTCAACCGGTTTAAAGAGCTGGTAGGTGAAACACCCCTGACCTATTTAACGAACTGGCGTATCAATAGGGCAAAAGAGATGTTAGCTGCCGGCATGGATCGGGTAGAGGTGGCAGAGCGGATAGGATACCAGTCAGAAGCGGCTTTCAACAAGATCTTCAAAACAAAAACGGGCAGCACGCCGGCAAAATACAAAGCTGCAAAACTCAATTAGCACACAAAATACCTCAATTAGGTTTATACTAACTCCTGTTGCAGGGGCATCTTTGCAATACATTAATTCAATCAAAAATGAAAACAGTATTAATCACAGGAGCGAATAAGAGTATAGGATTCGAAGCCGCCAGACAATTATTACAAAAAGGATATCATGTATATTTAGGCAGCCGCGATATCAGTAATGGTGAAAAAGCGGTAGCGAAATTGCATGCAGCAGGACTGACCGAAGTGGAGTTTGTGCAACTGGACGTAACGGACAATGCATCTGTATTAGCGGCAAGGGCTGAAATAGGGCGGAAAACAAATGTGCTGGATGCATTGATTAATAATGCGGGTATAAGTGGTGGCAGGCCGCAACATCCGTTGACGGCAAGTGTAGAAGTCATGCAGCAGGTTTTTGACATCAACCTGTATGGGGTAGTAAGGGTGACACAGGCATTTATTGACCTGCTGAAAAATGCACCACAACCACGTATTGTGAATGTAACATCAGGCCTGGGCTCGCTTACTATGACCAGTGATCCTGCGTTTATGTTCAAAGAATATGTGGGCGGCATCTATGGCCCGTCCAAGGCGGCACTGAATATGTATACCATTGCGCTGTCACTGGAATTGAGCAACACGCCATTTAAAGTAAATGCGGTGGATCCAGGTTTTACGGCGACGGATTTTAATCAGCACAGAGGTACAGGTACCGTGGAAGATGCGGCTGCACGCGTCACGAAATATGTGTTGATAGGAGAGGAAGGACCTACTGGAAAATTCTTTAGTGAACAAACTAACCCTGAAACGGGTATCATTCCCTGGTAAATAAAGTATGAAACAGGAAGAAAATATCTTACAGAGATTTAATACCATCGCGGATGCGCTGGCGGCTTTTGGATTACCCAAGCCCCGGCATCCGCTGGTAGCGTTGATGAATAATGTCGATAACAGGATCGTTATACCGGCATTGCCACATGCACATGTGTTGAATTTTTACAAAATTTCTTTTCATACCAATAAACTGAGCAAGCGGTATAAGTATGGCAATCAGTTTTATGATTTTGATGAAGGAGGGTTATTCTTTATAGCCCCCGGACAGGTAATTGCAGCGGAGCCTGATGATGATCATGGCGGGTATGTCATCCTGATCCATCCTGATTTTTTATTGGGTCATCCATTGGCAAAGAAGATCAAACAGTATGGGTTCTGGTCTTATTCAGTGAATGAAGTACTGCATTTGTCAGAAGAAGAGCGCTCGGCCATAATGGCCATTTTCCGGATCTTTGAAGAAGAACTGCATAACCGGATAGATGATTTTAGTCAGGATGTGATGATTGCACAGATAGAGTTGTTGCTGACCTATGCGAACCGGTTTTATAAGCGGCAGTTTATAACACGAAAACCGGTGAACCACGATGTACTGCAGCGGCTTGACCATTTGCTGGATGATTATTTCGAAAATGAGAAAGGGATCCCTACTGTGCAATGGCTGGCGGAGCAGGTGAATTTGTCGCCGGGGTATTTGAGTGATATGTTGCGCACACTGGTAGGAGAGAATGCCCAGCATTTAATCCATCATAAATTGATAGAGAAGGCGAAGGAGAAATTGTCAACGACCAACCTGTCAGTGGCAGAGGTAGCGTATGAGTTAGGGTTTGAGTATCCGCAGTCGTTTAGTAAATTGTTTAAAGCAAAGACGAACTTGTCGCCGGTGGAGTTTCGGAAGTCGTTTTAAATGCCGAAATACACCAGTGCATTCCACACACCGTCGTTATCAATATCATCTGTTACATAATCTGCCACAGCTTTCACCTCATCAGGTGCATTGCCCATGGCCACACCAATAGCCGTGTGTTTCAGCATTTCTATATCATTCCCTCCATCTCCGAAAGACATGGTCTCTGATATATGAAATCCATAATGTTCGCAAAAAATCTCAACACCCACTTTTTTACTGATTCCCTTTGGGTTAATATCGGCTGAGTGCGGCGCCCACCGGGTAGCAACACTATTCGGCATGATCTTACTCATGAACTCCAGCTCATCTTCCTGCCGGAGCAGGATATTCGCCTGCAGAATATTACAGATATCCGGATTCATCCTGTCCACTAACGGTGGTACCGGTAAATTCAGGTAAGCATACATATCAATGATCTCCTGCGTCGCCTGGTTTACAAAATGGCAATCCTCATACATCAGTGAAAAGTTCATGGGCTGATTACTGGTATAGTTCAGCAATTGCTGAATATCCTGCGGATCCAGTGCCTGCCTGAACAGTACGCGCTTATCCCTTGTTACACAACACCCCCCATTAAATGTGATATACCCATCAAAATCCAGGTGTTGCACATGGTGGATAGCATTGATAGACCGTCCGGTAGCTATAAAGATCCTGATGCCCCGTTCCCGCAGCAGTGCAATAGCTCGCATAGCCGATTCCGGAATACACCTTGATGTGGAACTAAAGAGTGTACCATCGATATCAAAAAAAACGGCTTTAACAGTTGTAGCTTTATCCATGACGCCTATTTCAGGTTGAATCGGTAAAAGTACTTAAATCGTGCTGCATTTTCCTGGTCCAAAGTGAAAAAATGATAGTAGTCCAATCAAATTGTTCATTTTTAATGAAATTCCAAATGGGTGAAAAACCCCCATGCCCAGGAATTCTTAACCTGCCTGGCCTTCATGTCCCGAAATACTATGAAAGACTAGGACACTCAATAAATAAATTATTGCTAAATTGGTTTAGCAAAATTCCCGTTATGAAGTTACTTTATACCTTGTTTTCTTTTACACTACTCTGTAGTCAGCTCTGTTTCAGTCAGCACACCCGTCCCTGGAATGCCCAGTGGATAGGCCTGAAAGCGCCGTTTGACAATGGCAAAAGCTACGGCGTTTATTACTTCCGAAAGTCCATCGACCTTCCTGAAAAGCCGCAGCATTTCATCATACACGCGTCTGCAGATAACCGGTACAAGTTATACGTCAATGGCCAGCTTGTTTCCATTGGTCCTGCAAAAGGTGATTTTTATAACTGGAACTATGAAACCATCGATCTGGCGCCTTATCTCAACAGGGGGAAAAACAGCATAGCTGCCATTGTATGGAACGAAGCGGAGTTTCGTCCGGAATGGCAGATGACCTTAAGAACCGCTTTTATTATACAGGGGAATACCCCTGCTGAAGATATCTTAAATACTAACGACAGCTGGAAATGCGTGCAGGACAAAGCTTTTTCTCCACTCTGGGGCTTCTTCGCTGCCACTAATGGCGAAATAGTCGATATGAATAAAACGGTGTCCAACTGGCAGACCACCAATTTTGACGACAGCGCCTGGCCGCCGGCCGGCACCCTGTTCCAGGGGAACCTGAAAGGAGCAGGAGATGGGTTTGGCTATATGCTCGTACCCTGTACCTTACCCGCCAGGGAGCTGACCTACCAGCCCGTTACCGTTATTCGCAAAGGCCCTTCCCTGCCTGCTACCATTCCTGCTCATACCACCACTACCATACTACTGGATCAGACCTACGAGACAAATGCATACCCTACTATTTATTTTAGTGGTGGTAAAGATGCTGGCATCTCCCTCAGTTATGCGGAAGCACTCTATGATCATCAGGCGCCTTATGGAACCCACAAGAGCAATAGAAATGAGGTAGCAGGTAAAGACTTCTTTGGGGTGAAAGATAGCCTGACCAGCAATGGACAAAAAGACCAGACTTTTACGCCTTTTAATTTCCGTACTTTCAGATACATTCAACTCACCGTGCATACCAGGGAAACACCTTTGGTGATCGATAGCCTGTACGGCACCTTCACGGGGTATCCATTTAAACAAACCGCTGTATTCAAATCAGCAGATACCACTATCCCCAAAATACTCGACATCGGCTGGCGTACTGCCCGGCTCAATGCCTTCGAGACTTATATGGATTGCCCTTTCTACGAGCAATTGCAATATATAGGTGATACCCGTATTCAGGCCATGGTTTCTTATTATTATAGTGGTGATGACAGGCTTGCCCGTCATGCGCTTGACCTGATGGACCAATCCCGTTTACCCGAAGGCGTGACCCTAAGCCGGTATCCCAGTCATACTACACAGGTGATCTCTACTTTCTCTTTATGGTACATCGGCATGCTACACGACTTCTACATGTACAGGCATGACAATGATTTCATCAAAGATAAACTGCCGGGGGTAAAAGGCATCCTTGATTTCTTTGCCAGATACCAACAGGCAGATGGCTCACTCGCTAATACTCCTTACTGGAATTTTGTGGACTGGGCTTCTGGCAAAGACTGGATTGCAGGCGCACCACCCAAAGGCAGCGACGGTAGTTCCGCTATTGTTGACATGCAATTACTATGGGCTTACCAATGGGCGGCACACATGGCGCCAGATCCATTGTACCATCAAAAAATTGCTCAGCTCACACAGACAATCAGACGGAAATACTGGGATGCAGGCAAAGGGTTATTCGCAGATACAAAAGAGAAAGATCATTTTTCACAACATGCCAATTCATTGGCCATCCTTACGGGATTGGTGAATACAACTGACATGCCTGTGCTGGGGAAAAAATTACTGACCGATACCACGCTCACCCAATGCTCTATTTACTTTAAATACTACCTTCATCAGGCGCTGGTACAAGCGGGACTGGGAGATGATTATATCAACTGGCTGGGTATCTGGAAAGAGAACATTGGCATGGGCCTCACCACCTGGGCAGAGTATTCAGATGTAGGGTATTCCCGTTCTGATTGCCATGCATGGGGGAGTAGTCCGAATATTGAATTCTTTAGAACTGTATTAGGTATTGACAGCGATGCACCCGGTTTTAGCAAAATAAAAATAACACCACACTTAGGAACATTGAAGAATGTAAGTGGCGAAATACTACATCCATTTGGTAAGATTAATGTCAATTATCGATATGAAGATGGGCAGTGGAATATGGACGTGCAGTTGCCGGCGAATACCACCGGCAGTTTTATCTGGAAAGGGAAAGCATATTCTATCAAAGCAGGAGATAATAAAATCAGGTTGCAGGCATAGTGCCTGAATTTGCAGATATATGGATAGGGATGATCAAAGACCAGCTTGAGGTGGTGTCAAAAGTAATTTTTATCCGATTTTATTCGGATACCTGATGGAGAGAATTTTCGTTTACGCAATTCTCAGCGCCTTCAGATTACTGTTGATACGACCTCAGGTTTTATGCTTTAGCAGGCATTGCTTAGAGCGAACGAATGTAGGTATCCAGTTCCTCATCCTTGCCAAGACCCAGTTTTAATTTGATACGATACCGCGCCATCAGGATGCTTTTTGGCGCTATGCCCAGCCGCTGGGATACTTCTTTATTCGTCAAACCGATATAGATGTAAGCACAATGCTTCAGGTCTAGTCTGGAGAGTGTATTGTCCGACCGTTCTTTCAGTTTTTCAAACACCTCCTGACTCACATTTTCGAAATCTGCCTTGTCCTCAGCCAGCGAATCGTCCAATCGTTTATCATGATCTATGATCCTGTTGATCTGTGTCAATACGGATTTATTATTGGTATGCTCCGCGATCTTTTTTTGCAGGGTTTGTACCAGTGCGTTTTTCTGTTCTACCTGTAGGGTGCCGGCCAGCAGGTCTTTCTGCAACCGGTCTTGTCTCTCCTGCATCAATTGTTGTTCTGCTATGAGACGCATGGCCTCTTCATCTTTCAGACGGGTCTCCATACCCAGTTGTTTCAACCGGAAATGGTAAGACCGGAACAGGAAGATGGCGGCCGTCAGCAGTGCCAGTGCCAGTCCTATATACAGATACCCGAGTTTCTTGTGCAGGCTGGCTGTCTGTTCCATGTTTTTAAGAGCAGTAGCTGTTTTCTCTGCCTGGTACTTTGCTTCCAGTTCCTTCGTGATATTCAGCTTTTCCTGGTTATAGAGTTCCGTATACAGGGTGGCGAACTGCTGTTGGTAGTGCAGGGCATCTTTATAATTCCCCCGTTTCTCCGCCAGCGATGCAAGGGCGGACATAAACTGTATCCGGGTGGCCAGGGTTTTGGAACTATCCGCATTTACCAGCGCCAGGCCTTTCTGCAACAGTTCTTCTGCCTGATCATAATGGCCGGCAGCCGCTTCGTAGTCACTCTTCATGCCATAGCAGTTGGAGATTACTTCCATATGGTGCGTCTCCATACCAATCTTCTGTGCAAAGTCCAGGTACCGGAACACCGTATCCCTGTACGCTGCCGGGAAGTGCTGTGCATAGAGGTCCGCCAGGTTCAGTGCCATGATAGCCGCGGTACTATGGAATATAACCCGGTCTTTATTATTTAAATAAGTAGTGATCGCAACCTTGTTATAATAGATGGCAGAATCCAGGGAAGCCCGGTCGTCACGATGTGCCATATGATAATATTGCCAGTAGGTACCCAATGTCTGGTAAGCACACAGAATATTATCATAATCCATATCAACGAGTGCTGCCTGCAAGGAGAGCAGCCCATATTTTTTATGAAGTGGTCCATCTTCCTGGTTCGCATAGATGCTGGCAATTACATAATACACGCCAGACGCATAATAAGCCGACCCCGCTTTTTCCAGGTACTTCAATGCCTGTTGTCCACTCCGCAGCGCTGCTGTATCATCCATTTTTATATTCTCCATCCAGCATTTCCGGTACCAGGCGATTCCTTTTGCCAGGGGACTTGCCGTTTTCTCTGCATAGTAAATCGCACTATCCACGACCGCAGCAGACCGGGTAAGGTCATTATGCTGGATATAGATCTGTGCCATTGTGGCATATGCAATAGCCGTGTATTGTGCATCGGGAAGGGAGCGGCTCAGTTGTATGGCCTGTAGTCCGATGGCTATCGCATGCTCGTTTTCTGTAATGGATTTTGCTCTTGCCAGGAGGCTTAGGGTCAATACTTTTTGTTCGGGTGTAATATTTTTTTGAGCTAATACTGCGCTGAGAGAATCGGCAGGAGTACGGGCGGTACACGTGACTACCAGTAGGGTGAAAATAATTATGGATATGGTTATCTTATTGATTAACTGCGACATATGTGTTTTTGTAGGGTGTTTGTAGTTGGCATATTTTAGCCCATGTAGAGCATTTGTAGATACCAGAATTTCATTTTCGCTGCCCACTATAACTATTTTTGAGGACACACAAGCGGGTATAAATATAACATAAGAAGATAAAATCACGAGGGTAAAAATGATGCAGTATTTTGAATATCAGGACGAGAACGTGTCGTGCTTTTTAGAAATCACATTGGAGGACAGAATAGTGAGAACAAGATCCGGACAAAAAGGCACACAAGGTATTGCTATAGAAAAAGTTTTCAAGGATGCGGGAAAAGCAGCAGAAGAATTTGATCGCCTGGTCCAGGAAAAGAAAGACGACGATGCGTATTATTTCCGGTTAGGGGATGAGTACAGGTTGTAACCTGTACCTTTGTGTTTATGGGAAAGAACACTATTCCTCGTTTGGCGTTAAAGACTTTCACACAGGTCAACTTCCGGGAGCCATTTCTGAACGTTGAAAATTACCCTGTAGATGCAAGCCTCTTTACAATTAAAGACCGGAGAACGACCCCGGTGAAGGATTATATTTCCCCCAACCGCAGGCAGTTTTACAAAATATTTCATATCACAGCCGGTACAGGAATATTAACTGTGGGCTTGCATCAATATCTCATGAACCCCGGGGACATTTCATTTTTGCACCCTGATGAGATCATGTCATGGCAAACGACATCTACGGAAACAGCAGGTCACTTTTGCCTGATTCACCCCGATTACTTTGAGGGTGCCAGTCACCTGGTACAATTATTCAGAAGCTATCCTTACTTCCAGCCGGCGAAAGCGGTGGTACAATTATCGCTTGCGCAATCTGAGAAAACAGACCAATACTTCAAAGCGATACTGGAAGAGGAGGAAGGGAGCAATGAGGATAAGCGACAGGCTATATTTCTGCATTTGCAGTTGATACTACTGGAAGCGCAGCGTGCCGGCAGGAACCTGGCGGATGTAGCCGTGCCCGATAGCTATCGTTATATCCATGGGTTTCTGTCCCTGCTGGAGGCAACCTTCCAGGTCCAACACCCGGATGATGTGGTGAAAATAAAGACGGCAACGGAATTTGCAGAACAACTCCATGTGCACCCCAATTACCTCAATACCCTGGTAAAAAACCAGACAGGCAAAACCGTGCGCGAGCATATCCAGGAAAGACTGCTGTACGAAGCAAAAGTATTGCTCAGGCAGACGGACTGGGATATCAGGACCATTAGTTATGTTCTGGGCTTTGCCGAACAGGCTGCATTCACCACACTATTTAATAAGAAAGAGCAGCTCTCCCCCTCAAAGTTCAGGGATAATTTGAAACACACAAAGATCCCTGTTGTTTGAGTAAACTCCCGCCGGACCAATGTTCGTTCCTTTGTACCATAAAATTTTAAACAAATGGGCAATCAAAGAAAAACATGGTTTGTTACCGGCGCATCACAAGGTATTGGACTGATCCTGGTAAAGCAATTATTAGCTGCAGGCTACAATGTAGCCGCTACGGCACGCAATCTGGATACGCTCAGAAAGGCGGTGGGCAATGGAACGCCTCAGTTCCTGCCCCTGCAGGTAAACCTGGTGAGCGAAGAGAGTGTAGGGGAGGCCGTACGTAAAGCGATCGCACAATTCAATGCGATCGATTACCTGGTAAATAACGCAGGCTTTGGCCTCATAGGTGGGATAGAAGAAACTGCTGATGCCGAAGTGAGGGCGAGTTTTGACGTGAATGTATTTGGACTGCTGAATGTAACCCGTGCCATCCTGCCGCATATGAGAGCGGCACATTCCGGTCATATCCTGAACATGTCTTCTGTATTTGGGCTGATCTCCGGCGGGGGATGGGGCGTGTATTGCGGTACCAAGTTCGCTGTAGAGGGCATCAGTGAAGCACTGGCACAGGAAGTGAAGCCTTTTGGTATTCACGTGACGATTGCAGAGCCCGGGTATGTACGTACGAATTTCCTGAGCAGTGGTTCTATTGCACATCCGGCACACCCTATTGCTGCGTATGAAGCATTGGAAGAAGAGCGTCGTAGGCACAGGGAAGAAGTACCGGGCACACAGGTAGGCGATCCTGAAAAAGTTGCTGCAACCCTGATTCGCCTGGGTGAAATGAGTGAGCCACCATTGAGGGTGCTGATGGGGTCCGATGCTTTACAGTTTGCGAACTATAAAATACAGCTGTTGCAGGAAGGGATTGCAGCTAATAAGGAACTGACATTGGCAACAGATTTTAGTTAAAACCCGGGTATTTTTAATTCGCTGAAAGGAGGACCCATGGCCTTGCCGATAGTAATGATACAGTTGAATTCTAAAAATGGAACAACGTTGCATGGTCAACAGATCTTCATCTGCCTGCAATAAAAAAAATACCGCTGCTGCTTTGGCAACAGCGGTATTAGGAAATGAGCTTACGGGGCCCGTAAGGATTCAGCAGGCAAAACTATTTTGAAGTTGTGACATTAACTGCTTTCAGGGCAGATAATGTATCTTCAAAGACCTTCACATAAATTGCTTTAATGCTGGTCAGTTCTGCGCTACTTACACCTCTTACTCTTCCAGTACTCTGTGGTCGGGTAACGGCCCGTAACTTCCGATAGAAGGTAGGAACACTCCAATCGCATTGTTTGCAAATTAACTCTCTTGCTTCAACCGGGATGTTGTTGACCATCCAGAATAATTCGGAGAACGGATTTGCATGCGTTCCGTTGGGTCCCTTCCTCATGCCCATTTCAGGCTGGTCCAAATGGACTTGCTTTGCGCGTTTTCTATTCATAATTGGGATGCTGATTTTTAGGAAAAGAATAGAACAATTTCTTTTTCAGTTTTGGTGCCGGGGAAGAACAAGTGTTTCGCTTCATGGTGAAAAATTAATACTCCTTTTGAATATTTCGATAAAAATTTTCGGGTTTTTTTGATGATGAAAATGCCAGGATCACTATTGTTGAATAATTTTCAATAATGACGCTGATCTAAAATTTGAAAATACTTTTGGGTGCACGAAAGTAACAATATGAAAAAACGCGTATCAATATTGTAATTGCACTACAATGTTGATACGCGTTTTTACCGTTTTGAGGCAGATCAGTTGTAACCGTTGTTCTGTGTATAGAGCCCTGGTGCTATATCTAGCTGTGATTTAGGCACCGGGTAAATGATATAGTTTGTGGTGAATGGTTGAAGCTTATTTTGAACATCTTCCGCTGCTATCCAGGCAGGAATTATCGAGGTGATCAACCCACTTCTTACCAGATCATGCCACCTGGTTCCCTCTGCCGCGAACTCCTTTCTTCTCTCTTCCATCAGTTCTGCGAGGGTCACATTGACCTTATTGCCCGTCAACCCGGCTCTTACCCTCACCTGGTTCACAATCGCATCTACATCTGCCCCCTGTGAGCCTGCTGCCCCATGTAGCACACATTCCGCTTTCAGCATTAATACATCGGTATACCGCAGCACGATAAAGTTGATGGACCAGTCCTGAGTTACGGTAGGCACTTTGGTAATGTCTACATACTTCTTCAGGAAGGAGCGGGTTTCTACCTGCCCGTTGGTATTGGTGTACCCGGTCTGGATGGTAAATGTCTTCCGGATATCGCCTGCCTCATAACTATTCATCAGGTCCGTAGATACCGGGCGAATGGTCAGCCCTCCCTGTGTGTTCTTTGAAATGGCTGAGAAATAGGTATCAGGAACCAATATACCGGGGTAAGAGGCACCTACTGAGGGGGAAGCCCCGCTGGCATAGTCGATGTTGTAAATGACCTCTTTATTGTATTCATTCGTGTAGGAGAAAATATCAGTGAACGAAGAGAGGAAGGCATAGTTATTACTATTAATGATCTCATTGAGCAGATCGGCTGCCTGCTGCCATTCATTCAACCCCATTCCCGGGCCATCTATACTATAGGTAGGTGCGGAGCGGGTCATATATACCAGCGCCAGGATACCTTTGGCCGCGTATTTTGTAGGCCGGCCCTTGTCTGCCGCAGCGTAGGTATCTGCGGAGGAAGCAGTACCATTTGTAGACGGTAGATGATCCCCGGCATATTTCAGGTCACTGATGATGAGGTCATAGATGTCAGCTACCGGACTTCTGCCAATGGTTGCGGCTTCGGCTGCGAGCACGGTTTTATCTATCAGGGGTACCTTGCCAAATAGTCTCACCAGGTCGAAGTAGAAGAAGGCACGGAGAAAACGGGCCTCTGCCTGCAGGCGTGTACGTAGTACTGTATCTGTCACAAGGGTGCCTCTGTCCGCCAGATTCTGTAAAACAAGGTTTGCCCGGAAGATGCCATTATAGTTGGTGACCCATGCTTCAGATATATAGGCATTGGTGGAAAGGTCGTTGTAAAAGTC
>Ga0182005_1000965_pt1 | contig 12487 bp, 8 predicted proteins | sample Sormic07211103_1_FD_123021 | JGI IMG/M metagenome (GOLD analysis project Ga0182005, IMG submission 123021) | Rhizosphere microbial communities from Sorghum bicolor, Mead, Nebraska, USA - 072115-103_1 MetaG | ecosystem: Host-associated > Plants > Roots > Rhizosphere | place: USA: Nebraska...
AGGGGCTTTCTGTGGGTGGAGGTTTGTGGTGTTTGGGGAGTAGGTTGGTGAGGGGCTTTCTGTGGGTGGAGGTTTGTGGTGTTTGGGGAGTAGGTTGGTGAGGGGCTTTCTGTGGGTGGAGGTTTGTGGTGTTTGGGGAGTAGGTTGGTGAGGGACTTTCTGTGGGTGGAGGTTTGGATGTAGGGTCTATGGTGGTGTATCAATTTTATTCCCTTTTCATTCCTTTCAAAACCTCCAATTCATTCCTTTCAAATCGCAAAATCGCCCGCACGGCTACCATAGGTAACTACACAGGCGATTTGGAACAAGCTTGCGGCCGGGTCCTTACTGATCATTTGATGGATCAATAAAGCGATTAAAATAATCTGACCAATGCCAGTTACACTAATTGGGTAATATTAATTCCAGCTAAAATCCAGTTGTTGTTTTCTGGTATATACCCATTTCATGTAAAACCTGATGGCCTTTTTCCCTTTCTTTATAAGCTTTTCCGTAGTTTCCCGCAGCGTAAAACCTATCCAGAATCCATCATTGGATATAGGCGTAATCGTGATACTATCCAGGTATCGGTGGCAGAATGAATTTGTCTCTTCCAGCATAATCAGAAACGTCTCTTCGTCGGCACCAGCACTATCATCCCACATGCCTGATGATTTTTCATAAAGTAGTTCATCCAGTTCATAGCGCAGGGCATCGAGGGTCTCTTCAAAATAATAAGACTGATGATGATAAAGATTATCAGCTACAGGTGACAGTTCCACATACAGATGATGCTGCGGCTCTACATGTGGAAGCTCAATATTAAAATCACGATTCCATTCTCCAACAATATCTGGTGGAACTAATTTCAATTTTGCCACTATTTCTTTGAAAGGCATATTCTCATTCTTCATCTGAAGAAACACAAAATAAAACTGATAGAATCCTTTGTGATCGGGCATATAAAAGATATTTACGTTGAGAGAGTAAACATAGTCAATTTCTATCCCATTACATTCTGGTGGTGAATATTTAATGTTAAAAATGTGAGTAGTTACATGGGAAATATTACGCTGCTTAATTCTGGAAAACGAAATATTTTCCTTGTAACGGAAAGAATCATTTGAAGAAAATTATTATCATTTTCATTTGAATAATTTCGCTGTGTTTTTCACAGTTTTACTTTTATGATTTTACTTTGTGTAAATGATGGGTTCATTTTTCAGATTTTGGATACACCTGCCTCTTGCTAAATATCGATGTAGGCATGGGTACATTCAGGGAATATCTGCCTTTGTGATTATTATCAGAAAATGCGCAATTTTGTAAAATGTCGCTCATACAATCATACAATCCTTTTGAACCACTCACCGTAGAAAGAGTTCAGCAATTGTTGCTGATGGGGGAACCGATTCTGGTTGTGCAACGTTTTCGGTGGACAGGGATTATACCTGGAGCGGGATTTATGGCGACGAGGTATCGATATCCGGAAGATGCGGTTGAACATTTGGAGCAGCTCTTGCCCAATGAAGGTAAATTGGTAGATTTGTTACAACCTGCGCAGCGAGATAAGTTGCTGGCGTTGTTGTTGCCTGGGTCAACTTATCAGGTGTATGTAGATTCGCTGAAGGACAAGAACTGGGCGAAGCAGATGAAGCAGGTGTATGCTGAGGATGTGCGAAAGTTTATCCGGAGTCAGACACAGCTGAAGATAGACAGGGATACGGGAGTGGATGTGAATTTTAATCTTAGGTATGGAAGAGTGATGGCTGTAATTGACACAGGCACTCAAAGGCTGGAAGTTCCTTTTTATGACATTATCAAATGATCCTCTATGTGTTATGATGTATCTTTTCATACGAATATTCAGCTGACGCTGGATATATTTCCTGATCTGGAAGATAACAGGCAATTGGAATTGAATAGTGATGCGCTTATTCATGTGGAGGGGCATGCGCTTCCGGTTTATTATGTGATTACTACGAAGGATCATGTGCCGCAGCTGACGAATATGGAGTGGGGTGTGACGCCTTTATATGTGAAGGATCCGAAGGAAAGGAAAGCGCGCAGGTCGGGGATGATAAATGCGCGGAGTGAGCGGATATTGGATGATCATAAGTCTTATTGGTATAGAATTCGGAATAACCGTTGTTTGATTCCGGTAAGTGGGATATTTGAGCATCGGCAGATTAATGGGTGGAAGAATAAGGTGCCTTATCTGGTGCAGTTGAAAGAGATGCCTTTGTTCTTTTTGCCTGGGTTGTATCAGGAAAGTGCGGAGGTGGATACGACTACAGGGGAAATTGTTCAGGAGGGGACGTATACTTTAATTACGCGGCCGGCGAATGGTTTGATGGCGCAGATACATAATAGCGGGGAGAATAAGCATCGGATGCCGTTGTTTGTGCATCATGAGATGGCGAAGCGGTGGATTGATCCGGAGTTGTCGGAGGATGGCGTGAGGGAGATTTTGAATTATGAAATGCCGGTGGAGGAAATGAGGTATGATACGGTGTATTCGATACGTGGGGGGAAGCAGCGGCCGGATCATTTGGAGAAGGATGCGCATTGGGAGTGGGCGGCGTTGCCGCCGTTGGGGAATGATACGCCGTTGAATACAGGGATGCAGCAGAGTTTGTTTTGAGGGGGGTGATTTGAGTTGGAGGTGTTGTGGGGGTGTTTGGTGTTGTGGGGATGTTTGGTGTTGAGGGGATGTTTAGGAGGGGTTGGTATTGTAGGGGCGTTTGGTGTTGAGGGGATGTTTAGGAGGGGTTGGTATTGTAGGGGCGTTTGGTATTGTAGGGCTCAGCACACTGGTGCCGAGCCTTTTATATAGTTTTATTAGTGTTGGTAAGGAGCGGGACGCTTGTTCCTGATCGGAGAGTATTCTTGTATTGATTGCTTTCCTTCGCTGGCTTATCCAGCCTTGCACACCTTGCCGTTCCTGGATTACTCTTGTAACTGATCCAGGATGGATCCAATTTCTTTGAGGTACTTCCCGTACCCAACTTTTATCCCCAACTCCATAAAGACGTATACAAGTATTGTCGATACTGCCAGAATCACAATTCCTAAGATGAGCAAGTGGCTTTGATCCATGAGGGCACCTAAAGGGATTTTCGCGGCTACAAAGAGGGACAACATGATGACTAATATAGGAATGAGGGAGTAGTTGAAAGATCGATACATTTCGATATTAATCTTTATGTCGTAATATAAGGTGAAGAGGCTTTCTTTTGAATTGAGGGTGTAGTTGAAGAGGCGTTTATAGAAGAAATAGAACCGGATGAAGTAGTAGATTGATATGATGAGCATGAAAGCATAGGTCATGTAAAAGGCCAGTAGGAAATTACTGTTCAGGCGGATGATCTGAGGGAAGAATCCGGTGACAGTAAGGGCGATAGATTGTAAGAGTAGTTCGGTCCGCATGGCGGTTCGGATCTTTTTCACCGGGGATTTTTTCCCTTTGAGATTGTTGAGGGCGGTTGGGAGTTGGATGTTTTCGTTGCTTTCCTGGTTCCAGGCGGCTTGGATGTCGTCAAAATTCATATCCTTGGTTTTTAATGAGTTGTTTAAGTTTAGTTTTTGCTCTGTTTAGTTTTACTCTGGCGTTTACTTCACTGATACCAAGCTGGAGGCTTATTTCCTTGTGGCTGTAGTTTTCGAGATGATAGAAGATTAAAGCTTTTTCTATTTTCTCGAGCTGTTGGACTGCTTTGTAGAAGTGAGAAAGCTGGAGTTCTTTGGCGTTTGCTTCGGTTTCTTCAGACGGGAGGTATTCCGGGAATGAAGAAGTGGTCGGCGGCTTTCTCTTTTGCTTTTTGAAATAAGTGATGGCGGAGTTTACGGCGACGCGGTACATCCATGTGGAAAATTTGCTTTGGTGGGAGAAGGTTGGGTAGCTTTTCCAAAGTTGGTAAATGGTTTCCTGGAAGAGGTCTTGTTGGTCTTCGGGGGATTCCATGTACATTTTGGAGATTTTGTGAAGGATGCCTTTATGGGCGTCGAGGAGTTGGAGGAAGTCATTTTCGGCCGTCAAGGTTTGTTTTTTAGGTGAATGTATTTTTAAGTTGGTGTGGGGGAAGGGGGGATTGTTACAGGGGGAAGGGATTTTTTTAATAGTCTTCTTCGAAGGTTTCCCAGAGGGAGGGGATGAAGATTTTGTCTTTTTGGAGGATGTTGTTGGCGGAATAGGTGGCTTCGCGGTATTCGGCCAATTGGTAATTTTGATCAAATGTTGTGATTTTCTCATGATCAAATTGAGAATTGCAATTGTAAATTGAAAGTCCTATAAAAATGCCTTCTTTAAAACCTTTGGATTGAATTGTAAATTCTGTCAATTTTTCAATTATGGTAAAATAATTATTCCCAATAAAATTTGCCTTATGAAATTTTACGATTTTGGTCAAATCATTTCCTTTATAATAAACATCGTCATAAACACCCCTTAAACATCGTTGGCCTACTTCACAAAAAATTGATGGTTCATAATAAAATCTATAATAGAATTTAAGATCAACTAATGAACTTTCAGAAATTTCGGTAACTGAATTTTGAAATAACCAGCTATTATAGTACTTGTAATTCATAATTAAAGTTTTAAATATGGTGATAAATCTAGGACAGATCCTTCAGCTATAATACTAATCTGTACTTTATTAATGTCAAATTTAGGAGCTGTTCTATTCGAATAGTATAGACTAAATCTTGTATAGAATTCCTTAATAAAGGATGTAGTTCTTTCTTTGGTTTTAAACATTATGGTGCCTCCGATCTTTCCATTTTGCCCAATCTGCTTTAACATATTTGGGGCTTCCAACATTCTTTCAAATCGATTTAACAAGTTTATAAACTCCTCGTTACTAACCCTTATTGTAATATCTAGATCACCAACATGATTTATGTCACCCATCCTCAATGCACTTCCCTGCACATATATCCTCCCATCTGGCAATCCCCACTCCTTCGCCAACCCTTTCAACAAACCTCCAAACTCATTAAACTCCTCCAAATTCGCAAACAAAGATGGAAATCCTAACCTCCTCACCTGCTCCCACTTCTCCAATTGCAATATCACCTCATCTACTGTGTACATATTCCTGCTACATGCATTAAAAACAATATCCTCTATTTCCCCCTTTTCTATCGCCAACTCCTTCCCTCTTTTTACAATCTGCCACATCTCCCTTTTAGAAAACCACATGCCTTTATCATCCGTAACTTTCAATGCCTCTTTTATATTAATATAAATCCTGTTTGCCAACTCTTCTTCACTCTATAACTCCCCTAACACTACCTTCATACCTTTCGGTACATCATCAACCCCCACCCTTACTCTCTCTGGCGTATTACTATTTGGCGTGAACCGAAGAAAACCATGCTCCGCTTCTATCACTCCATTTTCATAAATTTCTACTGCACCAACATTAGTGGTAATTGGTCTATTAATCAAATTAGCCAATTGTTGCGCTGTCTCCGGATCTTTTGCTGTAAGTAGTACTATCTCCTTTTCTGCCGGGGCGCCTCCAGTGGATATAAATCGTCCCAGGGAAAGTTTTTCTAAAATTCGTTCTATTCCGTTTGCGATTACCTTTAAAATATTCTCCTCCTGGTATGCCACCAGATACACCCTATCATCATTTATATTACCCAGTATTTTTTTCACCAACAAGGCGTCCTCCTTTTTCAATTTCACTACCCGCCTCGATATGGCCAATGCATCCTCCGCAAACATAGCCTCCATCATCTCAACAGGAACATTTATTCTCGCATTTCTGATGCTCTTTACTGTTCCTACCGTCAGCGTTCCTACCGTATAAGCTAGTGCCAGGTAATTGGCGTACTCTACAAATTCAGGATGATCTTTTGCCAACTCAGGAGCAGCATTTGCATATGTGACAAAGTCCGACAGACCTACATTCAATATCTCCCAACCAGTAATGGCACTCTCTGCACTCGTTAGACCTTCCATTCCTATTGCACATAACCCTGTGTTTAGGACCAAAGCAGCTGTAGTTCCCATTGCTGATTTGGTATCCATTTTAAATAGCTGGTATACTGAAATTACCGGTAAAATATAGGGGACACCCTTCTCAAAGGTCGTTTCGTAGGCTTTTACCTCCCGTTTTGGAATCAATATAACATAATCCAAAGGATCGAACTTCCCTTTAAAAGGATTGACCTCCCCATAATTTGGAAATAAAGAGGAGCCTCCTACCCCTAATACGGCGGATACTACTTTTAAGTAGGATCCTATGCCATCGCGAACTTCCAGCTCAATCTTTTGATCTACATCCCGGAATGCTTCCCCGTTACTTGCCGTTAGATAACCATCGTCAAATACCAGCCACTTTTTCTCTTTCATTAATTGATGGGTCAAATTAAGGTCGTAACCGGGCTTTTCTACATCTAACAAAGCAACCGTAATGGCTTTACATAATTGGGTAAAATTCCCTTTGGATACGTAGAGATAATCATATGTATCTGATAAAAGAGTGTATAAAAGATGATCCTTCTCCAGGATCTTTATTACTTTATACAAGTCACCAGAATTAGGGCAATTGCTTATTATTTCCAGCACGATATCCTGTCCTCCGAATCCACTGTTTACTGATGACCAGCGCTGACCATAATTACCAGCGAGCAATTTGGAGATCAGGCAGGCACGTGTTTCGGGGGTAAGCCTTGTAAACGGTGCCCGTGATAGATAGGAGGTCTTGGTACCAGGTATTACAAAGTGTGCATTGATAAATTTAACTAAATCGTTGCCAGTGGAGAATTCGCAACGTTTCAGGAGCTGAATGCTACTATCCAGCTCCTTGAACTGTTGATGCATTTTCTTTAGCTGATCAAATGTAAATACATCAGGAGATTCATTCCAATCTATATAGTATAGTTCCTGATTTTCGTAATAGCAGGTAAACAACTCGTGGTTAGTGGCAAGTACGTCTTCGGGGAGTCCGAGGATTGTTTTACAGATGGCAGCAATCTCGGTTTGTATTGCCGGCTGATCGGAGCCGATTACTTCTTTCATATAACGTTTGTATTGCTGCATGAAGAAATTATCCTGACATAAACAACCTTCATTGGAATAGGATGTACCATTTACCTGTACTGCGCAGGTGAATAGTTCTTTTCCGAAATCTATTACATTAATTTTATCTCCGGCTTGTATGCGGTGGGCGTATATGTAGCTGGATGAATCGTATTTTTCATAGCTGTAACCTTTAAATTTTCCGTTGCTGACGTAGTAGATGGCGTTGTATTCTTTTCCTGCATATTCAAAGCTGTTTAGGGAGCCAGGTAAGGCGGGACTGGTAGTGCCAAGGTCATCATAGAACACGGATAGAGGGGTTGCCCCAGCTGGTAATTTTACGACGGTGCTGTCTGGGGCATAATATAGTGGTGATGTGCAGGCGGATTGGGCATCTTTTTGTAGACATTTGTATAAAGAGAGGCCTTTTGTGAGTTCGCTGGCGGCGTCATCTTCGAAGATACCCCAGACACTGCCGGGATCGTGGGCAATGTCCCATTGGAATTTATACAAAGCAAGACCGTTGCCGGTGGTCATCAGGTTGCCTGGAGGGGTGTTGGTAGCATTGATGGATGAAGAACCAGTGAGACCGCCGGAAGCAGCGCTGGAAGCATTTTCAGTTGACGTACCTGTGAGACTGCCAGAAACACCACCTGTAACAGATTCCCCGGAACCTACGGAGTAGTTACTTAATTCATTGCCAGCTGCATTTCCCGAGGAATTGACTACATGCTCCAAAGTATAAGCCCCATGACCTATTTCATGCGCCACTGTACGCCCTATTTCCTGCTCAGTACCATTCTTTACCCATACAAAACCAAATTGACTATTACGCGGCATTTTACCCAGCAGCCCAACATCTTCACGCGCCACTTCATTTACCAGGAATATATAGACAGCATCATCTTCAATCTGATGAAACTGGGTATAGACTTTTTTCATCGCCTTTTCCTCTCCTGTAAAGCCATTGCTTAGTAAGGCGCTTTTACTATCCTGCAACATACCATCCTGATTCAAATCCCAGGATTTGTTGTTCTTAAATGAGTTATCTATTTCCAGTGTGTATGAGATACCAATGCTATTATAAACCATGGCCAAAATTTGAGTAATGGCCTTTTCCGGGATGCTTACATCATCGCTTACGGGGACTAGTATAACCTTTTTTTGTAAGGATGGATAACTGGGAATGAGTAACTTCCCTACACTTGTGCCATCCGGATGAATGGCAAATAATTCCTGGGCGTCTCCGGCCGGGCCACCAGTGATGATGACTTTGCAATCAAGGCCATTACAGCTGGATGGCAGGACAATGCCCTTACCATTTACAAATATGACTGCGGCGGTGTCTGAGCGATGAGCAATAATCATTTCCTGGGCGCCAGGTATAATGGCTTTGGCACTTACCCGGTATTGCCCGTTTGCCAATGATTCATAGCTGTTGGGATAATCGGCGTTGAATACATCGAATGCATATTTGTTATCATTACCGGGACTGAAATCGACGCGCCCGGAAGACAGCTGAAGATTACTGAACCCGGCTGTATTGGAGGCCAGGACAGTATTTCGTTTGCCGACGAAATTTATCGTCCCTTGTGGCGTAATTTGATAGATAGTGCCGTCTGCGTCTTCCAGCAAGAGTGGTAACGTGGTATAACGAATGGTTTGCTTACTGCCATCCTCGCTATCGGTTAGCGTGATTGTGTGGGAGGAAGTATCTACCACTATGGATTCTTTTGTAAAGAGGTGTAAATGAGTAGTAATGTCCGCAATCAAATCACCGGTTTTTACCTTACCCATATCATCCCCTCCATGCTGCGCATCGAGTTCCTCTTTGATGAATTGATCTATTCCCTTTGTTACCGCATGCATTTCACCACCGATAGCCACCAGGTCGGTATTGACTACAATATTTTTGAAACAGACTTCAAGTCCAAAGCCTAAACCAGGCGTGATAATACGCCCACCAGATAGGGAGGTGAGTAAGACTTCATAGTGGCCAATGCGGATGATATAACCCACCATTAATGTGGGTTGCACCTGCCTGTTAGATGGCATTGAAACTGCCGCCACGTCTCCACAGGCGATGGTTTGTAAAGGAGGTGTTTTGATTTTTAAGAGCTCACTAAATGGACTGAATACCCCTGATAATTTCCATTGAAGATGTGCCTCATATTCTCGACCGGGTTCCAAACTGGAAATAAGAGAGGTAGTATCCTTGCTTAGTTCTATTGTTTGCCAGTCATAAGTAACGTTGTCTTTAGCAACGGCTCTATACTGAAGGCGATAGCCATCCACAACCATGTCAGGCCAATGATAGCGTATCTGACGCTCACTATTAGCGATTCCATAAAGTATCGGTTTTTCAGCATGCTCAAACGGATTGGAACCCAGATAAGTGAATGTACAACTCTGGCTAAAGCCCTGATTGCTATAAAGGTCCTTTCCCTCCTTGTCGACTGCCTGTACGATCCAGACGTATTGCATACTGTCAATGAGTGGGGGTTCTGCAGGGCCATATAAGATGGTGGTATTATCTGTTGTGGTGGCGTAAAGCGGTCGGGTACTATGAATAATGAAGTCCGGATTGCTGTCGGCAGGTTTAATTTCGTACAGCGAGAAATTGTAGGAGGTGTTTGCCTGACTGGTGTTACGGTTTGACCAGTTGAACGTGAGATATTGCGGATCACGCTTTTCTACCCTGCTACCACAAACAGGAAGGTTCAGTAATGGCGGATCACTTTTTTGTAAGAAAAATACGCTGGCAACGGCATTGCTGATTTGAATATTTTTCCGGTGAATATCATATGCCTGAAAGGTGAGGCGGTAAGCACCTTCAGGTAAAGATTTTGTACGCTCGTATTCTTCCCGGCTATAAGAGCTACTAAAAAGAAGGTTATCTATAGAAAAATAATCTGCAAGCGCAGCCCCGCTGATGATGACAGGGACGCCAGCGGACAGGTTGATAGCCGGAGGATGATAAGTTGGTAATGTACGCATGATCACAGTTCCATTCCGCTCCAGGGTCAATTGCAAACTGATGTCGTAGCTGGGTTGACTAAGATCACGTTGTAATAGGATGACCCTCAGTTGCTCACTGGCGCCTGAATAATAATCAGGAAGGTAAGGGCTATAAGGCGGAATTATCTGTGTACTGGCTGTTACAGGGTAATCCTGTGCCTGCAAGGTACCTGTATAGGTAAACAATAAGATGATTAAATACTGTAGGCTTTTCATGGGATGGAATTTGGGAATATGGTGGCCGGCCATCACCGGCCATTAATCCATATTCACGCTCTAAAATTGACTGACTATGAATGGCACATCCTTACTGTCATTTTCAGTCAGCACTCGTAACAGATACATACCTGAAAGTACATTTCCCAGGTCAAAATTGTCTTCTATCAGGAGTACTGGTGGGTACTGCTTTCTGTTTATCAATCGTCCATTCAGGTCATAGACTGTGATGACAGTTGGTTGCTTTTTATTTAGCTGTACCCTGCATTTAAAGTAACCGTGATTTGGATTGGGAGATACCACCACTGTATCTATGATACCGGCAGGTAACTGGTATACAGGAATGGACAATGGATCATAAGGAAGGATGTTTACAGCTTTTTGTACGTTGTAAGTACAATTGCCAAAAGTGGCGGCCATCTTTATCCAATAATCGCCCTGGCGACTAAACCTGATTAAAGGGGCATCATATCGGTCTGTGCCCAGCAATTCCGCAGCAGATGAGAATTCCCAGCTGACCGTATCTGGTGCCGGTAAACAGATTTCTCTGACGACGAGGGTATCTGAAACGTTGTCCTGAGAGACAACGAGGAAGTTGACGGTTGGTTTTGTATTCTTTTTTGCAAGTGTTACCTGTTGTTGGAGTAAACAGTCATTTGCATCCTTGATCATTACCCGATAAGTACCAGCGGATAAGTTTGAAAATACTGAATCAGGCACCCAGTCCGCATCTCCCAACGAGTAGGTATAATTCATGGTTCCCCCATCAGCCCGCACTTTTATTATACCGTCCTGCAAGCCGTCGCACACGCCTGTTGTTTCTATTTTCATTTCCAGTAGTGGCGGTTGTGGAATTGTATAATTTGCTGTCTGCATACAACCTTTACCATCGGTTACTGTCAGCTGATAATGCCCAGCTTTCAGCTGTGCCAGGTGATTGGCAGATAAAGACGAGCCTTCCCAGGAGAAATGATAATTACCATCGCCTCCCAATGCATCCACACTCAATTCTCCTGTAGGAGTATCATAACACAGAACCGGGGTAATTTTGCCAGACACACGAATGGCAGGGTCTTCTGCTGGAATGGTGATAGTATATTCTGTAACACAGCCGTATTCATCTTTTGCCTGTAATGTATAATTACCAGCTGATAAATGGGAAAAATAAGGAGTACTGATCCAGGTGGTATTATCCAAAGAATACAGATATGGAGACATCCCTCCGGAGGTTATAAAACTTATAGTCCCTGTTGTATCTCCTCCGCAGTAAACGCCTTTCAGGCTGGAAATGCTTATATTCAACTCCTCACGGCTCGTATCTTCCGATAATGTTACCGTTGAAAATTTCTTACAACCCCGACTATCCAATACAAAGACAGTATAATCTCCTGCCAATAATTTATCAAATACCGGAGATGCCTGCCAACTGGCATTATCCAGGCTGTATGACAGCCCATATCCATCTCCCGAAGCGCCAATATCAATACGTCCATCATCATTCCCTCTGCACGTAATATGGGTCAATCTTGTCTCAAAGAAAAGACTATCAGGTAAATGGATAGGGTAAGTATCCCCTGCCCATGCCATACACCCTTTACCATCCGTTACTCTTATATCATATTCGCCGGGAATATGAACCGGTGCAAGTGAGGTATAAGTCTCTCCATGGTCCCGTGAATATGCAAATGTATAACGCCCATCCCCGCCAGACGCCGTAATATCAAATGCAGCCCCTTCCTCAAGGCATACCGCTTCTCTCACTCCCACAAAATCTATTGATAACTGTATAGGATTTATTAATACTACTGTATCTGAGGTAATACTACACTCATTATCTCTAACCGTTACGCGATAAGTACCGGGTTCTACATCTTCTACCTGCATTCCGGTAGCAAACCAGTTTGGCTGCCACAGCTTCTCCCAGGTATAATAATAAGCGCCTGTACCTCCTGTTACATTTGCCTGCAAATATCCATTCGCTGCATTGAAACAGGTAATAGGAGTATTATTCACTGTCACTTGCAGTGGGGGGCGCTCATAGATTGTAAACTTGCGGGAAAGGGTATCATTACAGGAAGGATTGTTCCTCCCTATCTGAACCGTATATTCCCCTGCCGGGAGATGATTAAATTCCCCGTTTGTATTTGTCATCTGTACCGGACCTGTGAGCTGGTAAATAATTCCATCACCACCCATCACCTTTAAATGCCCGTCATTAGCCCCATGACAGCTAACACTATC
>Ga0182005_1000971_pt1 | contig 12450 bp, 21 predicted proteins | sample Sormic07211103_1_FD_123021 | JGI IMG/M metagenome (GOLD analysis project Ga0182005, IMG submission 123021) | Rhizosphere microbial communities from Sorghum bicolor, Mead, Nebraska, USA - 072115-103_1 MetaG | ecosystem: Host-associated > Plants > Roots > Rhizosphere | place: USA: Nebraska...
GTACAACCAGAATCGCAACACGATCTACAGCTTCCTGACGGGGCAATCCCAGATGGGCCAGAACTCGGCGGCACAAGTCGGCGCAGCAGGCAATCAGACGGCCGCGACCGTTGGCGGCAATCTCACTGGTGCAGCCAACGCTGTCGCAGCCGGAGAAATCGCAGGGAGTAACGCACTCGTATCCGGCGCGAATTCTCTGGTGAACGCCTATCGGACGAACAACCCGAGCACGACACAAGGCTGGAATACGCTGCTCAGCAATAACGGCGGCGGCTACAGCGGTTATACGGGCTACACGGGCGGCTCTAACGACCCCATCGCCAACCTCAACACCTCGCGTGGATGGACAAGCTGATATGGCAATCGATCCGAACATCATTTTCCAGCTCGGTAAGGGCGTAACGCCGCTTCTCTCGCAAGGGGAGGTTGACGACCAGCGCATGCAACGTGAAGTGGGTGCGCTGCAGTTGAACAAGCTGCGCCAATCCATGCAGGACGATCAGGCGACTCGCGATATCGCACGCAACACCGCCCCCGAAGGCTTGGCGTCAGCCTTCTATAAAGGCGGCTATGTCAAGCAGGGGCAGGATGCGCAGAAGTTCCAAACCGAGCAAAAGAAATCGCAATACGAGATGGAGAAGGCTCAATACGACTCGATTCAAAGGAAGTTCGTACGGGCGGCTCAGATCATGAACGGAGTCAACGATCAAGCCTCTTGGGAGCGCGCGCGACAGCAAACTGCCGTCGAATTTGGCGAACAGGCGGCGGCACAGATGCCAGCGCAGTACGACCCTGCGCTGATCGCTCAAAAGCGCGCCCAAGCCATGACGGTAAAGGAGCAACTAGAGGAAGCGTGGAAGGAACGCGCATTCACCACTCCGAACGCCAATGCCGTGTTGCAAGCCCAGACTTCGACGGCGAACAATGCCAATACGGTCGCCGCGACGACTCGCGGGCAAGATCTCAAGGCAGCAACCGCGGCTACTGCAGCAACGCAGAAGACTGCGCCCAAGCCGATCCCTGCTGCCGCTCTGAAGATGCAACAGGAAGGCCTCGATGCCATCGGCACGGCGTCTGGCATCAATGCCGATCTCGATGCAGTGAGCAAGCAGATTGCGGACGGCAAGCTGACCTTTGGGCCTGTCTCCAATCTGATTAGCGGCGCGAAGAACACTATCGGCATGAGCGATGAGAACAGCCGCAACCTTGCTTCGTTCAAGACGAATCTGGAGAAGCTGCGGAACGACTCACTGCGCTTGAACAAGGGCGTTCAGACCGATGGCGATGCGCAACGCGCCTGGAATGAGCTTTTCCAAAACATCAACGACACCGAAGTGGTGAAGCAGCGCCTTGGTGAAATCAAACGCTTGAACGAGCGGGCAGTCCAATTGCGCAAGATGGACATCGACAACATCCGTATCAACTACGGCCATGAGCCTCTGGACACCAGCGCATATGCCAAACAGCCTGCCAGCCTGAACGGCGGCAAGACTGCGACCGCTCCCGATCTGACGGGCATCGAAGCCGAACTCAAGCGCCGGGGGCTGCTGAAATGAAAGACTTCGCGTCCATGACTGACGCGGAATTGATGGCCGCGTACAAGACTGCGAAGTCGCCAGCAGCGGCTGTGTCGCCACTGGATGCGGCCCTCTCGGCTGAGGGCGTCTCTGGGCCGCTGGCTGATCTTGCGCGCAGCATCTACACGCAAGAATCTGGCGCAGGAAAGAATACCAAGACTTCGAATGCTGGCGCAGTTGGCGGGATGCAAATCAAGCCCGGGACGTTTTCTGGCGTTGCAGACAAGGATTGGGACATCAATGACCCGACGCAAAACGCTCGTGCAGGCATCCGCTACCTCAAGCAAGGATATGAGGCGGCGGGAGGCGATCCGGCCTTGGCTGGAGCCTTCTACTACGGCGGCCCCGGTGGACTTGAGAAGGCTCGCCGGGGAGTGGCCGTATCCGATCCACGCAACCCCAATGCCCCGAACACCTTGCAGTATGGAGCGCAGGTAGCAGCGCGCCTGCCGAAAGAGAAGGGAGTGATCCAGCGCGGTGTTGAGGCCGTCATCCCTTCAGCCAATGCGGCAGAACCTGTGCCAGCCAATCCGCTCGAGAACATGAGCGACGATGAATTGCTCGCGGCGTATCAGAAGATGAAGGGTGGAGCGCAAACTGCGCCTGAATCTCAGAAAGGTACGAGCCAGCGCGAACCCACGGGTGTGGAAAAGGTCATTCAGCGGATTGCGGCAGTCACGAGCCCGGCCGGTGGTTTGGTGGATGCTGCGACGGGCGGCAAGATGTCGGTGGGAGCCGCCCGAGGATTCAAGGATATCGTGGACACCGGGGCCGAGTTGCTTGCAAAGGGATATGACAAGGTTGCTGGTAACAGCCCGAATCTCTCCAGTCTTGTGACCGGGCAACCCACTGGCGAATATGCCAAGGTCAAGGCCGAAAATGATGCGGGGAAGGCCGACTTTACCCGCACCTATGGCGATAGCCTGCCCGCGAAGGCTGGGCAATTTGCCGGGCAAGTAGTCGGCACTTATCCGATTGGCGGTGTGATCGCTGCACCGTTGAAGGCTGTAGCCCCCAGTATCGCAGCAGCTTCCCCAGCCATTGGGCAAGGTCTTGGGAAGTTGGCTACAGCGATTGAATCTGGAGGCATGAGCGTCGGAGGCGCGCCCGCAAAAACGCTTGTCCAAGGCGCGGGGAACATGCTTGCTCGCGTGGCTGGGGGGGCCATCACTGGCGGCGCGTCTGCTGGAGCCATCGACCCCAGCACGGCAGGCACTGGCGCATTGATCGGCGGCGCGCTCCCCCTCGCCACCAAAACGGCTGGCATGATCGGGAATGGCATCGGCCGCGCGATTTCAGGAAAGCCGATGGCGCCTGAGGTCAAGGCATTGGCAGATCGTGCCGGGCAACTTGGGATCGACATCCCGGCTGACCGTCTTGCGAACAGCAAGCCTCTGAATGCGCTCGCGTCCAGTCTCGAATACGTTCCTTTCAGTGGACGCACTGCGACGATGGAGAAGATGCAGGATCAATTGAATACTGCATTGTCCAAGACATTCGGACAGAACTCCGACAACGTGACGGCTGCTCTGCGGAAAGCCCAAGGTGATCTGGGTGGAAAGTTCGATCAGGTACTGAAGTCGAACACCGTGAGGGTCGATCAACAGTTCATGACGGATCTGGCTGATGCCGCAAACATGGCGTCCCGCGAACTTGGTTCCGATGGCGCGGGGATCATTGGGAAGCAGGTAGATGACATTCTCGCCAAAGCAACCACTGGTGAAATCGACGGGCAGGCCGCTTACAACATCAAGAAGACCCTGGACCGGATCAGCAATCGATCTACTCCTGAGGCTTTCTATGCCCGCGAGCTGAAGAAGAAGTTGATGGATGCGCTGAATCGTTCGCTTGGTGAAGAACAGGCGGCAGCCTTTGCAACGGTTCGCAAGCAATACGGGAACATGCTGTCACTCGAAAACTTGGCCCAGAACGGTGCGGAGGGGAACATCTCCATCGCGCGCTTGGCCAACATGAAGAACATCAACAACCCCGAGTTGCAGGAACTGGCCGACATCTCTGCGCAGTTTCTGAAGCCTCGGGAGGGCGCGCATGGCGCTGCTCAACGGGCCGTTCTTGGGACGGGCGCACTGCTCACTGGCGGAGCGACTGGGACGTTGCCAGCGGTAGGTGCTGGGGTTGCTCTCGGGCGAGGGACGAACTCCCTGCTGAACAGCAACATCATGAAGAACGCCATCACAGGCAATCCGCAATCAAACCAACTGCTCCAGTTTGCAAGAAGCCCAGAAGTGGAGAACCTTCTGTACAGGAGCGCGCCTGTGATTGGTGCCGGGCGTCAGTGACGATTTAGTCCCTTCCATAGGCCATAGGCGAAAGCCACAACGACAAAAAAGATGAGCTTGATCCAAAGCCAGTCTGTGTAGTCCATCCCGCCATTTTCCATCAAAGCCACCTCCAGGTGGCTTTTTTCATTTCAGGAGCCAGCATGGCACAGTTTCTCGCGCCACTGATCAACAACCAGCAAGAAGATGTCAATGGCGATCCTCTGTCTGGCGGAAAAATCGAGGTGTACCTGGCCGGGACTTCGACTCCGGCCACGACTTACAACGATAAAGACGGGGCTGTAGGGCACCAGAACACTTGGCCCATCGTCCTCAATACTCTTGGCGTGAACGGTCAAGGCCCGATCTGGTTGATTGGTGGATCGACCTACAAATACGTCATCAAGAACGCCGCGGGGACCACGCAGCGCACCGTTGATAACGTCTCCGGCATCAATGACACCACGGTGACGGCTGATCAGTGGGTTGTGTTCCAAGGAACTCCAACATTCGTCAGCACCACGTCTTTCACGGTTCCTGGCGATCAGACTCAGACATTCGTTTTCGGCACCAGGTTGAAGACGGTAAACACTGGCGGCATCGTTACTGGAACTGTGGTGCGCTCTGTGTTCACCACACTTACCACAGTGACGATCATTCCGGACAGTGGTGTCCTTGACTCCGGGCTCTCAGTTGTTTCGACGGCACTCCTGACAGCAACAAGCCCATCAGTGCCGACTACGCTGATCCTTGCGCCTTTCCGTAACCGGATCATCAATGGAACGCTTCGGCATGATCAACGCAATTCTGGGGCCGCTCAAGTCGTTGTTGCTGGCGCTGCGGTCTACTCCGTAGACCGGTTCTATGTCTCCTGCACGGGCGCGAACATCACGTCTACGCGGATCGCAGGATCTGGAGGTTATGAATTCGCGCAAGTACTTTCTGGTGCGGCTTCGGTGTCCGCAACCCTTTGGGGCACCCGGATCGAGGCATCGAACTGCTATGACTGGGCTGGAAAGCAGATCAATGTGCAAGTCCCAATTTCCGCGGCCGGTCTTGCAAGTGCAACGTGGAGCGCATACACGGCAGATGTCACCGACACATGGGGCGCGAAGACTTTGATTGCGACGGGGACGCTCTCGTCGCTGGGTGGCGTGCAGACTAAGTATTTCAGCTTCTCGGCTCCGGCAGGTGCAATTCGTGGTGTCGCCATTGAAATCACGACAGGTGCGCTTGGGGCGGGTACGTCGATCACCTACTACGGGGCAATTCAGGCCGAGGCAGATCGTGTAACGCCCTTCGAGGTTGTTGAAAAAGGGGAGGAACTTCGCCGCTGTCAGCGCTATTACGAAACCGGGCTCGCAGTTCTCGATGGATACCAGTTGGCCGGGAATTCAGTTGCTGTTCGTGTGCACTTCAAGGCCACGAAACGGACGGCTCCGACCCTCGGCTACGCCAGCTCGAGCATCGTTAATCTGTCCACTGCAGATGCTCGGAATCCTGCGGTGGATAGCCTCATGTGGTTCGGTGTGCCGACAGCTACGGGGGGCTTTGTATGGGAGGGTAACTGGACGGCTTCAGCTGAACTATAGCCATGTACACCGTCTATCCAGACCACATCCAGTTGGGTGATCTGTGGATCCCCATCGACGAACAGAACTCCGAGTACCGCGCCTACCTCGATTGGCTGGCTCTCGGCAATACGCCCAGCACTCCACCTGTGCCATCCATCCCCGAACTGATCCTCAAAGCCAAGGCCGAAACCCGCATCCAGCGCCAGCCGATCATTGAAATCCTCGACGGACTTCAGGCCTCGGCGCTTGCAAAGAGCGATCAACCGACAGCGCTGGTGATCGAGACGGCGAAGCAGGCCCTGCGGGACATCACCGACCTTCCCCTTTACGACTGCACGACCTACGAGCAGATGAAGGTGAAGACCCTCGCGCGCTATGCAGAGATTGCGAGCGCATCCCCGGCTCTCAAGGCCGCATTCAGCGAAGCACTCAGATGATCTACCTACTCCTATCCCCCTGGATTCTTTGGATGCTCTATGCCTGCGTGATGCGCCTGAAGCAGGTCCGCGAGGCTGGCAAGCTGACCACTGCAATGAAGGTGTTCGGCTATCCGGCGCTGTTCGTCGGGCTCGCTGTCGATTTCGTGGTCAACGTGGTGTTCGGCTCTCTGGTGTTCCTGCAACTACCACGGGAGATGACGCTTTCCCGCAGGCTCTGGAAGCTGAGCACTGGCGAGACTGGGTGGCGGCAGCGGTGGGCGTACTGGATTCGCACGCAGTTGCTGGATGCAGTGGACCCGAGCGGAATTCACAAGGGGTAAATGATGAACCAAACACCACCGACCGAAGAGCCCACCGTCTCCCGCTTCGTTGATCTGCGCATCCCGCTGTGGGGGCTGATCTGTGCCTTCGCCGCGGCTGCGTATTTCATCGTCGGCACATGGTTCACCGCGGGGCAGACCGCCAAGGATGTGAACGAGCTTCAGATCACCGTGAAGGCTGGAAACCAACAGGTCACCACGCTGGCGGGCGAACAAGCACTGCTGCGCTTCCGGATGGAAAACATCGAGGGCGAGATTCGCGCGCTCAAGGCGCAGCCAGCGCTGGTTCCTTCATCCACCATCCCATCGACCACCACCACGACTCGGAGATTCCCGTGAACGACCTGAAGGCACGCCTGACCGACTGGTACAACAAGCACATCGTCAAGGGTTGGTACGCGACCTGGACGGTATGGTTTTCCGTGGCCGCGCTCGTCGGCCCTGATCTCCTGCAGGTCGCACTCGACAACTTCGACACGTTTGTGACTGCGGTTCCGCTGCTGAGCGACAGCACGAAATCGATGATTCGCATCGCGCTGCTGATCGCTATTCCTGTGGTGCGAGCCATCAAGCAGAAGAACCTGCCGCCGAAGGACTCGCCATGACGCTCGCCGACATCATCAGGACCGCGATCAACCCCGCGCTTGCCATCCTGCCGATGGGAATGGACACGCCGAAAGCTCGGGTAATGCTGCTGGCGACAACCCTCCAAGAAGATTTCCGGCAACTGCGCCGCCAAATGGGTAACGGGCCCGCCCGAGGCCTATGGCAATGCGAGCGCGGCGGAGGCGTCAAAGGCGTATTCACGCACCACGCATCCACCGGCCATTTGCACAACCTCTGCATCGCCCGCGATGTGGCATTCGACATCCCGACGATCTGGGCAAAGCTGGAGACAGATGATGTGCTTGCCGCGGGCGTGGCCCGGCTGCTGTACTACACCGACCCGAAGCCGCTGCCTGCTGTGGACGATGCAGAGGGCTCGTGGAAGCTCTATCTGCGCACCTGGAGGCCCGGAAAGCCGAAGCCTGAGACTTGGCCCGGATATCACCTCCAAGCCCGTGAAGCGCTGGGGCTGAAGTGACCGCACTGCTCAACCCGAAGGTCTGGATTGCCATTGCCTTAGCCGCGGCGCTGGCGTTCTCTCACTTCTTTGTCTACAGGGCAGGGAAGGCAGGCGTCCGGGCCGACTTCGACGCCTATCGCATTGCCCAGACCCAAGCACTCCAGAAAGCCGAAGCCGAAAGCCGCGCCAAGGAGCAGCAGTGGCAGGACTCAGCCAACCAGACCACGAAAGCCAAAGATGAAGCCATTCAGAACATCCACGCTCGTCTTGACGATGCTCTTGGCGAGCTGCGCAAACGTCCCCAGCGTCCCGCCAGTGGCACAGTGCCCGCGTCCTCCTGCGATGGCAAAGGAACCACTGGGGCCGGAATTTATGCCCAGGATGCAGAATTTCTTGTCCGGGAAGCTGCCCGAGCCGACCAGCTACGCACTTCCCTTGGGGCGTGCTATTCCCAGTACGACGCGCTGACCAACTAGCCCAGCGTCCCCGCCGAAAAGATCAGCCTACCCGCTGCGATTAGCACCACCGCAAGAGCCACGATCCCGAAGAGCATGAGCGGTCTATTCTCAGGCTGCGCTCTGGACGAAGAAGTGGCTGAGGGCTCAATCACCTTCAGTTTCGCCGGTGGGCCCCATTCTTGCCGCGCAACCTCCCGAGGATCTTCCTGTGCCCGAGCGGGGTAAACGCGCCCCACCAGGCCGTCGAAATTGGCCCCCGCCGCTCGCCCCTGAGACAGATCGATCCATTCCGCGATGAATTCTGCTTTCCACTCGGAGGCGCTGTAGGGCTTGGGTTGCATTGTCTTCCCCGTAATTTGCTGCGGCGAAGTGTGCCATAGGTGTTAGGAAGCGCTGCAAATGTTTGCCCTAGGGCGGAATTCGCCCGCCTGGTGCGGATAGCCGAGCGGGCTGGTGCGGATTCAGGCGCCGATCCGCTGTTGTTCTTCCCAGACGGCAGCAGCCACAAGCACGATAGCGCGACGAACGGCAGCGGGTTTGTCATTCCCATGGGGCACGTCGATGTGGATGACCTGTCTCCCGGGCTCAGCACCAGCAATCCGGGCATTTGCGTAGACGCCGGGCTCTTTGCGAGCGCCATAGGCGTCCGGTCGCAAACCAATGTCCAGAGTGACCACCAGCCGCAGCGCGTCGCCATCGTCTTCCAGCGGGCTCCATGGCGTGCGTTTGTCGCCTGCTTTGCAGAGAATGTTATCGACCCACCACCAAATCGAGTCTGGCAGACCCGCAGCCTTTGCGGCTGCTTCAACAAGTTCACGATCTGTTTTCATACTCAACCCTATCTTGAACTCGGGCGCGTTCGATGAATCGCAATACATCTTTGATCTTCGGCTCGGCTAGGCCCCACCCCCGCTCGTCTAATACTTCAGCCAGTGTGTTGCTCAGATAGCCCATCGCGAATGCTGCAGCCGTGCGCGGGTCGTCACACGCGGGGCATTCGCCCGACTCGTCGCAGGTGTGTGTTGCGGTGCTTTTCATATCCAATCCTATCCTGAAGGGCTGGTGCGGTACTGGGGAGGGGTCAGGTCGGTTCTTTGACGAGGAAATAGGAATCTACCTCGCGCAGCGGAAACGCAGAGTAGAAGCCGCCGTCGCCATCAGGTAGTGCCACGTCGTACAAAACCTTGCCGCTGGTGAACTTCACCGCCTCCACCAAGACCGGGATGCTGGAGTCATCAGACTCTTGCGTTCTCCCATCAATTTTTGAGATGACCGGCTGAAAATACGCGCGGTCACCTGGAGAGAACAAAGAAGGGGTGGTTTGTAGGCTGACGCGAGCGCGCTCCTTCCAGGCCGCCATCGCATCAGCCCTTGACATTCCTTCATCCTCATAGCGTAGCCACCACGCCTCGAATTTTTCGGTTTCGTCTTTTATATCCATTCCAATCCCCAAAAGTTAGAGAACTTCGCTTTGAATGCATGCGGTAGGAATGCATGCGTAAGTTGTTGATTTCATTGGGCTGTGATTGCCGGTGTCTGCCATGCCTGTTAGAGGCCGAAATTGCAGTTTTGTTCAATCAAATCAACAACTTAAGTCGCTGATCAGCGCATGCGCATGTTGCATCTCATCCGGCCCGGGAACCCGCATGGATGCTAGGCGCGGTAGGAAAACGGTAGGAATTCGGTAGGATTTAGCCAATTTTGACCTTCTGGAATTCTGCACCTCGATTGTTCGCGTAGAGGTTCGCCGTTTCGTCTGTGGTGTGCCCGAGCAACGCCTTCGTGTCCACGCCGCCCTGATCCATGTACGTCCGCTTGCACAGGCTCCGCAGCTCGTGGAAGGTCGGCAGATTCTCTCCCGCGCCCAGTGCCTTGACCACGTATTCCGTGAACCTGGAGCTGATCGTGTTCAGTGAGATCCGCTTGCCGGGCGCGCTGTTGCTCGTCGGCTCGGTCTGGTGAACCATGTACTGGCTCACAACGCCCGTGCGCCGACACTCGGCAATAGCGTCCTTCAGGCTGGCCTTCATGAACTGCGAGTGCAATGCCACGGGGATGGCGATCTTCACTTTGCCGCGGTTCTTCAATGGCGTCACAAGCAGGTGATCGTCCACCACGTCCGAAAACTTCAAGACCGACACATCCTCCCGGCGCAGGCCCGTGAGCATCGCCAGCAGTACGGCATGGCGTAGCCAAGTCGGTGCGCCGGACATTCCACCCCACACCTTCATGAAGCTGTCGTTCGTGAATCGCATGCGGGCGACAACCACCTTCTGGGCCTCGGTGACTTGCGCCGGGTTGGTCTGCATGTGCCCCATGGCAATGGCCTTCCCGAATGCCTTCTTCATGGCAGACCGGCAAGCCTGCGCTGTGCGCGCACCCCTGTTCTCCCGAATCGCGTCCAGCGCCTTGGCCGCATCGTGCACTGACAACCTGCCGAGCGCGTGCCCGCCGATCTCCGCGGAGATGGCCTTGATCGAGGTCCGGTAGCTGCGCAGGGTGTTCTCCGCGAACTTGAGCCCGCCATACCATTCCTCCAGCCATTCGCTGACCGTCTTGTCCTTCTGTTCCAGCCGGTCCAGCAGCCGGGCCTTACCCAACTGTCCAGCCGCCCACAGATTGGCCTCCATGGCCTGCATGCGGGCATCGGCGAGAGGCACGCGCCCGATCTTCACGTAGGTCTTTGTAATGGGGTTCAGCCACATGAAGTAGCCGGGCCGCGACTCCAAGAGTCCGGTGGGCCACTCCTTGCGGGCCTTGGCGCGTGGTCGAGCGGCCATCAGGCAGCACTCAGCCGGGACATAAGGCCAGCCGACCGGGCGACCTCTGCGATGTGCCGTGCGCTGGGCTCAACGTAGTAGGTGCGCCCGATCTTGAGCGGGGCAGGGATGATCCGCCCTTCGCGCACCCACAGCCGCAGCGTGCGATCCGCTGGTGGCGGGTCGAAGTGCGATGCCGCCCAGTTGGTCAAGGTGACTTTCATGCTTCCTCGCCCCTCTCTCCAGAACGCCCGATAGAGGATGCTGCTCGGACGATTGCGCGGTAAGTCGAGCACATTTGTCCCCCCTCATGGTGCAACTCGCGCGAAAGTTCGCCACCAAGGCAATTCAGCACTCGGGTCACATGGTCTCCGTTGTCAACCTCGACGCTGAGGCCTAATTTCACAACGAGTTGGAAAGCATGATCGCCGTTCTGGAGCGGATTCCACCAGCGCCCCATTTCGCCGTAACCAGCCTGTATCCAGATCCCTAGGGCGCCTGAATATTTCCGGTCGATGGGGTCAAGATAATCACCAATTTCGATCCCCGCAGCTCTCGCAGCCGCTTCAAGCAATTCGCGATCTTTCATGTCTGCTCACCTCCAGCACGGATAGCAGCGGCACAGTGTCGGGTTGCCATGTTGTAGGCGAGGTCGCCGTCCGTCAGTTCTTCGACGGCTTCGCCCTCGACCAGCTTTGCAGCGCGCTCCGTAGCGAACTCGAATGCACGAAAGGCGAATGTCTTCTCGTAATCGCCACCGCCTGCACGGCAGAACTGACCTTCAGCCTTCCACCATGCCTCGAAGGCTTCGTTGGTCGTGGTCATGCGAATAGCTCCCCGTTGTTGAGCTTTGCGCGACGCGTGGCCTGCGCATTGGCCTTGTGGTGCTCGGCGTCGTAGGCGAGGTGACAGCGCTGGCAGAGCGCTTTGAGGTTCGCCGGGTCGTTGTTTTCCGGCGTGTGGTCGAGGTGGGCGATGGTGAGGACGATGTCCGTCATGCGTGCCACTTCGTAGTCGCTCATGCGGCATTGGCCAAGGTGCTCGCCAGTTCCAGCGTCATAGACGTTGGCGTCGTCGGTCATGTAAGTGCCTGCGTCTTCGCCAGCACCGCGCGCGATGCGCGTGTGGTTCGGTGCCTTGCATTGCTCGCAACAGTCGCCAGCGCGCCTCAGGATTGCCTGGCGGATCTCTCGCCAGTTGCCCGGGTAGCGGGCCTTGTTCTCAGGCTTGATCGGCATTCTTTGCCTCCTGCTGTGCCAGTGCTCGGACAGAATCGATAGCGGCGTCGAGGTAGTCAAATAGCGTTTCGGCAGGACCGCGCCAAATGGTGTCTTTGATTGCGCTAAACACGCCCTTGCTGTTTTCTTCGCCGAGCACGCGCCGCGTTTCAATCAGAACTGCCCTCAGCGCCGCGATCTCCGCATCCTTCTCTGCCGCTTGCGCCAGGAGGAAGGATTGGGCGTCGGCGAGGCGGACGTATTTGCCATCGGGGCTCGAGAACATTGCCAGATCGCCAGCGAAGATTCCAGGCTTCATGCGCTGCATCCCAAACGTGAACGCCTCTGCTTGCGATGCTTCGGGGAGCACTGGGAACTGATTCGGGGTGGGTGGGGTAGTGGTCATGCTGCCTTCCTTTCAGTTTCTGGCGCGTCGCACAAGTTCGACAATTCCTGCCGCAGCTTGGAGCGCCACAACGCCGTTGCCAACGCACTTGAGGCGTGCGGCTCGGCTATCACCCATGCTGAAGGCCAGCCCATCAACCACGCTCCGAAAAGTGGGTTCAAGTGCCGGGGCGAGTTCGGGGTGGTCGGCGAGGATTGCTCCCCATCGCGGATCGGCTGGGCCAGGGGCGAATAGGCCACGAAATTGGCTAGTTGGTCCATGTGCTTCCTGCCCCCCCCCGTTACAAGCGCATGCTCTTCCGAGTTCGTACCCTTGGCATCGCGCGCTGCTGGCGTCGGCCAGGTCGTCGCAGCA
>Ga0182005_1000972_pt1 | contig 12436 bp, 12 predicted proteins | sample Sormic07211103_1_FD_123021 | JGI IMG/M metagenome (GOLD analysis project Ga0182005, IMG submission 123021) | Rhizosphere microbial communities from Sorghum bicolor, Mead, Nebraska, USA - 072115-103_1 MetaG | ecosystem: Host-associated > Plants > Roots > Rhizosphere | place: USA: Nebraska...
CGAAGTGACCTCCGCGCTCGACCCGGAACTGTGCGGCGAAGTGCTCAACGTGATCCGCAAGCTCGGCACCGAACACAACCTGACCATGCTGATGGTTACGCATCAAATGGGTTTCGCCCGGGAATTCGCTGATCGTGTGTGCTTTTTCTACAAAGGGCAGATTCACGAGCAGGGCACCCCGGCGCAAATCTTCGAACACCCGCAGCAGGAACGCACGTGCGCGTTTCTCGGTGCGGTGAAAGAAGCCAACTAGGCAAGCTCCCAGCCCTGGCCGCCACTCGGGTCGATTACGCGTTGGGATTGCAGATTTATCGTCCCGCTGGGGGATTTGGTAAATCCAAAATGAGTAGTTCATGACTTGCTTGATTTGTGGTGAGTCTGCGGCGGTCGTTGAAACTGATGGTGAATACGAGGAAAGAACCTGTCCGAGCTGTGGGCATTGTCGAATTACGGGTGCGGCGCTTGTGCTGATGAAAACCCACGGCTGGTACTTCGATATAGAGCTGACTCGGAGGTGGATCACAGAGCACCAACGCATCGGATTTATTCCAACAATTGATTCGCGCCAGGCAGTTCGCCTGATTGACGTTTAAAAAGTGATTAAAAAAATGAATTACTGGGCTCAGTGTAGTAGTTGAAGTTTGGTTGGATAATTAGGCAAGGCGCTACTACTTTGAATGTCCGCTTCCGCGAAAGTCGTAAGACCGCTTAGGGTCGGATAGCGACGGTCTGTCGTGGACCGTCGCAGTGGATGGTCAGACTTCCGTCTGCTCTGCCATTTCCAGGGCATCATCGACCTCGATGCCCAAGTACCTGACGGTGCTTTCAAGCTTCGTATGTCCCAGCAAGAGTTGAACTGCTCTCAGATTCTTTGTCCTGCGATAAATCAACGATGCCTTGGTTCGCCGTAGCGTGTGAGTGCCGTACATGGTTGGGTCAAGGCCAATGGCGGTCACCCACGCTTTGACTATTCGAGCGTACTGTCTGGTGGAGAGATGGTCTGAGTCGTGCAAACGGCTCGGGAACAAGAAATCCTCGCTGTGCAGGTGAGCTTGATGCATCCAAGCCTCCAGAACCGTTCGGGTTTGCTCAGTGATTTTAAATTGCACTGGGTGGTGGGTTTTCTGCTGCATCACGATGGCCCGTGACGACACATGTTCCCCATGGGCTATGTCTCGGACTCGCAGCTTGGTTAAGTCACAGGCACGCAGTTTGCTGTCGATAGCCAAGTTGAAGAGCGCCAGATCCCGTGTCTTCTCAGCAAGCTGAAGTCTTACGCGGATGGCCCAGATATCTCTGACTCGGAGCGGCGCCTTTTGCCCGACGAGCTTTCCCTTGTTCCAAGGCTGATGGCGATATGTAGCAATTGAGTTCATGGCTTGTCCTCCAGGTTGAGGGAGGACAAGGGTGGAACAGTCACGGTGCGTTGTGGTCGCTATCGACCCAGGCTGTGTGAAAACGCGCTGAATACCTCGAAAACTGAGAGTCGAGAGGATTGGCCACGTGGAGTGAAATTTCGCAGCAAAACTGGATTATTCCAAATTATGGCTCAGCCGTAATTACTGCTGAGTCATAGTTTTCGGCTGCTAGCTCAGTTGTCGCCAGCAGCCCGTATTGCACTGGTCGATTTGCAATATACTGTTAGGCAACTACTGAAAAGAGATTTCTCATGTCTAAATTAGCTGAATTCCGCCAGCTCGAAAAACACCTCGCCGAGCAGCTCCAAGCTCTTGAAGCGCTGAAAGCGCGACGCGGGCCTCAAGAAAGAAATCGAATTTGAAACCAAGCTGCGCGCTCTGCTTGCCGAGTACGGTTACAGCCTGCCGAACGTGATCAACCTGCTTGATCCGAAGTCTGGTCGTCGCGCTCCAGCAGCCGAGCCCAAGACCGGGACTCGCAAACCGCGCCAGGTTAAGGTCTACAAGAACCCGCACACTGGCGAGATCATCGAAACCAAAGGTGGGAATCACAAAGGCCTAAAAGAATGGAAAGCAGAGCACGGCTCCGCGACAGTTGAGTCCTGGCTGACCAAGTGATTTTATTTGAGTACAAAAGGGCCCTTCGAGGGCCCGTCTTTTTTGATGGCGTTTAAAGAGCGATTTGTTTCTGGGGCAAGTAGGGGGTGATGTTGCGCATTGCGCGCTTAACGTAGTCTTCCTTTTCGCCTACCGGCGCTACGTAATGCATTGCACTCTCTGCTGCTTCAATGCCTTCCAAGCGGGCGATAATCCAGGTGGCCAGATATTGGGAAGCAAGGCACCCACCCGCAGTGGCAAGGTTACCTTGGGCGAAAAATGCTTGATTGAGAATTTCGATACCTGCTTCCTGAACCCAAGGTTTCGTCGTGAGATCCGTGCAGGCAGGAATACCATCGAGCAGCCCGAGCTTTGCCAGAATCAACGTTCCGGAGCACTGAGCGGCCAACAATTGCCTTTTAGGATCAAGTTTCAATTGCGCCATGAGCGCAGGGTCAGCGACCACTTCTCGTGTTTGCATGCCACTGCCGACGATAACGGCGTCCGCCTTGCTCGCTTCTGAAAGCGACACATGGGATTCGATGACAACCCCGTTCATGGAGCGAACTTTGGCTGTTGGGCTGGCAATTGATACACGCCAGCCAGGCTTCTTGATTCGATTTAGAATGCCCAAGGCGATGAGCGAGTCGAGTTCGTTGTAGCCTTCAAAAGTAAGAATTGCGACGTGCATGCTGTTTTCTTCCTCTGCATATGGTCAGGAATGGAACGTGAAGCAGGTACGCCACAACGGCGAGCGTCGGCTGCTCAAGTCGGGCTTGAAAAAAGCATGCTATGGAGTGCATGCAAGGCAATCAAATTATTGTCATGGATACATCTTCAAGTTCCGCTTTCCAGGGCCGTAGCCTGGCTTTTACAGTTTCCAGACCCGATCTGCCATTCCATGTGGGCACGCCAGCCATCCAACACCTTCGGATGTTTCTTGAGTGAGCGCTTTTGGTTCCTTCTTGTCATCCAGGATCGAATCCATTACGTGATTCTCTTCCACTACGCCGAATTGACCCTCGTGCTGAAGCAAGACTGACCCACCTCTAAATCTGCAAAAATCTCCCATAGGCAATGGTTCTATAGGAACAAACTGGGTCAGTGACGTCTTGGCAGTTGGGGGGGCGTCAGCGACAACAGGCTGGGGACACTTGGAGCAAGATCATTCAGCAGGGTTCTGCGCAGCCAGCGTGATGACGTATGCAAGACGCCGGGTGGCAGATTCAATTTCTTCAGGGCTGAACCCACCCAAGCCCAAAATCACCCCTGGGCGGCCATTGCCACCGGCGTACATTGTGGACACCGCACGTACTGATACTTGATCTTCTGAGGCTTTCAAGGCAACCCACTTATCATCGATGTCGTCCCTTAGCCATAGAACCAAATGCATACCCTGATCACTGGGTTCCAGCCATGCAAGGTTGTGGGGGATCAGCTTATTTACGGCCTCGATTATTTGCCTGTGAATATCCGCATACACTCCGCGAATTCTCCGGATGTGTCGATCCAAATGTCCCTCTGCGATGAATGCCGCGAGAACATGCTGATCAGCATTGGCAGGGTGCCTATCCATCAGGACTCTTGCCCCACAAAAGGCTTGCACCAGGCATGGTGGAACGATTGCGTATCCGAGCCGTAAAGATGGGAACAATATTTTGCTGAATGTTCCTAAGTAGATGACGCGCTCGGGGTCTAGTCCCTGTAAGGACGGAAAGGGATGGCCTGCATAACGCAACTCACCATCATAATCGTCCTCGACAATCCAGGAGTTTGAAGCTCTGGCCCATGACAACAAAGCATTGCGTCTGGCCATGCTCATCGGCATGCCGAGCGGGTATTGATGTGATGAGGTCACGAAGGCTGCACGGGCCTGGGGGCATTGCTCTATTCCGCTTTCAACATTCAAACCCTCAGCATCAACAGGGACGCGGATCATTTGATTCGTATGGCCTGCACTTTCCAAAATCGCGGTGATACCCCGGTAGGCCGGATCCTCCACCCACGCAAAATCCCCGACATCAAGAAGCACCTGGCAAGCGAGGTATAGGCCCTGTTGCGTGCCGGATGTGATGATGACTTGGTTCGCTTCACATCTGACAGATCGTGACTTGCGCACGTAATCGGCTACGGCTTCCCGTAGCTCAAGGGCGCCCTTCGGATCGCCGTATCCCGATGGCGCTCCTGGGCCTCGCGCCCTTATACGATTACCAAGGCGGCGCCAAATATCGTCAGGAGCAGCTTTACCGATCGGGACAGAGACTGAGAATGGAATCTGAGGAGCTGCTCCAAATTGCTGGGCCACTTGAGCGAACCTCTCGATTCGCGCAGAGGGCGTCCACGGCAGTGTTTCAGTTGGCGTACTTTCCTTCTGGTTGCTAGTTGGAGGCACGTCGACCAAAGAACGGGCAACCCGCGTGCCCGCTCTACCTTGCGATTCCAAGAAGCCCTCTGCGATCAGCTGCTCAAATGCCTCGATAACGGTGCCTCGGGCAATCGTCAGCGATTTGGCGAGAATGCGTGTCGATGGAAGGAGTTCGCCCGGTTTAACGTCGCCCCTGCGGATCGCAGATCTCAGAGCTTGCGCAAGCTGTCGTCCTAATTGGCCTGTGGTTCGATCCAGAGCGCCTAGCGATGGAATTTCAACAACATTCGCTTTTCTTGCCATCAATTCTGGCTCATTAATTCTGTTAGATATTGGCTCTATACCATAGGCCAATTAATCAACACAATTTGAATGAAGGTCTTATCAGCACTGCCGAAGACCTTGACTGATCTGATGTCTCTGTAGTGCCAAAGCAATACAAACGCACAACTTTTCCACTTCAACCACCGCAGGAGTCTCAACAATGTTCTCCGGTCTCAGTGCATTTCCATTGACCCCCATGGATGAAAGCGGCCTTGACGAAACGGCCTATATCCGATTGATCGAGCGCCTTGCGACTGCCGGTATTGACTCCATTGGAGCCCTCGGTTCGACCGGCAGTTATGCATATCTGACTCATGCAGAGCGGCTGCGAACCGCACAGCTTGCGGTGAAGCACGCAGGCGACGTTCCGGTAATCGTTGGTATCGGTGCGTTGCGCACTCGAGACGTACAGGCTCTGGCGGAACAGGCGCAGAAAGCTGGAGCAAGCGCCGTTCTGCTCGCCCCAGTGTCTTACCAGAAGCTGACTGCTGACGAGGTATTTGGGCTCTATGAAGCAGTGACGCGTGATCTGTCTGTACCACTTTGCGTGTATGACAATCCCTACACTACCCACTTCGAGTTCAGCGACGAACTACATGGGCGTATCGCGCAACTGCCTAATGTGGGCTCTATCAAGATCCCGGCGGTACCGGCAGATCTAGATGCTGCCAGGGCACGAGTTGATCGCCTTCGTGCATTGATACCCGTCAATGTGACCATCGGTGTCAGTGGTGATGCTTCGGCTGTGACTGGGTTGAATGCCGGTTGCGACGCTTGGTACTCCGTAATCGGAGGATTGCTACCAGACTTGGCGGTGGCAATTACACGCGCTGCACAAGCAGGGAATTGGCAGGAAGCTGCTCGGCTGTCGGAGAAGTTACGGCCTTTATGGACGTTGTTTGGCAATCACGGAAGCCTCCGAGTCGTGGCGGCGATGGCCGAGTTGCTGAACGTGGTAAGCCGACCATGTTTGCCGCTGCCCCTGAAAGCGTTGGAGGGCAATGATCGGAAAATTGTCGCCACGTTGTTGAAAGAATTGGAGCTGGAGCGATAGTTCGCACTTCACTTGTGCTAGGCGACAGGTTTTCCGCGACTTGGGCACGCAAACGATGTCGTGCTCCAGTCCATCCGACAGGATGCGTCCGGTAAAACAGATACAGGCAAAAAGTTGTACGAAGTGGCAACCTGAATTGTTTTCGCGCTTGGAGAAAAGCTGGTGTCGAAGGCACCTCCTCGAGGAGATAGTATGGACTTACGAAGCAAAGAATATTTCGACGACCGTGCCACACGAGAGATGAAGGAACATCTGAAACCCCAACAGCGTTCAATACAGGAACAGCTTGCCTACGCATGTCGCATCCTCGCCATGACAGGTCAGGAAGCTGGTTTGGCTGGCCAGATCAGTGCTCGTTCGGAACGGCCTGATGCCTACTGGACATTGCGTTTCGGCTTGGGGTTCGACGAAGCGACAGCAGGAGACTTTATCGAGGTTGACCGTGACCTGAATACCCTTACGGGATCCGGGATGGCAAACCCTGCTACGCGTTTCCACCTGTGGGTCTATGAAGCGCGTCCTGATATCCAGAGCATCATTCACACCCACTCTCCTTGGGTATCTGCTTTGGTCGCCGCGCGCCAGCCCCTGATCGTTTCTCAAATGGATATGACACCCTTCCACAACGATTGCGCTTTTCTGAGCGAATGGCCAGGCGTCCCGATTGCCGATCACGAAGGCGTAGTCATTTCCGCCGCCCTTGGAAAAAAGCGCTCCATCCTGCTCGCGCACCACGGTCAACTCACCACCGGGAACATCCAGGAAGCTACTTACCTCTGTGTGTATCTCGAGCGCGCAGCACGCATGCAGGTTCGTGCTCGGGTGTTCGGCCCATTGGAACCGCTGGATGATGCCTTGGCAAGTGAGGCTCACGATTACCTCCTGAAGCCTTCGATTGTTAACGGAACGTTTGACTATTGGTGTCGCCAGGTAGATTCCATGCGGGAAAAACAAGTCGATTCACCCCGATAGCCGTTGATGCTCCTGAAATGGCTGTTGCTGCGAACTAATTGAATGTTCGTGGATGGACGTTCCGCATCATGTGCCTAAGTGTTAGCTCTCCGACACTTAGATGCATGCGGGTTGTCATGAGGCGCCGTTGTCAAAATCATTAAATATCACATCGTACCAGTCTGGGTGTATTTAGATGCACCAGAGGACTTGGCGGTAAGGCAGCTGTTAAACTTAATCAGTTCGCTGAGGTCGATTATGGACTCTCGCAAAAATATCTCGAAATTTAGCATCGGCACTCAACTTACAATGCTCGGAAGAAATCCTGATGAGCAGTCAGGCTTTGTCAATCCTCCGCTCTACAAAGGCTCCACCGTCATCTATAAAACGCTTGAGGATATAGAGCTTAAGCGCAACCGTTTTCATTATGGAACCTGCGGTACTCCAACGATTGCAAACCTAGAAGATGCATGGACACAGCTAACTGGTGCGGCGGGCACTGTTCTGTCGCCATCAGGATTGGGTTCCGTGGCTTTAGCACTATGGAGTTTAACTAAGGTAGGCGATCACATACTGATGCCAGACACCATCTATCGACCATCTCGAGTTTTTTGTGATGGTTTTCTCGCTAAATTTGGTGTCCAGACGAGCTATTATGATCCCTTGATTGGTTATGACATTGAGGCACTCGTAAAAAACAATACCACGGTTATTTTCATGGAGTCGCCTGGCTCTCAAACGATGGAGATCCAAGATATCCCCGCCATTGTCCAAGTGGCAAAAAAATATGGCATTAAGACTATCTTGGATAATACGTGGGCCACGCCAATTTTCTTTAATGCCCATGCTCATGGGATTGATATATCTGTCGAGGCAGGCACCAAATACCTTGGAGGACACTCCGATATTCTGCTTGGACTAGCATCCGCCAATGAAGAGTGCTGGCCTGCACTCAGAGCTACGTACGATGCAATAGCAATGCTGCCTGGTGCTGATGATTGTATTTTGGCATTGCGCGGTTTACGTACAATGCATTTGAGGTTGAAGGAGGCTGAGAAGAAGGCCATAGAACTCGCTGCCTGGCTTCAAAAGTGTCCAGAGATCGAAAAGGTGCTACATCCAGCATTTGAAGGATGTCCAGGGCACGAACTCTGGAAACGTGACTTTACCGGGTCATCCGGGTTGTTTTCTGTCATTTTAAACAAGAAGTACTGCAAAAAAAGCCTAAGCAACATGCTTGATAATATGTCTGTTTTTAGTATGGGGCTTTCATGGGGTGGCTTCGAAAGTTTGATCGTGCCGTTCAACTGCCAATCGTACAGAACGGCGACTGATTGGTTGGAAACTGGGTACGCCTTGCGTATTCAAGTTGGGCTGGAAGACATCAATGATCTGAAGCACGATCTCACCTTGGGCTTTGAACGACTCAACAGGGAGGGGTAACACCGGCTTGCTATCTCGATGCAAGAGCAAGTCCGAATACGCTGATTAGTGCATAAGAATTAGAAACCTTACAGATAGCGTTTTAATAAAAATAATTACTGATGCTCCGCATTAGACTTTTGTTAGTACCACCAACAACATTGGTTAAGGACTAGCGCCCAAGGGTGCGCTTAATCGAAATGCATGGGGTGTGTACAAATCAAGTGGCAAAGCGAAAAAAGGTGCTTGTGTTAACACCGACGCCAAATTGACCACGGGCGGATGCAAGACTGCCTCACCTCTGAATTTGCACAAGTCACGCATAGGCAATGGTTCGAGAAGAACAGATTGGGTCAGTGACATCGGCAACTGGATCAATTTGACGTGGGCACCAACGGTTCAACGCACCCGACATGAAAAATCATAGTTTTCATCGCAGTAGCATTGACGGAGAACAGGTTGGCCGAACAAGATGCATTCGTGGCTTACTCGAATAGGAACTCAAAATACTAATTGGAGATATAGATGCTTCAATCAACTCGCATAGTTTTTATTCACGGCTTAATCGGCCCACTCAAGGAAACCATCCTGATGGAGGGGGCGAAGTTTACGCAAATGCTCGCTCCTGACATGCTCGGCTACGGCTCCTTGGCAAAAGTCGATCCGGCGATGATTAGCCTAGATGCTCAGGTCGAGTATCTTCATAAGGAAATGAATGCAGTCTCTGCACCACATGACCGCTGGTACCTCGTAGGGCACTCGGTCGGTGGTGCAATTGCTGCGCTTTTTGCCGCAGCGTACCCGGATCGCGTGGAAGCCGTGATAAGTGTTGAAGGCAACTTCACGTTGGATGACGCCTTTTGGTCGCAAAAGCTGGCAAAGATGCCACTCGAAGAAGTCGAGGCCAAGTTGGCGAATGACCGTTCAAAACCTGAAAAATGGCTGCATGGAGCTGGAGTTAAACCAACCGAGGCAACCTTGTTGGCTGCGATAACCTCTCTTTCCTTTCAGCCGGCGAGCACGCTTCAACAAATGGCAGCCTCAGTCGTTGATATCACGGGCGCCCCAGCCTACCTGAATGGAATCAAAGGCTGGGTTGATGACATTCCGCTCCATCTTATTGCAGGCGAACGATCAGCCAATGGATGGCACATTCCCGCCTGGGTCAAAGAGAAAGCCGCGTCATACCGAGTAATGAAAAATTGTGGCCATCTGATGATGCTTGAGGATGCCCACCAATTTTCGTCCGCAATCACCTCCATCATCGAAAAAAAATAAAGCCATCCTAGATCGCCAGTAGCCTAAATGCTGCTGTCGATATGTTGCTAAGGTTTCTGGCCGTCACTGCAAAACGCGTGATTTTCCTTCGTCGAGATGGCTTCGCAAGACGCTTACCATTCTCTGCCTGTCACGACCGGCTCAGAGCGTGAAGCGGTCAATGAGTTACCCGCGATAGCAGCACCGAATGGTTATCCAGTGGCAGGCTGAAGGCAGTTTCTCTCACCGCGCCTGTATCCCATAAATGCGGGCCTTCTGTGTCTATCGGCACTATCGCCCGAATGATACGGTCTGCATTTATTGCATTTCGATGAGGCAACAATGGATTTCACTGCAATCCCATTTGGTACCACCGATTGGTCAACGATAGAACCAGTGGCGCATGCCGGTCAGACAGGCACAGCCTATTGGCGTACCTGCCAGTTTGGTTCAGCGCGCGTGCGGATGGTCGAATACAGCCCTGGATATCTGGCCGATCACTGGTGTTGGAGGGGGCACATCCTGTTGTGCCTAGAGGGTCAGTTGCATACAGAACTGGAAGATGGTCGTCAGTTCACACTGACGCCAGGCATGAGCTATCAGGTGGGCAATAATGCTGAGGGACATCGGTCATTCACTACGATCGGGGCGAAGTTGTTCATTGTGGATTAGTCGTGGGGGCGACCTGTAAAACGCACCCACCCAAGCCGTTGGCAGCGGATGCGTCCGCAATCTGGGGTCTGAAATACTCCTGTGCGAATGACTGCTCCTGGCCGACTACTGCCCTTCGCGACAGGCAGAAATCGGCCCAGAGTGTGTAAAAACGCACATTAGGGCCTTGTCGGCGCGAAGAGCCTACGGCCGTTCGCTGAGTGAGTCCGCTTAAGGCACCATAGTTGATCAATATTGTTAGCGCCGACGCCGAATTGACCCGGTTGCCGAGATATCATTGACCCGTTCAGACTCCTCGCGAACCACTACCTTTACTGGAATTGTGCCGATTTAAAGGTGCGGTAGTCTTGGGTCAGCACGCGGGTCAATTCGGCGTTGGCGTCAACAGATCCATGGCTTTGAGCTCCCAGACGGGTACAGCCATCAACATGTTCAACTAGCGCTGCAGGTTTTGCCTGGTTATCCAGTGGAGCCGCTGGATAGCTTTTATCTCGATCCGCACGTTTCGCTGACGTCAGGTGTGCCACTTTCGAACGTACAACTGACTGCACAGATTGACGGTGTTATTTTTCAGGGATGGTCCCGTCCGTATGCGGACTTTTTGCTAGGTGCGCCACGGAACCCCCATCGTCAAGAGCGTCTAAAGCTCATAGCGTACTCCCGTCCTACTGAAGGAACGACTCATGCCCAGATTTCGCTCATTGATTGCCACTATTATCTGTCTTGCACTGGTCTCTGGCCCAGCGACTACTTTGGCCGATCCTGGTAACGGGAAGGGCCAGGGAAGCGACAAAGGAAATCCGCAAAACAGCCAACACCATGGCAACCAGCAAGGTCATGGAAACAAAGGTAAAAACTCCGATGGCGGCGATTGGGATCATGGCCCAAGCATTAATCACGGTAGCGTACTCGGGATTGTGGGCGGCTATCGGGACTATTGGAGCCCAAGCCCTGCATTACCGCCAGGTATTCAAAAGAACCTCGCACGGGGCAAACCGCTTCCACCCGGGATTGCCAAAAAACTGGACGGTCGGTTGGTCGGTAGGTTGCCTCATTACGATGGATACGAATGGCAGCAAGCGGGCACCGACTTGATACTGGTCGCGCTGGCAACCGGGCTCATCTATGAAGTACTCAACGGTGCATTTGATTAATTTTTGAGCGACGAACACAGATATACGTTGCGCTGCTTTGTGCTTCCTTTGGTGTGGGCAGATTGCGACAGTGCGCTGCCACTTTCGTCTGTCGCAGGAGTTGAACTGTCCTGCACCGAATGCGTCTTATAAAAGGTGATTTAACCCAAAGGAAGCAATCATGCTTTTAAAGAATAAGAGTCTCGTAGCTGTAATGTCCTGCGCCATGATGCTTGCAGCAGCTCCATTACTCCCCGCTGACCTCTCTATCATGAACTCCGCCTATGCGAAGGATGGCGGTGGTAATGGAGGCGGTAATAGCGGTGGCCATGGCGGTGGTACCGGCGGTAGTCACAGTGGTTCGGATCACGGCGGCGCCAATAGCAATGGCCATGGCAATGGACTAAGTAGTGATCATGCCGGCAAGGCTGTTCGCGACCATGGTGAAAGCGGTAACCACTACGGCAATGATCGTAATGGCGATAGCGGTCATGGCTCAACGACTTCAGGCATTGCCAATTCCAAAGATACGCGTGGCGTGGCCAAAGCCACTGCCATCTCGTCATCGACCCCAGGGGATCACAACTCGAAAGGGTTGAGCAAAGCTGGGGCGTCAGTAGCAAAGAAATCACACTGATCTGCTACACCTACATCACGCAATCAAACAAAACGGACGCCCGACAAAGCGCCCGTTTTTATTTCGCCTTCCCCATGCTCATTCGACTTTGGCGCAATGGTTGGGTCGCGGTAGGGACGGCAGTTACCTGCCGCCCCCCGCACAGATCCGTACGTGCGGAATTACCGCATACGGCTCCTGCCTTGGGTACGTGACGCGAAGTGATCCTCAGGGTATGGGTGTGCATTTCTGGGTCTAGGTATATAGAGGTCGGCAAGGCGTCCATAGCGTGACCACTGAAGCCGGTTACGCTGGCTGCGTCGCTTGAGAGCTTGCCGCCATAGACGGCATACCGCCAAACGAAAACCGCCAAGACGTATCAGGTTTCCCGGCACCGCTTGGTAATTGAAGTAGCCACTCACTACCCGTGTGAGCCATTGCCCTTGAACCCGGATGGGTTCATGACGGCGGCGCTTTAGCTCCTCCCGAATAGCCAGCAGCGTTGCACGCATTCGCTTCTTGACCGTCAGGCGCAGTATTTGAAACCCACCGCTTCTGTTGGTACTACAACAGTGCGTGAAGCCCAGGAAGTCAAATGTCTCCGGTTTACCTAAGCCTCGCTTCCTA
>Ga0182005_1000973_pt1 | contig 12415 bp, 9 predicted proteins | sample Sormic07211103_1_FD_123021 | JGI IMG/M metagenome (GOLD analysis project Ga0182005, IMG submission 123021) | Rhizosphere microbial communities from Sorghum bicolor, Mead, Nebraska, USA - 072115-103_1 MetaG | ecosystem: Host-associated > Plants > Roots > Rhizosphere | place: USA: Nebraska...
AGGATCCGGCATTGCCGCGTCTGGCGGCCGCCGCGAACGCGGCATCCACGACGGCGTCCGGCGCAACGGCCGCGCGCGCCGGCGGCGCCCCCGCGCCACACGTCACCACGCATCCCAGTGCCGCCGAGCAGGCCTATCGGCGCGCCTTCGCACTCGCCACCCAGGCCTACGACGCCTACAACAACGACCGCATGGCCGAGGCCGCCGACAAGGCCGAACAGGCCTTCCGCCAACAGCCGCAGCAGGGCGCGTGGGCGGTCCTGTGGGTGTCGGCGCTGGAAACCCAGCAACGCTTCGAACAAGCCGAGGCCGCGGTCGCCACGGCGATCCAGCTGGGCGCGCCGAATGTCGCCGATCTGCAGGCCAAGCGCGTGGCGCTGGGCCGCCAGCGCGCGGTCAGGCCGGCGCAGCAGGGCTACCAGGCGTTGATCGAGCAGGAGTTCGGCGCGGCCGCCGGGTTCGCCCGGCAAGCGGTGGCGTACGCGCCGGACGTGGCGTCGCACCGTCTGCTGCTGATGACCGCGCAGTTGCTGGACGGGCAACTGGCCGCCGCCGAGGCCACCGCCGACGCGGCCCTGGACAACGACAGCGACAACACCGTGGCGCTGGTGATGCGCGCCTACCTGCGCCAGCGCCAGTTGCATACCGTGCAGGCCAATGCCGATTTCGACGCCGCCCTGCAGCAGGACTGGCTGGATGCGCAGCAGCGGCGCAACGTGCGCCTGCTGGCGGTGGACGCGGCCATTGCGGCGGGCGACCGCGCGCGTGCCGCACGCCTGTTGCAGCCGCTGCAGGCCGATCCGCTGGCCGACGAGGAGGAGCCCGCGCGCAAGCAGATCGGCCAGGCCATCGCCCAGCGCGAGAAGGCGCTGCGCAGCGCCCGCCCGGCGCCGACACTGACCCTGGCGACGTACCCGGCACCGTTCCAGCAATGCCGCGATACGCCCTACGGCACCCAATGCGAACTGACGCCGGCCGACCTGCAAGGCAACGGTGGCGCCGCGTCGCGCGCCTATGCCGCGTACGCGCGGCAGGATTACCAGGACGCCATCCGCGAAGCGCAGCAGGCGCTGCAGCAGAGTCCGGACGATGGCAGCCTGCAGAACCTGCTCACCACCTCGCTGGCCGCCGGCGACCGCGCCCAGCGCGCGCAGGCGCGGCAGCGCCTGGACCGCGCATTGCAGCAGCGTCCCGCCGACGCCGGCCTGCTGATGCAGCGCGGCTACCTGCAGCAGCGCGCCGGCCAACCGGCGCAGGCGCTCGACGATTTCCGCGCGGCCGAGGCCACCGGCAAGGCGCCGCCCAGCGTGGTGCTCGACCAGGCCTATGCCAGCGCCGCCAACGGCGACAACCCGCAGGCGGTGGCGCTGCTGCGCAGCGCGATCGACCGCGCCGACCAGGGCGCGCTGCCGCTGGACAAGGCGCAGCGCTACACCACGCGCAGTTCGATCGCCAACCTCGGGCGCGAGTGGGGCATCACCGCCGCGGCCGGCTACCGCGGCGCGCGCCAGGCCGCGAGCAACCTGGGCGGCACGGCGATCAGCACCCCGGGCGATTCGGTGTTCAGCACCCTGGAGGCGTTCTGGCGGCCCGAGGCGCTCAACAACCGCTACGGCACGCTGGAAGCGTACGCGCGCGCGGCCAACACGCTGTACGACGAGGGCGGCACGTTCGAATCGGTGCTCGCCGTGGACCCGTGCACCGGCGAAGCCACCGAGGACGCACGCGCGCGTGCCGAGCGCTTGAGCCGCTCGCGTTCCAGTGCCGGCTGGCCGTCCACGATCGGCTCGTTCGGCGTGCGCTACGCGTTCGGCCGCACCGGCCTGAGCGCGGGCATCGAGCGCCGCCAGTTCCTCGGCAGCGGCACCCGCAACGGCGGCGTCTATCCGGACGCGACCGCGATCCAGTGCCGCATCCAGCGCGACTCCAACCAGCCGCAGCAGATCAATACGCAGGCGCGCTATCGCCTGGACAGCGATGCCGGCGGCTGGATGTCCTACCTGACCTACGGCTTCTACCACGGCACCGGCGTGCGCACCGACGTGAACCAGTGGTGGACGCTGAGCGGCTATGCGCAGGCCGGCTACAGCTGGGACGACAACCGCGCGCGCTTCAGCGTGGATCGGCTGGACAGCAGCGGCGCGCCGGTCGAAACCCTGCTCGATTCCGATGGCCGCCTGCATCGCGCGCAATGGTTCGCCGCCGCGGAACTGCATGCCGGGCGCAGCTACCGCTTCGGCGCCGAGCAGACCCGCTGGGTGCTGACCCCATCTCTGGTGGTGGCCGCGGACTGGCTCGACCAGCGCTCGCGGGTCAGCGGCATCGACTACCCGCTGATCGGCGAGCAGGCGTTCGCCCTGTCCGACACCGACCGCAGCTGGTCGCTCGGCGCCGGTCCCGGCGTCGGCGTGCGCTACTGGTTCCGCGAGGACCGCTACAACGCGGCGCGGTCCTACCTGGACCTGAGCGTGCAATACCGCTTCGCGATCGGCGGTGGCGATACCCAGCGCGCCAAGGGCCTGTTCGCCACCGCCACCTTCTCCTACTGATGCCTGCCGAAACAACTGCCATGACCGATCCTGTCGCCCCGATTGTTCCCGTGCCTACCCGCGCGCTGTGGCTTGGCCTGCTGTGCGCCTTCGCCGCCGCGCCGGTTCTGGCGCAGGCGCCAACTGCCCCAGCCAGCGCCAGCGCCAGCGCGGCGCAGGATTCCTCGATCGTGATGGTCGGCAAGGACGGCTGGTTGTTCCCTGCATGGGGCAGCCTGAGCGAGGTCGATGGCGCCGCGATCGGGCGCAACACCGCGTTGATCGCCGAGGCGCGCGCGGCGCTGGCGGCGGCCGGAATCGCGCTGGAGGTCGTGGTGCTGCCGGACAAGGCGCTGTTCTACGAGGACAAGCTGCCCGACGGCACGCGCATGAGCGATGCCGTCCGCGGCCGCTATGCGCTGGTCCGCACCGATCTGGTGACGGCGCAGGTGCCGGCGGTGGATGCGCTGCAGGTGCTGCGCCAGGTCAAGCAGGGCGGGCAGGACGTGTTCTACCGCAGCGACCAGCATTGGACCCAACCGGCCGCCGACGCGGTGGCGATGGCGGTCGCCGCGCAGATCCGCCAGCAGCTGCCGCACCTGCAGGGCCAGGACGGCACCGGCATGGCCCTGGGCAGCGAGATCAAGGAACGCCGCTTCGGCGATCTGGCCGAACTGTTCCTGACCGATGCGCAGCGCAAGGCGGTCGGCCGCGACACCTTCAGCGTGCGCCGCCAGTCCGAGCAGCAAGCGCTGCTGGACGACGCGCCGGCACCGGTGCACGTCACCGGACACAGCATGGTGCAGCCGTATTTCGGTTTTCCGCAGAAATTGTCCAACGCGCTCGATCGCCCTGTATCGGTGAACTGGAAGCCAGGCAATGTCGGCCACTGGACGACGCTGCTGGAGTATCTGGAATCGCCCGAGTTCCAGCAGCGCAAGCCGCAGGTGCTGGTGTGGCAGATGTTCGAGCCGACCTATGGGCAGGGCCCGGACGCGCGCGGCCAGTGGGACAACGCCTCGATCATGAGCGTGCAGCAGTGGCAGGCGCGCCTGCACAAGGCGCTGGGAAAGTAAGCCGATGAGTGCACGTCCCGGCGCGCCCGCGCCACTGCCCGTGGCGGCCCCGGCGCGCGCGCATATCGCCACGGCCGCGGTGCTGGTCGCGCTGCTGGTCGCCGGCCTGGCGTGCGGGAGCTGGATGCTGGGCCGCGCCCAACTGCCGGCGGCATCGCTGGCGCCGGCACGCTGGGCCGATGGCGAGGCCGGCCGCGCGATCAATGCGGCATTGAAGCTGCCGCTGCAGGAGCGTGCCGACCTGGTCGGCGCGGCGTTGCGCTATCGGCTGCTCGGCGATCCGGGACCGCAGGTCGCGCTGGGTTGTCCGGACTGGTTGTTCTACCGCGATGGCCTGCGTCCGCCTGCGGGCGCAGGCGCGGCGGTGTTCGCCCAGCGCCTGCGCCTGATGCGGCACTGGTCGCGGCAACTGCAGGCGCAGGGCGTGCACCTGCTGGTGGTGGTGGTGCCGGACAAATCGCGGATCGAGCAGGCGCATACCTGCGGCCTGCGCCATTCGGCGCCGATGCGCGCGCGGCTGGGGCAGTGGCAACAGGCGCTGGCCGCCGCGGGCGTGGCCTCGACCGATCTGCTGCCGGTACTGCAGGCAGGGCAGGCGCCGGTGTTCTTCCGCACCGACGTGCACATGAACCGCATCGGCGCGCAGCGCGCCGCCGACGCGGTGGCCGCCTCCGCGCTGCCGCTGCTCGGCGGGCGCGGCGGGCAGGCGTTCGCTGTCGGCGCGCCCGGCGCGCCGACGCCGCGGATGGGCGACCTGATCGTGCTGGCCGGGCTGGAGCGTGCGCCGCCGGCCTGGCGCCCGGCACTGGATCGCGAACCGCAGCAGACCATCGCACCGCTGCGCAGCGGCGGCTTGTTGGATGACACGCCGCCGGTGGAGGTATTGCTGCTGGGCAGCTCCAACGGACGCCGCAGCCTGTTCGCCGAGCGCCTGGGCAATGCCCTGGGCCGCGAAGTGTGGAACCAGAGCCTGGACGGCGGCCAGTTCTCCGGCGCGCTGCTGGCGGCCTGGCCGCAGCGCGCGCACTGGCCGCCGAGCCTGAAGCTGGTGATCTGGGAATTCTCCGAAATGGCCCTGTCCCTGCCGCTGACCGAGGGCGAGCAGGCGGCCTTGGCCGGGATCGACTGAGCGCCGACCGATGCTGTTCAATTCCTTCCTGTTCCTGCTGATATTCCTGCCGATCGCGCTGGGCGTGCACTACCTGTTGGGTGCGCTGCAGCCGCGCCTGGCCGCGCTGTGGCTGTGCGTGGCCTCGATCGTGTTCTACGGCTGGTGGAACCCGCAGTTCGTGGTGCTGCTGCTCGGCTCGATCGTGTTCAATTACCTGGTCAGCCTGCTCGTGCTGGCGCTGGCCCAGCGGCCACGGCTGCAACTGCTGGTGGTCGCGCTGGGCGTGGCCGCCGACCTGGCGTTGCTGATGCACTACAAGTACGTCGCGGCGATGGTCACCTTCGCGCACGGCCTGGGTGTCGACATCGGCCCGATGGATGCGTTGATCCTGCCGCTGGGCATTTCCTTCTTCACCTTCACCCAGATCGGCTACCTGCTCGACTGCCGCGCCGGTCTGGTCAACGACCGCAGCCCGCTCAGCTACGTGTTGTTCGTGACCTTCTTCCCGCACCTGATCGCCGGCCCCATCCTCCACCACAAGGAAATGATGCCGCAGTTCAGCAGGCGCGAGACCTACCGTTTCCACGCCGACAATCTGTCGGTCGGCGGCATGCTGTTCGTGATCGGCCTGGCCAAGAAGGTGCTGCTGGCCGACAGCATCGCGCCGTACGCCGACGCCGGTTTCGCCAGCACCGGCGAGCTGCAGTTCTGGGGCGCATGGGCCACCGCGTTGAGCTACGCACTGCAGCTGTATTTCGATTTTTCCGGCTACTCGGACATGGCGCTGGGGCTGGCGCGGATGTTCGGCATCCGCTTCCCGCTCAACTTCAATTCGCCGTACAAGGCTACCAGCGTGATCGACTTCTGGTCGCGCTGGCACATGACCCTGACCCGCTACATCACCGCCTACCTGTACTACCCGGTGGCGATGGCGGTGACGCGCTGGCGCAGCCGCCACGGGCGCGCCAGCGGCCCGGCCGCGGTGGCCTCGGCGGGCGGCTTCCTGTCGTTGATCGTGCTGCCCACGGTGTGGGCGATGGGCCTGGCCGGCATCTGGCATGGCGCCGGCCTGCAGTTCCTGATCTTCGGCCTGCTGCATGCCGCCTACCTGGCGATCAACCATGCCTGGCGCATCTTCGTCGTCGGCCGCACGCCGGCGGCGCTGCGCACGTTCAATCCGCTGCAGCATGTCGGGTACCTGTTGCTGACCTTCGCCGCGGTGCTGGTGGCGCAGGCGTTCTTCCGCGCCGACGGCGTGGGCGATGCATGGCAGTTGGTGCAGGGCATGGCCGGCCTGCGCGGCGCGGAAAGCCTGCACGGCCTCGGCCATGTCGCCGGCATGGGCCTGGGCGATGCCTGGCGCCTGCTGATCGGCCACCACGTGCAGTTGCTGTACATCGCGCTGCTGCTGGCGATCGTATGGCTGGCGCCGAACGCGCACCAGATCATGGGCGTGTATTCGCCCGCGTTGAGCAAGCCGAATCCGGCGCCGCGCGTGTGGATGCGCTGGCAGCCCAGCCTGCCGTGGTTGCTGGCGATGCTCTCGCTGCTCGTGCTGTGCCTGTCGAGCCTGCACAAGGCATCGCGTTTCCTCTATTTCCAGTTCTGACAAGGTGAACCCCATGGATATGCAGACCCTCCAGACCCAGCTGAGCGACATCGTCGAGAGCGTGATCGGCACCCGCGTGCAGCCCGACGAATACATGGAATCGCTGTTCGATTCGATGTCCAAGGTGCAGCTGATGGTCGAGGTCAAGGACCGTCTCGGCGTGACCCTGCCGATCGACGAGATCGACACGCTGGTCGAATCGGTGCAGGTGCTGGCCGAGTACGTGGCCGCGCACCGGCGTTGAGCGCGGACCGCGCGAGGAGCCGCATGCATGCGCTTTGATTTCGAGCGATGCCGTTTCGTCGAGCGCGAACACGCCGCGCAGGCGCCCGCGCTGCGCGATGCCGATGGCGTGCTGGACTGGGCCGGGGTGTACCAGGCCACGCAGGAGTGGGTCGCCCGCGCGCAGCGCGCTGGCGTGCAGCCGGGCCATGCGCTGGTGATCTGGGGCCACAAGCAGTCCGCCTTCGTGGTGGCCATGCTCGGCTGCCTGCAACTGGGCGTGACCTACGTGCCGGTGGATACCATCAATCCGCCGGCGCGGCTGCAGCGCATCGTCGCGCTGGTGCATGCCGCCGCGGTCTACGACGCCGCCACCGATGCGTTCGGCCCTGGTGCCGACGACGCGCGCGCGCTGGCGGTGCCGGAGCTGGCCTACATCATGTTCACCTCCGGCAGCACCGGCGATCCCAAGGGCGTGCAGATCGGCCGCGACAGCGTGGCCCTGTTCGCCGGCTGGATCCGCGACTGCCTGGCGCTGGGGCCGGCGCCGGCGTTCCTCAACCAGATGCTGTTCAATTTCGATTTCTCGCTGTTCGATCTGTGCGGCGCGCTCGGCCTGGGCGGGTGCTGCGTGCTGTGCCCGCGCGAGGTGATCGCCGACAGCGACCGTTTCGTCGACCATCTGCGCCAGTCCGACGTGGCGGTGTGGGCGTCCACGCCCTCGTTCGTGCGCCAGCAGCTGCTCAATCCGCGCTTCAGCGCCGAGCGCCTGCCCGCGCTGCAGGTGTTCGTGTTCGGCGCCGAGTCGCTGACCCCGCGCGTGGCCGAAGAGGTGTGGGCGCGCTTTCCGCAGGCGCGCATCGTCAACTCCTACGGCCCGACCGAAGCGACCTGTTCCACCACCTGGGTGGAGATCGATGCCGCACTGCGCGCGGCCGCACCCAACCCGTTCCCGATCGGCGTGGCCAAGCCGTATGCCGAGGTGTTCCTCGACGCCGGCGAGATCTGCATGGCCGGCGACCACGTGATGCGCGGCTATCTGGACCGCCCCGACCTCGACCAGGGCGTGCTGTTCGAGCACAACGGCAAGCGCGCCTACCGCAGCGGCGACCTGGGCGAGGTCGATGCGCAGGGACGGCTCTACTTCCGCGGCCGCAGGGACGACCAGATCAAGCTCAACGGCTATCGCATCGAACTGGCCGAAGTGGATGCGGCGCTGTCGACCCTGGACGGCGTGGTCGCCGGTGCTGCCGTGGTGCTGCGCCGGCCCGATGGCAGCCTGGTGCGGATGATCGGCTTCGTCGAACTGTCGGTGCCGGGCCTCGGCGCGGTACAGCCGCTGCCGGATGCGCTGCGGGACTGGAAGCAGCAACTCGCTCGCCGCGTGCCGGCCTACATGATTCCCTCCGAACTGATCGCCGTGGACGCGTTGCCCACCGGCAACAGCGACAAGGTCGATCGCAAACAATTGGAGCAGCGCTATTCCATGGCGCGCACGCTCCGCAGCCAGGAAACGCCACGATGAAATTGATGTTCGCATTGCTTGCCGCCGCCGCGCTCGCGCCACTGGCCGCCACCGCCCAACAGGGCGCCGCGGAAGGCCGCCTCGCGCAGCTGTACGCCGCGCGCCCGCCGGCCGGTTCGGCGTTCGTGCGCGTGCTCAACCCGGGCGATGCCGCGCTCGAGGTCGGCATCGGCAATGGCGCCGCACAGCGCATCGGTCCGGCCACCCGCGCCACCCGCTATGCCATCGTCGAAGGCGGCAAGCCGTTCGCGCTGCGCGTGGCCGGCAAGGCGCGCGAGCAGGCGCAGGTCGCCGCGGGCAGCTTCACCACGCTGGTGCTGGACCCGGCCGCGCCGTCGCGGCCGCTGGCGGTGCTGGCCGATGGCGGCGGCAGCAGCGACGCGCTCAAGGCCGAGATCCGCTTCTACAACCTGGCCGGCGGCTGCGGCCAGGCGCGGCTGGCGATCGCCGACAACGGCGCGGTGGTGTTCCCGGCCGTCGCCGCGGGCGCCAGCAGCGCGCGCGCGATCAACCCGGTCAAGGCGCGCCTGGTCGCCACGTGCGGCAGCAAGGACAGCGCGCCGCTGGCGCTGCCGTCGCTGCAGCCCGGCGACCACTACAGCCTGTTCCTGAGCGGCAGCGGCAATGCGCCGGTGCTGCAGGGCCAGCTCAGCGGCACCGATCCGGTCGGCCGCTGAGCCATGCGCGAGCGCCCCGTGTTCCGCGAAGACCACACCCTGTTCCGTGCGCAGGTGCGGCGTTTCATCGACAGCCAGATCGCCCCGCACTACGCGCAGTGGGAGCGCGACGGCATCACCCCGCGCGCGCTGTGGCGTGCGGCCGGCGCGGCCGGCCTGCTCAACTGCCAGCTGCCCGAGCCCTACGGCCTGGGCGGCGACGCCGGGCATGCCGCCTGCGTGATCGAGGAACTGGCGCGGGCGAATTTCCTCGGCATCGGCTTCTCGATCCATTCGGACATGGTCGCGCCGTACCTGATGCAGTACGGCAGCGACGCGGTGCGCGACGCGTGGTTGCCGAAGATGGCGCGCGGCGAGGCGATCGGCGCGATCGCGATGACCGAGCCCGGCGCCGGCAGCGACCTCAAGGCGATCCGCACCCGCGCCGTGCGCCACGGCGAGCACTACCTGCTCAACGGCCAGAAGACCTGGATCACCAACGGCAGCAACGCCGACGTGGCGGTGGTGGTGGCGACCGTGGCGCCGGAACTGGGCGCGCGCGGCTTGAGCCTGTTCTGCGTCGACACCGCACTGCCCGGCGTCGTCCGCGGCGCGCCGATGGCCAAGATCGGCCAGCACGCGCAGGACACCAGCGAGCTGTTCTTCCAGGACGTGGCGGTGCCGGTCTCGCACCTGCTCGGCGCGGAACAGCGCGGCTTCGATTACCTCGGCGAGCAACTGGCCGCCGAACGCCTGGCGATCGCGCTGCGCGCCGCGGCCTCGGCCGAAGGCATGCTCGACCAGACCCTGGCCTACGTGCGCCAGCGCAAGGCGTTCGGCCGCCACCTGATCGACCACCAGAACACCCGTTTCGTGCTCGCCGACGCGGCGTCGCGGCTGGCGATGCTGCGCAGTTTCCTCGACCAGTGCCTGGGCGAACACATGCAGGGCCGGCTGCAGGCGACCACCGCGGCGATGGCCAAGCTCAACGCCACCGAGATCCAGGGCCAGGTGCTGGACGCGCTGCTGCAGCTGCACGGCGGGTACGGCTACAGCAGCGAGTACGGCATCGGCCGCGCCTGGGCCGATGCGCGCGCGCTGCGCATCTTCGGCGGCACCAGCGAGATCCTGCGCGACATCATCGGCCGCGCCCTGTAGGCGCGCGCCGGGCGGCTATTGGCGCCCGGCGCGCCACTGCCGGCGCAGCGCCTGCGCACGTGGCGAGTCCTGCGACAGCCACGGGTCCAGCGCGAACGCGAAGATGCCGGCGGCGCCGCTGCGCTGCGCCCACGCCAGCTGCTTCTGGATACGTGCGGCATCGGCGGTCTGCGCCTGAAAGTGGCTGCCGTCGGCGGCCGAGCTGGGCAGTTCCTCGAACAGTTCGACCACCACGTCGAAGGCGACCTGGCGCGCGCGCAGCGACGCCAGCAGCGGATCCACGCCGTCCAGGTTGTCCAGCCCGGCGACGCCGACGCCGTCCTGCACCATCGGCCGCAGCGGCACCTGGTCGAGGATGCGGTTCCACAGCTGCGGCAGCGAACCGCTGGTCTGCAGCCGGCTGAAATACGTGGAGATCGCGGTGACCTTCCCGGTGCCGGCACTGGCCGCTGCGCACAGCGCGGCCAGCCAGCTGCACAGGCGCTGCTGCCGCGCGTCCTGCGCCCAGTGGAACTGTTCCAGTTCGTACGGCAGGTACCAGCCGTCGAAGTTGGCCTGCCTGCGCCATGGCGCGGCCTGCAGATAGGCGCGCGCGTTGTCCAGGGTCAGCGCCAGGAACGCATCCAGCGTGGCCAGGTCCGGCGCCTGCAGCGCCTTCCACCAACCGCTGTGATACGGCAGGCCGACCCGCACCTGCAGGCCGGCGGCGGCGGCCGTGGAGAAGATCAGCTGCAGCGTGCTGTCCGGCAGGGTCCAGTCCGCATCGCCGCCGCTGCCGTACAGCCCGGCCCACTGCACCACGATCTGCCGGCAGCCCAGGCGCTGGGCGAGCGCCATGTGCTGTTGCCAGTCCTGCGCGCCCAGGTCCAGGTGGCTGCGCCACGGCTGGATGAAGCTGCCGTCGAAACGCGGCGGATTCGAACAGCCCGGCAGCAGGCCCAGTCCGAACGCCGCCGGGGCCAGCACGGCCAGCCGCAGCAGGTCGCGCCGGCTCGGCGAGAAGAAAGAGGATCCAGGGCGATCGTTGTGCATTGCCTGCGCGCGGCGGAGTCCAGGTCGTTGTTCTACAGCATCGCCACGAAAAATCGCGTCGCGCCGCTTGCGCGATGCGGCGACGGCCGCTGCAAACGCGCCGCTGCAGATGGATTTCGCAGTGGCGCGCGGTGCCGGCCTCGCGTCCCGCTCGATGAGGCGCCAAGCACGCCGGTCAGGAAAGGCCGCCATACGGCGGCCGACACCACCGGCCACCGCTGCTGCACAGGACTTGCGAAGGGCCGGCCGGGTGCAGTGTGGGAGGGGCTTCGGCCCCGGCCCCATCCGCAGCCGCGAACACCCACGGTCACGCTGACCGGACCAGGCTGCAAGCGCGCGCCAGTCGGCGGATAATCGGCACGGCACTCGGGCACAGGAGCAGGGCATGATCCGCGACATCATCCGCATGGGCGACCAGCGCCTGCTGCGCATCGCGCAGCCGGTCGACACGTTCGGCAGCGCGCAGTTGCACGCCTTGGTCGCCGACATGTTCGAGACCATGGACGCCGCACGCGGCGTCGGCCTGGCCGCGCCGCAGATCGCGGTGGACCTGCAACTGATGGTGTTCGGCTTCGACAGCAATGCGCGCTATCCCGATGCGCCGGCGGTGCCGCGCACCGCACTGGCCAACGTGCAGATCGAGCCGCTGTCCGACGAACTGGAGGACGGCTGGGAAGGCTGCCTGTCCATTCCCGGGCTGCGCGCGGTGATCCCGCGCTACCGGCAGATCCGCTACCGCGGCCTGGACCCGGACGGCAACGCGGTGGTGTGCGAGGCCGAAGGCTTCCATGCGCGGGTGGTGCAGCACGAGCACGATCATCTGATCGGCCGGCTGTACCCGTCGCGGATCCGCGACTTCGGCAAGTTCGGCTTCGAGGACGTGCTGTCCTACGAGCTGTAGCGCTTTGGTCGCATGCCTCCCTGTAGGAGCGGCTTCAGCCGCGACCGGGCGTCACCGGTAACGCCCGGTCGCGGCTGAAGCCGCTCCTACAGGTCAGGGCAGCCGACAGAACAGTGGCGCCGAAATGCACACGGCCCGCTGTGCGCGGGCCGTGGCAATCGCATGCGCTTGCGTCGCGCTCGCTTACTTCAGCGCCTTGAAGCGCAGCCGCTTCGGGCCGGCGTCGTCGCCCATGCGGCGGCGCTTGTCGGCCTCGTACTCGCGGTAGTTGCCCTGAAAGAACTCCACGTGCGAGTCGCCTTCGAACGCCAGGATGTGGGTCGCGATGCGATCCAGGAACCAGCGGTCGTGCGAGATCACAAAGGTGTTGCCGGGAAACTCCAGCAGCGCGTCTTCCAGCGCACGCAGGGTCTCGATGTCCAGGTCGTTGGACGGTTCGTCGAGCAGCAGCACGTTGCCGCCCTGCAGCAGGGTCTTGGCCATGTGCAGGCGCCCGCGTTCGCCGCCGGACAGCGAACCGACCATCTTCTGCTGGTCCTGGCCCTTGAAGTTGAAGCGGCCGATGTAGGCGCGCGACTGGATCTCCACGCCGTTGAT